>CETZ01125059.1_pt1 | contig 30067 bp, 22 predicted proteins | sample 531441 | NCBI WGS metagenome assembly CETZ01 (sample SAMEA2623098, study PRJEB7988) | marine metagenome | isolation source: saline water (ENVO:00002010), including | reverse complement strand
CGCGCAGGAAATGGCGGCGGTTAATTACTGGCGGTTTCATAGCCGGGGGCTCTCCTGAGATTGAAGGCATCACTCTTAATAATGCCCATGATGATGCTGTGCATAGCGTAATTATCAGCAGCGGAGGCCTGCACGATGCGGCGCACGGCGGGCATGTCCGGCGCTTCCAGACCACGCCCCAGAGCGTAGGTCATGAGCTTCTGAGTAAAGGCATCGGCAAACTGCACCTGATTCTGCATCAGCACATCCTGCAGACCGGGCAGACCATCGAACGCGGTGCCGTCCGGCATGGTCGCCGAGGCATCGATGTGACCTGCGGCATCGGCAAAACGGAAATTGCCGATGGCATCAAAGTTCTCCAGCGCCAGGCCGAGCGGGTCCATGCGTACATGACATGAGCGGCAGGCCGGGTCTTCGCTGTGCAACGCCAGTTGCTCCCGGGCATTCAGTGCTTTACCTGTACGGGTTTTCATCGTCAGCGCCGGCACATCCGGTGGTGGCGGTGGCGGAGGGGCAGCCAGCAGATTGTCGAGTATCCACTTACCGCGCTTCACCACCGACGTATGATTGCCGTAAGACGTGACGGTCAGAATGCTGCCCTGACCCAACAGACCGCCGCGAGGAGAGTCGTCCGGTATGCTCACCCGACGGAACGCCGGACCACTGACCCCATCAATGCCGTAGTGCTGCGCCAGCCGCTCATTGAGATAGGTGTAATCACTGTCGAGGAAGTTGAGGATGCTGGCGTTATCCTCCAGCACCGAGGCAAAAAACAACTCACTTTCTTTGCGCATCGCTTGCCGCAGCGGGGCATCAAAGTCCGGGTAGAGATAGACATCGGCGCGATGGAACTCGAGGTTACGCAGATACAGCCACTGACCGGCAAAGTTCTCTGTCAGGGCGGCGGCTTTAGGATCAGCCAGCATACGGCTGACCTGCTGCGTCAGCACCGCAGATTCACGCAGGCGACCATCTTCAGCCACCGACAGCAACTCATCATCCGGCAGGCTGCTCCACAGGAACAGTGCCAGGCGGGCTGCCAGCTGAGAATCACTCAGTCGGTAGAGTTCACCCGGACGGACCTGTTCTGGCACAGGCTCGGTGAGAAACAGGAAGCGCGGAGATACCAGCAGTGCCTGCAGCGCTGCGCTGACACCCTGCTCAAAGGCAACCTGCTTTCCGGCCTCCGCACCGGCTGCCACACTGGCCTGCTGATAAACCTTCATCAGAGGCGTGAGATCACCATCAGTCACCGGTGTCCGCCAGGCAAGACGCGCCAGGCGGCGGAAGATACGTTTGGCGCAACGCTCTGCAGAAAAGGGCAGAAACCCGGGGCGGCAGCTGAACACCCGCTCTTCGGCGGCTGTGGTGGTGCGGCCGCTGATGTCATACGGACCATCCACATCAATCTGTAGCACATCACGCAGGAAGTTGTGCTGGGCATACCGCGGCGACATGTAATAAGAGGGCACCTGTGTACTGCCAACCCGGGCACCATCGACGACAAAGTCCAGAGTCAGTGATTCAGGGGGTGCAACCGGGAGCGGTACTTTATCCGTGGTGTTATGCAGAACCTGAACCCGCTCATCCAGTGCGAGCTGCTTGCGGAAGGTCATGCCGATGCTGTGAAAGCCAGCCGTCAGCGGTACGTTCAGTTCAACGCGGTTTTCTTCAAGGCGGTCCACTTCATTATTGGTGTTGGAGTTCAGATAACCACTGATGACGTAGCGGCCATCGTACGGCGCGAAATAATCAAAAGCACCGCCACCGCGGGAGCTCAACGGCAGATCATCGCTCATGCGCCAGTCATACGAAGGTACCCCCTGATTCAGTACTGAACCGTCTTTGGGCAGTACATAAGTCGTGACATAGGGTTGCGCCGGGGCCTGACCGGTCGCCATACGACTGATGCGTTCAGCCACACGCAGATACTTCTCCATCAGGATCGGGGAAACCGACAGAACGTCGGCAATATTATCGAAACCATAGCCCGTATCATCGGCTGGCAGCTGATCGCTGACATCGACTTCCAGAGCCAGCAGATCCCTGACCGAATTCGCATACTCGTTGCGGTTAAGACGGCGCAGGGTAGCCCGACCGGGCTCAGGGACGAAGGTAGCCCGGGAGTCCAGCTCGGCTTTCAGCCAGGTAAGGAAATCATCCAGCTCTGCCGCATCAGGCTGCTTGCGGTTAGCCGGCGGCATCTCACCGAAGCGCGTGGTGCGCAGAATACTCTCCCAGCGGGCCAGTTTTTCACCATGAACGATGTCAGACGCATCAATCATGGTCAGCGACCAGTTGGCCGACATGCGGTCATCGTTATGACAACGGCCGCAGTAGGTTTCAAGAAACTCATCCGGCTGATAAACAGGATTGCCTGCAGCAGAAACAACGGGAACGGAAAAGGCATTTACCAGGATGCCACACAATAAGGACAACCCGGAGGTCCGCAAACAGCGGGGATGTACGTAAAGAGAAAAACTGAATAACCGCATGCTCAGGCCTGAATCGAAAACTAAGCCGAAAGTGCAACTTGCGGGCCAAACCTGACCAAGTGGGCAGGTTTTATAATAAGAGCGCCGTATCAGCACCTTAACCCGATCGATGCAGAAGGGATCGCGGCTCAGGACTGGTGAACGACAGCCAGACAGTCACCAGTAAAGGGCAATATAAAGAAGGCAGGCCACAAAGCGGGGCACAATTCAGATAAAAAAGAAATCACAGCGCCTCTTGCTCTGAATCATCCCGGAAACCGCCAGAGGTGTCATGATGGGATAAACGGATCATCAACACCAACACCGCCCGATACACATGGCAGAGTAAAAGAGCCGGATCCGGAGAAGCGGGGAGAAGTATGTTTCAGGTATTCACAGAATTTGCAGACTGGCTGGTCTACGGACTGCTGGCAATGGATGCGCAGAGCAAAGCAGGGGATGCCGTTCATTTTTTTGCAGAAGACGTCAGCAAGATTTTTGTACTGCTGGTCGTCATGATCTATGTGATTGCCCTGCTGCGGGCGTCACTGAATGTAGAACGGGTGAGGGACTTCCTTGCGGGCCGGAACCGGGGAGTGGGTTACCTGCTGGCATCCGGATTCGGGGCCGTGACACCCTTCTGCTCCTGTTCAAGCATCCCCGTATTTCTCGGTTTCAGCTCTGCCGGAATTCCCGTGGGGATTACCATGTCATTTCTGCTGACATCCCCTCTGATCAATGAAGTCGCCGTGTTACTGCTGCTCAGCCTGTTAGGTTGGAAGTTCACGGTACTCTATGTCGTTGTGGGCATGCTCGTTGGCATGCTGGGCGGACTGTTCCTCGACAGCATCCGCGCAGAACGCTGGTTGCAGTCGTTTGCGGCAGAAGCCCTGAGCAAAGCACGACAGCAGGGCAGATCGGCAAACAGCAGACCGGCCGGAGTAAAGATTACTCTCAGGGAACGTCACCGCTTTGCACTGAATGAAGCCCTGGAGATCTTCGGGCGAGTCTGGAAATGGGTAATTCTGGGCGTTGGCCTCGGGGCCGCACTGCATGGCTTCGTACCCGATGGCTGGATAGAAACCTACCTTGGCGCGGGCCAGTGGTGGTCTGTACCGGCCGCGGTACTGCTGGGAATCCCCCTGTATTCGAACGCGACCGGTGTGATTCCGGTTATGGAAAGTCTGATCACCAATGGCCTGCCGGCAGGAACGACCCTGGCATTCTGTATGAGCACAGTGGCGGCCAGCTTTCCTGAGTTTATCCTGCTCAAACAGGTGATGCAGTGGCGCCTGCTGGCAATACTCTTTGTCATGCTGCTGGCGTCATTCACGGTCATCGGCTGGATATTCAACGCACTGTCATTTCTGTTTTAAACATCGGGCTTAAGAGGCAAGGTCATGAAATCGATCAAAGTACTGGGAATGGGCTGCGCCAAGTGCAAAAGCACGGTGCAGATTATTGAAGAAACCGCAAAGGCTGAAGGAGTACCCATCAGCCTGGAAAAGATTGAGGATCTGCCACAGATCATGGCCTACGACGTCATGTCGACACCCGCTGTAGTGGTTGATGAGGTCGTGGTTCACAAAGGCAGCATTCCCGGTGCTGACCAGGTACGCGAATGGCTGCGCGCCTGAACATTTCAGGGTAAGAATTCATCACAACCCGGAATCAGGCCGACGTGATCGTTTGGGTGGTGCTTACGGCGGGATTTAAGAAAAAGGATGCACGGTGTGCACCTTACGGTGATGTATGAAGCGCAGGGTCATCATATTACGCGCCATAACATTTGAAACGCAGGGTGCCCATACGCGATAACTTTTGAAGCGTAGGGTGCACATTGCGCACCAGACCCAACCCCGGACCAACAAAGTGGTCCGGGTGCAGCCTCAGGGCAGGATTACCTGCGTAACGGACCAGAAGTGCGACGAAGTAATGCTGATACTTCCGGTGTCACATAAAAATCTCTAAAAATCATAAAGTTATAATTTTCACCGTTTTTTTCAGCAAACAATGTATCAACTTTAGTTCCAAAAATCAGAACTAAAGTTGCATCGTTAAGGCATCTTAAACTAATGTTGATACGAAGCTGCTAGGCCACTAGGCTAGCTGCGTGTCCTTGGGGTATCTGTATGCAAACAAGCAAGCAGTCACCAAAGGCAAAATTACGCAGTTCAATTTTTGCCTCCTACAGAGCCAGAAAACACCGGCTCAACAATCTTTGGCTCGTATATAGCCCAAAAACAGACTCAGACTGGGTAATCAGTAGTGACAGACAACTGATTTACTGGTTGGTCGTTCTCGAAGCAGATCCCTCAATCGTCGACTTTGTCATTGCAGATAAGGGGTCCGGGACATCCAAGAGAGAGCCCGCGCATCTTGCGACAGTCCAGCTCGCTAGCGGAGTTACTGAGATGCACTTCACGTCTGAGCCTGAAGATCCAGGACATGCTCAGTATAAAGTTTTCAGCCCTATGGACCTCAATGCGAAAGCCAAGCTATCTGTTAGATGGATGAAGGCAATTAGTTTTGCGGCAGCAATCCGCCAACAAGAATTATCGGTTCAAACCATGGAGATCTTATCCGTAGTCACTCGATTGGGCAGTGGAACTATCGGTGAGTTGGTTTCCAGTTTTCCCAACATACAAGTTGACATTCTAATTGGCTTGATTGTGCGGATATCCGCCGCTGGCACAATTCGCCTCGATCTTACAGATAACTCGATATCCTATTCCACTAGGTGGGAAAAGTATGAGCCAAAAACAAAAGTGGAGTAGGAGAGAGCTTAATGCCATAGACAAGGCAAGCTGGCCAACAGTTAGGGAGGATAGCCTGCCTATCGATATGGCAGAAAAATTCCGGTCCAGAAAAACGGCGGTAAACTTATACATCGATGGAATCTCTACAAAAGACATTGAGGCAAGAACAGGCATTATTCGAAGCAATCTTCCTCGGCTAATTAAACGATGCATGAATGTTCATCCTGATGGCAGGGTGTGGGGATACAGAGCACTAATCCCGAACATAAGAGTAGCGGACTACATTAGAACAAAACCCGCTGGTATTAAGCGCCCTCAGCAAAGAGGTGGACATTCGGGGGCTCTTAGAGCATTGCTCAATGAACACCCTGGCCTGTATGAAAAACTTGTAGATTTGATACTAAAAAAATCAAAAGCTTTACGCATTAATGAGCACAAAATATCTGGAACGATCTTGCATAAGATATTTCTTGAAAGCCTTCCGGGCTTTGGGGTAAGTAAAAATCAGTGGCCTTACACGACGTTAAACCTAGGGCGCAGAAGTATCCAGCAATTCATGAAGGATATTGTCAGCGAACACTTTTCTAAAAGCGTTTCAGCAACGGGAGAATCAAACGCAAAGGCTCATATGCCTCTAGGTACCGGGCACAGTAAGATTTTAGCTTTCAGCGAACCATATGATGCAATTGAAATTGACGCATATTCAATTAACGCAATGCTATGTGTAACGTTCAAAAACCCAGAAGGAATTGATGTCGAAGTTGTATTGGAGCGACTATGGCTAATAGCTGCTGTGGATCATGCATCAACAGCGGTTCTTGGATACGAATTAGTATATAGCAGTGAAGTATCTGCTGAGGATGTTGTTAGATTAATATCCCGATCTGCCAGTCAAAAATGGCACCCTAAGGATCTCCACATTAAAGGATTAAGATACCCGGAGTCCGGTGGTTTTCCGAGCTCAGAAATTAAAGACTGTTATTGCGCAGCCTGGAGTTGTTTGTTACTTGATGGTGCACTTGCTCACTTGTCTACATCTGTACGAGAGCATGCCAGGAGAAGACTAGGATTCATACTAAACTGGGGGCCCGTAGGGCACTTCGAGCGGCGCCCAAACGTTGAGAGATTCTTCAAAGGGCTATCAGACAATGTATTCCGAAGACTTCCCTCTACAACAGGCAGCAACCCTGGAGTAGGCAGGGCAATTGATCCGGAAGAAAAAGCAAGAAAATACAAAATTAATGCTGAGGAAGTAGAGAGCCTAGTAGACGTCTACATAGCAAGTCACAATGGAACTCCGACAGAGGGGCTAACCTTTCTATCCCCCTTAGAGTTTATTAAGCATTTCTCAGGCCTTGGTCCAGAAAAATTTATATTTAGGCATACCTTACATGATGGTGAAAGCTCAATCGCCATTCCCTCCGCTATGACTTGTACAATAAGAGGTAATATTAAGCATGGCAGAAGGCCATATATACAGATCGACAGAGTCCGTTACACTAGTGCCGTATTAAGCCAGACACCCGCTTTAATCGGAAAGAAAATCTCTATCGAGATTGATGAAGATGATATGCGCCAAGTTAAAGCATATCTTACCAATGGCGCAGAGTTAGGGTTTCTAAAGGCAATTGGGCAGTGGGGCGTAACCAAGCATAGCAGAAAAACGCGGAAAGCGATTAACTCCTTAATTCATAAAAGGATACTTTCCATTGCCAGTATGGATGACCCGATTCAAGCATACCTGCAACACCTTGCCTCTATCGATCAGAAGAAATCTCAAAGCACCCCTAATCCCAGTTGTGCACTAAAGGCCGCTAGAGTCGCGAAGGAATCCGGCATACAACCAAAAATAACGAATCGACAAGAACCGAATAACATTAGCGCCAAAACATCCAGAGTTAATGATAAGCCTGATGAAGTGATAGGTGAATTGAAGCTCGACTTAAACGCACTGGTGAACAGGAAACGTTAAAAGTAGGTATAAGCATATGGTGGCAGACGATACCCTTTCTTCAGATGAACGAGAAACCATACGGCGATCACATCCTATTGCAGAACGAAACTACAAAGTTCTAACCCCTACTATAGAAAATACATACAAAATAATTCGCGACAGAGTCGGAATGCGCCGCACAGGAGCACTATTGTACGCCGCACCAAGAACAGGAAAAACAATGTGCGCCAGCATTGTAGAAGTTCTATTGAATCTTGAATTCGATCATACATATGTAATTAGATTTACTGCTGACAGCAGAGGATCAGCTAGAAATGATGTTGCGATTGTTCGCGACATACTAGAAGGTGATGGATTAATTTTCAGAACCCAAAAATACCAAGACTTACTGTCAAAACTTATAATCCATATAAAAACAATGACTAATTCAATTGGTGGCAATCAATTCGTATTGATCATTGATGAAATGCAAATGCTTTCTGAAGACGACTATCGCGTTCTCTTGGTATTGCAGAACCGCCTGGAGCTACACCACATCTCGATGACCACCATTGGGTTTGCACAGCCAGAGATATTGGAGCGAATTTCAGCAATGATTGTGACTAAGGCATTGAACTTAATTGCGAGATTTCTTTGCGAACCTATTCAGTTCGAAGGCTGCAACGAAAGCGACATTAAGAATATACTTTCAGTCTATGATAATGAAAAACGTTATCCTGAAGAGTCTCAATGGACATACACACGATTTTACTTCCCTCAAGCATATGAGGCAGGATTCAGACTTGCCAACTTTGAAAGGATGATCTGGGAAGCATTGTCAGATGCCACGAGACCACTAGGTACCGTATCTATCCCTATGGAGTACCTTACTAGGACCATAGAATACATCCTTATCGCGAATACTCGTCACGACTCTCCATTCTTTTTGCTAAACAAATCAATTGTTGAATCCGCCGTAAGGGCTAGTGGGTTAGAAATATTTTCTGGATTGATGTCAACATAACGAGGTGAAGAAAATGAAAGACAAGCTGACATGGGATGTTCGATTTCCGCTACCATATGAGTCATCGTGGAGTATATTTTCTCGAATTCAGATGCTAAATCTCATTAATCCAAATAGGTTATTCGAAATAATTAGGAAGCCAGAGATAGTAAATCCATGGGAAATAAATCTAAGGTCAAGCAAATGGCTAGACTTCAAAAAGCTTTCAGAACTCCTAGGCGTGGATGAACGAAGATTAAGAGAAGGATTCCTGGATCAGATTGGTTTTGAAGACTCCATTACTTTAAGAAGTCACAATGGGGTTCGCTTTTGTCCAGAGTGTCTACAAACCGGGTATCACAGTGTGTTCTTTGATCTTGATTTTATCGACACATGTCCCATTCATGAAGTAGAGCTAAGCAAAAGATGCGTGAAGTGCGAAAACGCCATATTAAGGTATGGGGCTAAGTATAGCGACACACAAGACAGCAGGGCTGGGATAAGCCCTTTTGGGAAAACATCTTGCGGGCACGTATCATTTGATTTAAAAGAAATTCTAGAAGCGTCCAGTCCATTGGAAGCAACATCAGTAGGGGATAAAATAGTCACCTGGTGGACTGCAATAAGATCGAAGCTACCAATGGTTCAGCAATCATTTGAAAATTGGACAGACCTGACCAACTACCAAAAGTCGATTGTCTCCGCAATTGCTAATATTCACAAAAATAATGTTATCAACGTATTTGATAAGCCAAGCGGTGGTGTTGACTATATCTATGCTATAAATCGACCGCCCGGTATAAATAAAATGGAATCGGATATTTCGGCATTAATCAAATGCTACAAATCAATCCGGCGGCATATCTATAAGACATGGATTAATAAAGACCACAAAGCCTGCTATGCTGAGGTGCACGGCCTGAGTAGGATTGAAAGACTCGCAATTCCATTAGAATACGTCTGCCCTATGTCGTTGAGTTATGTAATCTGGACGGCTCAAATAGAGAGGGAAATCAATAGGGAGTGCATTCAAAATTCTTACCTCTTTCAGCTAGGAGAATGCAACTTCTACAACTACGCAATATCTCAATTTTACTCGATAGTTGGTCTTATATTGAGTTCATCGCAAGCAGGAGAGAGCCTGATGCTTATAAAAAATCAGGGTTACAGATTGAGATATCATGGCATAGCTTGTTCAGATGAGAATGAATTGCGCGGATTTCTAGCATTTCCAGCCAAAGATTACCTAGCGGGAGAATCGCTGAGAACTTGCAATTATCGAAGAGACTGTAGCATTAGCATGGCAGACGATTATTTCATTGACGAACTGTATAATTGGGCCTGGTCATCTGACATTCTAAGGGATGAGAGTGTGATGTTTCGAATCAAGACAACAAAGAAGACTCGAGGAATTCGTTATAATTACATAAAAATATAAAGTAAGTATTAGAAAAATAGCATCATTTCCAACAAGCCCATTGAAAGTGACCGTATAAGCTGTAGTAGTTCAGACCCGATCTGACAGTCGCCCGTTTTAAACTGGTGCCTGTCAGATTAAATCTGGGTTAAATTTTTCTCCGCCCAGATTCGCTTTCCATCCAGCAAAGTGGCCAGCGGTGTTCTTCCGCAGCACACCTTACCCTGATGAGTTCGGTCATTGTTGAGGTCCGGCCGGTAAAAGCGTTGAATTTAGCCACTCAGAGCATAATTCATTGAGTTATATAGATTTAATCGACAAGCAGCTCAAATGTCATGGGTTTGACTTGCTTAGTCAGGTCCAGCTCAAAACTTCCCAGCCGGCCCAAATGCTCGGTATGGTAAGGTGAGAATGCGGCCATATGGTCGCGGGTGATATTGTGGCCTTCTGACCTCATCTGATTAAACACCTCTGTCATCGCGTTCACGTTGTACAGGATCGCAAAGTTTGCCAGCAAATGATTGTATTTCACGATTTTACTTTGCTCATGCTTTAAGTTGGCGGGAATTTTTCCGCCATTAGCAAAAAACAGCCAGCGGGCAAATTCATTAAACTCCTCGCTCTTACAGGTCGCGGCCTGGATCGTTTTGCGCAGGTCAATATCGGTAATGTATTCGAGCAAAAACATGGTTCTGACCACGCGTCCAAGCTCTCGGAGCGCAAAATACAGCTTGTTTTTCCGGTTCTTTGTGCCAAACCGACGCAAGATCGTTGACGCGGTAATTTTACCTGCTTTCACTGACATTGCTGTTCGAAGCATATCCGCATAATGCTTTTCAATGAGATCCCATTTTATCGGATCTTTAAACAAGGACTGAATATGCTTTAGTACCATGGTTCGGTCAGGCTTGTAGAAACTGAGATCTTTAATGTTGCGAATACGGGGCATGAGCTTAATGCCCAGCAAATATGCCAACCCAAAAACCGGAGTGGATTGTGCCTGAGTGTCGCCGTGGACGGTGTCTGGATTAAAATCAGATTCATCGTTGAGCAAGCCGTCAAGGATATAAATCGCCTCGTAGACGCCGCACGGTATAAACCGACTGAACAGCGCAATATAGGTGTCCGAGACATGATAATAGGCAATGCCACCATAGCTACCGTACCGAATATGGTACTCTGACAGCAGATTGTCTTCGTAGAGATCCCAAAGCTTGCCATCAGCCGATACACTATTGCCCGATCCCCAGCACTCAATTAACCGGTATTTTTTGTACTCACTGTTAATTTTGGCAATGGCTTTATCGAGACGTGCTTCGGTTGTGCGCTTTAAATTGAGCCAAGCGACCTGCTTGCGAGAAACACCCTGCACAGAACGCACGGTTTCGGTAGGACCGATGTTAGTGCCGTAACAAAATATGGTTAGTACAAAACGCAACACTGGGTCACTGATGCGAGACTCGAAACCCGACAGCGGGCCAAAATGCTTATTCAAGTTTAACCATTTTTCGACATTAATGATGACATCGAGAACATTGATTTTTTCCAGTCGATCACGCAATAGCGCACCAATTTCTTCAATTTCCGGTGAGGGTTGATCCGGTTTTGGCTTGCCTATAATCAGATTGCCATTTTCAATTCTGACCAGTTCATCATCAGGAAATCGGCTGTCTGCGCTCTGACAGCACTCTTCCATTGTAATTTTCAGAGCTCTTGTAAACTCAATATCCCCGGCGACAAGCCCCACCTCCTCACAGTAGGTAGGCAACTGTTCTTCGTATTCTTCCCAAGTGATCATCTGCTCGCGGTAATCATCGAAAGTTTCACTGTAGGGAATGAACAAGTCTCCGGTGCTCAGTTCTTCGGCGATTCGCTCGAAAACACACAGCTCAAAACAGGTTTTATTGACTTCAGTGACCTGGGCCGACTTAGTCGATTTTCCTGTGACTAATTTCCACCAGTTTTCTCGAATCCAACGAATATTGATCACATTCTTGGAGGATGAATCGTTCGGATCACTCTGAATTGATAGGAATTCGGTGCGGCGCTTTTTATGCTTCAAGATAAACTGAAAAGCATTAAGCAGGTCCTTGTCTTCCGTGGCCGATGCCAGATTGAGTATTTCAATCGTGCGAAACAGAGTAGATCGCTGCTTTTTGTAGAGTTGAACCATGAACGGTAAATAGTTGTTACCTGCGAATGCCATGTAGTGTTCGCACATTTGCAGCAACTGCTCGCTGTTTTTTCCCAGCATCGGATCAAAGGCCGTCACCGAATCGGGTTTGTTCAGATACACCTTGACTGTCCCAGACAGCACAGAGATCAAATAATCGGTTTGCTTTTGATGGTCTGCCAAGTATTTCTCCAGCAGCTTTTGCGCTGAGCGATCCATTTTTAACAACAGTTTGATAAATATATCGGCGGCATTATCCAGAGTTTGTGCGTATTGGTGACGGATTAGAACGATGACGAGTGCGAATCGCTTATTCAGCTTGAGCTTCATCAGCTCAGCGTAATCCAGGGCCTTGGCTTCGTTGATAAATTGCTGGTGTTTAACCGGCGGCAACCCCAAATCCGTGGGCAAAAGTGTTTGCAGGGATGTCAGCCATTCCAGGTATTGGATGTACGCCTGGATATTACGAGGTGTTGGACGTTTGGGTTCATTTTTTAGTGTACTCCAGCCAAAACCACTCACCCCTGTACTGGATCGAAGAATGTCGTTAATACACTGGCGACTTTCAGCCTCTAGAAATTCACACAATTGATCGTAATACCGAGTGTTAACCTCAACCCTGGACGATTGACATATTCGCTCAAGTACACTGAATGCCGGCAGCTCGTATCGCTCCTTGACCAAATATTCCAACGTGACATTGATAATGTCCGGTAGTTCTTCCTTAGTTGTAGCCGCCTCCAGTGCCCACGCCTGTGCCAATTCTGATGTCTTAGCTGCATCATAGGCTTTGATATTGAGATGGCGTCGAATCAGTTTTACATGGCGATCTTTCGCACCCGACGAGTAATAGGACTGTAGATCCTTGAATGTCACCCGTGACCGGCACTGATTTTTGATGTGCGCGATGATCACCTTTGGAATTTCACCCAGGCTAGCGAATCGACCTAATCGTTGCGTGGTCTTCAGCTGAACCATCAATCCCAAAAAAGAGGCGCTCGCCCGTTTACAGTGACGCAGTGCAAACCGTTGATCTTCGGGTGTCGGCGTATAGACATCCCCTAACTCCTCTTGTGTTATATCCGACTTGATCCGTGGATAGGCTGTCTGGTAGATGGCGGTCATTAACTCAATTTTTCTCTGTTGACGGCGTCAATGCGTGAATACGCAGCAGTCTGGTTAGCAGGTTTTTATCGGTCATTGGGAACCCTTGAGTCCAGTCTCGATGGCAATTTCGATAGCGATGTTTTATTAATTTATTCGACCTTTGTTAGCCGGATGGCGGGCTTATATCAATTAGCCGCAATTGCTATACCGTTTAGCCGCCATTGCAATATCGATTGGACGATATTAAAATAAGGAATGGACGTTAATCAACCCCTTTTTAGCCGGAAGCCCATTCATGTACCCACGTTTTTCTGAAATCAATGTCAAAGAGGCCCTGAGCGACACCCCGGTGGTCTTTGTGATGGGGCCTCGTCAGGTCGGTAAAACCACCTTAGTGAAGGGGCTGATCGAGGAAATAGGCGTGGAACACTGGGAATACATCACGTTGGACGATCAGGCCCAGTTCGAGATTGCCCAGGCAGATCCCGTCGGATTCATCCGCAATTTGCCGCCAAAACGCATTGCTCTCGACGAGGTTCAACGCTTGCCGGAGCTGTTCGTCTCCATCAAGCAGGCTGTGGACGAACAGCGGACGCCGGGACGATTTCTTCTGACGGGTTCAGCCAATGCCTTGTTGTTGCCCAGGCTATCGGATTCCCTGGCCGGCCGGATGGAGTCGGTACGACTTACAACGCTTTCAGAGTGTGAGATCCAGGGACGTAGACCTAGTTTTCTAGTCAAACTGCTGAACCAAGAAGTGCCTTCGCCCCAGGACATACGTGTGCGGGAACACTTATTGCGGCGGTTGATTACAGGGTGTTTTCCCGAACCGCTGCAACGTGCCAATGAGCGGCGAAGCACCGCTTGGTATCAACAATACGTCAGTACTTTGATTCAGCGGGATATCCGCGATCTGACCCACATTGACCACCCCGATTTGATGGCCAAGCTACTCAAACTCACCGCTTTTTATGCTGGCAAGTTGGTTAATCTGACTGAATTGGGTGGCAAACTGGGCTTGGATCGTCTGACCATCAAAAAATACATGGCGCTACTGGAGCAATTGTTTTTGGTGAAACAATTACCAGCCTGGCATTCCAACGAATACAAACGGTTGGTGAAAACCCCCAAACTGCACTCCATTGATACCGGTATGATGTGTGCGGTTCGTGGCCTGAACCGGGAACGGCTGCTCAAGCAGCCCAGTGATTTCGGCTTGCTGTTGGAATCCTTTGTTTACAACGAATTACGCAAGCAGGCCGTTTGGATCGAGGAGCCAATGAGCTTCTACCACTACCGGGACAAGGACAAGGTGGAGGTCGATGTGATCATCGAGAATGCAATAGGCGACTGTTTCGCCATTGAGGTCAAGGCAGCAGCAACGTTAAGCGCGAAAGATTTTACCGGACTGAAACGTTTTCAATCCGTGGCCGGAGACCGCTTCAAAATGGGTGTCCTGCTTTACGACGGAGATCACACGACAGCCTTTGGTGACCATCTTTACGCCGTACCGCTGGGAGCCCTTTGGTCATGACGTCGCATTACTCCATCGGTCAACTGGCCAAGACCGCTGGCGTCAATGTCGAAACTATCCGCTATTACGAACGCCAAGGTCTCATCACGCAACCGCCGAAAACAGCCCTAGTGCAAGTGAAAAGTTTAATTCACCCCTAACTACGCTTCACATCATCCCGACCATCTTTTCCATAAGTATCATCAAGCATTTCGGAGAGCTTGACTCTGTAGTGGCTACAGGGTTTAGAATGCGATTAATTACCATTAACAATCGTATAAGTAGAGATATCGACCATGCTAATTCGCTGGATGCCCCATTTTACAGATCAGAGATGGTCAATGGTGAAAGCCATGCGGCTATGCCTGCTGTTATCGTTTGCGTTGCTCACAAGCGTCAGTCATGCGGCCGATAACAGCCATCGCCAAATTCGACAATTGGCTCAACTGGCTGAGTACATCGGTGCTGACTATGTTGCTGCGGTAGATCACAACACGGTGGTCAATCTCGATGAATACCAGGAAATGCTTGAGTTTGCGCAATTACTGGTCGATAAAAGCGCAATGATTGCCAAGCCCGCCCTTGATTCTCACAATCTACAAGCCGAAGCGGGCGCTCTACAGCAAGCGGTTCAAAACAAACAGGACGTTCGCCTTGTTCGCCAACTGAGCACTCAACTGCGGCGCTCTTTACTGGCCTTGATGCCGCAATCCACATTGCCAGATCGCTTGTCGCCCAAAAGGACGGTTGAATCGTTATTCAAGGATAACTGTACAACTTGTCATGGCTTAACGGGAAAAGGTGATGGGACTCTGTCAACGCAGCTGAATCCCGCACCCACCAATTTTACCGATAAGGAACGGGCGTCGAATCGATCAGTTCTCGGGCTGTTTGATGCCATATCCAATGGTATCGATGATACTGCGATGCCTGGCTTTAATCAGCTGACCGAGCAACAACGCTGGTCACTGGCATTCTACGTAGGCAGCCTGGCGTTTCAGTCTAACCCCAAACCATCTGTCAACGATTCGAATATTTCTTTGTCCCAACTCGTCAACTTCAGCCCAGCACAGATTGCCGCCGGGCAGTCGCAAGAGGTCGAATATCTTGCCGAGTGGCTGCGCGCCCATCCAGAGCAATTGTTTGACAAGCACCAAAACCCTCTTGCCATCAGCCGCGAGCGTTTAATGGCCGCCCATGCCGCTTACCAGAAAGGTGATTATCAAGCGGCCAGCGAACTGGCAATCAGTGCTTATCTGGACGGCTTTGAGCTGGTTGAAAACAGTTTGGACACGCAAGATCCAACGCTTCGTAAAAATATTGAAGTCAATATGATGAAGTTGCGCCAGGTCATTAACCGGGCACAACAGAACGGTGAGTTGGACGCCCTCATGGCGGAAACACTGGCGCAGTTGAGTGAAGCTGATCGCCTACAGAATGAATCGACCTTATCCGGTGGGACGTTATTTACGGCCAGCTTGATCATCTTGTTGCGCGAAGGGTTGGAAGCCCTGCTGGTCATCATTGCATTGATGACCGTGCTGATCCGTACGCAACGACAAGATGCCCTCAAATACGTACACACCGGTTGGATCGTGGCACTCCTGTCGGGCGGTGCAACCTGGGTAGCAGCCCAGTCGTTGATCAGTATCAGTGGGGCTAGTCGAGAGGTGATGGAGGGCGTCGCCGCATTGTTCGCAGCGCTGGTATTGTTTTATGTCGGGATCTGGATGCACAGCAAGACCCATGCGGCGCAATGGCAGGCTTACATACAGAAGCACGTCAATGAGCGGCTGAAATCCGGCACTCTGTGGGGGCTGGCAGCGCTCTCTTTCATTGCAGTCTATCGGGAAGTCTTTGAAACTGTCTTATTCTATGAGTCTCTCCTGACACAAGCGGCCGAGGCACAATATTCAGTTGTTGCCGGAGGCTTTTTGCTTGGTGTTGCCATGCTGGCTGTGTTGTCCTGGGTGCTGATCCGGTATTCAATCAAGCTACCCATTGCCAGGTTTTTTTCGACGACGACCTACCTGCTCTTAGCGCTGTCTTTTATTTTAACAGGGAAAGGGATTTCCGCATTACAGGAAGCGGCCCTCATTGGAATGTCGCCGTTACCGGTGAACGTTGATTTGAGTTGGATAGGCCTCAAATCCACTTGGCAGGGGATCACGGCACAGGCCTTGATCCTGGTGGTGTTTATGGTGTTTATCTGGGGATCAAAAGTGAAGCAGCGCTTGCGTCCGTCAGTTTCCAAAGCGCCAGGCATGAAGGGCTTACCGGTTACCGCTTCGGAGTCCGATTAGCTGACAAATTGTGCAAAATGCCACACTGCTCAACGGTTCGCTCATTTGAGCAGCTGTTGCGCAAGGTTTTTAACTGTTGTCGAAGGTGGCTGAGTTCTTGAATTCGGGCTTCCACTTGCTCGATGTGTGTGTCGATCATTCGGTTGACGTCATCGCATTGTGTGTCAGGCGATCCGGTTAACGCTAACAGTTGCCGGATCTCTGATAAAGCGAGGTCAAGATTGCGGCAGTGCTTGATAAACATCAGCCGTTCAATGGCAGTTGCATCATACAAACGAAAATTCCCTTCGCTGCGCTGGGTAGATGCCAACAACTGTTCTTTTTCATAATAACGAATTGTCTGCACTGAGCAGCCGGTCATTTTCGCCAGTTCACCGATTTTCACCGCATTGGTCTCCTGTACTTGACTCTATAGTTACAATAGAGTTTATACTGGGCACTATGGGTATAACAAGGGCTTTTTATGGCAGAGCAATGCAGCGGCACCTGCGGGACTATGAACAATTCAGAGGGTTGTGTCACTCAGGATTCAGTAGACAAAGCAAAGATAGATAGCGGTTATGTTAGCGAATACCGTGTAGCCAAGATGGATTGCCCTTCGGAAGAAGGCATGATCCGTATGGCGCTGGATAGCGTTAACCCGAAGGTGACGTTGGAATTTGATACCCCCAATCGAAAGGTTCGCATTTTTCACGGTGACAACGCGGCAACCATTGAGGCTCGAATGCAAGCGCTTGGACTGGGGGCGACGCTTGAGCACACTCATCCAGTGGAAAATAGTGTCTTCATCCAGGCTCAAGTATCGGCCCAACAAACGTCACAAAATGAAGCCCGTATACTCAAATGGTTGTTAGCCATTAATGCGGTCATGTTTACGGTAGAAATCACGGTTGGCTGGCTGGCTCAATCCACGGGATTAATCGCCGACTCACTGGATATGTTTGCCGATGCTGCGGTGTATGGCGTATCGCTTTATGCCGTTGGGCACAGCCTTCGGATGAAGTTGCGTGCAGCCCATTTTTCCGGTTGGCTTCAGATCATTCTCGCCTTGGGCGCTTTGGGCGAGGTGGTAAGGCGATTAGTATTGGGTAGTGAACCGGTTTCCACTTTGATGATGAGCTTCGGGCTTGTTGCCTTGGCGGCCAATGTGACCTGTCTGCTGTTGATTGCCAAAAGCCGGGATAGCGGCGCCCATATGAAAGCCAGCTGGATTTTCTCCGCCAATGACGTGATTGCCAATCTAGGGGTGATCCTTGCCGGTGGATTGGTGGCCTGGACGGGCTCACGTTATCCAGACTTGGTGATTGGCCTTATCATCGGTTTGATTGTGTTGAATGGCGCGCGCCGCATCTTGCAACTTAAGTCCTGAGACACCGGGCACAATATGAACAACAAGCAATCGTCTTATGATACACCGCCAATAAAGATCCTCGACCTGGCTCGCTTTGACAGGCGGATAACAGGTAAACGAAAGGCGCCGGGACAATCGTTGATTGACTCCGCAATCAAAGGTGGTATGCTTCGCAGGCTATTCCATTTCATTGGGGTTATATTCGGTTTATGAGTCGAAAAGCACTGTCTTATCTGCTGTTAGTCTTGATTGCACTGCAATCAGTGACAGCTATGGCTGACGTGCATCCCCTTGATTATTCGGATACAGCCCCTTATTCCTCCGATGGCTCATCATCGGCAATGCTGGATAGCTCGACCGTTATTGATCCTGCAGATCAAAATACCGCGCCTGACGATCTGTTTTATTGCCATCACCATGGCTGCCATTGCCATGTCTATTTATCCGGTAACCTGACTCACTCAAACTTTTTGCATAAACATTCGTTGCATAACAACTATCAAGCCCTCATTCCCGAGGCCCCATCCTCGTCGCTGTACCGCCCTCCAATCGCCTGATTTTACCGATTAAGTTTTTTCTGTGTTGCCGTTATCGCTGCAACGCGCGGTTTGAATTATCTTAAATAAGTAGGATCTACCATATGCTATCAATACGTACTGCGCCGGGTTCTGGCGCTACGGGTCGGCGGAATATCAAAAGCCGCTGCATTCTGTTCAGTTTATTATTTTTTATTTCTTCGTCGGGGCTTAACGCCGCACCTGGGGACTCAACGATCACGCTGACCAATGCGGTGCAGCGCGCCTTGTCACAAAACCCTTCTTTAAAAGTTTTTCCCTACCGCTACGCAGCCCTTCAAGGGCAGGCCGAAACAGCCGGGTTAAGGCCGGCGTATGAGCTGGGATTTGACGCTGAAAATGTCGGGGGCACTGGGGACTTCAGCGGCGCAGGTGGTGCTGAACTCACCATTGCGCTGTCTTCGGTCATCGAAATGGGGGATAAGCGCGCGGCACGGCAAGGCGTAATCTCCCACAGTCGGTCGGTGCTCAATGCCAGCCGACAGGTGGAATCCTTGGCCTTATTGGGCGAAGTCACCCGCCGTTACGTCGATGTGCTAGCGGCACAGGAGCAGGTCACCCTGGCTGGCGAGGCCGCCCAATTGGCGAGCGAGAGCTTACGCATTGTGAAAAAGCGGGCTACGGCGGGAGCGACACCCGAGGCGGAAGTCAAACGGGCACAGGCCGCTGCCGAGCAAGCGAAGCTCGCTTTGCTTTCGGAGCAGCAACGGCTTGCTTATTTGAAAGTGTCGTTGTCTGCCTTGTGGGGGGTAACCTCACCGGACTTTGACAAAGTGGAAGGTGATCTATTCCAGTTCGGCGAGGACGTTGCTTTTGAAAGGTTGTATGCCAAAGTGGAAAAGAATCCAGCGATAGAAATTTTCGCAGCGCAGTCCCGCCTCAAAGAAGCAGAAATACGCCTTGCTCAAACCCAATCCAGTGCCGATATCAGTTGGTCGGTGGGGGTTCGTCGCTTGCAGGAGACCGATGACACCGCATTGGTAGCGGGTTTCAGCATGCCGTTGTTTTCCGGCAAGCGAAATGTCGGCGCCGTTTCGACCGCGTTGGCCGAAAAGAATCAGGTGTTGGCAGAGCGCGATGTAATGCTGCTGGATCTACACACGCAACTGTTCCGGGCTTTTCACAACCGCAAACAAGCCATTGTCGCGGTCAAGGCGCTACGTACCGCGATCATTCCCGCCCTTGAACAAGCGCTGGTAGAAACACAGGCGGCCTATCAACGGGGCCGGTACGGGTATCTCGACTATGTCAGCGCACGGCAGGAATTATTGAGCGCCAGGCGTACCCAGATCGAAGCGGCCGCAGCGGCCTTAACCTATGGCGCAGAAATTGAGCAGCTGACAGCAGAGCCTCTGGCCCTGACTCAGTATGGGGAAGACAACACATTTTCAGGATCACCACAATGAACTCCAAAACACACATTAAAAAAACCATCACCCATCTTCTTGTCAGTTGCTTAGCGATCGCGCTGCTGCCGGGACAAACCTTTGCAGAGACTGGCCACGAAGAGGAGACAGAGCAGCACGAAGAAGGCCACATTGAACTAACCCAGGAACAGATACAGCATGCTGGTATTGGGCTGGCAACCGTTACCTCGGGCACCATCCGTGATGTTTTGCCAGTATATGGCGTCGTCGCAACCAACGCAGAGCGTGTACAGTCGGTAACGGCACGCTTCGACGGCGTTATTCGGGAAGTTAAAAAAAGTGTTGGTGATTCGGTTCGCAAAGGCGAAGCCCTGTTGTCTGTAGAAGCCAACGAAAGCCTGAAAACCTATTCGATTGCCTCTGCACTCAATGGCGTTATTACCCAGCGCCACGCAAACCCTGGCGAGCAAACCAGCGATACCCCGCTGTTGGTAGTGCAGGATTTCTCCACGGTCTGGGTAGAGCTGTCGATTTTTCCCAAGGATGTTGCCCAGGTTGAATTAGGCCAGCGGGTTCGCATTCTCAGTCTCGATTCGACCCAAATCGCAGAGGGAAAAATCATCTATATTGCGCCGCTTGGCCAAGCTGGTAATCAGGCCATTATGGCGCGCGCTTTGATCGACAACCCGAATGGCATTTGGAAACCCGGTCTCTTTGTCAACGCGCAAATCACCCGCGCAGAAATAGCCGCTCCAATGGTGATCCGCAACGAAGCCTTGCAAATCGTCGAGGATAACCCTGTCGTTTTTGTTCGGGGTGAGGAAGGTTTTGAACCACGTACAGTGACTTTGGGGCGAACCGACGGTGAGCTAAGCGAAGTGGTGGCAGGTCTGTCCGCAGATGAAGTGTATGTCAGCAAAAACAGCTTTACTCTGAAATCGGAGCTGGGCAAGGAGGATGCTGAACATGGACACTAAAACAGTATTCTTGGCACCATTTACGACGTCGAACCACCTACACGGCTTTAACCGGTCATATGAACCCACAATAGGAGTTCACCATGATAGATAAACTCATTCAATTTTCCATCGCGCGCCGCTGGCTGGTGATGTTTCTGGTGCTGGTAATTGGGGCCCTGGGTGTCTGGAACTATCAGCAGCTGCCCATTGACGCGGTACCCGATATCACCAATGTCCAGGTGCAAATCAATACGGAAGCCCCAGGTTATTCACCACTGGAAGTGGAGCAACGCATTACCTACCTGGTAGAACTGGCCATCACTGGGTTGCCCTATGTGGAGAGCACCCGTTCGCTGTCACGCTACGCCCTGTCTCAGGTGACCGTGGTGTTTGAAAAAGGCACGGACATCTATTTCGCCCGCAACCTGATCAACGAGCGCTTGCAGCAGGCGAAAAGCGAGATGCCTTCGGGGATCGAACCGGTTATGGGACCCGTTGCCACAGGTCTCGGTGAAATCTTTCACTATGCGGTGCATGCAAAACCGGGCGCCTTGCAAGAAAACGGTGAGCCCTATGATGCAACGGCCTTACGCACCTTGCAGGATTGGGTGATCCGTCCCCAGTTGCGTCTGGTTCCCGGCGTCACCGAAGTCAATACCATTGGCGGTTTCGAGAAGCAGTTCCACATCACCCCTGAGCCTGCAAAGCTGCTGGCCTACCAGCTCAGCTTCGACGATCTGGTGGCGGCATTGGAGAAAAACAACGCCAACATCGGTGCCGGATATATTGAAAAAAATGGCGAGCAATATTTGATCCGCGCACCCGGACAGGTAGCTGACATCCCGGCGATCGAAAAAATCATCGTCGCCCGTCGTGACGGCTTACCTATTACCGTGGCTGACGTGGCCGAGGTTGGATTCGGCAAGGAATTGCGCACCGGTGCTGCGACACTCAACGGTGAGGAGACAGTATTGGGTACCGCCGTCATGCTGTTGGGCGGTAATAGCCGGACGGTTTCCCAGGCGGTGTCGGCCAAGTTGCTGGAGATCAATAAAACGCTGCCTGAAGGCGTGATTGCTGAGCCGGTTTATAACCGTACGGTACTGGTCGATAAAACCATTGCCACGGTACAGGCCAACCTGGCGGAAGGCGCGATATTGGTTGTTGTCGTGCTCCTGGTCATGCTGGGCAACGTGCGGGCGGCCTTGCTCACGGCGATGGTGATCCCTTTATCCATGTTGATGTTGATGACAGGCATGGTGCAGACCAAGGTCAGCGCCAATCTGATGAGTTTGGGTGCGCTCGATTTTGGCTTGATTGTGGATGGCGCGGTGATCATTGTCGAAAACTGCATTTTGCGCCTGGCCGGACGCCAGCACCACCTTGGGCGCACCTTAAAGCTGGACGAACGTTTTCAAACGGTGTTTGCGGCCACCCGCGAGGTATTTACACCGAGTTTGATCAGCGTATTGGTAGTGATTCTGGTGAACTTACCCATCCTGGCGCTGACCGGCGTGGAAGGCAAAATGTTTACGCCCATGGCCATGGCGGTAATCATGGCCTTGCTGTCTGCGCTGGTGCTGTCACTTACCTTTGTGCCTGCCGCCGTGGCGCTGTTTATGACGGGGCATATTGAGGAGAAGGACAATTTCATTGTTCGCCATTCCAAACGGTTTTACGCCCCGGTTTTGGCGTGGGCACTCAAATTTCGCGTACTCGTATTGTCTGCGGCCCTGATCTTTGTGGTTTTGGTCGGCGCACTGGCAACGCGGATGGGTACGGAATTTATCCCGAATCTGGATGAGGGCGATATTGCCGTCCAGGCACTGCGAATACCGGGTACCAGTCTCACTCAATCCCTGGATATGCAGTTTCAACTGGAAAAAGCGGTGCTGGAAATCCCTGAAGTCAAAACCTACTTCTCGCGCGTCGGGACAGCCGAAGTTGCCAGTGACCCCATGGGGCCCAACATTTCCGATGGCTATGTCATGCTCAGGGATCGCAGTGAATGGCCCGATCCTGATAAAACCAAAGCGCAGCTGTTGGAAGAAATTGGTGAGAAACTGACGTTGTTGCCGGGAAATGCCTATGAGATCAGCCAGCCGATCCAACTGCGCTTCAATGAATTGATTTCTGGTGTGCGATCAGACCTCGGGATCAAGGTGTTCGGCGATGATTTGGACCAGCTGCTTAAATCGGGCAGCGAAATCGCGGCGGTATTGACTGGCATCGAGGGCGCCGAAGGGGTTAAGGTCGAGCAGGTGTCCGGGTTACCTATTCTGTCCATTAATGCCGACCGTTCAGCCATGTATCGCTATGGCTTGAATGTCGCCGATGTGCAGGACGTAGTCGCCGCCGCCACGGGTGGTGAGGAAGCCGGCCTGATCTTTGAGGGCGACCAGCGGTTTTCGATAGTGGTGCGAGTGGCCGAGGGCATAAGGGGCGACTTGCGCGCGTTGGAACGTTTGCCGATACCGCTGCCAGACGGCGGCTACGTGCCACTGCGGGAAGTGGCTAGTCTCACGCTGGCCCCTGGACCTAATCAGATCTCTCGTGAAAACGGCAAGCGGCGGTTGGTAGTCAGCGCCAATGTTCGCGGTCGTGATTTGGGTGGCTTTGTGGCCGAAGTTCAGGACAAAGTTGCGCAACAGGTGAAATTGCCTCCCGGCTATTGGCTGGAGTACGGAGGTACTTTTGAGCAACTGCAATCGGCCTCGCAGCGGTTGAGCCTGTTAGTCCCCGTCACCTTGGTGATGATATTTGCGCTGTTGATGATGACCTTTGGCTCAGCAAAAGATGCGGCATTGGTCTTTAGTGGCGTACCGCTGGCGCTGACCGGTGGCGTTATCGCCTTGTGGTTACGGGACATCCCCCTCTCGATTACCGCCGGTGTTGGGTTTATTACTTTATGCGGTGTATCGGTACTGACCGGGGTCATGATGGTGTCGGCCTTTCGGGATGAGCTCAATCGCGGTGAATCCGTCGAGCAGGCGATTCTGGGCGGCGCCATGTTGAGATTGCGGCCGATATTGATGGTCGCTCTGGTGGCCGCATTAGGTTTCCTGCCGATGGCACTCAATACCAGCACCGGGGCGGAAGTTCAGCGGCCACTGGCCACGGTGGTTATCGGCGGCATTATCTCTTCCACGTTACTTACGTTATTGGTGCTCCCCGGTCTGTATCGATTGGCTTGGCGAAAGCCAAAAGGGATTGATGACAATGGCGAACCGATCGCCCAGTGACACCTTCAGGATCGCGGCGTCGAACGGCTTGTCGCGATCCCTCTGATAGCAATGACAACACTTTTTGGAGTATTCACATGAAACAAATTACCGCTTTTATTCACCACGTTCGAACCGCTGATGTCATCGATGCACTGCGCGATGCAGGTTACAAAAACATATCGTTACTCGACATCAAAGGGAGCTTGAAACCCTTGGGCGAAAGTGAGTTGGCCTATTCGTCCGAAGCCGGCGTGGTTATCTCAGAAGTTCAATTATCCCTGGTATGTGAAGACAATCAGGTGGACAAGGTGACCTCCGTCATTCGCAAAACCGGGAAAATCGGACCGAACATATCCGGTTGGGTCTACGTCAGTCCGGTTGAACAGGTACTGCCCATAGACGGCCATTAACACATCCGAGTTTGTGCGCGCTGGCCACGTTCACACCAGCGCGCACCAAACCCGAAACGCTTGGTGTAGGGACTATGCATAACCACGATCACTCCAGCAGTTCGAAACGTATTGGCTGGGCCTTTTTCCTCAATCTGGGATTTACGGTTATTGAATTTATTGGCGGCTGGCTGACAAACAGTACCGCCATCATGGCTGATGCCGTCCACGACCTCGGCGACAGTATTTCCATCGGCCTCGCCTGGATTCTTGGCAGGTTGAGCAACAAAGGTTCGAACGTGGAGTTCACCTACGGCTACCGTCGCCTGTCACTATTCGGCGCATTGATCAATGGCCTGGTATTGATCATTGGCTCCTTCTGGGTGCTGACCAAAGCTATACCCAAGTTGTTGCAACCAGAAATGCCTGTAATTGAGGGTATGTTAGGGTTGGCTGTTTTTGGCGTTCTGGTGAATGGTATCGCCGCCTATCAGCTTAGCCAGGGTAAAACGCTTAACGAGAAAGTCTTAAACTGGCATTTATTGGAAGACGTACTGGGCTGGGCTGCCGTCCTGATTGTTTCCATTGTGCTGTTTTTTGTGGATTGGCCGATTTTAGACCCCGCACTGTCTATCGTTTTTACCCTCTACATCTTGTTCAATGTCGGAAAAAACCTTTGGAGTACCACTCGATTATTTCTTCAGGCCGCACCCGACAAAGCACTGTCAGAGTCACTTCACCGCTGTCTATCCAAGCTTGATGAGGTCCGAAGCGTTCACCACCTCCACCTGTGGTCACTGGATGGCGAGCACCATGTGCTTACCGCGCACTTGGTATTACAACGCGCTTTATCCGTGGAGCAGCAAATTGATTTGAAAATGACAATTGCAGATCGTCTCAGCGAGTTCGATCTCGCGCACACGACCATTGAGTTGGAATTTGGGGAGGAAACCTGTCGAGACGCAAAGGTTTAGGAACTCCAGCATCGACGAGCCATCGATCTGAATTCTGTAGCACAGAATTTTGTTCAGGAAATTCGTATCGTCACACGAGTACATCGATATGTCGTCCCAATGGCTCGGCCGACACTGTGTTAATCTCACCTTTGGCTTGTGTCGCCATCACCATCGCTTGTTGAGAAGCGTTACGATCCTGTAGTAAGGGATCAGTGGGCGCCATGGACGCCATGCTTATTAGCTGGGCTTTTTCCAGCGTTGCTTTGGGATCGTTGGGCTCAGATGAAGTATCAAACGCCACATCACCTGAGACGACATAGAGTTGGCCATCGAGAGGCCTATATTGGTAATTGGGTGGTGAACTGTACTGTGTCGTAACGGCGAGGTGAGATTCTACATGCCGTTGAATAGATGTCTGAGAGAGCTCTAATTGTTTGCGCTCGGCCGAGTTGTCGCCAGACTTGGTCTCTGTGTCGCGCGCTGAATTGGTAGATGAAGTACTCAAAGGCGCTGTGGGTAGAGACAAAGCTGTTGTCATCGTCCTTCTCCACAAAAAACCGACAATAGATACAGTATATCGAAATTCACACCGATTGGCCTATTCCCAATGTTGTCTGCGATATTCGATTCAAGATTAACAGGAGGCTCCCATAGGCGAAATCAAGTAAGCCCGCTCATATACTTTAATCGTACAGGCAAACCAGATAGCTCCTGTAAATTGTTTTCCATGGGTCATTCAACAATCTGATGTCAATAGCACGGCCATTTTCTCCATCAACACATGAGTCGCGTTATTTGAAAGCTGCTGGCCTTCTTCGATATATTCCCAAACGGTGGCATCGTTTTTCCAACCCCCTTGCTTTTTTATGAGTTCAAAATCGACACGCTCCCGTGCTGCCGAGGTGGATAAGCCACGTCGAAAACTGTGGCTACTCAAATCTGGAACAAAGTCGAACTCGCATGCCTCACCCAGTGTTTTAAGCAGATCATGGACCAGCGGGGGCATTTGAACGAAAACCTACGGTTTTGAATCCCGAGACCTTGTCGTAACCGTAAGTTTCTGCTGATTTACCCCTTCTCCTCTTCATCCTCAATAAAGTACGTGCCATTGGGCAGCACATGTTTATAGGGCAATAGCGAGATATGGGACAGGGTTTCGTCGTCAATGTCCTCTCCCTGCTGTCTGAGCTGTTCCACAATGTCATTTATCTTGATTGTGTTCCAGTACAGAATGGCGTTCGACACAAAGCTAAGACTGCTGGCCTTGTTCATAATTTCCTCATAATCACCAGTAGTGAACTCACCCTGGTCGGCAAAAAAGATCCAGCGCGGCAGCTTGTGCCGGTATTCTCCTTTATTCAATTGCCGCTGGACGGTTCGACGCAATTCCTGATCCGTCAGGTAGCGCAGAATGTATTCAGTCTTGATGATCCGTCCTAGATTGGTGAAGGCTTTAGTGAGGCGATCCGATGGTGAGCTGTTGGTCAATCGCTGAACGATCACATGGGCTGGTGCCGTTTTCTGTTTCAGGGAAATGGCCACTCGCATCATGTACTCCCATTGCTCCTCAACGATGGCCAGATCGGCGGTTTTAGTGAGCAAATGGTTGAGGTCGCCGTAATCGACGGATTTGTCGATACGGTAGAGTTGTTGATCCTTTAAATCCCGAATGCGCGGCATAAAGTAGAAGCCGAGCAAATGGCAGAGAGCGAACACGATTTCCGTATATCCATGTGTCGGTGGTATGTTCCCGGATTTTCAGGACAGTGTTGTTTTCCAGTAATCCATCCAGCACGTACAGCGCTTCGCGGGGGCTACAGGAAATGATCTTGGTGCTGAATACGGAATATTGATCGGACACGTGGGTATAGATCCCGATCGCCTTCTCATAATAGCCGTAGTAGCGAGGATAATAAGACGACAGCAGGCTATCGGCCCGAATCAAAAAGCGCTGCGCATCCGATGAGGACAAGGTACCGCTACCATGAACGGCGCTAAGCGGCAGTTCATGGTGCTGATTCACGATTTCGGCGCTGGCGTCGATGAGGGTTTCCTCACGGATGTAGTATTGCAGGATGTGCCTGAGCATATCGACTGTCACACCCTTTACACTAGCGCTCATCGACACCACGCCCAGGTTGGTGGCCTGTGAAATAATGGCAGCCATCAGGCTTTTATAAAAGGCTTTCGGGCGTGATTGATGGTGCTGAATGGGAACAAAGTGACGACTGTAGTGCGTCATTTTATCCACTTCAATGAGAAGCTGTTCGATGCGAATAGTCGGCATGTGGGCATCAATCACTTTTTGCAGTCGGCTGACTTTATCCGGCACATCCAGCTTGTCATCGCGCTTGAGTTTCAGCCGACCATTGTTGATCTCGGCGAAATTATCCAGACCAAAGCGTTTTTTCGCTTCAGATACAGAATCGTGGAACTGTGCTGAAATAACAGCGCGAACTTCGTGCGGAGGTGGTTGTTGCAGCTCGGTATAGACGGTTTGCCTTGTTTCGTCCCAGTTTGGCTCGTTTAAGGTCAGATCCCAGAACGAAACATGTTGCTTGCTTTGCGGCAAATAGAGATCGCCGGAGCGCAAGGCATCTTTCATCGCCAACGCCAGCCCCATTTCCCACACATTGCGATTGATGCTGCCACCTTGGTCTTTGAGGCTGCGACGTAATTCGCGGGGAATGAAGGCTATCGGTGTCGTCTCCGGTAGCTTCTTGAGATCACCATTATCCAGTTGCTGAACAATCTGGATAGCCTTGATCAGTGGTCCGGAGCCTTTCGCGACCTCAAACGGTAAGCGGATAAAGTCGGCAAAATACTTTCGTAAACTAGGATAACGGGTCAATAACAAATCGCAGTAGCCACGCTCTTCCAGGCGCTTGAAGATGCGCAAATCGTCAATGGAAACCAGTAGGTGTTTCTGGTCGATACGCTGCCATAAATCCTGCTTGTATAAAGGCTCCTCTTCGGGCCACTCAAGCAGCACATCGGTGGTATCGAGCACGGCATCAATCGCTTTCTTTTGCCGTTTACGAAATTCCTTGTGCTTTTTGTCGTGACTGTTTTTGGTTTGCCGACACAACTCAGTCATGTACTGATCGTGCATTTTAACCAGGTGATCGAGCAATATCTTTCGGGATTCCAGCAGAAAACACACCATCAGGGCATAGAGCTTATGATCCTTGAAGCGTTTCATGTCCTTGGCGCTGTAGCGCTTGGTCAATCGGTACAGGTAGTGAAGAAAGGTAGTATCAATGAGCTTTTCCTCGAATGCATTAATACCGGTAGCCACCAGATTGTCGTAGCGCTCCAGGTAGCGCTTCAGCGATGAAATTTTGGCGGCGGGTGGATATTCCTTGAGCTGATTGAAATAGGTTCGTTGGTTGCCGCCAGAGGTTTGTAGCAAATCATCGATAGCCTCTCGCAATTCAGGCGACATCTGTTCAAACACTTGCTCAAAGAGCTGAGCATGGACCTGGTTGCAGATGCGAACGATTTGCCGTTCGATGGTGGTGGGCCCCGGTAAAACAATCCGATTCAACAGCAGGTAGCGCTCTGCCCGATGAAAGAGTTCATCCGGCAGTAACCCCTGGTGTGCCTGAGCTTCGACCCAGCGATCCAGATCGCCTTCCACCTTGACATCAAAACGCCTGAATCCCAGGTATTTGAGGATGTTATTGCGGTGTTCCAATAAGGTGGCTTCCCGTTCGGGTACGTCCACAGTGAGCGCTGGCGGTAAATCGAGTTGGCTGCTGAGGTAGCTGACCACGCGGGACGAGAGATCGCTGAGCTGGTTCAGAAAGCGGCCATAGAGGCGCATGGCACAGAGCTGGATGGCAACGCCCATGCGGTACTGTTTGCGGTATTTGTTAACCATCTGGCAGTCGCGGCGATTCAGGGTCCAGTCGCGAACCATTTCCTCGTCGGAAAAGCGTTGCGGCAATATCAGTGGCTGATAGCGTTGTTGGTTGGTCAAAAACTGCTCTTTGGCTGTCATGAGCGCCTCATCGGTTTGTGGTCACGCCAACTACTCCTATAGCGTTGTTTTTATTGATGTTTTTATGATACCGACTGTGGGTACTGCCTTATTTTACTTTTGGACGGCATTGTAATAACGATTGGACGATAATAGAATAACAGGTAGCCGAATTACAACTCCTGTTTAGCCGGAAGTCCATTTATGTACCCTCGTTATTCTGAACTCCACGTCAAAGAAGCGCTGAGCGACACGCCCGTCGTGTTTATCATGGGGCCCCGTCAGACCGGTAAAACCACCCTGGTGAAGACCTTGATGGATGAAATGGGGGCCGAGCAATGGACCTACATCACCTTGGATGACCAGGCCCAGTTTGAGATTGCCCAAGCCGATCCGGTGGGCTTTATTCGCAACCTGCCAGCCACCCGCATTGCCCTGGACGAAGTGCAACGCCTGCCGGAGTTGTTCGTATCCATCAAGCAGGCAGTGGACGAACAGCGTACACCCGGTCGATTTCTGCTGACGGGCTCCGCCAATGCCTTGTTACTGCCGAGGCTCTCCGACTCTCTGGCGGGCCGGATG
>CETZ01124245.1_pt1 | contig 30240 bp, 19 predicted proteins | sample 531441 | NCBI WGS metagenome assembly CETZ01 (sample SAMEA2623098, study PRJEB7988) | marine metagenome | isolation source: saline water (ENVO:00002010), including | reverse complement strand
AAGGCTGCTCAGAAATTCCTTGAAAACGGATGGCTTAAGGTTTCTCCCGAAATCCAAGCCGTTCGCTACGCTCATCTTCAGGATTTCTCATGTTATCAAAACCTAATGCCTGGTTTTCTATGTCATTTCTGAAAGGCCGATAGAAATTATCTATTCTTAGCTTTATTTCGTTCATAATTTTATTTGCCATGGCCAGGCAATATTCTTTACTAGCGTTAACCTCAGTGGGCACAAGCCTGACGCTTGCGCCAGCGAGGGGAAATCTATACTGCGCGAAAGATCAGCTGCGCTGAACGCGTAAACCCGGTTGGCTTGTTAGCAGAGGGGGGGACGCTACCCTTAGAGGCGGGAATAACCTTTGGTACGGGCTGGCGGGCTTATAAAATCTTCTATCAATTCATAATACCTGTCTTTATTTCCAGTCGCTAAATCATGCCCTGTATTTTCAATAATAACCAAATGTGAGTTTGGTAAAAGGTCCAGATACTCTTTAGCAAAACCCCATTTCTGGTTATCACATTGGCCTCTAAGAATTAAAACTGGTATATGGATTCCACCTAGTTTTTCTCTTTTGTCTTCAACTTCCTTAAAACTCCTTACCGTCATGATATGAGAGTAATATCCACTACCCCCTTTATACTTTTTTGCCTGTTCAGATTTGCAAAATGTTGATTTACTCAACTCCTCATTCAGAACTGTAAAAAAGTCATCAACTTCCCTGTCCGATGCTAATTTACTTTTAAATAAATAGGCCCATTTTTGAATTAACCTCATCCGCAAATTATAGGCTTTTCTGTTTCCCTCTTCGTTTGATCTTTCAGGCTTTCTCAAGTTCAAACTATCAGGAGGGACTTCACTCATCAAGGTTTGGTTGACAGGTAAAACCGGGCCCGGCCCTTCCAGGATTATTTTTTCTACTTTTTCCGGGTGATGTTGAATAAAATTGATGGCCAATAAGCATCCCCAGGAATGACCTATAATTATGACCTTCTCTGAATTGATCTTTTCAATTATCTCCTTTAAGTCAGCTACATGTCTAGCTACGGTATATTCCCGGATATGGTCTAACCGTACTGAATGCCCGCTTCCTATTTGATCGTAGAAGTATACATCATGTCCAAGTTCTGATAAAGGCTTCAAAACTTCAATTATTTCGTCCTTTATCATTCCTCCCGGCCCTCCGTGGAGATAGATAATAGGTGAGCTGGCATCTCCTGATGTGCTTTCAACTTTATAATATCCAATCCTGGAGCCTGTGCTTAGTTCCCAGTATTCTGTTCCTTTTCTTTCTACCAATGCTTGTACATCATACTTCCCTGGAATAAAGAAGACCCAGGTTATTGCTAAAAGAACCATCAGGATGATCAGTATTATAATCCTACCTGCATTCATTGGATCCTTCTCATTGGTTGCTTGCGGGTAACGTTCGGCTAAGCTGCGTTTTAATGCCGTTTATTTTTTGTTGTAGCCAGTTTTATTTTCTACTTCTTTCTTTAACTCCTGGTTAAATGTTGGGAAAAATTTGATGGTTTGGTTTGCTACTTCCCTGGCACTAATCTCATCTCCTTTTCCCTTAAAGTCGTCCACCTGAACAAAGAGCGTCTGATTATCTGAAATTTTTTCAACCCTGAATCTATGATTATCGGTGAGCCCACTAAAGGTTCCTTCCATAGGATCAGACCAACCAAATTCTATATTCTCTGTATAAATAAAATTGTGATCCGTCTCATAAACGTTTCCATTTACAAAATAGGAGACAACCACCTTTCCGTGATTAAATCTCTCTCCCTCAATATTTTTCAAGGTACTGCTCCAATCAGAGATATTATCCCAATCAGTCAGAGTATTCCATACTTCTTCTAAAGGAGCATTAATAACAATTGATGTATACGTTTGCCAGTGGTTTTTTTCAAGTTCAATAACTTTTTGTTTCTCCAGTTTATTCACATCAGTTTCCTTTTGGGGTTTAGTATGGCAAGACGACACTAAATATATCAACATTGCCAAAGCTCCATATTGTGATATTCTAAAGTTCATTTTACTTCAATTAGCTACAACGTATGTATAAAAAACAACCCTTTAGGGTCCGAGAGGATAAAAGTTGGAAAATACAAGCCCAGCCAAAACTACTTATTGACTTTTACCAGCCGTAGCGTTTCGCTATGCTTTGGGGAGCAGTTGCAAGGCGGCATAACGGCTGAGCCGGAAAAAGCTACATCTTGCTCCGGGCCGCCATCAGGGTGTTCTTGAGCAGGCTTACGCGGGTCATAGGTCCTACCCCACCGGGAACAGGTGTTATATAAGACGCTTTTTTGGAAACGCCTTCAAACTCTACGTCTCCCTTCAGTTTGTAGCCTGATTTTTTGGTCTTGTCCACCACACGGGTGGTACCTACATCAATTACCACCACACCATCTTTCACCATATCCCCGGTAATAAAATCGGGTTTACCGAGAGCGGCAATAATGATATCGGCATCTTTCAGCAATTCCTTAAGGTTGGTGGTACGGCTGTGGGTGAGGGTTACAGTGGCATTGCCGGGGTAATGGTTACGTCCCATCAGTATGCTGGCAGGTAAACCTACAATGTGTGAACGGCCTACCACCACGCAGTGCTTACCCCCGGTTTCAATGTTGTAACGGTCCAACAGGTCCATAATACCCATGGGCGTAGCGGGAAGATAGGTAGGCAGGTTCAGCGCCATGCGCCCCAGATTCTGCGGGTGAAAACCATCCACATCCTTAGCGGGATCAATGGCCATGATCACCTTTTGCTCATCAATATGTTTGGGAAGTGGCAGCTGAACAATGAAACCGTCTACGTCTTCATCTTTATTGAGCTTGTCCACCTCTTCCAGGAGTTCCTTTTCGGAAATGGTCTCGGAAAGCTTTACCAGTGTTGATTTAAAGCCTACTTCTTCACAATCCTTCACCTTGGCGTTGACATAAGTTACGGATGCTCCGTTGTTGCCTACCAGAACGGCTGCCAGGTGCGGGGTTTTTCCGCCTTTTTTAACGAGGGTCTTTACCTCTTCGGCAATTTCGTTGCGTATTTCCTGTGAGGTTTTCTTGCCATCTAGAATTATCATAGTGTAGTTGGTAGTTTTTTAGTTTAAAGTTTGTAGTTGTTGGTTTTTAGTCTGTAGTCTGAAGTTTTTAGTTTGAAGTTGCTTAGTCTTTCTGCTGACGTACACCAAACTTTTTGGGATTCTTTTCCATGTGAAAAAGCAGCTTTCCCACTTCTTCATTAAAATTGCTCAGTTCGTTAAATCGTTCCTGGTCAATATAACCACAGGCGTATGACAATTCAAGCCATACCGCAGTTTCGGCATTTTCCATTAAACAGTCGCTCAATTTGGCCACAAAGTGTTTAGGATAAACCCTTTTGCGGTAAGCTTCAGCCAGGTTGGAACATACCGAGCGTGAAGATCTTCTGATCTGATCTGTTAATGCGTATTTCTCTTCAGCAGGAAAGGATTTAGTAGTCTTGAAAATCTCCATAGCCAGATCAAAGGCCTTTTGGTACACTATTAAATCGTTAAGTCCACCCATGTGAGGTATTTCCTAAAAGTATGATCTCCCTAATACTATTGAACTCTCAACTTTAAAACTTCAAACTAAAAACTTCAGAATACAGACTCACCAACTCCCAACTAGTTAAAACGGTCTTCCCCCTTTGGCTCCCTTCATCATACTGGCCATGCGCTTGGCACCACCACCCTGCATCATCTTCATCATTTTGCTCATATCGCCAAACTGCTTCAGCAACTGGTTTACTTCCTGTATACTTTTACCGCTTCCGGTAGCGATACGTTGCCTGCGGCTTCCGTTGATCAGTTTCGGGTCTTCACGCTCAGCAGGGGTCATACTGTAAATGATGGCCTCCACGCCTTTAAAGGCATCGTCATCCAGGTCAATGTTCTTCATCATTTTACCCATGCCGGGTATCATACCCATGAGGTCTTTCATATTCCCCATTTTCTTGATCTGCTTGATCTGACCCAGAAAATCGTTGAAGTCGAACTTATTGGAGGCAATCTTCTTCTGCACCCTGCGGGCTTCCTCTTCATCGTACTGCTCCTGTGCACGTTCCACCAGCGATACCACGTCACCCATACCCAGGATACGGTCCGCCATACGGCTGGGGTAGAACACATCCAGGGCATCCATCTTTTCACCGGTACCGATGAATTTAATGGGTTTATCCACTACGGATTTAACCGTTAATGCCGCACCACCACGGGTATCACCGTCCAGCTTGGTGAGGATCACCCCTTCGTAATCCAGCACATCGTTAAAAGCCTTAGCGGTATTCACGGCATCCTGACCGGTCATGGAATCCACCACAAAAAGCGTTTCATCCGGCTTTATGGCCTGGTGGATGTTGCGGATCTCGTCCATCATGGCCTGGTCAATAGCCAGACGACCGGCTGTATCCACGATCACCACGTTAAAGCCATTGGCCTTAGCGTGCGCTACCGCATTCTGGGCAATCTGCACGGGGTTTTGATTCCCTTCTTCGGTATACACCTCCACGCCTATCTGCTCACCTACCACCTTCAACTGGTTGAAGGCCGCAGGACGGTATACGTCACAGGCTACCAGTAAAGGTTTTTTGGTTTTCTTGCGCTTGAGGAAGTTGGCCAGTTTACCGGAATGGGTGGTTTTACCAGAACCTTGCAAACCCGCCATCAGGATAATAGCCGGTGAAGATTTCAATTCCAACTCGGCCACGGTACCTCCCATGAGGGCGGCCATTTCATCGTGAACGATCTTGGTCATCAACTGACCGGGCTGCAGGGAGGTCAATACCTTCTGACCCAGTGCTTTTTCCTTTACGGTATTGGTAAAATCCTTGGCAATTTTATAGCTCACATCCGCATCCACCAGGGCACGCCTGATCTCTTTAACGGTTTCCGCTACGTTTACCTCGGATATCTGTCCGTGACCTTTAAGTACGTGAAACGCCTTTTCTAACTTATCCTGTAAATTATCAAACATATCTTTTTGTCAATTCTGATCAACCAAAGGGCTGCAAAGGTAATTATTGTTAACGGGGATTTGAAGCAATGGATTCAGTACCTGAGGATATCGTTCAGGCCAAGCTTAATATCGTCCAACTGTTGCCTGGTTATGGCACCAATCTTCTTTTTTAACCGATCCTTGGAAACCGAGCGTATATGAAAGGTGAGTATTTCTGACGCTTGTTTTAAACCGTTAAAGCTATCGGGCTGCAGCACTACGTTACCCTTATAGTTTTTAACGGAGGTGGTAAGCGGACAAACGATAACCACGTCCAGGTACTTATTAAGAAGGTTGCCGCTAATGATGACCGCTGGCCTTCTCCCCGATTGTTCACGACCTTTGGTGGGATCAAAATACATTTCCCATATCTCACCCTGCCGCATCCTCGTCTTCTAAACGTGCAAAATATTCATTTATGCCTTCTTCGGCTAGCTGCATTACGCTGATATCCTGGCCCGCCTGCTTATAGGAGCGCACATACTCGGCCCTGTTGAGTTGATCCAGGTAGATCTCCAGCGCGTTTTCGATGAGCTTGTTTTTGGGTAAATTCAACTTCCTGGCGGCCTCATTAAGCTTTTCCAGGAGCTGATCCGGTAACGAAGAAGTGAAAGTAGTCATTGCTATTTCATATTTATAAAACAAAAATATGAAATACTTTTTTTATACCTACATTCTTTCCGGCACTTCAATACCCAGCAACTTCATTCCCGACTTAACCACACGGGCGGTACATTCCGAAAGTTTCAGACGGAAGGCGATGGCAGTCTCATTCTCATCCGTAAGGATAGGCTGTTGCTGATAGAACGCATTGTAAAACTTCACCAGATCATACACGTAATTGGCAATTACCGAAGGACTTTGTTCTGTAGCTGCCTGCTGCACCATCTGGGGATACAGGACCAGGTACTTCACAATATTTCTCTCACTTTCCGCTATGTCACGGTATTCACCCTCCCTGGGGTTCATCTCTGCACCTTTGCGTAAAAGGGATTTGATACGGGCATGGGTATATTGGATAAACGGACCGGTATTTCCCTGGAAATCCACGGACTCTTCCGGGTTGAAAAGCATGCGCTTTTTAGGATCCACCTTCAGGATGAAGTATTTGAGGGCCCCCATACCCACCATGTGGTAAAGCTCCTGCTTCTGTTCTTCGGTCATACCCTCAGTCTTGCCGAGTTCTTCGGAAATGGCCCCAGCCGTAGTTTCCATCTGGGTGATCAGGTCATCAGCATCTACCACAGTTCCTTCACGGGATTTCATCTTTCCGGAAGGTAGGTCTACCATACCGTAGGAAAGGTGGTGGAGGTTATCTGCCCATTCATGACCCAGCTTTTTCAGGATGAGGAAAAGCACCTTGAAGTGATAGTCCTGCTCATTACCCACGGTATAGATCATACCGTTCAGGTTCTCATCCTTGAAATCCTCAAAACGCTGGATGGCCGTGCCGATATCCTGCGTCATGTATACGCTGGTACCATCGCTGCGCAAAAGCAGCTTCTGATCCAGTCCTTCATCAGAAAGGTCCACCCAAACGGAGCCATCTTCTTTTTTAAAGAACACTCCTTTTTGCAGCCCTTCCTCCACTACCTGCTTACCTAATATATAGGTCTGGCTTTCATAATAATATTTATCGAAATCCACCCCCAGGCGCTCATAGGTCTTTTCAAAACCATCGTATACCCAGCCGTTCATCTTTTCCCATAGCGCAATGGTCTCCGGGTCATTCTGCTCCCATTTCTGGAGCATCTGGCGGGCTTCGCCCATTGTAGGAGATAAGCCTTCAGCCTCTTCTACCAATGCTTTCATTTTTTTCAGTTCATCCTTCTCCTGATCTGAAATTTCTTCGGACTTTAATTTCCTCAGTTCTTTTAGCCTCACCACCGGAGATATTTTCAATTCTATTCCGGATTTATGAGAAAGTTCTTGAGATATTTCTTCTACTTCCTTACGATAGGCTTTATCAAACTCCACGTAGTACTTACCTACCAGGTGGTCGCCTTTCATACCGCTGGATTCCGGGGTTTCACCCTGACCAAACTTCTCCCAGGCCACCATGCTCTTACAGATATGGATACCCCGGTCATTGATGATCTGGGCTTTGATCACCTTATTCCCGGCCGCCTTCAGCAATTCCGCCACGGAATAACCGAGCAGGTTGTTACGGATATGGCCTAAGTGAAGGGGTTTATTGGTATTGGGCGAGGAATATTCCACCATAATAGCGTTATCCCCTTCCGGCTGATGACCATAGTTTTCTTCAGCTGCTATCTGTTTGAGTTTGTGCAGCCAAAAATCATCTGAGATCACCAGGTTCAGGAAACCTTTCACCACGTTGAAACCGGACACCTCATCCACTTTCTCTACCAGGTAGTTACCGATATCGGCCCCGGTTTGTTCCGGCCCTTTACGGCTGCTTTTCAGGTATGGAAATACCACCAGGGTGAGATCGCCTTCAAACTCCTTACGGGTTTGTTGGAGATCCGGAGCCGGTATTTCCAGTTGATACAATTCCTTTAATGCAGCCTGTGCGGCCAGGGAGATAGTGTGGTGTAATGTGTCCATTGAAGGATCAGCTAAAGTTTTTATTAATCTTATTGATGGTGGCTTTCAAAATACTGAAAGCCGTTTCGGCCATTTTATTACGATCGTCCAGTAAAGGATTGATCTCGGTCATTTCAAAGCAACAAACGCGCTTATCTTCCAGCAAATGCTGTATCAGATTGCGGGCTTCTTCATCGGTAATTCCTCCGGGAACGGGGGTTCCGGTACCCCGGCTGATGCTGGGGTCCATGCTGTCCACATCAAAGGATATATACAATATATCACAGTCCTTAAGGTACTCCCGTGCCTGTTTGGCCACGGCTTCCACCCCTTTTTCCCGCAGTTCATCGGTAGTAACATTGGGGATGTGATGTTTCTTCATCAGTTCCTGTTCCGGTTCTTCAGAATCACGAACGGCTATAAAGAACAGGTCAGAGTGCATCACTCTTTGGTTGCTTCCCTTTAATTCATTCCAGTGCCAGATGGTTTCTTCGGAGGGCTGGTTATTCTGATTTTCCAGGTTATCGTCATGCAGGGCTGTGGCCAGGGGCATACCGTGTACGTTGCCGGAAGGGCTGGTATAGGGAGAATGCAGATCGGAATGCGCATCGATCCATATCACACCCAACCGCTTTTTGGGATAAGCCGTCTTAATGCCGGCTATAGTTCCCCCGGCATTACTATGATCACCGGAAATAACCACCGGAAAATTGTTGTTCTTCAAAACTGCGGATACTTCCTTTTCTATAGTGCGGTACATCTCTTCAATACCGTCCAGGCGTTTGGCAAATTTCCGGGTACTTTTCTTGAAAAGACGATCGTTCAGGGTTTTAACCCTTTTAACCGGATATTTCTTAAAAAACCCGATATCTCCTTTAAAGCTGGCCATCCTCAGGGCTTCAAAACCAAGGCTTGCCCCCCTGGTTCCTGCTCCTAACTCAGACATTACGCTTAAAATTTGTAATTTCTTTGACATCTATCTTTCTTTGAGGCGCGCAAAGTTAGTTAAGGTTTCGGGAATGACTTACCGTTTGGGAATCAACTATATTTGATGTCGGATTTATGGAAAGGAGAACCACTGAAAATGACGCTTTACTGGATGCCCTCAAAGCGGGTAAGGAAGAGGCCTACCGCCAGGTATTCTTCGAGCACTTTGAGGCCCTCACCTATTTTGCCAATAAGTACCTTGAAGATTGGGATGCCGCCCGTGACATTGTACAGGAAGTGTTTTCACAGCTCTTTGAAAAGCGGCAAAACCTGGATATCACCACCTCCCTTAAATCCTACCTCTACCGCTCGGTAGCCAACCGCAGCCTCAATACCATCAAGAGTAATAAGACACATGCCCTGCATCATGATATGATCAAGGATAGCTCTGATCAGCATGTAGAAGAAAAAGGTATTGAGCTCAACGAACTGGAAGTTCAGATCCATAGCATCATTGACACCTTGCCTGCCCAGTGTGCCCATATTTTCCGCCTGAGTCGTTTTGAGCATAAAACCAATGCTGAGATAGCTCAAGAGCTCGGAATTTCCAAGCGAACGGTAGAAACGCAGATCAGTAATGCCTTGAAGGTTCTTCGCAAGTCTCTCAGAATCATTATCCTGCAATTTTTTTTACAATTTTTTTCGTAAGTCATACGTGTGGCAACACCCTTAGTTGTCATAGAAGTGTAAAAACAAATAAATAACCTTACAACACTTAAAAAGTATGAAAAAGCAAATTGTTGCCCTGATGGCCCTGATCGTAGTAGGAATGTCTTCTTGTAACAAGGATGACGACAAGAAAAACGTGGCCGAAGAAAAACCCAAAACCAAGGTTGAACTCTTAACCTCCAAAACCTGGAATATGGAAAGTATCAGCGTTACCGAAGAAACGGATAGCACCTCTTCTGAATACGAGTTTCCCATGCCAGGTACGGTAACCTTTAAAACCGACAACAAGGTGGTTACCAAAATAGCGGGTGAAGAAGACGAGGTTTCCTCCTGGGCCCTGAGTGAAAAAGGACTGGTGATTGACGGTGAAACCTATGAACTGCTTGAACTCTCCGAAACCAAACTTCATATTAAGGAGGAGATTGTGGAGGAGGATGAGGACTTGGGTAGAGTAACTGTGACTACCGTGATAAAAATGAGTCATTAAAACCAGAAAACCGGGTGCCTGCTATGCACCCGGTTTTTTCCTTGTATTTTCTATAAACCAACATACCTTTCTTACATGTACTTTAGCACCTAAAAATCAGCAGCATGCAGCCCGATACCAACATATCCGAATTGATCCTGAAACACCTGGCCGGTGAAGCTTCCCCTGAAGAGGGAAAGCAACTGCGCGAGTGGAGAGGCGCTAAACCGGAAAACGAAGAGGAGTACCTCCAAACCGTACGTATCTGGGAAACATCGGGCCGCATTACTGCTACACCTTCTCCCATTGACCTGGAAGCCGAATGGCAAAAGTTCCGAAGCCGCCACTTCCAGGAAGAAAGCAAAGTGATCCGTTTACACTTTAAACAAGTGATACGCTATGCTGCGGCAGCCGTGCTGCTGATCGGGATCCTGGGCGGAGCCTGGTATTTCAACGGCTATAATCAATACACTACCGGTGCCGGACAACGGCAATTGGTGAACCTTAGTGATGGAACCGAGATACTGCTATCCCAAAACACCACCCTTACTGTTCCGCGCACCTTTAACTGGTGGCATCGTGACCTTAAACTTTCCGGAGAAGCTTTTTTTGAAGTAACCAAAAACCCTGCTAAACCTTTTACAGCCATTGGCAGCAAAACCAGCCTGCGGGTGTTGGGAACTGCCTTTAAGATGGTAGCTACTGAGCGTATAAATAAAGTAGAGGTAAGTGAGGGAAAAGTAGCCTACTGGGCAGTAGATAAAAGTGACACCCTGATCCTTACCCGCCAGCTTTCCGGAACCTATGAAGGGCAGAAACTGGAAAAATCCACCATTGCAGATATCAACTTTGACAGCTGGCAAAGCGGAGCGTTCAACTTTGAACAGAATTCCCTGGCCAGCGTACTCAACCAATTGCAAAGCTATTACGTCTTTAGTATAAAAGATCCTCAAAACATGCTGGCACGGCCCTGCACCTTTACCGGTAGTTTCACCAGGCAACAACTGGACGACATCCTCAGTGAACTGGCCCTGGTAGTGGGGTTGCAATACGAGTTCAATGACGGTGAATTAATCCTTAAAAACCTTGACTGTCAGTAATGTGGTGCCGTAGCCTTGGCCTGTTGGTCATTTTCTTGCTGGGCATTTCCACAAGCTATGGCCAGGGCAGTCTGCTGGAACGCAGGATCCGCCTGGAAAACCAAAAATATACCGCTGAACAATTACTGCAGCTTATTGAAAATGAAGGTATCACGCTGAACTACTCCGGCAAGCTTCCCGAAGACACCCTTTACCCGGGCAAGAGCCAGTTAAAGGTCAAAAAGATCCTTTCCCTTGTATTTGATACCTCGCGCTACACTTTCATCCAACGTAATGAAAAGGTGCTGGTTATTCCCACTGTACGTAAAAAAGGTTACACCTTTTCAGGATACGTGGAAGAGGAAGGATCCAAGGAACGCCTTATCGGGGTTAACATTTACCTGCAGGACTATAACATTGGCACCACTTCCAACGAGTTTGGTTTTTTCAGTCTTATTGTACCGGATAATGTGCCGGCTAAAGCTACGGTTTCCTTTATAGGTTATGAAAACCAAACACTTATCGTTTCTCCCGGAGACAGCACCAAACACGATATACTGCTTAAGCAGCAAAGTCATTACCTGGACGAGGTTACGGTAGAGGCCAACCAACTGGTAGCACAACTTACGCAAATGAGCCAGTTTAGCCTGTCACCCGCCCACCTGGCCCATGCACCGGCATTTTTGGGTGAAGCAGACATCATCAAGTCCATCCAATTACTTCCGGGAGTACAACGCGGATCCGAAGGGAGTACCAGTTTCCTGGTACGTGGAGGTGACCAGGATCAAAACCTGCTGCTGCTGGATGGAGTTCCCGTATACAATGCTTCCCATGTATTCGGTTTTCTCTCCGTTTTTAACTCCGATGCCTTAAAGAGTGTTGAACTCACCAAAGGTGGTTTTCCTGCCCGCTATGGCGGCCGGCTCAGCTCGGTGCTGGAAGTGAATATGAAGGAAGGTAATATGCGGGAGTTCCATGGTGCGGGTTCTATCGGTTTACTTACCAGCAAACTAACGTTGGAAGGCCCTTTGGTAAAGGACCGCACTTCCTTCATGATATCCGGAAGACGGACTTACCTGGACCTGATCCTGAAACCTTTACTGGAGGAGGCCGGTGATAATGCCGGCTATTATTTTGGGGATCTCAATTTCAAGGTGAACCATAAGTTTTCCCGTAAAGACAGGCTTTATCTCAGCTTTTACACCGGCCGGGATAAACTTTACAGCGACAATGTAAACTTCCAATGGGGCAATTACACCAGTGTACTACGGTGGAATCACCTTTATTCCAACAAACTATTCGGCAACCTAAGCGCCATCTTTTCACAATACCGCCTCAGCCTTAAATACGATTATATTTTTGGTTTTACCGGAACTTCGGCCCGGTCTCAGTTTCAATCTCTGGTTCGGGATTATGGATTGCGCTACGATTTTGATTATACGCTGAACGCCAGGCATCAGTTAAAGATGGGACTATCCGCCACCTACCACACTTTTAAGCCGGGCGCCCTCATGATAGAGGAACCTAGCCAAACGCTGGATTCCCTGATCAACTTTACTCCTTCCATCTATTCAACCGATGTTTTTGCGTATGCAGAGGATAACTGGCAGATCAATGCACGCTGGAAAATAAATTATGGAATACACCTCTCCTCCTACTTTACGGAATCCAAACCCTTTCTATTCCTACAGCCACGACTTTCTGCGCTTTACCTCCTAAACGATACCTGGTCTTTAAAGGGCAGCTATGCTTATATGAAGCAGTTTGTACACCTGCTGGCCAGTACCGGCACCAGCCTGCCTACTGACCTTTGGGTATCTTCCTCCAGGCGGGTACCACCGCAAAACTCCCACCAACTGGCCCTTGGAACCACCTATAATATGGACGGCTCAAACTGGGAGTACACCAGTGAAATTTATTATAAATACTATACCGACCTGATCACCTATAAGGATGCCGCCACCCGTGCTTTCCTGTACAACTGGGAAAACCAGGTGTTAACCGGTGGATTGGGCCGCTCCTACGGCTGGGAATTACTGGTACGTAAAACCGAGGGCCGTACCACCGGTTGGGTAGGTTATACGCTTTCCTGGTCAGAACGTAAATTTTCCAGGATCAACCAGGGAGAGTGGTTTCCCTTTAAATATGATCGCAGACATGACTTTAAGATCTCCATCAACCATCAGCTAACGCCTAAGTTTGGTATCAGTGCCAACTGGGTGTATAACACCGGTCAAAAGGCTACCCTTCCTATAAGCACGTATATAGATGCCTATGGTCAGAAAGTGGTGCATTACAGCAAACGTAACGGGATCACCTACCCGGCATACCATCGCCTGGATCTGGGTCTGAACTGGTTCAAAAAAACCAAATGGGGCGAGCGGACCTGGTCAATCGGGGTTTACAATGCCTATAACCGCAACAATCCGTACTACATCTATTTTGAAACGGAGAACACTAAGCGTGTAGCCAAACAGATTGGCGTGTTCCCCATATTGCCCAGTATATCGTATAATTTCAGGTTTTAACATGAAAAAGTATCCACATATTTTCCTTGCCTTATTCTGTTGGCTGCTCTGGGGCTGTACCAAGACCATTAAGATCGATATCCCGGGCAGTGAGCCACAACCGGTCCTGAATGTTCTTCTACAGACTGGAGATGATATAGTGAACGCCTCCTTGAATATGTCCGTACCCTTCGAGAGTACGGATGAACCCACCTACCCTGGTGATGCCCTGGTACGCTTATACGACAATGATTCACTGGCCGGAATACTGGAAATCTGTGAACGCAACCCGGTTTACAATGAAAACTCCATTGATACACAGTATATATACTGCATGCCTTACCCGGTACAAGCCGGGCATACGTACAAGGTAGAAGCAGATATTCCGGGTTTCAAAACCATCTCAGGGCAAAGCACCGCTCCTTTTACACCGGATGTTCAGAACCTGAAGTATGACAGTTTCAGCCGTGCTTTACAGTTTACTATCCGTGACAATGACCCTGCCTCCAATTACTATCGTATTGAAATAACAGCTATTGACACGAGTGGGATCAGTGGATTTGGACAAGTAGTTTTCAGTACAGCAGATTACAGCCTTGAGCTTTTAGGGGCTACCAATGAATTGATTGACCTGCCCGTAGAAGATCCTAGCGGGACTTATGCCTTCACCAGCGATCAGGTTTTTTCCGGAGGGGTTAAAACCATACAGCTATCCCTGCTGGGGGGTGATCTCAGCAGTACCGCTCAATATATGGTCATAGTAACGCATTGTAGCAAGGAGTTCTATGATTTTTCGCGCACCAATATTATCCACACCTTTAACGGGAACAACCCTTTTAACGAACCTGTACAGCTGTTCAGCAATATTAAGAACGGGCTAGGCATTGTAGCTGCATTCAACACGCAGTTCTACCCCGTAGAATTTTAAAATAAAAATTACGTTATCACGCAAACCTCAAACCACTATGAAAAAATTCCTGCTCAGTATACTCCTTTCCCTCCCGCTTTTGGCGCTGGCGCAGGAGAATTACACCATTAGCGGATACATTGAAGACAGCAACTCCCGGGAACGCCTTATCGGGGTAAACGTATACGTACCCGGAACTTCAATTGGTACTTCTACCAATACTTTTGGTTTTTATTCACTTACCGTGCGCGAGCCCAAGGTAAAGGTTATGATCAGTTATGTAGGTTACGAAACGCAAAGCCTGGAACTAGAGTTGGAAGGGAACCTCTCCCAGGACATCAGCCTGGAAGAACTTCCTCAATCCCTGGCCGAAGTAACCGTAACAGCTGAGCAGATCGAAGCCCTTAAGCCCCAGATGAGTACCATTCAGCTTTCTACCAAGGATATCAAGAATATCCCTGCCTTTTTAGGCGAGGTGGACGTAATAAGGGCCATCCAACTACTGCCCGGTGTTCAATCCGGCAGTGAAGGTACTACCGGCTTTTACGTACGTGGCGGTTCCCCGGATCAAAACCTGATATTGCTGGATGGTGTACCCGTATACAATGCCTCTCACCTTTTTGGCTTCTTTTCGGTATTCAATGCAGACGCTATTAAGAACGTTCAGCTTACCAAAGGTGGTTTCCCCTCCCGTTTCGGGGGCCGCCTGAGCTCCGTACTGGAAATAGATATGAAGGAAGGGAACCTCAGGGAATTCCACGGGGCAGGAAGCCTGGGGATCATATCCTCTAAACTCACCCTGGAAGGCCCTTTGGTTAAGGATAAAACTTCTTTTATCATCTCCGGCCGCAGAACCTACTACGATCTTTTGATACGCCCATTCCTGCCGCCCGATCTTACCGTAGGTTACTACTTCGGGGATCTGAACCTCAAGCTCAATCATATTTTTTCCCGTAAGGACCGCCTATATCTGAGTTACTACGGTGGTAACGACAAATTCTACCAGCGCGAGAGCTACGATGGCTACGGTTATGAAGAAAACTTTGAGTCCAACCTGCAATGGGGTAACCATACCGGCTCTTTACGCTGGAATCACCTCTTTAATGAAAAACTGTTCAGCAACCTTACGGCCACCTATACCCAATACCGTTTCAGTGTAGGCTTTAAGGAGGAATACGACAACCAAACCGATGGCTTTGAATATTTCTCACTGATCCGGGATTACGGCCTGCGTTACGACCTGGAATACCGGCCTAACTCAGACCATAGCCTGCGTTTTGGAGGAAACTACACCTACCATACCTTTAAACCGGGTGTGGCCCAGTTTGAAGGCGGTTTCTCCGATGAAGGTGTAGACTCTTTACTAAACCTTTCCAGCCCCATTTATTCCAATGATGCCTACGTTTACGTGGAAGATGACTGGCTGATAAGTCCTGCCTGGAGGGCCAATTTCGGTTTACATTATTCCGGCTACCTCGTTCACACCACCTATTACAACTCGTTGCAACCCCGGGCCTCCCTGCGTTATCTCCTTACGGATGAATGGTCTGTAAAAGGTTCGTATGCCATGATGAACCAGTATATTCACTTACTTTCCAATTCAGGATTGAGTTTGCCCACTGATCTGTGGGTATCGTCTACTGAGCGCATAAAACCCCAGCGTTCGCACCAGGTAGCCCTGGGAAGCGTTCGCAACATTCTTCAAAATAAATACGAGATCTCCGCGGAGGTGTATTACAAGCGTATGCTCAATCTTATTGAGTATAAAGAGGGTGCCTCTTTTATAACCGCTACGGACTGGCAAAACAACGTGGTGAACGATGGTATCGGTAACGCTTACGGACTGGAACTGCTTTTCCGCAAGAATGAAGGCCAGACTACCGGCTGGATCGGCTATACCCTGGCGTGGAGTAATCGCCAGTTCAGTGATCTGAACAACGGTGAGCAATTCCCCTATAAATACGACCGCAGACACGATATCAGTATTGTAGTGAACCACCGTTTCAACGAACAATTTGACCTGGGTGTAACCTGGGTATTCGGAAGCGGCAATACCTACACCGCACCCATTGCCAATTATTACCTGCAAAGCCCCTATGGTTCCGGTGGAACACCGGAAGAATACGTGGAGTATAGTGACCGCAACTCCCTGCGCCTGCCTCCCTACCACCGTTTGGATCTCGGGTTTAACTTCCACAACGAGACACGCTGGGGCATGAGCCACTGGAACATCAGTGTATACAACGCTTACAACCGCAAAAATCCCTTCTTCCTTTATATCAACGAAAATTATGAAACCGGAGAAAAGAGCGTACGTCAGGTAAGTCTTTTTCCCATCATACCGTCCATCTCCTATAGCTTTGAATTCTAAGACCTTTTATATGAAAAAGTATATCATCCTTCCCTTGGTTTGTGTGGCACTGGCTGCCTGTGAAAAGACCATTGATTTTGACATACCCTACGACCCTCCCAAGCTTACCATTGATGTAAAACTGCAATCCGAGCAAATACCTAAAGCCATTGTGGGTACCTCACAGTTTTCCATGAGCTCTAAAAACCCTAAGCTGGACAGTCTTTCTGAAGTTTTTCTTTACGAAGACGGTATACTGATAGACGAATTTCTGCCCAGGCGCTACAGTTCCAATATTTATGACAGCCAGGGGCGACCCATTACCGCCTACTACTATGAAGGCAATTACCGCCCCATGCCGGGACACACCTATGAAGTAAAGGCTCAACGGGAAGGATTTACCGAAGCCAGCGGCAGCGGTTATATGTACGAACCTGTGGAAATTTTCCAGTCCAACTATGACACGGAAACCGGAGACCTGGTGGTTTCCTTTGTTGACCCGGCCGGAGAAGGTGATTATTACCGGGTAAGCATTTTCCCGAGAGGTCAGGGAAGTGACTCGTATTACAACAGTATCTTCGGCACCTATGACCCCACCATTGAATTCTTTGAAACCGAAGACATCGATGATTTTTTTGATACCAACGGACTCACCTTCGGGTATGCCGGTTACTTGAAAGATGAATTTTTTGACGGTAAGCTTAAAAAGCTGAAACTGGTGTACTATGGAGGTTATGAAGAGGAGCCCCAGACCAACTCCTTTGACATCATTATAGAGCGTATAACCGAGGATTACTATAAGCATGAACGCAGCAAAGCCCTGCAGTTTATAGATAATCCCTTTTCAGAGCCTACCCCACTTTACGGAAATATCAAAAACGGTTACGGTATTGTGGGAACAGCCGGTGTCAGCCGCGTTTATATACAACCTTAAAGGCCGGACATAGCGTGATTCTGAAGCTCAGGAATGGGCTTTATGCAGTCAATATCATTCTTGAAACGGCTGGGGCACAGCACCGAGCCTTCAAAAGTGTAAATGATGCCAAACTCATGCGTACCATAGGTATTGGTCTGGTTCAGCTTGTTGGTGGTAATCTCATAGCTATAACTGAGCAGGCAGTTCTTGAATATTTCATAATCCACCTGAACGATCCAGGAGTCCAGCGTAAGTTTATTGACTTCGGTATTGATCTCCTTTACAATACCTTTTCGCAGTCCAACGCCCAGCCTCAGCGTATTATAGCTGAAATAGGTCATATTGGTCCAGTTGTTCATAACCAGCTGCCGGTGATAAACCGAGCCGAATTCCAGCGAAAAGCGGGTATCCTTTCCATGCCCCCAATAGTAATACAGCCATAAATGCCCGGTATAGCGCGGTGGCCACCTTGCCGTATCATTAAAGAAAGACCTTTCATTGCCTACCAGGTGAAAAGCGGCTGCACCCAGAGACACATAACCATGCTCATCAAATAAACTGTAAAGGCCCCGGGCACCGGCCGCCACATCCCAAACCGCTCCTCCGTAAACATCCTGCGGCAGTATGATGGACTGTGCCCTAAGCTTGCGGTAGGTTTCATTGCTCAACTGATCTGAAAAAGTAAAGGCATCCCAGTCTACCTGCTGAAACCCTCCGCCTATCTGGAGGCCAATGGAGAACATTCCCGGGGCGCTCGACTTTTTGAGGTTTTCAAAACTCAAGGGAAAATAACCGGCTATCTGCCCACCCACCAGGGTTGTACGCAATGAACCATCCCCCTCCCTGTTGTCATGCGCATACAGCGCAAAACCTAAGTTACGCTCCTCACAGGCTATATTGGCCGCAAAATTATGGGTGGCAAATTTGCCGGAAACGTTGGTCCACTGTAAGCGGGAATTGTAATGCAGGCTCAAGTCTGAACTGTAGCCCGCATAAGCCGGATTCAGGTAATTACGCGTAGCGTGCAGTTGGGTGGTAACAGGATCCTGGGCAAAAGTGGTGAACACTCCGCCAAGCATCAGCAGGGCACACAGGCCCACCCATTTACCTGATAAGTGTAACCGTGCCATATCCTACAATTTTATTACCGTCTTCATCCGTGGAACATTGGTCGCTGGGCCATTTTTCATCATCCGTAAAAGTGGCTACAATCCGCCAGGCATACGCTCCCATAGGTACTTTATCACCTTTGAATGTTCCATCCCAATACTCCACAGGACTACCATTCTCATCCAGTGCCGTACTTTCAAACAGGGTATTTCCCCACTCATCCAGGATGCGAAGATGGTAGGTTTTCAGTTGTTTTCCCTTGGGAAGAAAAACACTGGCCTCTCCATAGCCCTGGTAATCCGGTACAAAAGCATTGGGCACATTCAGGTGATAACCCTCCATCTGTATAGCGGTAGTATCCAGCCCAACGCATTCACCAAAACCCTGGATGCGGTTGGTAACCGTTAAGCCCACTACATAATTAATCTCGTAATCAATACGGCAAAGCTTATCCTTGTATGATTTTACCTGCGGTAATTTCAGCACTTTGGCATCCAGTGAATCTCCATTACCGAAAGTCCAGTGGTAAAGGGCATTTTGCGCTTTGCGGACTACCGGTGAAAAGGAGAAGGTACGGGCATTATCCTTATTCCAGTGTACCGGATCCAGCAATACTTCCGGTGTGGGATACACCCTGATATTTACCACCGCATCCGCCACGTCCTCACAACCTTTATCGGTAACCGCCCTTAGGTTCAACTCATAAAGCCCCTCCTCCTCAAAGTAAATATCCACCAGCGAATCCCGGAATACACGGATCTCACGGCCATCACTTACGGACCATATCAGGCTATCAATACGGTCACCATTGGTAAACTGCATGAGGGAGCGGCTGCTGATGGTGATGAAATTCTCCGAACAGAGTTCGTAATCACCGGGTTGAATGATGGCTTCCGGCACCTGGTGTATGGTCACTTCACGGATCAGTGAGTCCAGGCAGAAAGGGTCCTGAACTACCAGCTTCACAAAATAGGTCCCGGCCGAATCATAGATGTGCGCAGGGTTTTGAAGGGTAGACGTATGACCATCACCAAAATCCCAGAAATAGCGTAATGTAGTGTTACTACTACCCTGGCGGTAGCTGGTAGAATCATAAAATTGTATCTCATCCCCCATACAGGCCTCCGGGTTACGTGGCGAAAAATCGACCCTGGAATTGGGAGGCACAAAAAGGGTATCAGTAAAGGAATCCCAGCAACTATCGGCATTCCAAACGTCCAGGCGGATATAGAAATAACCCGTATCCGGGAAGGTTCGTAAGCCGGGATTCCGCAGGAAGGATGTCATGGTGCCAGGATTGGCCAGATCAAAATCCCAACGGTACTGAAGGGGAACACTGCTAATGGAACTATCATTGAAAAAGAAGGCGGTGCTACTTCCGCAGGAATCTACGGTGGTATCCGGTCTTATCGTAAACCCGGCAATGGGAACCGGGTTGATTCGCAATATTTTAGTGATGCTATCCACACAGCCTGCATCACTTTCCTGGATAAGGGTAACTGCATACAAGCCAGCCATATCAAACACCAAAGGCGGAGGCATAGGATTGAAAAAATCGCCCTGGCCCTGAATCTTCCAAGTGGTATTGGTGATGGTTCCTGTAGCCACCTGTGTAGAGTCAAAGAACACTACCGTATCACCGGCACAAGCATTTTCTACAAAGAAGTCAACCGTGGGAATGTCGGATACACTCACCGTATCACAAACCGTATGATCACAACCGTTGCCGTAGGTTACGGTAAGGCACACTCCGTAATCCCCGTAATCGGTATAGGCATGCTGAGGGTTTAGCTGACTGGATTGGGCCCCATCTCCAAAGTCCCACAGGTAAACGGGTTGCTGGCTTCCTACCACCGTACTTTGGTTGGTGAACTGTACACTTTGGTTCTCACAGATAGAGTTGGTGGACATGGTAAAAGCTGCAGTTGGTGAAGGACGCACAATGATCTGCAAGGTAGAGGTGTCTTTATCACAAGCTCCGGTCACAAAATTGGCCACGGTATACGTACCGGCCGTGGTATAGGTAAAGCTGGTAGTATCACCGGTAGCCAGGGCCGTATTACAAACTCCCGTTACCGGGTTGTAATCCAGGCACCATTTTACGGATTGTATGGCACCATAGGAGCGATCGTAAAATTCAACCGGCTGGTTTACGCAGTTCTGCTGCGTATCCACCACAAAAAATGCCTGTACATTCTTGGGCTCTATCAGCACGGAATCACTGAACGTACTGTCACCACATTCATTATAGGCCGTAAGCGTAACGAGAAAGGGAATAATGGCCGTGTCATTGGCGGCATAAGTATGCTTTACCTTGGGCCATGTGTAAGGGTGCGTAGTGGTGCTTTGGGGGTTAACCACGGAGGTTTGCCCGTCCCCGAAATCAATGACCAGTGAATCGGGATTACCCAACGAAAAACGCGAAAACAGAAAGTTCACATCATTGCTGCACAAACTGTCTTTGTTAAAGGCAAAACCGGCTACCGGATAGGGTTTTAAAACCACGGAATCCAAGAAGCTGAAGGTACCGCAGCAGTTGGTGACCGTTTGCTGTACGTAGTAAGTGGTATCATTACTGTAATTACTCACAAAATCCGCAGGGGTATAATTGCCGGCCGTATTGGTGGAATCCAGTACCACCCGGGTTCCCAAAGGGGTAAAACTATAGGTAACCCAACTGCGCCCGGTAATAAACCCGGAACTGAGATCACGGAAGGTGATGGAAACAGGCCCGCAATTCACCGAAGTATCCTTGCTGAACAAGGCTACAGGAGGTTCCAGCAACACCAGCGGTTTGATCATGGTATCTGTACAACCAAACTGTGAGGTGGTGATCAGTCTTACGTCATACGTACCAGGCACATTGTAGGTGAAGATTGGATCGGCAGACGAAGCATCTGTAATGCCGTCTTCATCAAAATCCCAATCCAGGTTTTGAATGATCCCACCCTCCGGGGCTAATGTGGAAAGATCATGAAACTGCACAGCCACACCGGTACACACCGTATCCACTCCACAGGAAGCGGTATCTACACTGAAATCCGCTACCGGCAAAGGGTAAACGGTTACGGAGTCCGTAAAAATATCTTCACAGCCACGCGAATCGCGGGCTATCAACGAAACGGCATAGGTTCCCGGTACGGTATATACGTGCGCAGGGTTAGCCTGGGTGGAACTGCTGCCGTCACCAAAATCCCAGTTCCATTGGGCGATAACATCGGTGGTGCTTGTAGCATTGGTAAAGAGAGTAGTATCGTTCAAACAAACGGGGACGGTAGTCCAGAAAGCATCGGGCCGCGCATAGACCGTAACCGTATCGGATACCGAATTACGGCAACCTAAACCGCCTACGGCTACTTCCAGACGTACGGTATAGATCAGGTCGCCAGCGCCTGTATTAGGCAAAATGAAGGTGGGCTGCGCTGCGCTTGAGCTTAGTATATTATTGATATACCATTCATACTGTATACCCGCTCCGGTAACTACCGAATCTACCTGAACGGTAAGCGTATCACCGCAGCCCTGGTAGGTACTAAGCACAAAGACAGGTGCGGGATCAGGCACGGTACGGAACAGTCTTTCCAGGGTATCATTCCGGCAACCAAAAGGACTTTGTACGAGCAGTTGTACGATCACTGAATCATCGTAATTACTCAGCGTATAATTCAAGGCATTTACACCGTTGAAAGTCTGTAAAATATTACCATTGAACGGGTTCAGGATATTCCAGGTATACACAGAATTAGCCACCGGGAACTGGCTGATCACCAAACTGTCGGAATGAATGATGAAAGGTGCACAGGCCACCGTATCCGGAGCCGTAAAAAAAGCCACCGGGTTGGGATGAACCGTTACAGAGTCCACTAAAGTATCCGAACAACCGAAGGGATTGGTGGCGATCAATCTAATGATATATACGCTATCTACCGTTCCGCTATTGGTAAAAGTGACCGTAGGCAGGGAATCCGTTGATGAAAGACCATTGCCGAAATCCCAGCTAAAGCTCATGCTATTCCTACCTATTCCGCTTTGCCCGGAAAAACTCTGGTTACTGAAAGTAAGGGTCAGAGGGCCGCAACTATCGGCTGGTGCAAAACTGAAAGCGGCTGTAGGCTTGGGATATACCGTAAAATCCTGGCTCAGGGAATCTGTGCAGCCAAAGCTGTTTACCAGCACCAGTGTAATGGTGTATAAAGACGAATCACTGGTAGTAAGTGGAAAATCAATAGTGGGTGCGGAAGTAGTGCTTCCGGTTATACTGACCCCAGCGGAAGGTGTTACACGCCATTGATAACTGAGGTTGGTACCCACTGAGCTATCAGAGGGCGTCACCGTTTGTGGGCTACAGCCCTGTGCTGGTAAGCTAAAAGCCGCCAGTGGTCGTCTGTGAATGGGAACGTTCACGGTGAGGTTGTGTACACAACTGTCCACCGAGGTCAGCTCCAGTGTTATTGCGTAAACAGAATCTCCTGCACCCTGTGCATCCGGGAAATGGAAAAGCGGTTCGGCCACGGAGCTGTCACTGATATATACGCCCGTGGGCGCGCTCCAGCGGTAGTTGATCGTGGCTCCTTTAAAAGTACTGGAATTGGTGACCTGTACCGTATCATTAGCACAAATGGACCCGAAGTTGAAATCGGCCACCGGTTGCGGAAATACCCTTACACTATCCAATACGCTGCGGGAACAGCCGTTGGAGCCTACCGTTATATCCAGCCGTATCTCGTATTCCAGGTCCGTATTACCTGCATTGACCAAAAGAAAAACCGGCTGAGCGGTATTGGCAGCTGATACCCCGTTCACAAACCACTCGTATTGCAAACCTGCTGCGCTGATCACCGAGTCCACGGTAACTACTAAAGTATCCCCACAACCTTCAAGGGTACTTAAAAAGAAAAAGGGTGAAGGGTCTTCCACCGTTCTGAAAAGCTGCTCAGCGGTATCATTTCTACAACCAAAAGCACTGATCGCCACCAATTGTACCAGCACGGAGTCATTGTAATTATTCAGGGTGTAGTTCAGGGCGTTCAGGCTGTTGAAGGATTGCAGCACATTGCGGTTTACCGGGTCCAGGATATTCCATTCATAAGAGCCGTTGGCCTGTGGGAACTCCGTAACGTTCATGCTGTCCGTGACCAGTACCAATGGCGCACAGGCAATGGTATCCTGAGGGTTGAATAAAGCCCTTGCATCCGGGTGTATGGTTACGGAGTCCGTTGCTGTGTCACTGCACCCCAGGCTATTGGTCACTGCCAGTTGGATCACATAGGTGCTATCCTCAGTGCCTGAATTGGCAAAGGTTACGGTGGGTAAAGAATCCGTAGACATTACACCATTACCAAAATCCCAGGCCAGAGTAAGATCGGAAAGTCCCGCCCCGGGGATGGAAGTTTGCGAAGTATTCTGAAAAGTGATGGTGAGCGGCCCGCAACTATCCTGGGGGGTAAAGGTAAAGGCCGCGAGTGGTTTGGGGTATACCGTAAAACTCCTGCTCACCGAATCCACGCAACCGGCACTATCCACAATGTTTAGTGTTACGGTATACACTACAGAATCATTGGTGCTTATAGGAAAATCAAAGGACGGGCTGGCGGTGGTTCCGTTGGTAAGCACTACACCTGCGGAGGGTTGCACTGACCAATTGTAGGAAAATTGAGTGCCAGAAGAGCTGTCATTGGGCAACACCCTTAATGGGCCACAGCCAATAGCCGGTATATCAAAGTCGGCAATGGGTCTACTGGGAACTATAACCTGTTGCTCCAGCGTATCCATACAACCGTCCACAGAGGTCACTATTAACCGTATTGTGAAGCTGGAATCCGCACCTGAATGATTATCCGGAAAACCGAAGAGCGGTTCCGCTACAGCACTATCACTGATGTATACCGTAGAAGGAACTTCCCAGGTGTAGTCTGCTGCGCCTCCTTTGAATATGCTATTGTTAACCACCTGAACCGTATCTCCGGCACAAAATCCGCCAAAACTGAAATCTGCCAATGGACGAGGATAGATCACCACCTGGCGCACGGTACTGTCCGAACAGCCCGAACCGGCCTGCACCTCTCTCTTGATGGTAACAATAGAATCACGGGTATGGGAGAGGTTTGTGAATACCAGCGTATCGGTATTATTGAGCACCACCGGTTGGTTGTTGACGAACCAGTTTCCAGTACTTCCGGAACTGTCTGCCACCACTACTTCCAAAGCTGAACAACCGGCTGTGTTACCCACAATTTCAAAGGAAACTGCAGGCTGAAGGACCACGTTTACCGCAAGGCTATCTGCGTACTCGCATCCGAAGGCATCCGTATACCCGTAACTGAGGAGATAGTTCCCCACTCCTGCCGCCAGGGGATCGAAGGTACCGCCTGCTGTTACACCGGTTCCGGTCCAGTTACCTCCGGCCGGCACAGCCGGAAAAGTAACATTCCCTCCATTCAGGCACAGGCTGGTATCCCCTCCTATCTGAAGATCGGTTAACGGAAATACTTCAATTTCTACCGAATCCTCCACGGTACAGCCCAGGGAATCCGTAATCACCAGGTGGTATACTACCGTGGAGTCCAAAGTAGTGCGGGCAGGATTGAGGATTGCGGTATCGGATAGACCGGCAGAAGGACTCCAGGAAATGGTGTAAGGAGGCAGTCCACCCGTCACCACTCCATTAAGCTGTAGAGAATCGGAGTAACAAATGGATTGATCCACCCCGGCATCTACCGTAAGCTCCGGGGTCACACGGATGATAAAACTGGTGCTGTCCGTACAACCCAGGGAGTCCGTTACCCGCAGAAATACGCTGGTATCGACAACCAAACCCGAGAAGAAAACCGAATCCGAAGTAGCAAATACCCCTTGCCCCACTATACTCCATTCAAAATTGTAGGGAGCCAGCCCAAAGTTGGCATTAGCCTGTAATCCGAGGCTACTGTTGTAACAAAGCAGCGTATCGGGAATACTATCCAATTCCGGGCGCTGCAGGATCAGTACGTTCATGGAATCGGTAAAGCTGTCGCAACCATTGGTGGCCGTAAGACTCACTATATAACTTCCGTGTTGCGAAAACTGCAGCATGGGCAGAGCTGTACCGGCATTGGTACCATTCTCAAAGCTCCATCCCGTGGCCGGGAATATATTCCACTGGTAGGAAGTTACCGGAGCCAGGCTGTCAAAGACCACCGGGATCAGCAAGCTATCGGTAAAATCCAGCACGGTAAAGCTACATAGGGCTGTATCCTCCGGCATTACCAGGCTGGGCACACCCTGTACCACCAGGGTATCCGTTACTATGACCGTATCGCAATTATTTCCTGCCCGCAATTCCACCACATAAATGCCGCTGCTGGTGAAGGTGATGGACTGGGTAGTATCCAGCACCCCGGTGGGACCAAAGAACCAACCATTGGCCGGTAGTACATTCCATTGCAGGTCCAGTGTCTGGCAAACCGATTGTATCTGTCCCACAAAACTTGCCACTACGGATTCACCACTGCAAATGGTGTCATCGCTCAATACAAAATCAGCATCGGGAATGGAATCAATACAGATGATGCGGGTATTGGTGTCATTCGTACATTCCTGGGCATTACCTACCATTTGCTGGATGGTATAGAATCCCGTCTGGTGAAAAGTGATATCCAGCGGGTTGGCCCCGGAAAGCCAGTTGATAGGATCGGAACTGCCAAAGGTACTTCCCAGGCTGGCCTGGCCTCCTGCCACGGTATAGGTAGAGGGACTTATGGACCAGATGGTTTTGCCATCCACAATACAGGTACCGTTACGTACCACACCGCCTACCAGGGAGGTGTCCTGGATCAATACGGATTGATTTACACAGGCATCCGGCTCGTTTTCAAGGCCCGCGTAAGAGGGAGCGGAGATATAAATAGGCTCTACCGTACTGGACCTTTCCGAACAGGGGTTGGAAGCTCTGAAACTCAATTCAAAGGCATTGTTGAATTTGGCAGAATTGTAGCCACAGGAACTCAGGGAGAACTGGTGACATACCGTGTCGGGCGGTGGATGGCTAAAGATCACATCCGGGCTTCCATCGTTGGAAGATAAGGTATAGACAGTCTCCGGGTTATTACCGGAAACCCCGGTCACAGCCACACATATCTCAATAAAGCCGTTGTCTCGCGGAATACACTGGTTAATGGTTCCTCCCGGAATGCTGAAACCCACAGCCGGTTGTTGCCCTATAAATACATTGATGGTATCCGTGCGGCTGCAGCCGTTGGGGTAATTCAAAGTGAGGGTTACCGTGTACAAACCTGCACCCACATATTGGTGTGCTATACCGGCCCCCAGGTTGTTCGGAAAAACTGCTCCGGACATAGCGGGGCTACCATCCCCGAAAGTGAGGGTATAGGATTTATAACTATTGTCAAAGGACTGGTTGTAAAAAGTAAAGGTACTTGTATTGCTGGCCGAGTCGCAACTGGAATAGGTCAATATACCCTGCCAGGGTGTACCAAAGCCATTGGCCCTCAAAGCCGGTTCTGGAGCATCCTTTATATAAATAGTGCGCGTGGTGGATTCTGTACAAGCCCCGGTAGTTACCGTATACGTAAGGGTATGAAGCGTATTGACAGAAGGTACATCAGGATCAAAAACGCCATTGGAAACACCCGGTCCGCTAAAAACACCTCCTGCAGGGATCCCGCTCAGCGTGATGGGGGCATCACTTTCACAAACGGTATCCGGCACTGTGAAGCTGGGGATAGCCAACTGGTTTACCTGTACATTGAGGAATACACTGTCTGCCACCATACCCAGGGAATACGCCCGCACGATAGCCGAAAAATTACCCGTAGCGGCATAAGTCACCGTATGATTTCCCGAACCGCTGGCACCGGTACTATTTCCTCCGCTAAAATTCCAGATAATGCTGTCACTCGCCCCGGTATAGGAGGCGGTAAAAGTGATCGTATTGCCATCATCCAGGCAAAGAAAAACGGTACCGTTCTGTATAGCAGGATTGGCGGAAACGTTCAGTTGAGCCCGCAAGTGCTGAACATTAACGATCAGCAGTAACGTAAATATTACCCGGAAAATCCGCATCATACCATTTCTAAAATCCTGCCTTTTCTGGGAAAAACGTATCAGGCCCGGCACTTCGCGAAAATAAGCATTTCAGCTTTTTAGTACCCTCCGCACTTTTGACTATTTAATTGATTTCAAATTAATTAAACTTTTGAGAATAGTAATTTAAAATCAATTTTTTAGATTATTACTTTAACTTCATACGGAAATATGACTTAGGTTTGAACATCCCCGTTCGAAACTTCATTTCGGATAGCATAAGGTTAAAATCGCTTAAGAGGCGTTGCATTCAAATTACGGTTCATGAACAAAAGGCTGTATTAATGTTCTTATTTTTGGCAGCGGAAATTTCCAGCTTGAATGGCTAAACAAAAAGTAAAAGCAAAAAAAAACTCAGGCCCCTCGGCCCTCAAACAGGTTTTGAGCAACAAGACCAACCACACGGTATTGGGGATATTACTGGTGTTCTTAGCCGTTTTTATGGCCGGGGCATTTACTTCTTACTTCTTTAGTTGGCAGCAGGATCAAAGCCAGGTAAGCGATAGTTTTTTTGCCCTGCTGGCCAATCCTGATTTCCAGGTACAAAACGTTTTGGGCAAGGTAGGAGCAGCCCTCAGCCACCAGTTTATTTTTCACTGGTTCGGAGTGTCGGCCTATTTGGTGTGCTGGTTCCTGGTGTTATTGGGACTGCGCATTGCGTTGCGTGTAAAACTGGCCGGTTTACGAAGAAGTACGGGAGTTATTCTTTTCCTGTTGATATGGACGCCTACCGCCCTGGCCTATTTAAACCCGGCAAGTCCGGTCTGGAGCGGTGGAAACGGCTACTATACCGCTGAATGGTTGAATGCTATTGCCGGTCCGGTGGGCAGCGCTGTGGTCCTCGTTTTTGCTATGCTGGTGTTCCTGGCGGTTCGTTTTAAATGGACCCCGGATAAGATCAATGCCTTTTTTGCCAACCTGAGCCTGCCTGCTATCAGGCGTAAAAAAGAAACGCTTCCGGATGAAGGAACCGCAGCCACCGCGCTTGATGAGGAAGAAATGATACCTGAAGAACGTCTTGAAATAGATTTTGACGGGGACGAAGAGGAACCGGAAGAAGAAGCTGAGCTCACCGAACCGGTGATCATTGACACTATGGGTGATGATGACGAAGAGGAAGAAGAAGATGAGCCTGAAAAACCCCTGGAAAGTGAAGATGAGAATTTCGAGATCGAAACGGTAGGAGAGGAAGAATCCCTGAGCGAAAAAGAAGTAAACCGCAAGGTGAAAGAATTCGGGGAATATGATCCTAAACTGGATCTCTCCCGCTTTAAACTCCCTCCTATTGACCTGCTGAAGGACTACGGTGACAGCAACATCACCATCAACCAGGAAGAACTGGAAGCCAATAAGAACAAGATCGTTGACACCCTCAACAATTATAATATTGAGATCTCCAAGATCAAGGCCACCATTGGCCCTACGGTTACTTTATACGAGATCGTGCCGGCTGCGGGGGTAAGGATCAGCCGGATCAAGAACCTGGAGGACGACATTGCCCTCTCCCTGGCGGCATTGGGTATTCGCATTATTGCTCCCATACCCGGCCGCGGAACCATCGGTATTGAAGTGCCCAGCACCAATCCTCAGATGGTGCCCATGCGCAATATGCTGAAGAGCGAAAAATTCCAGAAGTCGGATATGGAGCTGCCTATTGCCTTTGGAAAGACCATCAGCAATGAAACCTTTATGGCGGACCTCACCAAGATGCCTCACCTGCTGATGGCCGGTGCTACCGGTCAGGGTAAGTCGGTGGGTTTGAACGTTATCCTCACCTCCCTACTTTACAAGAAGCATCCTTCGCAGGTTAAATTCATCCTGGTGGATCCTAAAAAGGTGGAGCTTACGCTCTTCAACAAAATTGAGCGGCACTATCTGGCCAAACTCCCGGATACAGAAGAAGCTATTATTACGGATACCACTAAGGTGATACATACCCTGAACTCCTTGTGTATTGAGATGGACAACCGTTACGACCTGTTGAAGAACGCCATGTGCCGTAACCTTAAGGAGTACAACGCTAAGTTCATTCAACGCAAGCTGAACCCGGAAGAAGGCCACCGTTACCTTCCGTACATCGTACTGGTAATTGATGAGTTTGCCGACCTGATCATGACAGCCGGCAAGGAAGTGGAAACACCCATTGCCCGTTTGGCCCAACTGGCGCGGGCCATTGGTATTCACCTGATCATTGCCACGCAAAGGCCTTCGGTAAACGTGATCACCGGTATCATCAAAGCCAACTTCCCGGCCCGCGTAGCTTTCCGGGTAACGTCCAAGATCGACTCCCGTACCATCCTGGATGCCGGAGGTGCCGATCAGCTGATCGGTAAGGGAGACATGCTTTTTGCCAGTGGCAGCGACCTCATCCGCATACAATGTGCTTTTGTGGACACCCCGGAGATCGAGGATATTACCGACTACATCGGCAACCAACAAGCCTACCCTGAAGCTTACCAACTGCCGGAATACAAAGGCGAAGATGAAGGAGGTTCCATTGATATACTTGACCCTTCCGAGCGCGATGCTCTTTTTGAAGATGCTGCCCGGGTAATCGTGATCCACCAGCAGGGCTCCGCCTCTTTACTACAACGTAAACT
>CETZ01125686.1_pt1 | contig 30513 bp, 20 predicted proteins | sample 531441 | NCBI WGS metagenome assembly CETZ01 (sample SAMEA2623098, study PRJEB7988) | marine metagenome | isolation source: saline water (ENVO:00002010), including | reverse complement strand
ATTACCCAGCACATCGGTGCCTATTCTGTGGAGCTGGAAAGTGGTCAACATATAACCTTCCTGGATACTCCTGGTCACGAGGCATTTACCGCCATGCGTGCCCGTGGCGCCCAGGTAACGGATATTGCCATTATTGTGGTGGCAGCTGATGATGACGTGATGCCTCAAACCAAAGAAGCTATCAGTCACGCTCAGGCGGCCAATGTGCCTATCGTATTCGCTATTAACAAAGTGGATAAGCCTACGGCTAACCCGGATAAGATCAAGGAATCCCTGGCTCAGCAAAACTTGCTGGTGGAAGACTGGGGTGGAAAGATCCAGTCGCACGATATATCTGCGAAAACCGGTATGGGTGTACCCGAACTGTTGGAAAAAGTATTGCTTGAAGCAGAACTGCTGGACCTGAAGGCTAATCCGGATCGGAATGCCAACGGAACTGTGGTGGAAGCTTCCCTGGATAAAGGACGTGGATATGTAACTACCATCCTGGTGCAGAACGGTACCCTTAAGATCGGTGATTATGTATTGGCCGGACATTACAGTGGTAAGGTGCGTGCCATGTTGGATGAGCGCGGTCATCGCGTAAACATAGCCGGTCCTGCCCAGCCCGTAAGTATACTCGGTCTGGATGGTGCCCCTCAGGCAGGTGATAACTTTGTGGTAATGGACGATGAGCGTGAAGCCAAGAACATTGCTACCAAGCGTACACAGTTGCAGCGTGAGCAAAGCGCCCGTTCACAAAAGAACCTTACCCTGGAAGAGATCGGAAGGCGTTTGGCTATTGGTGACTTTAAAGAACTTAACGTTATCGTAAAAGGTGACGTGGATGGTTCTATAGAAGCTCTTTCCGACTCCCTGCAAAAACTCAGCACCGAGGAGATCCAGGTGAATATCATTCATAAGGCGGTGGGACAGATCAGTGAATCAGATATCCTTCTGGCTACGGCTTCTGATGCTATCATTGTAGGTTTCCAGGTACGTCCTTCAGCCAGTGCACGTAAGCTTGCCGAAAAGGAAGAAGTGGATGTACGCCTGTACTCCATCATCTACGATGCCATCAACGAAATACGCGATGCCATGGAAGGTATGCTTTCTGCTGAGGTGAAGGAGGAAGTAGTATGTAATATTGAGGTTCGCGAAACCTTTAAGATATCCAAGGTGGGAACCATTGCCGGGTGTTTTGTCCTGGATGGAACCATTACCCGAAATACCAGGATACGCCTGATCCGTGACGGTGTGGTGGTGTATACCGGGGAACTGGGTTCTCTCAAACGCTTCAAGGATGATGTGAAGGAAGTGAGCAAAGGTTACGAATGCGGATTGAATATCAAGAACTTCAACGATATCAAAGTTGGCGATATCATTGAAGGTTATAAAGAAGTAGAAGTAAAACGCACCTTGGATTAGTCCAATGAACGTTAAATCCTATAAAAAAGCCCCTGCTGAACGCAGGGGCTTTTTGTTTTTATACGTTCCAGCCAGTTCCAGTTAAGGAAATATGATTTAAAGCGTGGATCTATTGGAGAGGGAAAGCTACGCTGATACTCCCATTCACGGCCACATCGCCCATCTGATCGGTACGGTCCTGGTAACCGTCCAGCAGGTCAAAGGCCCAGTAATCTGCTCCCAGTTTAGTTCCTACATAAAAGCGTTTACCACGTTTTAACTTCACCTTATGAAGGTATTGGAAGCGCCCTCCTAAACCGAACTGCCGGTATAACTGCCACTGAGGGCCCAGATCAAGATAAAACCGACCGTTGCTCCACAATGAACGGCTGCCGCCTACATAGGGTGAAATAATGATCTCCTTTACGTTTACAGTATTACCTACTCTATCGCGAAAGATATCACGTACGGGCAGGGTATTGGAGAAGTAAGTGAGCCGGATGCCGGTATGGCCGGACTTTGGGGTCTGATACATCAGGGAAGTTTCAGCAAAAACCCCAGGTTCACTGCTAAGCTGATGACTGTTGAGATCGGCTTTAACCGAGGAAACGCCCATAGAAATGATGAGCAACCATGAATAGTCCATAACAACCTTTCTTTTTCATTAATCAAACTTCACGGAATGGTTGAGTTGAGCGCTGCAAATATAGGTATTTAAACCTGCTTTAAAAAAAATAGTTTTTGTAAAATATTGATTGTCAACACGTGTGCCTGGCCATTGTTAGGCTGTATGCTAATAATCTGAAATGTTGCTTTTGGGCAAGGTGGGGAGCTTTATTCGTGTGTTTACCACAAAACTGCCTGAAAATTCGGAAAGAACGGTCTGAAGGAATTTTTCGGCTTCCAGACGGGTACGAAAATCTCCCACCTGTATACGGTATTCAGGAGCTTCGTATAAAGTGTAGGCAGCTACATTGGGGAATATGCTAATAAAATGGGAGCGCTTGCTCATACAAGCATCTTTATGGCCATTGTGTATCTGCACACGGTAACCTTCAAAGCCCGGGCTACGCTGATTTTCCGAAATGTACGCTTCCTGAAGTTGATGAATGCCCGGTTCTTCTACGATCTGCAGGTTTCCCTTGCCTGAAATGTTAGGCTGGGCTAAGGCAGGAACGATAGTTAAAACACTAAGGATAAAGAGAATGGAAATGCGCATTATTCAGAATTTAGGACAAAGATAAGCCGGGACTTTTAACTGCGTCACGCAGGTGTTTATTATTTAGAACCGTTATAAATTGAAACCGATTATCAGCACCGCTTCTTCAAACAGCTTTATGTTATAAATTTGCGCCTCGAAGTACGACCGGCTATTTATATATGGTATTTACAATGAAACACCGTCTAACCGAACGAGTCCCGCAGACTATTTTAACCATTATACTGGTATTGAGTTCATTCGGATCCTTTGCACAGGATTATTCCGGAGATGCTGGTAACGGGAAATCCCTCTTCAACTCCAATTGTGCTTCCTGCCACAAGCTGGATAAAAAGATGATCGGACCCGCTTTGGGTGATGTCACCGAGCGCAGATCTAAAGAATGGTTGGTAAAATGGGTAAAGGATAACGCTGCCTTGCGTGCCAGCGGAGATGCTGAGGCAAAGGCCATTTTTGAAGAATTCAACGGTTCGGTGATGCCGGCTTTCCCCAATCTTTCGGAAAGTGATGTTGAAGACATCTTAACCTACACTATAGAAGGTGCCAAGCCGGTTGTAGATAACAATGGTGGTGGCGGAACAGGCGGTGAAGAAGTTGCCGCAGAGTCGGACAACACAGTAATACTGCTGGTGCTCGGTGCAATCCTGGCCCTGCTGATCATGTTGTTGGTTCGCGTAAAGAACGTATTGAAAGCGGTTAAAGGCCAACCTACCAGTACACTGGTGCAGGATGCGGACGTGATCACCAAGACAGCCCTGAAAAATCCTAAGATCGCCACCCTGCTCACCATTTTGATTGCTATTGTGTTCTTTCAGCAGCTATACCTGGCGCTGATGGCGGTGGGGGTTCATGAGAACTACCAGCCGGAACAACCTATTGCTTTCTCCCACAAGATCCATGCTGGTGATAATGCTATTGACTGTAATTATTGCCACTATGGTGCCCGCAAAGGCAAACACTCCAATATTCCTGCAGCCGGGGTTTGTATGAACTGTCACATGAACATTTCTGAAGGACCCAATACCGGGAAAGAAGAAATTGCCAAGATCTACGCTGCCGTGGGTTGGGATCCCGAATCCAGTAGCTATATTGAGGGTTACGAGCAAAAACCTATTAAGTGGGTGCGTATCCACAATCTCCCTGACCTGGCTTACTTCAATCACTCACAGCACGTAACTGCCGGGCAAGTAGCCTGCCAGACTTGTCATGGTCCCATCCAGGAAATGGAAGAAGTTTACCAATACTCACCACTCACTATGGGCTGGTGCATCAATTGCCACCGCGAAACGCAGGTTCAGGTGGAGTCCAATGATTACTACGCCAAAATGCACGAGGAGCTGAAAGCGAAGTACGGTGAGGATGCTGAGATCACTGTAGAGATGATCGGAGGTTTGGAGTGTGGTAAGTGTCACTATTAATTGTTGAATAATCTTTCCTTATCGATAATGGCCGAAACGAAAAAATACTGGAAAGGAATAGAAGAATTAACCAATTCTGCTACCGTTCAAAAACTGGCGGAGAACGAGTTCAATTCTGAAATTTCTACCGAAGAGTTTCTGGGAAATAAAGAGAAACTGGAAGAGTCCCAAACCAGCCGGAGGGACTTCCTAAAATACATGGGATTCTCCACCGCTGCTGCAACCTTGGCAGCCTGTGAGGCCCCGGTAGTGGAATCCATTCCCTACGTGGTGGCTCCGGAGGAAGTTATCCCGGGCATCCCCAACTACTATGCTACCTCTTACTTTGATGGGCATGATTATGCCTCCATTCTGGTGAAGACGCGCGAGGGGCGCCCCATAAAGGTGGAGAACAATAAGCTGGCTGCTATGAATGGCGGTGCCAATGCCCGTATTCATGCTTCCATCCTGGATCTGTACGATTCTACCAGGCTTCAGAAACCATTGATCAATGGAGAAGAAGCTAACTGGAGTGATGTGGATACCGGTATCAAGAAAGATTTGAACGCTGCGGTAAGCAACGGCAAACAGGTGGTGTTTCTTACTTCAACGGTAATAAGCCCTACCACTAAAAAACTGATTGGCGAGTGGGCTGCTCAAACAAATGGCTTTAAGCATGTGATGTATGATGCCTTTTCCTATTCCGGAAAACTGGATGCACACAGTGCTTCAAGCGGAAAAAGGTCCCTTCCAACCTATAATTTCAAGAACGCTGACGTGATCGTTAGCTTCGGAGCTGATTTCCTGGGCGACTGGGTAGGTCAGAATGTTTCCGCTGATTATGCTTCACGCAGAAAACCCGGAAAGGATATGTCTCATCATGTCCAGTTTGAAAGCAATATGAGCCTTACCGGCAGTAATGCCGACCTGCGCCATAAGATCAAGCCTTCGGAATTGGGTAACGCCCTCATTCAGTTATACAATGAACTGGGAGGAAGCGCCAGTGGTGGCAATACCAGTGTTTCTGCACAGGTAAAAGAAGCTGCTAAAAAACTGCGGGCTGCCGGTTCTAGAGGATTGGTGGTTAGCGGTACCAATGATGCGGATGTTGAAGCGATCACCATCGCTATTAACAAACTGTTAGGTAATGGTGGTTCTACTATAGATTATTCCAAAAGGTCCTACTTGCGCCAGGGAGATGATGCTGCCATGAAACAATTGGTAGCCGATATGAATTCCGGTAACTTTGGAGCACTGTTTGTAGATAACCTGAACCCTGCCTACCTGATGGCTGGAGATAGCAAGTTTGCGGAAGGCATGAAAAAGGTGCCTCTTACCGTAACCTTTGCTGAAAAGAATAACGAGACGGCCGCTCTTTCCAAATACGTTTGTGCCCGCCACAACTACCTTGAAAGCTGGGGTGATGCTATGCCTGCTGATGGTGTATATAGTCTTCAGCAACCGGTGATCCGCCCTCTTTTCAATACTCGTCAGACCGAGGAGTGCCTGATGACCTGGATGGGGAAAACAGGATCCTATTATGATTACCTGACTACCAATACCAAGGCACCCAACTGGAAGAAGGCCTTGCACGATGGTGTGGCCAATGTTTCCGGAGTAGCCGCTGGGGTATCAGCTGTTGCAGATAGTACGGATAAAGCCGGCTTCTTTGAGAGAGTGTTTGGCGGTTCGGACGAAAATAATACGGATAACAACGTGTCAACAGGAGCTGCTCCTGCGGCCGATGTAAATGCTGCGGCTTCACGTTTGTCCAGCGCTAAAGGTGGCGCCATGGAGATCCAATTTTACCAAAAGACAGGAATGGGAACCGGTAACCTGGCTAACAATCCATGGTTACAGGAATTGCCCGATCCCATTAGCCGCGTAAGCTGGGATAACTACCTCACCGTTGCTGCGGCCGATGCGGTAGAGATAGGTCTTGAAAATACCAATGAGTCCAATGGAGCTCTTAACGGAAGTGTGGTAAACCTTACCGTTAATGGCAAAACAATAGAAAATGTACCTGTGCTGGTTCAGCCCGGACAGGCCAAGGGAACCGTTGGCCTCGCGGTAGGTTACGGACGTACCGCTGCCGGAAAGGTTGGTAACGAGGTTGGAGTGAATGCTTTTGCTCTCTTCAACGGCTCACACCACAGCACAGATGTAAAGATCGAAAAAGGGATAGGTACCCACGGCTTTGCATGTATTCAGCTGGCTCACACCATGATGGGCCGTAAGATCGTAAACGAGGTAAACCTGGATACTTTCCTCAATAAACCAGCCTACGGTGAAGGTGGCTGGAACGAGGTAACGGAATTTGAGACTTTTAAAGGACCTCTTACATCGGAGGAGACCAACCTTTGGGATGACTTTGATCATCAGACCGGTCACATGTGGAATATGTCCATTGACCTGAACCTTTGTAATGGTTGTGGAGCCTGTGTAATTGCCTGTCATGCCGAGAATAACGTGCCGGTAGTAGGTAAGGAAGAAGTACGTAAGCACCGTGATATGCACTGGCTGCGTATAGACCGTTACTATTCTTCGGATATGAACGAGGAGGTAGCCGAGGAGCAGGGTATTGGTGCTATTGATATGTATGCGGCCATGGAAAAACCATCTTCAAGTCCTGAAGTGGCCTTCCAGCCGGTAATGTGTCAGCACTGTAACCACGCTCCCTGTGAAACAGTATGTCCTGTGGCTGCTACTTCTCACAGTTCTGAAGGTTTGAACCACATGGCCTATAACCGCTGTATCGGAACCCGCTACTGTGCCAACAACTGTCCTTACAAAGTGCGTAGGTTCAACTGGTTCCAATATGAAGGTAACAGCAAGTTTGATAAGAACCTGGCGATGAATGATGACCTGGGGCGTATGGTGCTGAACCCTGATGTAACCGTAAGGGCCCGTGGGGTTATGGAGAAATGCTCTATGTGTATTCAACGCATACAGTTAGGTAAACTTACCGCCAAAAAAGAAGGACGTCCACTTAAGGATGGTGAGGTGCAAACCGCATGTCAGAGCGCCTGTGATACCGAAGCTATTGTATTTGGTGATGTGAATAACAAAGACAGCCAGGTATTTAAGCTGAAGCAGGACAAGAGGATGTACCACCTGCTGGAAGAAGTAGGAACACAGCCTTCCGTATTTTATCAAACCAAGGTTAGAAACAGAGCTTAATAAAACTATTTAAAGACTGAGTATGCACTACGAAGCTCCCATACGAAAGCCCCTTATAATCGGTGATAAGAGTTATCATGACATCACCGTTGATATTGCTCGTCCGGTGGAGACTAAAGCCCCCAGATCCTGGTGGCTGGTATTTGGCATTTCCCTGGCCGCCTTCCTGTGGGGTATAGGATGTATCCTGTATACCATTGGTGTGGGTATCGGAACCTGGGGATTGAATAAGACGGTAGGCTGGGCCTGGGATATCACCAACTTTGTATGGTGGGTGGGTATTGGTCACGCAGGTACACTTATCTCTGCGGTACTTTTACTTTTCCGTCAGAAGTGGAGGATGTCCATCAACCGTTCTGCAGAAGCCATGACCATTTTCTCGGTAATTCAGGCGGCATTGTTCCCTGGTATTCACATGGGACGTATCTGGCTGGCTTATTTTGTAATGCCTATTCCCAACCAGTTTGGTTCCTTATGGGTAAACTTTAACTCCCCGCTTCTGTGGGACGTATTTGCGATCTCAACGTATTTCACCGTTTCCGTGGTGTTCTGGTACGTAGGTTTGATTCCGGACTTTGCCATGATCCGCGATCGCGCCATTCGCCCGGTAACCAAACATATCTACAAGATCCTGAGCTTCGGATGGGGCGGTAAAGCCAAGCACTGGCAACGTTTTGAAGAAGTATCACTGGTGCTGGCCGGGTTGGCAACTCCTCTGGTGCTTTCTGTACACACCATTGTATCTATGGACTTTGCCACCTCGGTAATTCCTGGTTGGCATACCACCATCTTCCCGCCTTACTTTGTGGCCGGGGCTATCTTCTCTGGCTTTGCGATGGTAAATACCCTCCTCATTATTGTGCGCAAGGTGTTCAGAATGGAAGATTATATTACCATCCAGCACATTGAGATGATGAACATCATCATCATGCTTACGGGTTCTATTGTGGGTATAGCGTACATCACGGAGCTCTTCATCGCCTGGTATAGCGGTGTGGAATATGAACAGTATGCCTTCCTCAACCGTGCTACCGGTCCTTACTGGTGGGCGTACTGGAGTATGATGACCTGTAACGTATTCAGCCCGCAGTTCATGTGGTTCAAGAAATTACGTACCAGCCTCATATTTTCTTTCATTATTTCCATTGTGGTGAATATAGGAATGTGGTTTGAGCGTTTTGTGATCATTGTAACCTCATTGCACCGCGACTATCTGCCTTCATCCTGGAGTATGTTCTCACCCAGTTTTGTGGATATAGGCATTTTCATCGGAACCATTGGATTCTTCTTCGTGCTGTTCCTGTTATATGCCCGTTCATTCCCGGTAATTGCCCAGGCGGAATTGAAAACTATTTTGAAGTCATCAGGAGAGAATTATAAAAAATTACAAGAAAAGGATGGCCACCACTAATCACCATACTACCATCATCAACGCCCTGTATGATGATGATGACATCTTACTGAAGGGGGTAAAAGAGGTAAAAGCCAAAGGTTACCATATTGCCGAGGTGTATTCCCCTTTTCCCATCCACGGTCTTGACCATGCTATGGGACTCAAAAGAACCCGTATTGCCATAGCGGCCTTTATGTACGGTTGCCTTGGTCTGATCACGGCTATCTCCCTTACTTACGGGATGATGATAGTGGATTGGCCCATGAATATTGGTGGTAAACCCAGTTTTACCTGGGGAGAGAATATGCCTGCTTTTGTGCCCATTATGTTCGAATTGACGGTTTTCTTTGCCGCTCACCTGATGGTATGGACCTTCTTCATTCGCAACGATATTTATCCAGGCCGTAAGGCTCAAAACCCTGATCCGCGTACCACAGATGATAAATTCCTGATGGAAGTGGAGCTGAGTGGTGATAAAGAAGAATTAATGTCTCTTTTGCGCAATACTGGTGCAGTTGAGATCAGTGAAAAAATTAATTAAGGTATAGATGCTTAGAAAGAACTTTTTTGCTGCATTTACCCTGATTACCGGAGGCCTGCTGGTGTTGAGCACATCGTGCAGCAAGCAGTCGCCAGGATGGGAATACATGCCCGATATGTACCGTGGGCCTGCTATTGAAGCTTATCAGCCCAACTCCTGGTTTGCCGATAGTATGGGTGCCCGTAAACCGGTAGAAGGAACTATTGCACGTGGCTTCATGAGCTATGAGTATTACCCTAATACCAATGAAGGGTATGAGTTGGCCAAAGCCAATATGACTATGCCTTCCAATATTAAGAGAGATTCTATTACCTTGGCTGAGGGCGCTAAGCTTTACGGTATTTTCTGCGGTCATTGCCACGGTGAAAAGGGAGATGGAAACGGTATCCTGATGCAACGCGAGAAGTTCCTCGGTATACCTTCCTACGCTACCCGTGAAATAACTCCCGGAAGTATTTTCCACGTCATCACATACGGAAAGAACCTGATGGGATCGCATGCTTCACAGGTAACTCCTGAAGAAAGATGGGAAATAGCCATGCACGTAATGAAATTACGCCAGCAACTGGTAGGCGGAGGTTCTGAAGGAACTGCTGCAAGCCAGGACACTACAGCGGCTGCTGCTGATAGCACTGCAGCTTCCAGTAACACTAATGATAACACGCAATCCTAGGAGCTGATGTTTGAATTTACCGGAAAATTAAAGACTATAACCTTCGTTCTGATGCTCATCGGAGCAGTATCTATTGGTGCCAGTTTCTTTATGGGAGAAGGTCACCACGAAGGCGGAGAACATACGGAAAACCACGAAGGTGGCGAAGCCGCACATCACGGAGAAGGTGAACATGCTGACCATGTTGAAGCCAACCATCACGAAGAGGCCGCTCATGGCGAACATGCGGCCCACGGGGATCATCCTTATCATGCCGATCCGTCCATGAATGATGAGTTTCACAAAACGGCTTCACGTGCTACCCGTGAAAACAATCATTTTTATTCTGCAGAAGAGCATCACGATGCTGAACATGCCCACCACCAGGTACAGAATAAGCCTTGGGCTAACCTGTTGGTGAACAATTTTTTCTTTCTGGCGGTAGCTTTGGGAGCTCTATTCTTCCTGGCTATACAATATGCCGCACAGGCAGGTTGGGCTATTGTGGTAACCCGTGTTATGGAAGCCATGTCGCAATTCCTGGTTATCCCGGTGCTGATCATGATCGTTCTTATAGTTCTGGGTCTGGGGCATAGCCACCACCTGTGGCACTGGATGCAGGAGGGAATTATGAATCCCGCTTCGGAGAACTACGATGAAATTATTGCCGGTAAGGAAGGATTTTTGAATGGACCTTTCTATATCGCCCGTTCCGTGATCTACCTGATCGGTTGGGTGGGAGCAGCATTGCTGTTGCGCAAGATGTCACTGAAAATGGCCACTACCGCAGACCCCCAGCGTCATTGGGTAAAGATGCGTAATCTTTCCGCAGGCTTCCTGGTATTCTTTGCGGTTACGTCTTCTACCAGTGCATGGGATTGGATCATGAGTATTGATACCCACTGGTTCAGCACGCTTTTCGGATGGTATGTATTTGCCGGTATGTTTGTATCTGCACTTACTGTACTAACCATGCTGGTACTTTTCCTTAAGAGCATTGGGTTGCTTCCCGAAGTTAATCATAGCCATATCCAGGATCTGGGTAAGTTCATGTTTGCCTTCTCTATCTTCTGGACTTATTTATGGTTCTCACAATTTATGCTGATCTGGTATTCCAACATTCCGGAAGAAGTAACGTACTATATGGCCCGCTGGGGAGAATATAAAGGTTTGTTCTTTACCATGGTGGCCATGAACTTCCTGTTCCCCGTGCTGATACTTATGAGCCGCGATACCAAGAGGAATTATGGTTTTCTTATTACCGCAGGTATCATTATGATCATCGGTCACTGGCTGGATGTATACATCATGGTTACTCCCGGAACGGTTGGCTCTCATTGGAGTATTGGTCTGGTTCAGTTGGGAACTTTCCTCGGTTATGCCGGATTATTCCTCTTTGTAGTGTTCAGGTCGCTGGCCAAGGCTAAGTTGATGCCCGAAGGACATCCTATGTTACAGGAAAGTAAATATCATCATATCTAAACTATACAGATAGAGTAGAATGGAAACATTATTGATCATAATTGTCGGGATTCTTGGTGTAATCGCCATTACTCAGGCAGTTCGTGTATTTGAACTTTCAGCCGCTGTTAAAGGAGAAGATGGTGCTGATAATGAAAATGTAACGGATAAGGATAACCGTAATCAGGGTATGCTGTTGCTCATCTTTATGGTTCTTCTTTTAGGAGGCTTTATCGCTATGGTGATAGGGTACAAGGATACCTTACTGCCCGTTTCTGCTTCTGAACATGGGGTAAACGTGGACAACCTTTGGGATATTTCCATGTGGTTGATCATTGTGGTTTTCTTTATCACCCAGCCCATATTGTTCTATTTCGGCTACAAATTCAGCGGTCGTAAGGATCGCAAGGCCGTATATATGGAGCATAACAACCGTCTGGAGTTTATCTGGACTATTGTGCCTGCCGTGGTATTGGCCGGTTTGATCATCTACGGACTTTCTACCTGGAGTAACATCATGAATCCGGTACTGGATGAAAATGAAGATCCGATGATTGTGGAGATCTATGCCAAGCAGTTTGCGTGGACCGCCCGCTATTCCGGTGAAGATAACCAGTTGGGTTACGCTAATGTCCGCATGATAGGAGGTACCAACACCCTGGGTGTGGATCCTGATGATGCGGCTTCATTGGATGATGTGATCACCACAGAATTGCACTTGCCGGTAAATAAGCCGGTACTGTTCAAGTTCAGAAGTCAGGATGTGATTCATTCAGCGTATATGCCACACTTCCGTTTGCAAATGAACTGTGTTCCGGGTACCAAAACCCAGTTTATGCTCACTCCTACCATGACTACCGAAGAGATGAGAGTAGACCCGGAGATGCAGGCTAAGGTGTCCAGGGTCAACGAGATCAGAGGCGAGCGCGGAGATGAGGCCTGGCAGTTTGACTACATACTTTTGTGTAATAAGATTTGCGGTTCAGCTCACTATAATATGCAGATGAAAGTTGTTGTAGAGAGCGAAGAGGAATACAATAAGTGGATGAGCGAGCAAAAATCGTTCGCTGAACTTTTATAATAAAAAGATTTAAGAGAGCAGAAGATTATGGCGACACACGAAGCACACGATCACCATCACGAACAGTCTTTCGTAGAAAAATACGTTTTCAGCCAGGATCATAAAATGATTGCCAAGCAATTCCTGATCACAGGTATGATCATGGGAATCATTGGTGTGGGAATGTCCATGCTGTTTCGTCTGCAGCTGGCCTGGCCTGACCATTCCTTTCCTATCCTGGAAACCCTGTTGGGAAAGTGGGCACCTGACGGTGTAATGGACCCCAATATTTACCTGGCCCTGGTTACTATTCACGGTACCATCATGGTATTCTTTGTATTAACGGCCGGTTTGAGTGGTACGTTCTCCAACCTTCTTATTCCGTTGCAGATCGGTGCCCGTGATATGGCATCTGGCTTCATCAATATGCTGTCTTACTGGTTCTTCTTTGGCTCCAGTATAGTCATGGTGATCTCTCTTTTTGTGGAGAGTGGCCCTGCATCGGCCGGTTGGACCGTATACCCACCGCTCAGTGCATTACCTCAGGCTATTCCTGGTTCAGGATTGGGTATGACGCTGTGGCTGGTAAGTATGTCTCTATTCATTGTTTCTTCCCTACTGGGAGCACTGAACTACATTGTAACCGTATTAAACCTGCGCACTAAAGGTATGTCCATGACACGCCTGCCGCTTACTATTTGGGCATTCTTTGTTACAGCTATTCTGGGTGTGCTTTCCTTCCCCGTACTTTTCTCAGCCGCTTTGCTGTTGATCTTTGACCGAAGTATGGGAACCAGCTTCTACCTGTCTGATATCATGGTGGCGGGAGAGCTTTTGAGCAACCAGGGAGGTAGTCCTGTATTGTACCAGCACTTGTTCTGGTTCCTGGGTCACCCGGAGGTATACATTATTCTGTTGCCTGCCCTGGGTATTACCTCTGAGGTAATTTCAACCAATGCCCGTAAGCCTATTTTCGGTTACCGTGCTATGGTTGGGTCTATCCTGGCCATCGCCTTCCTGTCTTTCATTGTATGGGGGCACCACATGTTTGTTACCGGTATGAACCCATTCCTCGGATCGGTATTTACGTTTACAACTCTTCTGATTGCTATACCCTCTGCGGTAAAAGCATTTAACTATATCACCACTTTGTGGAAAGGTAATTTACGTTTAACACCCGCCATGTTGTTCTCCATCGGGCTGGTATCCACTTTCATTACTGGTGGTCTTACTGGTTTGATCCTGGGCGACTCTGCGCTGGACATCAACGTACACGATACGTATTTTGTGGTGGCTCACTTCCACATTGTAATGGGTCTTTCCGCCATCTTCGGAATGTTTGCCGGTGTGTATCACTGGTTCCCAAAGATGTTTGGCAGGAGAATGATCAAGTCCTTGGGATATGTACACTTCTGGGTAACGTTTGTAACGGCTTACGGGGTATTCTTCCCGATGCACTTCCTGGGGATGGCAGGTTTGCCACGTAGGTATTATACCAACACTTCCTTCCCTATGTTTGATGACCTTGCGGACATTAACGTGATGGTGAGCATCTTTGCAATTGTGGGAGGTATTGCGCAGTTGGTATTTATCTTCAACTTCTTCTACAGTGCTACACGTGGTAAGAGGGCCTCCATGAACCCCTGGAAATCCAATACGCTGGAGTGGACCACTCCGGTGGAGCATATTCACGGAAACTGGCCTGGTGAAATACCTGAAGTACACCGTTGGGCTTATGATTACAGCAAGCCGGGTATGGAGGATGATTTTGTTCCTCAAACGGTTCCCATCCGGGAAAACGAAGTGGAAACCGGACACTAAGTATTTAAAGATTTAATAATAAAAAGCCTCCCGGGTATTCGGGGGGCTTTTTTTATTGCACACATCCTTTTTCAACTATTTTTGTGAGTGATGCTAAGAGGAGAAGAAGATCATCTGAGTTCGGAAGAACTCGAACTCGAGAAGAAATTACGCCCCATAAGTTTTGATGACTTTGCCGGCCAGGAAAAAGTGCTGGAAAACCTCCAGATCTTTGTTCAGGCTGCCAACCAAAGGAACGAAGCTTTGGATCATGTGTTGTTACACGGCCCTCCCGGGCTCGGTAAGACCACTTTGGCACATATCCTGGCCAATGAGTTGGATGCAGGTATTAAGATCACCTCTGGGCCGGTAATTGATAAACCGGGAGACCTGGCTGGCTTGCTCACTAACCTTGAAGAGCGTGATGTACTCTTTATTGACGAGATCCATCGCCTCAGCCCGGTAGTGGAAGAGTATCTCTATTCCGCTATGGAAGACTACCGGATCGATATTATGATTGAAACCGGCCCAAACGCCCGGAGTGTCCAGATCAATCTGAATCCTTTTACGTTGATCGGGGCTACCACACGATCGGGCTTGCTCACATCCCCTTTACGTGCACGTTTCGGTATTAACAGTCGCCTGCAGTATTATTCTACTGAATTATTGTCCACTATTGTGGAACGCTCTGCTGGTATTCTGGATGTGCCCATCCATGAAGATGCAGCCATTGAAATAGCACGAAGAAGTCGTGGAACCCCACGGATTGCCAATGCACTTTTACGAAGGATGCGCGACTTTGCCCAGGTGAAAGGGGAGGGGATCATAACCAAATCTATAGCGCGCTATGGTCTTGAAGCTTTAAATGTAGACGAATACGGCCTGGACGAAATGGATAATCGCATCCTAACTACTATCATTGACAAGTTCAAGGGTGGCCCGGTAGGCGTAAACACCATTGCTACAGCCGTAGGCGAGCAGGGAGGTACCATTGAAGAGGTATACGAGCCTTTCCTTATCCAGGAAGGGTTCCTGGTGCGTACCCAACGCGGAAGGGTGGTTACTGAAAAGGCGTATCATCACTTGCAACGGGACATTCCCCGCTCCCAGGGCGGACTATTTGATCAGTAGTAATTAGTCAATTAGGAAGCCTGGACAATAGTGTCCGAGGCGGTTTGGCTGGCACCCTTCTGATACCGGATCTGCCAGGCCAGGTGGAGACTTTTCTGGTTGATTTCCAGTTGTAGCTGATCAAGGAAGGAAACCAGGGAAAGGATGGTGCAGCTATGTCCAAAGTGTGCTTCTTCCCAGCTCAGTTCTCCTTCAGGCCCCTGAACGGGCTCACAGCAAAGCTGATTTGCCAGACCGTATTCAGCAGCCTGGGCTTGCCAGTTTTGCAGTCGTTTACGCAATGTGCCTGGATTATACTGTGGATGCTCATCCAGCATTCGGTGCAAGCCCTTGATGCCGGTACCCCAGTACATATTACGGATATTCATATCCCGCGCTTCTTCTTCCGGAACATTTTGAGACATCATAATTGCATGGGTACGGAACCCGGAAATGTAGTCGAGCAGTTTCTCAGTTTTAAGGGAGAGATCATTACCAGGAAGCCCTGCAAAGGCCTCTTTTCTTTCGGTCTGGGCGCGGTCAATTTCATCCATTAAATTCTGATGCATCACGTATACACTGTCGCTCATTGTAGAGCTATTTCCAGCACCGGTTAAACCATACAGCAGGAACAGAGCAACCAGCAGAACCCCGGCAAAGGCCAGGTTACTAAGCTTGTTTTCAGCAAGCCTCACTGCATGTGTAAAATAGATGGGCATAAAGATCAGGCCAATGATCAATAAGCTTGTAATGATGAGGAAATTGGCTCCTGGGAAGTGCATGAGCTTGAATAAGGCCCCCAGCCCATTTACCATGGCTCCGAACAGTCCGGCAACGTAAGAAAACTTAAGCAAAGTGGATTCTGTTTCCCGGAATTTGACAATAATGAGCATGGGCAGGTACAGAAATACGATACCCACAATGCCCGATAACAACAATACATTGGCACCGGGCCAGTGCATGATCTTGAATAAACCACCGGCACAGGCAAGAACGCTGCTGATGATCCCTAAAACGGCTGATATTTTTTTCATGATAATTGATTTTGAATTAAGTAATGAGAGGGTAGCTTCCTGCGTTTTATGCAGGCCATCCTCACCAAATTGCTGAATGGAATCTTTCAGGGCTAGCTGAAAGTTCACCCCTGTTTCCATTTTTTCCTCTACCATACAGCAGACGTGATCCAGCAGGTCAAACCGCAGACTGTCCAGTGTTATACCTCTGCCTAGCAGCAGGTCGTGGATGGTATCTATTTGGTTATCCGAGAGCGAGACCATTATCTCCCTGTAGTATGAATTTCATGGTTTTCATGTAGTCCAGGAATTCAGCAATTTTTTCCGAAGCCGATGAAGAACCCTGGTCCGTAAGTGAGTAATACTTACGCACTCGCTTACCAATGGGTACTTTTTCGGTAATCAACAGTCCGTCTGCCTCCAGTTTATGAAGCAGCGGATATAGCGCGCCTTCGGTTATAATAATCTTCCCATCGGTGAGCTCTTTTACCTTCTGGGTCATCTCATAACCGTACATCTTCCCGTTTTCAGAAAGAAGCTTTAAAACAATTGTTTTAAGGGTTCCCTTTATAAGTTCATTCGAATACATAAATCAAAAATACATTAGTTTCTTATGTATTTAAAATAATTACCTAAGAAATTTAGGTAAAAAATTCTAAATATTTGAAAAACAGCTTGAAAAATGAAATGCTAAGCTTTTAAACTTTAGCGACCTTTGGTGCGTAATGAGTCATCCATCCCGATATTCCACTTTGATAAAAGACGAGGCCAGCAGGCTCGGTTTCATGAGCTGTGGTATTTCCAGGGCCGATTTCCTGGAAAAGGAAGCACCACGCCTGGAAGAATGGTTAAAGCGTGATTATCACGGTGACATGAAGTGGATGGAGAATCACTTTGATAAAAGGCTGGATCCCAGGAAACTGGTTGAAGGCGCAAGATCCGTGGTTTCGGTGCTGCTCAATTACTATCCTGAAAACCGGCAAACGGAGCCCGGAGCTCCCCGGATTGCCAAGTATGCGTATGGTGAGGATTACCATTTTGTGATAAAGCGGAAGCTGAAAGAACTCATGCAGTTTATCCAGTCCGAGATAGGGGAGGTGGGTGGACGTGCTTTTGTAGATTCTGCCCCGGTAATGGACCGTGCCTGGGCAGAGAGATCCGGGCTTGGGTGGACGGGAAAGCATACGCTCCTGTTAACCAAGGGGGCAGGCTCTTTTTATTTCATCGGTGAACTGATACTGGACGTGGAGCTGGAGCCGGATACTCCGGTAGCCGATCATTGTGGGGAGTGTACCCGCTGCATAGATGCCTGCCCCACTGATGCCATTGTAGCGCCTCAACTGCTGGACAGCAAAAAGTGTATATCCTATCTTACCATTGAGCTGAAGGATGAAATCCCGGATGCATTTAGCGGGAAGATGGAAAACTGGGCTTTTGGTTGCGATATATGTCAGGATGTATGTCCGTGGAACCGCTTTTCCAAACCTCATAAAACGCCTGAATTCGAGCCTCACCAGGCATTATTGGAAATGACGAAAGAAGAGTGGATGGAGATAACCGAAGAAGTTTTTCAGTCCGTTTTCAAGCGATCCGCTGTAAAGCGCACCAAATATTCAGGATTCAAGCGGAACCTCAGTTTTTTAAAAGCTAAGGATTAAAGGTATACACCAAGGCAAAAGACAAGACCATATTACGTTGCCCATAGCCAAACTGTATGTACGGACTCGCGGTCTTGGGAGCATTGCCGTCACGTATAGCCAGGATAGAATTATTAGTTCTGAAGTTGATGTACATACGTTCCGAAAAATGCCAGTTTACCCCGGCTATTCCGGTAAGGTTAAACCGGTGAAAAGGAGGGTTACTTTCATATTCCACCCCGTAAGTCTCTTCATGGGAGTTTACCAATATATCCAGGGCCGGGCCGATTTCCAGGGAGAATTCGCCCCAACGATAAATGTATAAGAGAGGTATTTCAATATAATTAAGCCGGGCGCGATAAAAATTACTGGTATCACTATTGGGTTCACGGGCACCCTTTTGAATAAAGGCAAGCTCTAGCTGGGCCGTGGATTTTTTACCCCAGGTTATATTGGTAAGAAAGCCTCCGTTAAAGCCATACTGATTATAACCCGCGAGGTTGTCACCGTTTATCTGGCTACCGGCCATACCCAGGAAAACTCCCCCGCCAAAACGTTGAGCCGATAAATCAGCACAACAGGCGAAAAACACGGTGAGCAGAAGTGCCGTAAACCAGTTTTGCATAGTTACAGGTGGGCATTTCCGGCCTGTACCACTTCGTAGGTGTTGCGATCATACACAAAGAATACGGCTCCTACGTGATTGACGTCCCATTTTGGATCCACGGCAATAGAATATTCCTGAGCATACGCGGCTCCATTATTGATGCTGCCACTCACCAAGGCTTTACCAAAAGCATTATCGGTAAAGCTTGCCCGTAGCATGTGCATGTGTACATAGTCATGCTCCACCGTTACCCCGTCTTCCAGGGTTTGAGGTGCAACAATACTGTCTTCATAAACAAATGCGCTGAAAAAATAATCACTTTCAGGTAGAGTGGAGGTAGCCACTATTTCCGTGCGTAGCGAAAGCTTATTGGTTCCCTCATCATACTTGAAGGTAGGCGTTAAGGACATTAATGCCGGCTTATTGAGTTCTTCTACAATAGCTTCATCCCATTTGGAAAGCAACACAGGTGCGCCAGGAGTAGGATGGCCGCTGCGATCAAACATTCCGCTGGGTACGCCCTGGGGTTTAAAAAAGTTATAGATCTCGTTACCTGCATCGGTCCTGAAATCATCAGGATGCTTAGAATTGGGGATGGCAAATCCCCCGGCATGGATGGATAACAGTACTACCTGACCGGGAAAAGTTTCATGAAACTCCCGGGCTTTTTCTGCTGCCTTGGGACAATTGTTACAGGAAGTTCCTGTAAATTCTTCCAGCAATAGAACCTTACTGGAACTATCCGGCAAGGGAACAAAGCCGTATTCATTTTTAAGCGGTTGATCTATTTTAGTGCAACTCATCATGGTTACAGCCAAACCGCATAGTACTGATAATCTCTTCATCATTCTCTAAAAGTTTGAAGTAACACTAAACGTGAACCCATTGGAGGCCGGAACGATACGGCAAATACCTCCAACGCAGAAAACTCCTTGTTGTTGCCGGCCATAACCCAATTGAAAGCGGGTAGTACCAAAGGAGTAACCCACATTAGTGCTAAGATAATGAATTTGAAGGTCTTCCTCCGGGTTTCCGTAGTTGTAGGCATCCTGTATAGCAAAGAACCAGCTGGGTGCTATAGAGTATTCCAATAACAATAAAGCCCAGTCCCCACGGTCTCCCTCGGTGAACAAACCTTGTATCTCGGTGCGCAGCGAATGGCGGGGCTTGATCTTGTAGAGTAACTCCAGCACACCGGCATTAACCGTAAATATATCGGGCTCGCTACCGGCCGCATCATAGTCGTAATCTGATGCACCCTTGATAAGGGTGCTGAAATTGTACACAAAGTTGTAATAGGTGGCTGTAGCACGCCAGTTCTTGGAGAGTTTCTTTTTGATCTCCATGTGGAAATCCTGGAAGTAGGTATAAGGTCCACGGCCCAGGAAAGAGCTGGAATACCCTTGCGAACCGCGCAGTACACTATCAATGATAGTAGTATCCGCGGGTGAATAGCGGGGGCGTAGCTTATAGTCCTTATCAAGACTATAGCTATTGGCGTAGCTCAATGTTAGGAGAGTACCGTACTTTCCACCAAAAAGAGTGTTCCGTTTAAAGTTATAAGAGATTTCTCCCTGAAAACCCATTTCACCATTCCCCTGGGTGTTGAAGGAGTAAAGGGCCGGTAAGGTATAGGTGTGTAAAGTGGTGAGTGAAGGCAGGTAGTTAATGAATAATTGTTGAAGGTCTGATTCGCGCTGCGATTTGAAGAAGAAGTTGTCATAGCGCTTGAAGCCCAGCGATACACCTAAGCCGTTATTGGCGTAGGAAGCGGTGGCATACAGTCCTTCCCCTTCTTTAAATATATAGCCGTTGTACGCATTGGGATCGGTAGACTTCCGTGCGTATTCACCATAAATGTTGAAGTTACCCGTAATAAGGTTCACGCGTATGGCACCGGAACCCACATTTTCGGGGAGGTTTAATTCCGGATCGTTGGCTGCCTCGTATTTGCTTACAAAGCTACCACCTATAATGAGGTTGGTGTTCCCTGTCCATCCCAGAGTAGGCTTTAAGCTCCACTCCGCATCAAATCCCCGCACAAGGCCATCACCTTTCTCAAAATAGTTACGTTGTCTGCCAATGATACCTTTTAAGTTGATACCGGCTGCCGGCTGATAGACCAGACGTAATCCGTCCAGGTTGTTATCTATACCCAGTCCGCGTTCTTCATAAGTGCGCAATACCAGGCCACTTCCGAATTGCTCATAATAATTACCGGCCGTTACATCAAAGCCATCCTTAATAAAACGGGCATAGCGATACGTAATACCCTCGCTATTGTAGCCTGCGGGCAGCCCCACTCTTTGATTCTGATAGTTTTCGTACCGTATTCCTGCTATAAAGTTTCCCTTAGTGTAGGTAAGGTTCAAAAAGCCGGTACCCAAAACCCGTTCATCGGGGTTAGCCTCTCCGGAGGGATCAATAAGTGTATCCTCTATGTAGTATTGAAAATCGGATTGGAAATTTCCGCTTATCTGTCCGAAATCATTGTTGTTCTGGGCCAATAAAAAAGAACATACCAGTAGGTTAAAGCCGGTAAAAAGTTTTTTCATCCGTTTGCTTTAATGGTTACTATTTGATTTTTTCGCCTTTAGAAACCTTGGTTATTAACTCATAAAGATGGTCTTCATCACCGGGAATATAGCCATTGTGCTGCCACACGATATTGCCCTTACCGTCCAGCAGGAAAGTGTGAGGAATGTTGTTCACGTTAAGAGCCCTGCGAAGCTCTGAATTTTCATCCAGGTAAACAGGGTATTCCCAGCCCTGACCGGTTATGAAAGGCTTTACTTTGGCAGAATTACGGGAGTCGTCAATGGAAATAGCTATAAGCTTTACACCACTTTCATCCTGCCAGTCAATGTACTGATCTTTGATAGCATTGAGCTCTCGTACGCAAGGTTTGCACCAGGTAGCCCAAAAGCTTATTACTACGGGTTTACCATTATTACTGGCAAGGCTAGAAGCGTCTACCACATTTCCGTTCAGATCCTTCACTTTGATGGATGGTATTTTGTCCTGAGCCTTGGCTGTTATAGCCAGAAAGAAAAATGCCAAAATCAGAAGGGGAGTATATCTTTTCATAGAATAAAAATTATCGTTCATAAAAGAGCCAGGCTATGGCCCTGGCTTAATGGACCAAATATAAGACCAAATTAAATTTTGCCTTGCGAAGCTATTAAATTAGATTGAGCCTTACCCAAAAATGAAAAGGCCGGGAACTACACCCGGCCTTTTATCTTTATTGAAAACAAATTATCGTACAATGCTTATACGCTGGGTATAGCTTTCATCATCAGATTCAATGGTGAGAATGTAAACTCCTGTTCCCAGGTCAGAGGTATTCAGTTCAATAACTTCTGAAGATTCGTGTTCAGAAGAACGAACTACCTGTCCTATACTGTTTACAAGGTTGATGCTTACATCTCCTCCCATAGCTTCGGCATTTACATAGAAATGATCCGCTGCTGGGTTAGGATAAACAAGAACGTTGGCATTGGACAATTCCTCGTTGCCGATCTGGCCTTTCAGTTTTACACTTTTGGAATTCAGTACTTCATAAGTACCATTATCCACCAGCATAACCACTACATGAACGCGGCTATCGCTTTGAACGGCATTGGGCAGGTTGGCGTTCATGGTATAGGATACCGTTTGTCCGAAACTAACGTTGGCAGGAACGCTTCCTGCTGCACCAAAGAAGTTAGGGTAAATACCACGGGCTACGTGATCATAATGCATTTCACTGGCTGGAATGGTAGAGGGGGAAGTTTGCCAGTTGCGACCGTAACCGGTAAGCGCAATGTTCTGAGACTGGAAGCTATAGTAGTTTGCCTGGGCATAACCACTGGATGATCCGGTAACGCTGTCTTCGGTCAATACCATTACAAAACGCAGGTCAGCATTGTTGAAATCAGCAAAGAATTCTGCGGAAACATCTACAGAGATCTGTCCATTTGTTGCATTATAGGTAAGACCGCTAATACCCACAGTGGCTTGTGGAAGCACACCCTGACGTTCGTTGTAAGCATCTTCCAGGTCCACATTGTTAGGGTCAGGACCCAGGATACGGTCAACCGCTGAACCGGGATAACCTCCGGGAGCTACCGTGCCAATGTTGGCATCGTAAGTTCCAACCACCATGGGGTCAGCGTTATGAACGGCAATGCCTACTACGCTGTTGGGGTATTGGGTGGTCATGTAGTCCATACCGATCAGTCCGCGTGGACACCATCCACACCAGGTTCCGGTCTTTTCTTCAATTACTACTATTCTTTCAGGAGGGTTGGCAACGGCTCTCACCTGGATGGTAATAGTGTCATTGCTATTTACGCCATCACTGTTACCGTTAAGGTTGGAGGCCCATGCCTCAATGGTGTAAAAGGCATCCGTAGGAGGAGTCCATGCAGTAGGGTGAGCGATCTCGTAAAAATCACCCGAACCAATGTTGAGAGAACTCAGGCTGGTGGTTACTGCGGCACCTCCGTTAATGCGATAATTGAGGTCCATAGAGTTAATATTAAAAGCTCCACGGTTCCTGAATTTCAGGGTAAGGCTGTTTGCTGAACCGGTTTGCACCAGCTGTGGGATAGTGTGTCCCACACCGGCTATGTCATAGTTAGCCTGGGTACCGAAAGCAAATTCGTACCAGGTATTATCACTAGGGTCATCACCTGAGCCACCGGTTGCAGTAGTTCCACTGCTTACATTCGGGGAAGAGGGAACCTGTATCACGGAACCAACGCTGGTCTGGATACCAACGGTTACAGCTACGTTGGCCGTTCCGGTGGGGCTGTAGGTCCTTTGATCCACAACATAGATTTTGTCAGTGCTTTCCTCTAAAACAATGCCCCAGTAAGTCCATGATCCTGCTCCCAAAGCCGGGTGTGAAGCGGATGAGAAAAATACCCAGTGCTGACGATTGGGAGCGGTTCCGAAGGTCTTGCTTAGTATGGCGTCATTGGCACCTCCAATGTTAATGCCCCATGCACAAATGGATTTATCTGGCAACAGAACACTAGGGAGTGCAGAAGGAGTTGTGGGAGGGGCCATTCCTGGGGAAGAGCTGAAGGTAAGTACCCCTGCATTTGACACCTGGTAGCTGGTTACGGCATTTCCGTTAAAGTTAAAGCTGAAAGGAAGGGCCTGTGAAGAAGACCATGTATCAGTAGTAGTAGAGTTCATGATGGTAGTCCAGCCGTAACTACCACTGGCCAGGGATGCTTCGGTTTGTTCCGGGTCACTGTTTAATTCTCCGGGGTTAAACCCAACATCATACGCTGGAAGAAGGTAGTATTGAGCGTTTAGCATGCCCGCACTTACCACAAAAAGAAGTAATGCATAAAGTTTTTTCATAATCCACTTTTTTAAGTTGAACGAACGAATATACCTTGTTGGTAGTAATTTTCCAAGTGACTGGTTGTAAGAAGCTTTAGGCGATGAAATTCAGAGATAGTCCTAGCCCTTCATAATTTGAGGGTAACCTGTTGCAAAGTTTGAAATAAAAGTATCAGGTCGAGCATATTAAGTTAATCAACAGATGTGTAGCCGGTAATATCAGGAGCCATATATTTGCCCTCCATTTTTTTAACCCAACCATATATGAAATATCTATTTTTGGCGTTCTCTAAGCTGAATTTGACCAAAAGATAGAACAATTACAGACCCGAACCTGCGTACATGATTCATCATTTACAAGGAAATTTAACAGAAGTAAACCCTGCATTTGCGGTAGTTGAATGCGGAGGTGTTGGCTATTTAGTTAATATTACCCTTACCACGTATTCTCACATTTCCTCTTTGTCAGAGGTTAAACTTTACACCTTACCTATATATAAGGAAGATGCTCAAACCTTATTTGGGTTTTATGACCGTATTGAAAAGGAGATCTTCAGCCTCCTTATATCGGTATCAGGTGTGGGAGGTAATACAGCCCGGGTAATATTAAGCAGCCTGTCAGCTGAAGAAGTACAGGACTGTATAGCCTCTGAAAATGTTGGACTCCTTAAATCCGTGAAAGGCATAGGTGCCAAAACGGCTCAGCGCATTATTGTTGACCTGAAAGATAAGGTCAGCAATATAGGTCTCGGTGAAGGCGGAAGGCCACTTTCAGCAGGTGCTTCAGATGTGATCCCGGAGGCTTCTTCGGCTCTAGAGGTCCTGGGATACGCTACCCGCCAGACACATAAACTATTACACCAGATCAAAAAAGAAAATCCCTCCATCAGCTTGGAGGAGATGATTAAAACAGCGCTGAAAAGATTGTAATGAGAAAGGATACGCTGAAGGCTATAGTATTTTTTGTTTCCGTGGCAGCGGTGTTCACGCTTTCCGCTGTAAATAGCAGGAAGCCGAACATTCGTAACCGCAATGAACCCTGGGAAAAAATGGTTGCGGATAGTACGGAGCCTGATAGTACCCTTCCTTATCCCTTTCAAGAAGAGGAAGGGGGGCTTTACTTGGATAACCCCTCCAATTACAAGGAAGAGGTAGAGTACGACCCTGAAACGGGACAGTATATTGTAACCCCTAAGATCGGTAACATTCAGGCTCGCCCCCCTATGTTCATGACGCCTGAGGAATACCGCAATTATGTAGCCCGGAAACAGGTTGATGATTACTGGAAAAGCAAAACACAAAGTGAAGAAGCTGCCAAGGCAGAGGGGCGAGACCCCAGCAATTCCCTGATTCCTCAGATACAGGTAAACAGTGAAAGCTTTGCCAGGATCTTTGGTAGCAATACCATTGATATCCGCCCTCAGGGTTATGCTCAGTTGAGCTTTGGTGGTCGTATTCAGAATATTGACAACCCCCTGATACCGGAGCGCAACCGTTCCACTTTCAACTTTGATTTTGATCAAAGGATACAGATGAACGTAACCGGTAAGATTGGCGAAAAACTGAAGATTACCACGAACTATGATACCGAAGCCACATTTTCATTTGAGAACCAGATGAAGGTGGAATTTACCGGTGATGAAGATGATATTATCAAGAAGATAGAACTCGGTAACGTAAGCCTGCCGCTCAATAGCTCACTGATCAGCGGGGCTCAAAGCCTTTTTGGGGTAAAAGGCCAGTTCCAATTTGGTAAACTGCGTTTAACCGGTGTGTTCTCAGAACAACGAAGCCAGTCTTCTTCTATTAATGTTCAGGGAGGAGCTACCACCACGGATTTTGAAATTAATGCGGACCAGTACGAAGCCAACAAACACTATTTCCTGTCCCAGTATTTCCGTGACAACTATGAGAGCTTTCTTTCGCAGATGCCGCTTATCATTTCACCGGTACAGATCACCAAGGTGGAAGTATGGGTAACCAATACTCGGTCTGAAACTGAGAATACCCGAAACATTGTTGCCTTTATGGATTTGGGTGAAAAGGATGGCTCCGGAGCTTATCGAAGCACTTCAGCCAACCGGCCTGGTTACGATATTTTCGGTCGATTTTTTCCCTACCGGGGTTTTCCTGACAACCGGAATAACGCCTTGAACCCGGAAGCCCTGGAGAAAAACTTCCCGGGTGTTCGTGATATCTCGCGTGTAAATACCGCTCTCAACTCACGGGGGTTTGAGGAAACCCTGGAATACGTACAGGTGGCCAATGCACGCAAATTGAGGCCTACCGAGTATAATTATGATCCCCAGTTGGGTTATATCTCGCTTACTTCAGCCTTAAACCAGGATGAGGTATTGGCGGTAGCCTTCCAGTTTACCGCTGGCGGTAAAACCTATCAGGTGGGTGAATTTTCAACCGATGGGGTTAGTCCTCCGCAAAACCTGGTGGTGAAGATGTTAAAGAGTACTGTTCTCAACGTAAACGCACCTATGTGGGACCTGATGATGAAAAACATCTATTCCCTGAATGCTTTCCAGGTAAACCGTGAGGATTTTCGTCTTAATATCCTTTACCGTGATGACGAAAGAGGTACCCCGGTGCCCTTCCTTCCGGATGGTAACCTGAATGATCAGCTACTGTTGCGGGTTATGGAACTGGACCGCCTGAATAATAATAATGACCCGCAACCGGACGGGTTCTTTGACTTTGTGCCCGGTATTACTATCAATACCCAAACAGCCAAGATCATCTTCCCGGTGCTGGAGCCTTTTGGTTCCAACCTGGCGCGGAAACTGGATTCGGAAGATTCCCGTGAAAAGTACGTATACCATCAACTCTACGACTCTACGCGTTTTAAGGCTCAAAATGAAACCCAGCTCAATAAATACTTATTAAAAGGTACCTTCAAATCGTCATCCAGCAGCGAAATATCACTGAATGCCTTTAATATTCCCCAGGGGTCGGTTACGGTTTCGGCTGGTGGTACCAAACTGGTAGAGAATGTTGACTATACCGTGGATTATAACCTTGGCCGCGTACGTATTATCAATGAGGGAATACTGAACTCCGGTATACCCATTAAGGTGGATTTTGAAAACAACTCCCTTTTTAATTTCCAGACCAAAACCTTCATGGGCCTGAATGCGGACTATGAAGTAAATCAGAATCTCAATGTAGGAGCTACGGTATTACGCCTGGCGGAACGGCCACTAACGCAAAAAACCAATATCGGTGATGAACCCATAGCCAACACTATCTTTGGCCTAAACGGAACTTACACCAAAGAGGCGCCCTTCCTTACCAGGGCGGTGGATGCCATCCCGTTTATAGACACCAAGGCCAAATCCAATATAACGGTTCAGGGAGAGTATGCGCAACTGGTTCCCGGCTCACCAAGAGGTATTGAAATAGGTGGGGAGCCCACCACTTACCTGGATGATTTTGAGAACAGCCAGACCACCATTGATATCAGGAATCCAAGGGCCTGGCAACTCGCCAGTGTACCTGGTGGCCAGCCCGACCTTTTCCCGGAAGCTGACGCCAGCGATGTGTCCTATGGCTATAACCGGGCGAAGCTGGCCTGGTATACGGTAGATCCACTATTCCACGGTTCCGATTCCCGCACCCCCCAGGTTTTTAAGGACAACCCGGATTTGCAATCGGAGCAATACACCCGGAGGGTGGATATAAAGGAGGTTTTTCCAAAGCTGGAGATAGATAAATCGCAGGTACAGAATATTCCAGTACTGGACCTGGCCTTTTATCCTGAAGAACGAGGGCCCTATAACTTTGATGTGGAAAGAACCTCGGTGTCGGCCGGTATGAAACAAACTGGGGAACTGAATGAACCTGCTTCCCGTTGGGGCGGTATTATGCGGGATCTGAGTTCCACCAATTTTGAAGAACAGAATATTGAGTTTATCCAGTTCTGGGTACTGGATCCATTCCTGGAAGGATCCGAAGCAAACCCGGAAGGAGGGGAGCTGTATTTTAACCTGGGAAGTGTTAGTGAAGATATCCTTAAGGATGGAAAGCAGGCCATTGAGAACGGTAAGCCTGCCGATGGCGATATTTCCAAGCTGGACACCACTTACTGGGGATATACCCCCCGGGTAAGACCTCCCGTTATTGCGTTTGATAACGATCCGGCTTCCAGAGAAATCCAGGATGTGGGATATGATCTTTTAAGTGATACTGAGGAAGCTAACTTTGCCGTAGATCAGGGAGGGCAAAGCTTCCTGAGCCGTATTGAACAACTTACCGGGGATCAGAGCAACCCGGTGTACCAGGCAGCCCAATCGGATCCTTCTAACGATAACTTCCTCTATTACCGTGACCCCAGCCTTTCGCAGCAAGGTATCGCGCAGCGTTATAAGAATTTTAATAACCCGGATGGTAACAGTGATCCCCAAACCATTGACGGGGTATCGGCATTTGCCACCAACAACCCGGATATTGAAGACATCAATGGCGACCAGACTCTTAATACATCTGAAACTTACTACCAGTACAAGGTGGTGCTCAGCCAAAATAATCTCACCCTAAGCCACCCGTATATCACAGATATCCGCGAGGCTGAAAGTAAGACCCTGCCCAACGGCAAAACGGTGCAGTCCAGGTGGGTACAATTCAAGATACCCATTTTTGAACCGGATAAGAAGGTCGGTCCAATCAGTGATTTCCGATCCATAAGGTTTATCAGGATGTTTATGAAAGGATGGGATCAGCCGGTAATCCTGCGCTTTGCCCGCCTTGAACTGATACGCGGAGAGTGGAGAAGGTACCGCTTTAACCTCGATGAATTCGGGGATGGCCTGGAAGAGGATGAGGGCGACCAAACGCTCTTTGAAGTGGCAGCGGTAAATATTGAACAGAACGCCTCGCGTGACCCTATACCCTACGTTTTGCCTCCCGGTATTGATCGCCAGGTACTCTTTGGTACAGCCAGCTCTCAGCAACAAAATGAACAGTCCCTTTCCCTTCGGGTATGTGATCTGAAGGATGGAGCTGCCCGTGCCGTATTCCGGAATCTGCAGTTCGACATGCGCATGTACAACCGTCTCAAGATGTTTGCCCACGCAGAATCGCTGGTTAATGAAGCTACCGGTAACGCCAGTGATAATTTGCGTACTGGAGATCTAAACCTTTTCATTCGTATGGGTAGTGACTATAATCAGAACTACTACGAATACGAAATACCCCTGGAGGCAACTCCTTGGGGAACAACAGATGAAGACCTGATATGGCCTGCTGGGAACGAGATGGATTTTGAGCTTTCTGAATTCAAGGAGGTTAAACTGGAGCGGGACCGGGTCTATCGCACAAACGGCATCAGTAATACCGAGAAGTATACCGTGAGAAAAGGTCGTGCGGCAGGAAGTATGGCAGAAATTTCCGTAGTAGGAGCGCCTAACCTGGGTAATGTGCGGACTATAATGATTGGTTTGAGGAACCCTAAGACCCGCGATAATAATAACTCTGTGTGTGCTGAGGTTTGGGTAAACGAACTACGGCTTACCGAATTTGACCAACGTGGCGGTTGGGCGGCCAACGCCCGGGTAGCCGCACAATTGGCAGATTTTGCCAATGTGTCCCTTAGCGGGCGGACCAGTTCGGTAGGTTTTGGTAGTATAGATCAGAATGTGAACGAAAGGCAGAAGGAGGAGATTTACGCCTATGATCTCCAGAGTAGTTTTCAACTGGGAATGTTCTTTGCCAAGGATATTGGGCTTCGTATTCCCATGTATTTCGGCCTGAGTGAAGAATGGAAAAACCCCCAGTTTAATCCCCTGGACCCCGATATTGAGTTTGATGATGCCCTGAATAACCTTGAGACACCCGAAGACCGAAAAGAGTTGAAGGAAATAGCGCAGGATTATACCCGCAGGAAATCCATAAACTTTACCAACGTCCGAAAAGAGAGAACGGGTGATAAAGCCAAAAAAGCGCCCCAGGTATATGATATAGAGAATTTCAGTGCCAGTTATTCCTTTAATGAAATAGTACGCAGGAATATCAACGTGAAGCAGGACATCAGAAGGGATTATATGGGAAGTCTTAATTATACCTACCAGACCCAGCCGAAGCCCGTGGAACCTTTTAAGAAAGTAAAGTTCCTGCAGTCTGAACACCTGGCCCTGGTACGCGACTTTAACTTCTATTGGTATCCTAAAAACTTTACCGTTATAGGAACTCTTAACCGTTCCTACAATATCCTTCAGGCACGAGATATTGAGCTGGACATTCCCAATGGCTTGCCGGTAACCTATAACAAGTCCTTTACCTTTAACCGGCAGTATAGCTTGCTCTACGATATTACCAAGTCTTTGAAGTTTGACTTTAATGCGCGTATGAATACCCGTATTGATGAGCTATCCGGAGCCCCGGATACTACGGGTAACCGCGAAGAGATATGGAAGAACCTGAAAAATTTCGGACGTCCCACCAATTACCATCAAACGGTTAACCTGAACTGGCAGGTTCCCATTAATAAGTTGCCGTTTTTTGAGTTTGCCAATGTTTCAGCAAGGTATACCGGTGATTATGACTGGAACGCAAACTCCCTGCGTGCCCAGGAAGGACCGGACTCCCTGAACTTTGGTAATACCATTCAAAACAGCATGCAGTTGCAGCTGAATAATAGTTTTAACCTGGTGGCGCTTTATAACAAGTTTCCCTATCTCCGTAGGGTAAACCAGGGCACCCGGAAACGCCCGG
>CETZ01264372.1_pt1 | contig 30665 bp, 22 predicted proteins | sample 531441 | NCBI WGS metagenome assembly CETZ01 (sample SAMEA2623098, study PRJEB7988) | marine metagenome | isolation source: saline water (ENVO:00002010), including | reverse complement strand
TATGGATAATGTCACGCGCAGGGTTAGGGTATATCATGAAGCTTTCCGGAATAACCTCACCATCAGCCACCGAAATATTGTTTACGATGGTGGTTAACGCGTGATTGGTATGCACGGGCTGTTGGAAATCAAAGTATATCTCAGCATCATTATCTATCACCGACCCTTCGGCAAGAGTTGCATCTACTCCTATTGAAAAGCGAATATAGCCCTGGCTGCCTTGCAGATCGCTGGTACTGTCTGGCAACAAAATATTATTAAATACCCAGGTGAGTACATTCTCATCGATTTGTAACTCATAATCGTGGCTGGCAGATAACATCTCTAATTGAGCGGGGTATAGGTATGCCTCAAGAGTGTCTCTTATGATCACTTTATAAGCCAGATCATTTCCGGTATTCTGAAAGCGGATCTGGTACTCCAGGCGAGAAGTGCCCGGGGCTACTTCGCTAAACTCTGCTTGTTTATCATTAGGATCATAGGCCCCTACAACCTCCTGCCATAGGTCAGCATTATTGTTTGCGGTATTTACCTCTCCACTGACTGCAGCTACCGCTGAACTAAACAAAAGAGAATCACCCATATTTACCACACTGGTGTCTATGGTTAAGCGAAAGTCTGCAGACCATTCTTCAAAACTGTTCAGTGAGCTAATGTTCCAGGTATATACGCTACCACTCTGTGAGCTATAGTTGGGTGAAGCGCTTACAATTTGCAGGCCGGCAGGCAGGGTTACCGTGGCTGATACGTTACTCTCATTGGTAGCTCCAATGTTAATTACGTCCAGTTGATAGAACTCATCAAAACCAAAACGGGCCCTCCAGGAGGCGGTTAAGTTCACCAGCAGGTCCGGATCGGTTGTGGTGAGTTCTGATGCAATATTATTTTGGGTGGTTTGGCCATTCGTTAGGGTAACGGAAGTAGTATTGCAAGACGAGCTTACCACATTCTGGTGCCCGGCAAGGGTATAATTTACTCCGGCAATGTTGTAGCTACCTGCGGTTAAACCGATAGAATAATTTCCCCATTGGTCAGACGCAACAAGTATATTTCCTGGGTTTACAGTAATAATAGCAGATCGTAAGCCTTGCTCACCGGGTGATGGTTGGCAATCGCTGTTTTGATCAAGAAAAACCTGACCGGAAAGTATCGCAACATCTCCCAGGGTTGAAACTACCCCATTATACGTGCTTCCGTTGATCTGGGTAAAGTTACCTGCAGCGTATATTTTATTACCATCACTGGTTACACTGCGCAAATAACCCCTTGGCGCATTTTGTAGCGGGGTTATGTTTTGTCCGTCAAACAGTGCCATTGATTTTCGGTTAGTACCTGAGCCCGCACCAAACTCACCAGCCAAGTAAACTTTTCCATTAAAAAGCTCATAATCCGAAATACTTACCACTCCTCCTAAGGTATTTACCAATTTTATAGAGTCATTTTCAATGGCATAAAAACCGCTGCCCCAGGTTCCGTCAAAACCATAAAGGTGCTGACCATCACTCACTATAGCGTAAAACTCAATACTTTGAATGCTGCTATTGTCAAAGTTGTGAGCTGCATAATCCCAACTCGTTCCGTTAAATGTGAAGAGGTTGGTGGTTATGGTAGTGGATGAATCCGTTTGAGTAAGCACGTGGATATTTCCACCAAATTCCACAATTTCAGTACCTCCGTATAACGTTCCTGTATAGCCTACATCGGGCAACACATTCCAACTGCTTCCATCGTATTCGGCAGCAATATAATCTCCGGCAATATGGGTGTTAAAATCACCGGTTACCATTAGCTTATTGTTTATTACGGCCATTCTATTGATCCAACCGGTATTAGCCGGTAAGCCAATAGGGCTCCAAGAAGTGCCATCAAAGCGGAAAATGAGCCCATCTGCAATGACATATATACTGCCCTGGTAGCCAATTATATCATAAATATAGCCCCAGCCCGAAAGGGTTTGAGAAGGCAGGGTACTCCAGCTGTTTCCGTCCCAGGCATACATCTGCAGGACGCTATTGGAACTGCTTCCATCAATTTCGGCTACATAAAGACTACCGTTGTAATAGGTGGTTTGCGTATTGGTTATCTGGTTTTGCTGTGCATGAACCCCGTTGCCCACAGGCATCCAGGTTTGTGCATAGGCGCAGGTACTTAATCCTGCCAGTAGTAAAAATAGAATTCGTTTCATGATGTTTGTTTTTATCGGTTAAACCTTCATAATGAGTACTATTAGAAGCAAACCTAACCGCCAGGTAAACCCGTTTTTTTGAGCCGGCAATTAGTTTACGGTAAGCTTGGTGAGTTTTCGGGGCCATTAATGCTGCCTGCTCCAAACTTTTGAACAGGAATTGCATTGTTAATTTTAAAAATAACCCGGGCATAACCTGTATGCCTGTTGCATTCCTTTACCTTTAACACCCAATATGAGTAAGAAGAAAGAAAAGAAAAAGAACCGGAGGCTTATTAAAATAGAATCGGCCATCCGTAATGTTCTGAAGGAAGATCCTTTAAAGAGTTTCAACTACAAACAGATATCCGCCAAGATCAATATCCGTGATAATTACGAGCGTCAATCGGTGTTGGAGCTCCTGGAAAAACTGGCGGCCGAAGGTACCATTGAAGAGCCTTCAAAGGGGAAATATCGCTTTAAGCATACCGAGAACTTCATAACCGGCCGGGTGGATATGACCGCCAAAGGTTCGGCTTACGTAATCCGGGAAGATGATGATCAGGATGTGTATATTACACCTAAAAACCTCAACCAGGCCTTACATGGTGACCAGGTAAAAGTGCTGCTTTTTGCACAGCGTAAGAATAAAAAACCTGAAGGCGAGATCGTAGAAATCCTGGAGCGCTCACGGGATGAGTTCGTGGGCGTGATACAGCTGTCCAAGAACTATGGTTTCCTGATCCCGGACAGCCGTAAGATGCTGGTGGACATCTACATTCCCAAAGAGCATCTCAATGGTGCCAAAGACGGTCAAAAGGCCATTGCCCGTATCACGGACTGGCCGGAAAAGGCCAGCAGCCCCTTTGGGGAAATTACCGAAGTGCTTGGTAATCCCGGAGACCATGAGGTAGAGATCCACTCCATCCTGGCTGAATATGACCTGCCTCGCTATTTCCCCCCGGAGGTAGAAGCCGAAGCAGAGCAGATACCCGACCAACTGAATCCCGCAGAAATTGCCAGGCGCAGGGATTTTCGTGATATACTCACCTTTACCATTGACCCGGTAGATGCCAAGGATTTTGACGATGCGCTCTCTCTGCGCAGGTTGGAGAACGGCCACTGGGAGGTAGGAGTGCATATTGCCGATGTAACCCATTACATCGATGAAAAAAGCAAGCTGGAAGAGGAGGCTGTAAAACGTGGAACTTCGGTATACCTGGTAGACCGAGTGGTGCCCATGCTTCCGGAAAAGCTCTCCAATAAGGTTTGCTCCCTGCGCCCCAATGAGGAAAAATATACTTTCTCAGCCGTTTTTGAAATGGATGAGGACGCCAAAGTGTACAAGCGCTGGTTCGGGCGTACCGTGATCAATTCTGATCGCAGGTTTACCTATGAAGAGGCGCAGCAAGTCATTGAAACCGGGAAAGGTGATCTGCACCAGGAAATCCTCTTGATGGACAGCATGGCCAAAAAGCTACGGAAAGCCCGCATGCGGAGTGGCGCTATTGCCTTTGACAGCATTGAGGTGAAATTCCATCTCAATGAAAAAGCGGAGCCTATCGGCATCTATTTTAAAGAAAGTAAAGACGCCAACCACCTTATTGAGGAATTTATGTTGCTGGCTAACCGCAGTGTGGCAGAGTTTATAGGAAAAGGAAAGGATGGCAAGCCCTCCGGGCAAACCTTTGTGTACCGTATCCATGATTCCCCAGACCCTGATAAACTTTTTGACCTCAACAACTTTGTGCGCCAGTTCGGTTATTCGGTAAACACCAAGAACCGTGACAGTATATCCCAAAGTCTTAATAAAATGCTGGATGAGGTAAAGGGTAAAGGCGAGGCTAACATGATTGAAAAGCTCACCATACGCACCATGGCCAAGGCGGTATATAGTACGGACAACATCGGCCACTACGGCCTGGCCTTTGGCTATTATTCCCACTTCACCTCTCCTATCCGCAGGTACCCGGATATGATGGTTCACCGCCTGTTACAGCATTACCTGGATGGTGGTAAGTCCCCATCAGCAGGACCTTATGAAGACCTTTGCGAGCACGCTTCAGACCGTGAGCGCCTGGCTACGGAAGCAGAGCGCGACTCTACCAAGTACATGCAGGTTAAATTCATGGAAGACCATGTAGGTGAAGAATTCATGGGTGTGATATCCGGGGTAACGGAATGGGGTGTTTTTGTAGAACTTATTGATAGCCGGTGTGAGGGCATGATCCGCATCCGGGATTTTAAGGATGACTACTATGTTTTTGACGAACGTAACTTCTGCATTGAAGGGGAACGCAATGGCAAAATATTCCAATTGGGAGACCAGATCATGATACGGGTTAAAAATGCAGACCTGGATAAAAAACAACTGGATTTTGTTCCTGTTTGAAAAACCTTAATTTTAACATACCACAACTATCAACCCGGAACAACATGAAAAGAAGTAGTCTCGAAACCATTGTACTCGTGCTGGGCATTGTGATCATTGGCATTGCCCTTTTCATGATGTTCATGCGCAATACCACGCCTCAGTCTATTTTTATTACCAACCTCATCTTCTCAGTAGGCTTCCTCATTTACATCCTGTACTCCATGATGACCACCAACAGCCTGAACCGGGAGATACGCAAACTGAATAACCATATTACCTCACTGAAGGATGAAATTGCCAAAAAGGAAATGATGATCAATGAAAAAGACAGTCGTATTCATAGCCTGCAAAATGACCTAAGCCAACTGCAGGGCGAATTGGACGGAGCCCGCAAACAGGTGGCCGATCTTCAAAACCAGGTCAGGGAAATTCAATCTGCGAAACCCGATACGGAAGCCTAGCCGGTAAAAGAGGACTATGCTTGAAATACTGCTCTACGCCATACCCCTTGGAATTACCCTAAGCTTTGCTGCAGGACCGATTTTTTTTGTGGTCATTCAAACCAGCATTACCCGCAGTAAGACCGGAGCTTTTATTCTGGACCTGGGCGCCATTGCGGCCGATATCCTGTTCATTTTGGTGGCCTTTTTTGGCAGTCAATCCCTTATCCGCTCACTACGCCATAATATTTGGGTAGGTGTTGCCAGCGGACTGGCCATTATTATTTTCGGGCTTTATTATATCCGCAAATCCCGAAAGGGAATGCAGTTCCGGGAGGCTATGGTACTTCCCAAGAAGAGGTTACTCTTCCTGAAGGGTTTCCTGCTCAACTTCCTCAACGTGGGAGTTTTATTCTACTGGATTGCCACCACGGTAGCCATCGGATCCATGCTGGACCATGAAAGGGATAAAATGATCCTTTTTTACTCGCTCACCCTGGGCACTTACCTCCTGGTAGACCTTTTTAAGATCTATTTTGCCAACCGCTTTAAAACGCGCTTGCAGGGACGCAAGATCCAGGTAGTGGAAAAGATCATGGGTTTCCTGCTGATCGGTTTTGGGCTGTTTATAGCCTTGCGGAATATATTCCTCTAACCCCCTATTCTTTCCAATCGTTATTTTCCCGCTTCACATCCGCCATAAACTCCAGCGGGTCAATGGTGATTTCTTCAATATCACGGAAAGGGATCTCCAGGCGTACTTTATGAACGGGATTGGTCCAGGGCCATTCCTGCAGGGCCGGCATATCGTTACGGCTGCCGTACATGGAAAGCAACGGTACCTGGTAATAGCGTGTTCCTCCTGATTTAAGCTTTACTTCCAACACCAGGGGCATTGGCATGCTTCCCTCCCTTTTAAGACTAACCATAGTGTGTAGCCGGCCATCGTTTTCTACTCCTTCAATAGCGTAGTCAATGGTTTTGGATGTATTCATCCAAAAATTAAGGTACCAGTCCAGCTGAATCCCTGAAACCTCTTCCATTACCCGTAAAAAATCTTGAGGATCGGGGTGTTTAAATCGCCATACCTCATAGTATTTCAGCATTCCCTTATTAAAGGTTTCATCTCCTATGATATACCGGAGTTGTGCCAGGAACATCTGGCCTCTTGAGTAGGAGGAGATCCCGTAGGTACGGTTATGATCAAAGTAATCTGCGGGAGTAGACATGGGCTCTACCTCGTTCTGTTGTACCAGAAAGAAATAGTTGCGGTAGGCTCCTTTATGCGGGTTTTCCTCGTTCTTCTCCATTAAAACGTTCAACACTTCTTCCTCCGCAAAAGAGGTAAAGCCTTCGTCCATCCAGGGGTACTGATTTTCATTGGTTCCTAACATCCCGTAAAACCAGTTGTGGGCCGACTCATGGACCATTACTCCCACCAGGCCATCCAGCTTACCGGTTCCTTTCAGCATGGTACACATCGGGTATTCCATACCTCCGTCACCCCCTTGAATAACTGAAAACTGCGGATAGGCATAGGTTCCGAATTTTTCGTTCATCAGGCGAAAAAAGGAAACCGTATAAGGCGGTAATTTTACCCAGTTATCCTTCCAGCTCCCCGGCAGGTAAAAAAAGTTGATTTCCATTCCCCCCGGACCGGCCGTTGAGGTACGTATATATTCCGGATCGGCCGCCCAGGCAAAATCATGCACATTCTCTGCATGAAATTTCCAGGTACGTTTGCTTTTTTTGTTGGGTACCAGTTCATAGCTGCTAACCCCGTCTGTTTCCCCGGTTTTTTGCCACACCTCCGGGCTCATCAGCACTCCGGTGCCACCCAGCTTGTAGTTGTAATCTATGTTAATGGTGACGTCAAAAACACCGTATTCCCCGTAAAATTCACGGGCTACGTAGGGGTCAGGGTGCCAGCCATCCTCATCGTAAACGGCCATTTTAGGATACCACTGGGTCATGGTATAATCTACGCCTTCGGCATTGTTGCGTCCGCTCCTGCGGATCTGCACCGGTACCTGGCTGTTGAACTCCATTTTGAAGGTGGTACTCGCTCCCGGAGCCAGTGGTTGGGCTAACTGCACCTGCAGGGCTGTTGCATGAACCGTGTATTGGGTGGTAGCACCATCCTGCGTAAGAGAAGTTATCTGGTGGTACCCGATCTCATCTTCCTTTAGTTTGGATATACGATCACCGATCCTGTGATCCGGGTCCGGCAAATCGCGTGAACGCTCATCCATCATACTGCCCGGCTGAAAGGCGTTGAAATACAGGTGATAAAACACCTGCTCCAGGGTATCTGGTGAGTTGTTGGTATACACCAGTTCCTGAGTACCCACGAAGCGATGTGTTTCCACATCAAAATCAATATTCATGGTATACTTCACTTGTTGCTGCCAATAAGTGGCCGGGTGGTGAGCAAAAAGAGCAAGGGGCATTACTGCCAGTATCAGTTTTTTCATGTTCAGGTTTTCTTTTAATGATTGCCGCTTAAAAAATATCGCTGAAGCGGTGAGTGTTTTTAAGGCGAACGCCTTTTTCGGTATGCTCTACGGTACAAAGCTCATTAACGGGATCATGCTCCAGGAAAAGGTAATAGCCTTTTTCTGCCGCTTCGTTCAAAAAGCGATCCTTCTCATCCAGCGTAATCAACGGGCGGGTATCATAGCCCATTACGTATGGCAGCGGGATATGCCCTGTGGAAGGAAGCAAATCAGCCATAAAAACCAGGGTTTTATCCTGGTAGCGTAGCACCGGGCACATCTGTGCATCGGTGTGGCCGCTTACCAGCAAAACCTCAAACGGAAGACCCGTTGGGTATACCCCATCTTTATTCCCTACCTCTACAAAATTGAGCTGGCCGCTCTCCTCTATCGGTAAAATATTTTCCGAGAGAAAGGAGGCCTTTTCACGGGCATTGGGCTTAATAGCCCAGTTCCAATGGCGCTCATTACTCCAGAACCGTGCGTTGGGAAAAGCAGGGCGGTAAGCATCTTTTTGGTCATTCCATTCAATAGCTCCACCCACATGGTCAAAATGAAGGTGGGTAAGAAAAACATCGGTAATATCATTGCGATGGTAGCCGAGCTTTTTCAGGTTGCCATCCAGGGAGTCGTCTCCGTGCAAATAATAAAAGCTGAAGAACTTCTCGCTTTGTTTATTGCCCATTCCGGTATCAATTAGGATAAGCCGGTTGCCATCTTCTATGAGCATACTACGCATACTCCACGAACACATATTGTTCTCATCAGCAGGGTTGGTGCGTTGCCATAAGGATTTGGGAACCACACCGAACATAGCTCCGCCATCCAACTTAAAATTCCCGGTATTGAGAGGGTAAATCTTCATAAAATCAAAACTTTTCCGTTCAAAAATAACTTAATTTGAAGAGCCTAAAAATCCCTGTCATGCGTTCCCTTTATTCTTTACTCCTTGTTCTGATCATCTTATTCTCGCTGGGTGCCTGCCAGCCCAATGGTTCTGCCGGTATTGCAGATGATGGAGCCGTAACGGATAGCCTCACCTACCGCCTGGATACTCTGAGGCGTGAAATGGACTGTATGAGCAACCGGATCGAATCGCCCTGCCTGCAAATAGAAATTGTTACCGTAACCGTTACGGCTAATGCCGCTGATCACGTTCTGAAAGAGATCAATGATAACCTGAACAAGGCTATTGCACAAAGCGACAACAGCGAGCAAAAAGCCGGTGATGCTGAGGATGTAGCGGATAACCTGGAAAAAGAATACAAGCGTATACTGAGCGAAATAACCGATTATGAGTTGCCCTGGGAACTGGACCAGAACATGAGCGTACATCTTAACCAGGATGGATTATTCGGCACCACTCTTGAATCGTACAGCTTTACCGGAGGAGCCCATGGCAACAATTTTTTATTCCACCACCTGTACAGTACTGAAACCGGTGCCCGCTTATCCATTAAGGATTTGGTAAAGGAAGAGGCTTTGGCAGAACTTAACAGGCGTGCCGAGCTGCAGTTTCGTGAAAGCCGTGATATTCCTACGGGTATGAACTACAACGATGCTGGTTACTGGTTTGAGGATAATGCTTTTGTGCTTCCTGAAAACTTTAAATACGACCCCTTTGGGCTGGAATTCGTCTACAATACCTATGAGATCGCTCCTTATTCTGAAGGCATGATCACCATCCGTTTTGATATGGCAGATATTGAAAACCTCATCCGCCCCGAATACCGCCTTATAAGTGGTAAAGAGGCTGCAGGGGTTTAAATAACCTTTTTACCAATATAGGATGAGTTCAGGAGACTCAGGGCGCCCATGTATTTCAGGTCAAAAGGAACAAGGTCGCCCACCTTATAACCATGGTCATTGTCGTCAATATCTATTACCAGCATATCGCTGCTGGCACCTACAAATTCAAAATCCTTATCCTCAGGAATGAGGTAGTCCGTTGAAATATCCAGTAACCCCAGATCAAGGATAGCACGATGCGAGGTTTTGCCGTAATCCTCTTCCTTGACCTCATAGATTTCCCCGGAAGGATTAGCTTCCAGGCTACCAATGGGAATCTTGGGCTTTTCCGTGATCTCGATGATCTCCGCGTAGAGCTTGATCACATCGTGGTGCATCCCTTCAATGGTAGCTCCGTTTACCAGGTCTGCACCAAAATAGAGCGTTTCTCCCACCCGAAAATGGTTGATACCAGCAGGCAGTTGGTGGTTGTAAATAAGCGGTATCACTACGGATGTCCCCCCGGTTACCCAGGGAATATCCCGGTCAAATTTGGCTTCAATCAGCTGTTTGTACAGCGACAATTGGATCAATTTGTCCTGGCTGGGCATAACGCCATGCAAACAATTGAGGTTACTTCCTATGCCGGTCACCTTGATGTTGGGCAGTTCGAATATCTGTCCGTAGAAGTCTACCAACTCGCTGCCCATCACACCTTCACGCAAGTCGCCCAGCTCTATCATAATAATGATCTTGTGCTGCTTATTTTGCTTAACCGCTTCTTTGGACAGTAGTTTGATGGTTTCCAGCTCCGTATTAAAACTGGCATCGGCATAGGTAACCACATCCTTAATGGCTCTTCGGGCCGGTGGTTTTATGTATACCGTCTGAATATCAGGATTGAGTTCTTTTACTATACGGAGGTTGCTGATCCGGGCATCACATATTTCCTGGATACCGAGGTCTATGATCTCCCTAATGTAGATCTCGTTACCACACAGCATCTTGGTTACAATGGCCCATTCTATATGACGTGCTTTGAACAACTCACTCAGGTGTGTGTAATTCTCTTTTAATTTTTGTCGGTTGAGGGTTATAAATGCCATGGTTTTATCTTAATGTACAATAAATCTGGGAATATCGTGGGGCAGGCGGGTAAGTAGCTCGTAATTCAGCTGGTCGCTGTAATCACTGAAGGAAGAAACGGAAATAGACATATCTCCCTGTTTGCCGATCAGCACCACCTCATCCCCCTTCTCTACATGGTCCAGCTGGGAAACATCCAGCATCATCACGTTCATATTTACAATGCCTATTACTGATACGCGCTGACCGCGCACCAGTGCCCGCCCCTGGTTGCTCAGGGAACGGCTGAAGCCGTGGCTATATCCCACCGGAACGGAAGCCACCTTAAGATCTGAAGTGGCCAGGAAGCTGGTGCCGTAACCTACGTATTCGCCCTGCTTCACGTTTTTCACGCTCATAATCCGGCTCTTCCAACTGATCACTCTTTTCAGAGGGTCTTCATGTTCAACGTCCTGTGGTTGTACCGTAGTAATAAATGTTTCCATGGATGGCCAGAAGCCATATTGTAAGATGCCAATTCGGACCATATCCATGCGACTTTTAGGAAAACGAATAGAGGCTGCACTACAGGCCGTATGAAGCCGGTCCGCCTGTACGTTTCCATTACCCATGAACTTCACACCTTCCCGGAAACGCTTGATCTGGTTTTTTACCCGAATGAAGTTGGAGATGCTCTCCGCACCAGCATAGTGGGTACACAAACCCGATAGGTTGAGGTGTTCATTATGATCGCGGAGGAAACTGCGTAAACCTTCCCACGATTTTTTAGAAAAGCCGGTACGGTTCATTCCGGTTTCCAGTTCAATGTGTATGTGAGCTTTCTTTTTAAGCTTTCTGGCCGCCTTAACAGCTGCCTTGAGGCGATCCATCTCAAATACAAAAAAGTGTATTTCGTTCTCAATGGCCCACTCCAGCTGCTCGTTCTGGATCATCCCCATAATGAGAATAGTAGTTTCACCATTGGTAACCCGGTGAACCTCCAGGGCCTCGCGGGCATCAAAGGTTGAAAAATGGCGGGCACCCAACTCGTGGGCCAGGGGAACAAAGGTATCTATGCCATGCCCGTAGGCATTACCTTTTACCACGTGTGAAATGGTACAGGAATCACCAACGGTTTCCCTTAAGTAATCCAAATTATTCTGGAGAGCCTTCCGGCTCAATTCAATGTAACTGGTATGCTCCATTACAGCGTTTTACGAAGAATGGTGGTAAACATTTTTATTCCGGTGGTAATGATCTCATCCGGGAAATCGTAATCCGGATTATGCAGGGCCGGGGTATCTTTACCCGATCCAATTCCAAACATAGCCCCGGGAAATTTTTCGGTGAAAAGGCCAAAATCCTCACCCCATTTGAAAGGTGTGGCCCGCTCCTCAAAGTCCAATTGATTTTCATCAGCGCTGCTGCGGATCACTTCAAAGCTCTCCGAATTATTCATATTGGCATAAAAAACTTCCAGCCATTCCGATTGCAGTTGCAGCTGATATTTCTTTATGATCTCCTCCACCCGCTTCATAAGCCTGGTTTCAAAGCCCTCCATTACTTGATTGCTGAAGGTGCGCAGGGTAAGATGTACCTCTCCGTAACCGGCCGAAATACCGTAGGCTTTTTCACCCATATTGACATGTACCAGTGTGATTAGCCGGAAATCCTCGCGATTGATGTCTTTTTCAGAAAGCTCTTCACTCAATTGCAGGATTTCAGCAATCGCCAGTCCCGGATTTATTCCGCGCTCCGGCTCAGCCGCATGCGAGGTTTTGCCGTGTAATTTCAGAATTACACTCTTGGCCGCAGCCGTAAAGGCTCCCTTACGGCAAACTACCTGGTGCATGGGATAACCGGGCAGGTTATGAAGGGCAAAAGCCATGTCGGCTTTAAAGTCGAATTCCGGGTCCTCAATAATAGCGCGGGCCCCTTTACCGTTTTCTTCGGCCGGTTGAAAAACCAGGCACACTTCTCCCCTCTCTGGTTTATTGGTGGCCAGCTCAGCTGCCACACCCAGCATGATGGCAGCATGCCCGTCATGCCCACATTTATGCGAAACTCCTTTATGGATGGAGCGGTATTCAAAATCGTTGGTTTCCTCAATGGGAAGGGCATCGATATCGGCACGTAACAGTACTTTATTCCCTTCCTTTTCGCTTTTAAAATGTACCAGCAAACCGGTACCGCCAGTCTTTTTGGGGCTAAGGCCTGTTTTTTCCAGGGCTTTATATATCCTCTCCTGCGTTTCCTTCTCCTGTGTAGAGACTTCAGGGTTGGCATGCAGTTCCCTGCGAAAATCCCGCAGCTCTTCAAAGGTCATGATGGGTTCTTTTTATAGCGCATCTCCAGGTACTTATTGGTAAAGCCAATGTTTTCGTACAGGTGCCGGGCCGGATTATCCGGTTCTACGTGAAGAGCAATATCTCCACGGGCTTTTTCAATAACCCGGGTCATCAATTTGCGTCCGTAACCCTTACCCCGGGTTGAACGGTCAACGGCTATATACACCAGGATATTTTCAGGTATATACCCGCTCATTCCCGTTTCATTGATCACTACCGCACCCTTAATATCGCCACCTTCATGACCAACCGTTATGAAGCCGCCCTTCCGGTACACGTAGTTGATACACTTAAGGATGTCTTCCTTTGCATCACCATATTGTTCCAGGTGATTAAATAAGAAGTCCGCTATGCGTTCATCCGTGAATTTTGGGTTTTCACCACTTTGGGCATCAATGTGTTCGAAGTCCATTTTTGGGGTCTTTAACTAATTCTGAGAATAAAATATACACTATTAATGACAACGAAATCCCGAAAATGTTGGGATCCAGGCCCAGCGGCATTTGTAGCCACTCCTGCTTTTTACATATTTCTAATAATAGGGTGGTGGTCCCCCCGGTAATCATGGCCACTAAAGCAGCTGTGGGATTCTTTTTCCGGAAGAAGAGGGCGGCCAGTAAAGGCACCAGTAAACCAGACACCATAAAAGAATACGACATCAACATCAGGTCCAGTACATTGGTCATCAGTGTAGCCAGTATAAGTGCTACGGCCCCCAGTGCCATGGTGGCCCACTGGGAGTATTTCAATAACTTTTCTTCCTTGATGGGAAGTATTTTAGAGAGGATGTCCGTTACCAGATTACCACTGGCAGCCATAAGGCAACTGTCAGCCGTACTCATAATGGCTGAAAAATAAGCAGACATCATCAGGCCCATTAAACCGGCTGGTAAAATGGTCCGCAGCATTACCGGCAAGCCCATTTCACTATCCATATCGGCAATAGCTTCATAACCCAGTCCATCAAACAACCCCTGTTGCACGGCCACACGCGCAAAAAGTCCTAGCAGCACTCCCATAAAGGCCATTACAGGCCATTCAAAAATGCCGGCAATAAACCAGGCTCTGCGGGCCGTTTTTTCATTACGGCTGGCATAAATTCGCTGGTACAGCGTCATCCCGATAAACCAGATGGGGATAATGGTAATAGCCCAGTTAAGAAGTTGTTGCCAACCGATATTGGTGATATCCAAAAAGGACGGATCCAAGGTGGAGGTTATCCCTTCCCAGCCTCCTATAGCCTGGTAACCCAGGGGAATACCTATAAAGATCAGCCCTCCCATCAACAATAACCACTGAACGGTATCGGTATAGATCACGGCCTTTAAACCGCCAAAAACGGTGTAAACCACTGCTGTTATACCCATGATCAAAACCGCCTGGTTGAGATCCAGGGTAGGGAAAGTAGCAGAAGCCAGTTTGGCTCCGGCCAGTATTTGTGCACTGGTAAAACCGATGTACCCGATGCCGGAAACGATACCTGCCACCAAGGCTACACGTTTGTTGAAAAGATGAAGGAAAATTTCAGGAAAAGTGTAAAGGCGATGCTTACCAATAAGTTTAAAAACCCGGGGAATGAGGAATATAGCGCTAAGCCAGGCACCTATCAACCCGGTAAAAAGCATCCAGCTACCCGCCAGGCCAATGGCAAAACCCAAACCTCCCAGACCTATGGAAAATCCGCCACCTACGTCAGTGGCCACTACACTAAGTCCTATGTGCAGGCTGCTCATGGACCTTCCCCCAACATAGTAATCATCTATATCTTTGTTCCTGCGCATGAAGTAGAAACCTACTCCCAGCATGCCCACGAGGTAAACAATAAATATGATGAGATCTACCGCACTGATCAAAACGTTTGCAAATATGGCAACATTTAAACGTTTATCCCATTTTAGGGTGTCCTTATTAATCTTCGGTCAATTATGAGAAGCCTCCTGCTCATTTTGTGGTTGAGCTTTCTACTACTTTTTTCCGGAAGCTGTAGAACGCGGAAAAACGTTCATCATACCCGCCATTACCGGGTATTGGAAAACCGGATGACGATGGAATTGGAAATAATACCAGCCCGCAGCCCCAGAGGCATCGTGATGCTCATACCCTCCCCCTTTGATTTTTTTGACCGTAAAAAGGATAATGCACTCACCGAAGTGCTACACCGGCAAGGATATGCTGTGATTATTGCGCCTACCCATTCCGAAAACAACCTGATCAACAAAGAGAACTGGTCCGATGGGTTGATGGACGCCTTTCACCAGTCTCTCAATGATTCCTTATTGCCCTCGCCCTACCAAAAATTGTTCATCATAGGTTTTGAAGAAGGCGGAAATATCCTGCCCAGGCTCTGCCGTTTCCTGAAGCCTGATCTTTTTATTGCTGTAAACAGTGGTCCAAAAAGCCCTTTATTTGAAGTGTTAACGGCCTTGCAGGATACCGCTGTTGATCTGAAACCTTATGTGGAGGCCTATGATGCTATTGACGAAGCCGAAATCGTAGAAAAAACCGAAGCCTTTTTTTCCGAAACCTACCCGTCCGGTAAGCTCGGTAACCGTTCTGGTAAATACTGGCTTTCCTTTTATGAGGATCCTACTTATGAAGCCTTGATACGCGCCAATCAAAAGGGATATTATATTCTTTCTGAGAATTACCCGCTTATTAACAAATCCAGCCGGGAACTCTTGGAAAGTGCCTTACCCAAAGAGCCTTCGCGCAAAGTGGAATTGATCGCCATTCCCGGTACCGGGAATTTTGAAAAGAATGAGGAAGAAATGGAGCTGCTGGTAAAACAGGTGCAAATGATACTTAGCAGCCCTCGCTGATCTTGTTCACGCGCCTTTCATGACGCCCTCCTTCAAACTCGGCACCCAGGAAAGCCTTCACAATGTCCAGCCCTTCCTTTTCAGAAATAAAACGAGCTGGAAGGCTTAATATATTGGCATTGTTATGTTGACGGGCCAGTTCTGCCAATTCTGTGTTCCAGCACAGGGCCGCGCGGATGTTACGGTGTTTGTTCACCGTCATATTAATACCATTACCGCTTCCACAGATTACGATGCCCAGATCAGCCATACCGCTGGTCACATCATCCGCCACCGGATGACCAAAATCCGGATAATCCACACTATCCGAAGAATGCGTACCAAAATCCTTTACTTCTACTCCATCCGCGCCCAGTTTCTTCTTAACGGCTTCTTTTAATTCGTAACCTGCGTGGTCCGATCCTATGGCAATTTTCATGCTTGTTGATATATGTTAATAAATTGTGAACCTTGCTTTAAATCAGTGTTTTGCTGTTAACAGACTTTATTAACACAAGATTAAGTCTATGTTCATTACTTCTCAAAAACACGGCTTGACTTTTTACCGGCAATTATTCATATACCTGAATTTTCCGGGCAATCCCTCTCTTCTGTTAATAGTTGTCGCGGTCTTTTCCACCAGGTGTCTTCCGGATATTAACTACCGAAGGCAAAATTCTTTTCAAAAATACATTCTTTACAAGGGTTCCTAACAATTGTTAACTAAATTCGTTTGTATTTGTAATTGAAAGCCTTAAGACAGCGTTTATGGCTTACAAGCTGTTGAAAAGCATTAAAAGCTGATAAAAGCAACCTTCGGTCAAAAATTTTATCCAAGTAATTAACCGGACATTATTACCATCATATTTTAAGATTCAAAAAAGAAAGAAGATATATATGTTATTAAGAATCCTTCTCCTCTCCTCTTTTGTTTTGAGCTCCTTACTTTCGATAGCCCAAACGGAAAAGGACAGCCTGGAATTTACAGTGTATTATTACGAAGGTGGTGCAAAATCCAGTGAAGGTTATTTGAAGGACGGGCAGCCGGAAGGGTATTGGAAAAGCTATTACCGTTCCGGTAATATGAAGGCTGAAGGTAACCGGGTGGATCATCTTCTGGATGGTCCCTGGGTGTTTTACAATGAAGATGGTGAAAAAAAGCTGGAGATCAATTACAGGAAAGATAAGAAGGATGGCTTGCGAAAAACCTTTATGGATGGGCAGCTTATTAAAGAAGAACCTTTTGTGGATGACCAGATCAGGGGTTTTGTTAAGGAGTATTATGAAAACGGGGGAGAATTGCAGCGTGAAATACCTTTTAAAGATAGTCAGGCACACGGTACTGGCTATGAATATGCCCAGGATGGAAGGATCATAACCCTTCTCACTTATAAATCAGGGGTCCTTACCAAACAGCAGCCTATAAACAGGATGGATCAGCAACTGCAAAAACAGGGTATGTGGATGACCTTTTATGAAAACCGTCAGGTAAAAACCGAAGGGCCTTACGTCAATGATCTCAAAAATGGCTACTGGAAATATTATCTCAGCAATGGAGATCTGCAAAGGGTGGAGAAATGGATCATGGGAGTGCTACAGGAAAATGCCCAGGAAGTGGCTAAAGTGGAGATCAGGAGAGAGATTGATCCCCAAACCGGTAAACTGGCCTTTAAAGGAGCCTATCGTAATGGTAAGCCCGAAGGCGTACACCGTCAATACGATGAAGATGGCAATGTGATATCCTCCAGGATATACGAAAACGGTATTGTGCTGTATGAAGGTATTGTGGATGAACAAGGCCGTAAACAGGGACCCTGGAAGGAGTATTATCCAGATGGTACCCTTAAGGCAGAAGGAAGTTATAAGGACGATCTTAAGATAGAGGAATGGGTATACTATTACCCGGATGAAACAGTAGAACAAACCGGAAGTTATCAGCAGGGATTACCCAACGGGCCCTGGGTTTGGTATCATCCCAACGGACAGACCTGGCGTGAGGAAGAATTCTTCCGCGGTGAGGAAGATGGCCTTTCCGTAGAGTATAGCGACAGTGGAACCGTAATAGCCAGGGGCAACTACATTGAAGGTCGCAAGGATGGAGAATGGGTATTGCAAGTAAATGATCATAAGGAAGTGGGTAAGTATTTTGATGGCTTACGCAATGGTAAATGGATCTATTACTATTATGATAAAGGTGAGACGATACGTTTTGAGGGAACCTTTGAAAATGGGCTGGCGTCAGGGTTTCATACTTTTTATTATCCCAATGGTAATGTAGAGCGCAGGGGAAAATTTGCCGGTGGACAAAAGGAAGGTATATGGGAGTATTTTGATGAGAATGGGGATAAAACCCTCACCATTGAATACGAAAACGGAGAGGAGATAAAATACAACGGTGAAAAGATCAAGTACGGTCGCAGGCTGGAACGCATTATGGAGGATGAGGACCAGAAGGAAAACGAGGAAAGTTAATTAGTGTTAATTTGTAGAACATTAAGATCGCTTTGTGTTTATTTGCGCAAAGCGATTTTTTTATGTCCGGCAAAGTCAGAGATGTGGGTTCGTGGAAGGAATTGAACCGCGAATTGAAATACAGCAATCCCTGGATTGAAGTAAGCGAAAGTCAGGTGGTAAACCCAAATGGAGGCAAAGGCATTTACGGTGTAGTACATTTTAAGAACCTGGCGATTGGTGTGATTCCTCTGGATGAAGATAATTATACCTGGATTGTAGGACAGGAGCGCTTTCCTTTCGATGGTAAGTATACCTGGGAGATTATTGAAGGTGGAGGTGCTTTGAAAGATGATCCGAAGGATTCTGCCAGGCGTGAACTGCTGGAAGAAGCCGGTTTAAAGGCTGAAAGCCTGGAACTGATCCAGGAAATGGACCTCAGCAACTCTGCTACTGATGAACGTGCTTTGATTTACGTGGCCCGGGGGCTCAGTTTTCATGATGCCGATCCGGATGAAACTGAAAAATTACAAGTAAAAAGGATACCCTTCGAGGAATTGTATCAAATGGTTTTAAAAGGAGAGGTAACGGATAGCCTCAGTGTAGCAGGGGTGTTGAAGTTGAAGATACTTATGGAGCAATAAATGATTAGAATTAAAAAAGCCCCTACCGGTTAAAGTAGGAGCCTCTTTTTAAACAGAATTCAATATTGCTTAAGGATTTACGGCAATCTTTTGAAGGCTGATCTCCTCAACTACTATTTCTTCATTAGCAACCTTCTGACCTTTGCGCAGGATTTCAATATCCAACTTTCCGTTGAATTTGGACTGATCCAATTCATCCGTTACATCAAAGGTGAAAGTGCTGGATAGCTTATCACTCTCGGTATGACCATGAGCATGATGGTTGCCATGTTCTGTGGCGTGGTGTTCAGCTCCAAAAAAGGTCATAATACCAGCCAGGTTTTCATCACTAACTAATTCATCATCGGCACCTTGCTCTCGGATGTAAACTTCGTAGGGTGAATCAGGTTCATTGGTGAAGGATACTTTTAAGGTAAGTAATAAAGCGTATTCCTTATTGTCGGATTTAAGGACCATTTTTCCTTTTTTCCCGGAAAGATCAACGGCAAATTGGGTTCGTTCGCTATTAACCTTGCGTGCAGGTTTACTGGAGGCTACTGTTTCAGGTTCCTGCTCATCCTGCAAAACAACCTCATTACTGGCTAAGAGTTGTTTTTGATCAAAAACATCATAGGTATAGTTCATACCGTTGAAAGCCATTTCATACGCTTCAGCCACGGTAAATTCTACTTTTGATCCATCAGCATCAAAGAATGTATAACCCCAGGGATGGGCTTCCAGAGCTTCCAGGCTGGGCCTGGATCCGTTGGGGGAGTCTTCCCATTTTTGCCACAGGTAGTCAATATTGGAGTGGTGCAGCCAGAATATAGGATCAAAAGCAGCCGATGAAACTTCGGCCATTAAACCATCTCGTTTTTCCTGGTAAATCTCATTCCAGATATCATTACGTTTACTGGCACCAATGTAATTGTGCATGGCGCCATGAGGAGCACGGTCAATGGTGGAATTAAATACGCTGAATATGCGATTCTCAAAGAGGTCGGTAACATCTAAGCTCTTGTCCATGTACGGTTGGATAGGGAAACCTTCATTCAGGCTATCCAGTCGTGCGGATGCATAAAGACTACTGCCTTCCTGGCGGAAGCCATCAGGCATAACACGATAGCTGGTATTGGTATAATCCCAGTAAGGCAGAGCAAAATCCGATTTACCGGAATACTGACGGATGATCTTCTCCAGGTAGTAAATGTAAAGACGGTGCCAGATGAGGAAATGCAGCTCAGAACCGTCTGCATGGGTACAATTCATCCAGGCAGCCATAATCTGCGAAGAATCCTGGTACTCAGGACAAAGAGGATTACCATTAGGTACATTATTGGGTACCCAGTGAATGGCACCTTGGTAATACCAACTTACTGGGTTGGAGCAGGGTAGTTGTCTGAGTTTTTCAAAGGCTGTGGCCATGGCCTGTACATCCGGTGCAGCAGCGGGATCAGCAGCATTTTTACGGATATATTGAGGAGTAGCCTCCACAACCTCTTCCTCTTGGGTTTCCGTTTCAGCGGGTTGAGGATTTTGACACGAATTAAGTAGCATGCCCAGGCCTAAAGCCCAGACCATGGAAATTTTAAGGTTTGATTTCATGGTTATTTGTTTATTAAGCGACTAAAATTAAATCAAATAACCGTAGCATTTTAGCCTTACTATCTATTTATCAGAACCTTAAACATTCAAATAAGTATTAAAATGAGATTTTAGTAATAGTTTATTTGCTTGTCTTTTGGATACTTAAGTTCGTAGGATATTATTTTTTCAATACGCTGGCCAGGAGTTAGAATCATTCTCCATTTTACAATTCCACTTTTTTCTTCCAGCTTACCACCGCTTATATCTTTTATTTCTACTTTGATCTCTTCGTTTTGTGACACAGGTACCTGATCCCTGAGGATAAGATCAATGGCTGTTTTCTTGGTATTCCTGATCTCAATTTTCCAGGTAAACTGATCGATGCGGTTGTTACCAAAAAATGATTTTTCCTGCTTGTTGTAGATACGTGTTCGGCTCACCACTACATTCTGATCGCGTCCCAGGGAAAGCTGTAGTGTATCACCAGGATTTTCCGTATTCAAAAAGGATTTGCCTACAAAAGTGTTGTTGTTGAAAAGCGACAGTTCACCATTTAAAAGATCGTACTGCTCCCAGTCGTAAACCTTGGCAATTAGGAAGGCATCCTTATCCAGGCGTGGTTTGGCGTGGTATTCATATTTGGCAGGCAGGCTGATTTCCCTTAAAACTACAGTGGCCGGAGCATTGCTGGAAGCAATGGTTTGCTTACGGTCAACGGTATATTCCTGTTGGGTAAGGTTTTGATTTATCGCAAAATTTTGAAAACCAGCTTGATCTTCCATTTCAAGACTTTCGGATTGATATCTAATATCTGCATTGCTAACCACACCAGCTGCTTGTGCTGCTATACTTCTGAGGCTTTTATTTGCCATACCCTGAATGGTATTAAAACTAACATACCACGGATTCATATACGGTATTTGTGCTCCCGCTGAAGGGTTTCCCGTAGCCAGTATCAGGTCCACATCATTCCAGTCTTCACCGCTTTGTTGCTGTACAACGGCTTTATGGGTAAGTTCAACGGGTTGGCTTAGATCATTAACGCGGGCATCATACGTACTGTACCAGGATACGGAGTTTACCAGGTAAAGAAGATCAAAGCGGAAGGTGGCACCTTTGGCCACATCCACACTTACCAGTACCTGCCCGGTGCGTTTGCTGAAAGCCTGTCTTTCCAGTTGCAATTGTTTTTGCTGGCGATTGCGTTCTTCAGTGAGTTTCTTTTTCTGTTCCTGTATATCCAGCAAGGCCAGGTTAATTTCCTTGATGCGTTTATTGAAATAGGAAGCTACCTGCGAAATTTGTTGCACGCTAAGAGCCACCTGCTCCCCTCCTATTTTCTGATTGGAAAAGATCATGTCTTTTTCGGCCCTTAAAGCCTCATCTTCAGCATTGAGTTGCTGGATCAGTTTGTTGATGTTATCCACCTTATTCTGCAGGCTTTGCAGGCGCTCCGGTAAATTATCCTCATTCAGGAAGTTTTGGCGGTAACTGATGGAAAGTATGGTGATCTCATGGTCGGAACGCAATTGAATGGAGGAAGGATCCAGGTTTTGAGCCAGGTAGGGGAATAGAATGGTATAGGTACCAGTACCAAGATTGGCAGCCCCGGAGCGGGTGATCTGTGCTCCTTGTTGAAAGACGGTTACTTTGTTTATCCTGGAGTCTACTTGAACAGTGTCCTGGGCATAGAGAATACGGATACTGAAGAAGAGAAGGGCGGAAAGTAAATATTTCATCGCTATGGTTTTGCATTCAATTAAGCAATTTCCGGGCCAGCGGTTAGTAGTACAATGGCCCGCTCTAAGGAGACGAAAAAGGTAAGCAATAAGTTGCTTGTTAATGGCTTTGGTGAGCTGTAGCCGTGGCCTTAGCCTGACTTTTGTTGCCGATGTTCCAGAGGAAAACAATCAGGATGAGGATGGCCATTTGAGCAAGGAAAGTCTCCCAGGTAGGATATAAACCTATCCAGTCCAACCGAAGATTTACCGGCATAGTACTGATGCTGATAGTGCCGGCTTCCTGAATAGCATGGATACCCTTACCCACCAGTACTACGGCCAGGAAGGATATGATCATGGATGAATAACGGAACAGTTTGGTAATGGGAAGCTTACGTGAGTATTTAAGCAACAAAACAGATATGACAAAGAGGGCCAGAAATGCGAAAATAATTCCTCCGCCAAAGGCCATTTGGTGGCTCTCCCCTATTTCGAGACTTAAGGCAGAAAGAAAGAGAACGGATTCAAAAGCTTCACGAAATACCACCAGGAAGGAAAGTAAAGCCAGTCCCAGCATATTCTCCTTTTTGGCGAGTCCCTGTATTTTATTCTTTACATACGCCTGCCACTTACCGGCTTCGGATTTACTATGCATCCAGAATCCCACGTATAACAGAACCCCCACTGCAAAAAGAGCAATAGCACCTTCCATGATTTCACGCTGGGCACCGGAGAAGGTAAAAAAGCGATCGGCAATCAGCCAAAGGAGGAATCCGGAGAATATGGCAGTAACCCAACCCGCATGCACCCATGAAGCCGCATTTTTTAGCTTCAGAGCGCGTATAATCCCCAGGATGGTAATGATTACCAGAAAAGCCTCCAAACCCTCTCTGAGGATGATAGAACTGGATAATAGAAAGGCTATCCACCCGGAGAAGGAACGCTCGGATAGGATGACCTGGGCTTCGGTGAGTAATTTAATGTTGTTGTCAGCTAATGTTTTGATGGTCTCAACGGCTTCCTTTCCTTCAATGGCACTGCGCATTTCAGCCAATTGACCTTCCAGGCGAGCCACAAAACTGGCATCATTGGCACGAAGTTGCACTTCTACGGGCTCCACACCTTCCAGGTAAGCGGTAAGAGCTAGAGTGCGGGCCTCTTCATGCCGTCCATAGCTGTAGGCAGCGGCCGAGGAACGGATCAGGCGTTTGGCTTTATCCAGGTAATCACCTTCACTTTCTTCCGCCAGTTCACTGGGATATAAACGCAGGGAAGGAATAATGGACGGATAAGCAGGGTCCAGTTCCAATTTATCAGCTAACTCCTTGTTGTTAAGAGAAGCCAGCATTTCCAGGTTAAGCTCACCTTTTATGTTGTTTTTAACTAAAGCCGGATCCACGTCCTTACCTTGGTGGGGAAGGCTCATTACGTAAAAAGCCAGGTCCCATACCTCATCGTCATTCAGCTCATTAAAAGCCCGCATGCCGGTGTTTTCCACCCCTAAACGAATGGTATTGTAAGCCTGGAAAGGGGAAAGGCCGTTGGCTTTTTCCGGATCATGGAAGTTAGTGGGAGCAGGCTCAAGACCCTGGGATAAAGGTCCGTCTCCTTTTCCCTGGGCTCCGTGACATGATTGACAATGCAGGGCAAATAATTTTTGACCGCTCGCCAGGGAAGGCCAACGCTTGGGAGCAATCTCGAGCTTGTAATAGCTGATGATCTCCTGTTTTATATTGTTGGAAACGCTGCTTACTTTATCAATGGAAGCTTTATCCTGAACCAGCCTTTGCAGCAGTATAAGATCCGATTGAATGGAAGGAGGGGTTTTTTCACCGAGTTCAATGATTGTTGCGGCAAACTCGTTCATTTCCTGGAATTCAGCCTGGCTGATGATCTGCCCGTTTTGAACCGCCATAGAATAATCTACGGCTATATAATCCAGTAAATGAACCATCATTCGTGCCTGCTCGGATTTGGCAGTGGCAGTAAGCGTGAACATCACGGAAAATAGGAGCGCTATCCAAATCTTGACTGATCCTGAAAACTTCAAACTATTTTATTTAGACCAATTATAAATAGAGCGCAAATATAAGGTATAAACCGAATTTGAGGGAATAGAGTGTATCTATTTTGGTTGAAAGATGAGTGATAGGTTACTTAGTAATGAAAAAATTGGAGAAAAGCCCAGCTAGCGCTTACTTACAAAAGCACTGTCAGCTTTATAAAAACGCCAGGGGAGTAAGGCGTCTTCACCGGCATAATCTATTCCTATCCGTGTTGTGGCAATGATTTTGTCAGAATGGAGTTTTTCGGATACTTTTTCAACCCATATCATTTCTCCATCCAAAGGTTCTCCATAATGGATAAGTTCCAGTCCCAGTGATTTACTCATACTGCCGGGTCCGGAGCTAAGTCTTGGTTTTATTTCATCCATATTTCGCCTGCGTAGCATGGTATCAATGCCATCCGTTGGTTCAATAGCACGAACCAGCACCGCATCGGCAGATTCATCTTTGTTGGTAATAATATTGAAGAGGTGATGAATGCCGTAACAGAGGTACATATAAGCAACTCCACCGTTTTGATACATGATCTCTGTACGTGGAGTCCTTCGTCCGGAATGTGCATGGCAGGCGCGGTCACCCCATCCCCGGTACGCTTCAGTTTCGGTAATAATACCCGCTGTAAATTCACCGTTTATGCAGGTGCAGAGCTTTTTACCGATCAGGTCTCTGGCCAGGAAAACAACGTCCTCCTGTTGGTAATATGATAATGGGAGTTTACTCAAAACTAATCCCAGGTAGGTGCAAATTCGGGATCTATAAGACGCATATTCTTGGATTGAAGCGCAGATATTTTTTCCATATCCTCTTCGTCCAGATGGAAATTAAAGACATCAAAGTTCTGCTTGATGCGGTAGAGCTGTGATGATTTTGGAATGGCCACCACGTCTTCCTGTTGAACCAACCAGCGTAAAGCTACCTGGGCGGGCTTCACTTTATGCTTCAGTGCAATGTATTGCAGTATTTCAATATCCACCACCTGCCCCTTGGCCAGGGGAGCATAGGCCGTTGCAAAGCAGCCCATTTCACGTGTTTTGGCCAACAACTTATCCTGGTTCAGAAAGGGGTGGTATTCAAATTGATTACAAACAATGTCCACTCCCCGTTTTTCAACCTTTTCCAGCAGCTCCACCGTGAAATTACTTACCCCGATAAGTTTGCAGTAACCTTTTTCGCGGGCTATCATTAACTGATCCAGGGATTCCTCCAAAGGGATATTTTTGTTGGGCCAGTGGATCAGGAGGAGGTCTACATAATCCTGTTTCAACTCTTTAAGACTATGCTCAACGGAGGGTAAAAATCGGTTTTCGGTGAGGTTGGTACCCCATACTTTGGTGGTAATAAAGAGTCGCTCACGGGGAACAGAGGTGGAGCCGATTACCTTACCGATCACATCCTCATTCTCATACATCTGAGCGGTATCAAAATGACGGTAACCCACGTCCAGGGCAAATTCAAGAATACCTATGGCCTCGCGACCGGTGAGATTAAAAGTACCGAAACCCAGTTTGGGTATCCAGGCTTCGTTCTTGCGCACGTAATCCATGGTATGTAATTTTTAGGTGTTCGCCATTTGCTAAACAGGAGCAAGGCACAAAAGTTGAGAAAAAAAGAAAAGGGCCTGAAATAATCAAGCCCTTCAAATATGGATGAGGTTCCGAGCGGATTCGAACCGCTGTACAAGGTTTTGCAGACCTCTGCCTAGCCACTCGGCCACGGAACCGTAAAGAGGGGCAAAGATAGCTATTATCTTTTCCCGTCCAATTATCTTTTACGCGTCATCACGGTACTTACCTGTTCTACATCCCCATTAATGGGAGGATACAGCTTCGAAAGCTTTATTTTTACTTTTTGCACGGCTTGCATTTCGGCCAGTATGCGTTGAATGATGCGCTTGGCCACATGTTCGATGAGTTTGGAACGTATGGCCATTTCCTCCTTTACAATGCGGTTGATATCCACATAATCCAGGGTATCCTTTAAATCATCGGTTGTAGCGGGTTTGGAAAGATCGCCCCAAACGGTAACCTTTATCCGGTAATCCGTGCCGATTTTTCCCTCTTCATCCAGACAACCGTGGTAGCCGAAGAGCTTTATACCTTCAACCTTGATCTTATCCATCAGGCAGGCAGTTTCTCCAGAGCGGTTTCCATTCGGGCAACAGTTTCCTGTTTGCCCAGGATAGAGCACACTTCAAACATAGAAGGGCCCATACCCAGTCCGGTAACAGCCAGGCGAAAGCCGGGACCAACTTTACCAAAACCCAGGGAGTTTTCTTCCAGGTAGGCCTTGAAGGTTTGTTCCAGGGCTTCAGCGTCAAAGAACTGCATGGCCTCAAAATGTTGTTTCAGTTTTTCCACGTGCTGGCGGGCTTCAGCGTTCCACTTTTTGTTTACCGTATTTTCGTCATAGGTAGTGGGAGCTTCAAAGAAATAGCGGCCTTCTTCCAGCATGTCTTTCACAAAATAGGCGCGTTCCTTCATGACTTTGGCCACCTCGGTGGCGTACTCCTGGCTTACTTCAATACCATTTACGTCCAGCTCACTCTGGAATAGCAGGCCCAACTGCTCATCGGTTTGGGCACGCAGATATTGTTGGTTGAACCAGCGGGTTTTATCATGATCGTATTTGGCTCCGGCTTTATTCACACGCTCCAGGCTAAAGGCGTCAATGAGTTCCTGCATGGTAAAGATCTCCTGATCGGTACCGGGATTCCAGCCCAGGAAGGCCAGCATATTTACAAAAGCTTCGGCAAAATAGCCTTGCTCACGGTACCCGGAGAAGATCTCTCCGGATTCAGGGTTTCTCCATTGCAACGGAAAAACCGGGAAACCCAAACGGTCACCGTCCCGTTTGCTCAATTTACCATTCCCGTCAGGTTTTAAAAGCAGGGGAAGGTGAGCAAACTCCGGGCGGATGTCTTCCCATCCCAGGTAACGGTATAAAAGAACGTGGAGCGGGGCGGAAGGAAGCCACTCCTCTCCACGAATCACATGTGATATATCCATTAACCGGTCATCCACAATGTTAGCCAGGTGATAAGTGGGCATACCATCTGATTTAAAGAGCACCTTGTCATCCATATTATTGGTATTTACGGATACCCAGCCACGGATGATATCGTGGAATTTTACTTCTTCATTACGGGGCAGCTTAATACGGATCACGTACGGCTCGTTACGTTCCAGGCGCTCATCCACTTCCTGCTGGGAGAGGGTGAGAGAATTTTTCATGCTGTTACGCGTAACGTGGTTGTATTGCCAGTTGGCCGTTCCGGCTTGTTTGGCCATTTCCCGCATACGGTCCAAATCCTCAGCTGTATCAAAGGCATAATAGGCATTACCACTTTCCACCAGTTGATCGGCATATTTCCGGTAAATACTCATCCTTTCGGACTGTCGATACGGGCCATAATTTCCACCAAAACCCTGGCCTTCATCCGGTAGGATATGGCACCATTTTAGTGATTCAATAATGTAATCTTCAGCACCTTTTACAAAACGGGTTTGATCCGTGTCTTCAATGCGCAGGATAAATTCACCACCGTGTTTTTTGGCGAAAAGGTAGTTGTAGAGGGCTGTACGTACACCACCCATGTGTAAAGGCCCGGTGGGGCTGGGTGCAAAACGAACTCGTACTTTACGTTCACTCATCGGTTTCTTTTTCTTTGGGCCGGCAAAGATAATTATCTTCTAAGGCTTTGTACCTTTGATATTGAGCAATTACACCCTTTAAACTGCGTTAGGACCTCAGGAAGCAAGAAAATGATGAAAATAAAGGAAGAATTACGTTTAAAGCTGGATGCCTACATCCGTAAATATTACCAAAGCAAATTATTGCGTGGAGGTATGTATTTCCTGGGCATAGGCATTCTTTATTTTTTACTGGTCACGCTGCTGGAACACTTTGGACATTTCAGTGGAAAGGTACGTTTGGGGCTACTTATTGCCCTGGTCAGTGGGTTAGGTATTATTCTTTTCCTGTACATAGTTATGCCTTTATTGGGCCTGCTTCGGATAGGAAGTCACCTATCATACGATAAGGCAGCCAGACTTATTGGTCAGTATTTCCCGGAGGTTAGTGATAAGATCACCAATACCCTTGAACTCTCACGGATATCTGAAGCGGATAATCGCCTGTTACAAGCTAGTATTGATCAGCGGATTCAAAATCTGAATCCAGTGCCTTTCAACAATGCAGTAAACTACCGCGATAACCTGAAATACTGGCCCATATTGGTGATCCCAACCCTGCTATTTCTGGTGTTATTGGTCAGTGGACAATGGAGGGCTATCTCGGAGAGTAGTAAGCGTATTGTGGAATACCAAAGAGAATTTGTGCCCGAGGCACCGTTTAAATTCATTCTGCTGAATGATAATATGCAGGCAGAACAAGGAGAAGATGTTACCCTCCAGTTGATGTTTGATGGGGAAAGTTTGCCGGAAAGTGCCCAGTTTATATCCGAGGATGCCTCAGGACGTTTCGTAAAGTCGGGTCCTAATCACTTTGAATATCGCCTGGAGAAAGTCCAAAGGGATATCAGTTTTAACATTTACGCCAACGGCTTTGAAAGCCGCACCTACAAACTGGATGTGGTGCCGGTTCCCCGGGTCCGTTCATTTTCCATCCAGGTAAGTCCCCCGGCCTATACACGCATTCCACCTTTTGATACGGAAATGAAGTCGGTGATTGATGTACCAGAAGGGAGTAGGGTGGCGTGGAACCTGAACGCGGAGGCAACATCAGAGGCAGGCCTGGCTACGAGTGACAGTACTTATGTGTTCGTCAGGAATACGGAAGGGAATTTTTTCCTGGAGCAACGAGTGCTGCATTCTATGAAATATCGCCTTATTACCCGCAATAGTAGGTTGGAGAAGCAAAGTGCTGTTGATAATGAGTTGGAGGTAATACGTGATGAATTTCCAGTTATAGAAGCTTCCCTGGTATCGGATAGTTCGGCCCCAAATGTGATTTTTTATAAAGGTCAGATCAGTGATGATTACGGCTTTAGCCGAATGCAGCTGGTTATTGAGGATGGTGATAAGACTTTAAGCAGGAAGGACCTACGGTTAGAGAATAGTGCCATCAGTCAGGTTTTTTCAGGTGTTGTGGACATGGATAGCCTTTCAGGAAACAGCAGGAATCTACGTGTATACATTCAGGTTTGGGATAATGATGGTGTGAATGGAGCAAAATCGGCTAAGTCTAAAGTTTTTGAAACCAGGGTTTTAAGTAAAAACGAACAAAAGGAGCGGATTAAGCGACAATATCAAAGCTACTTTACTGAAAAAGAGGAACTTGACCAGTTTAGTGAGCAATTGAAAAAGGATATGGAAGCCTTGAAGAACAGGTTGTTAAATAGTAAGAAGGCAGACTGGAAGGATAAGGAGCGCTTGAAGGAACTTATGGATAAGCAACAGCAATTGCTGGAACGCCAAAGGGAGATGGAAAAGGAGCGGGAAAAGCTCAGGCAGAAGGAGGAAAAGGTGGAGCCGAAGAGTGAGCAATTGAAGGAAGAGGAGAAGAAAATAGAGGACTTGAAAGATGAGGACAAAAAGAAGGAGTTAGAGGATTTGATGAAAGAGATTGACGAACTGATGGAGAAGATGAACATTGACCAGTTAAAGGAGAAACTGGATCAAATGGAGAAGATGTCTTCGCAGAACCAGCGCTCGGAAGAACGAATTGACGAGTTGCTGAAGCAACTTCAGTTTCAAAAGGATGTGCTGGAGGAGGCTGAAAGGCTGGAAGAATTGGGAGAGAAGATGGAGGAGCTTGCGAAGAAAAGTGAGGATAATAGAAAGGAGGCTTCGGAACAAGAGGAGGTGCAGAAAGAGTTTGAAAAGGCGAAGGAGAAGATAGATCAACTTAAGGAGGAGAACAAGCAGTTTGCTGAAGAAGCGGAGAAACAGGATATGGAGCAGGAGCAGCAGGAGGCTGATGAGAATATGCAGGATGCTTCGGAACAATTGGAGCAGAACCAGAAGCAAAAGGCCAATGAGAGTCAGAAGAAGAGTGGCGAGAATATGAAGCAAATGAGCCAGAAGATGATGCAGGCTATGATGCAAATGCAAGGTCGGCAACATCAGGAGGATATGAAAACCCTTCGGCAGATACTCGAGAATCTGGAAACATTGTCCTTTAACGTAGAGGATTTGAGTGAGCTCAGCAAAAAGTCTGGAAAAAGCGACCCTTTATACCGTAAATTATTGGTGGATCAGAAGAGGCTACAGGATGGCACCCGGATTATTGAGGATAGCTTGGTGGCATTAGGCACGCGTGTGCCGGAGATCAAGGAGACCGTATATAACGAGCTGGAAGCTATCAAAAGCAACCTGGATAAGAGTATTCAAACCCTGGAGGAGCAGAATGGTGGGCAGGCTGCCGCTTACCAACAGTTTGTGATGACTGCGGCAAATAACCTCGCTTTGCTGTTGGATCAGGCCTTGCAACAAATGCAGATGCAAATGGCCAGTATGATGCAAGGAAACCAATCCTGCCAGAAACCGGGAGGAGGAAAGCCAAGTTTGAGCAATATGCGGAAAATGCAAAGTGAATTGGCCAAGCAAATGGGCGATATGAAACAAGGAGAGAAACCAGGTGATACTGGTCAGGATGGAAAAGGCGGCCAGAAGAAAGGAGAGGGACGTAACGGTAAGGAGATTGTGGAAATGCTGAGCAGGCAGGAGCAGATCAGAAGTCAGCTGGAGGAGTATATGGAGCAGGAAGGTATGAGTGGGGATAAGGGAAACCTGCAAAAGGCACTGCAGGAAATGAAGGATTTGGAAAGGGATTTGCTGGATGGTGG
>CETZ01125663.1_pt1 | contig 31008 bp, 28 predicted proteins | sample 531441 | NCBI WGS metagenome assembly CETZ01 (sample SAMEA2623098, study PRJEB7988) | marine metagenome | isolation source: saline water (ENVO:00002010), including | reverse complement strand
AAAATCAAGAGTATGGCCAAAAGCACCTCCACCGTTAGGGTTTTCCAGATCCTGCATTCCCCAGAAGTTAGCTCCGGATGAAGGAGTGATGGATGAGAGTGAAGTAACTGTGCCCCAAACATCACCTGATACATTGTATGAGGCAGGGTTATTAACGTAAGTCCAGGAACCTCCACCTTCAAAACTCTGCGTTACGGGAGCTGTTACAGCTGGTAATGGATTAACCGTAATACTGCCTGACATACCAGGCGCATGTGGGTCACATTGATAGCTATAGTTACCAACTTTTCCAAATACGTGCTGGAATGTCCAGCCGGTACCTACAGAGTTCCCGAAAGATTCAGGGTTTCCAGAGAAAGTACTGGTAGTACCGTTTACGTTATGAGAGCCGGAAGTGTTAGTCCAGATTACCGTATCACCTTGTGTAATGGTGAGACTGGAGGGGTTGAAGAAATTGCTACCCACGGAAACGTTGTGGACCGTGGCAAATCCTGCCAGGCTCAGCAGGCATACCAAAAGGGATAATCTTACTTTCATTTATTCAGGTTTTTAAATCCGGTGCAAAATTACCAAAGAATGCTGTTAGTATCAGCACCCGAGAGTTAAGCCAATGTTAAATGACCTATTTTAAAAGCACTTTTCGGGGCACAAATCCCGCTATAGTAACAGGTTGTGTGAAGCAACGATGACTTTGGAATAATTGCTTCAAATAAGCACTTTCTTTACACGGATAGCTACTCCAAAAGGTAATTGATGAAAACCAAACCTTAAGAACCTCTGGCCAGGACTCCTATAGACTGCAATAAAATAATGCATAAGCAACTCACAATCAACACCTGCCTATTAACCATACCAAGCCATCCATAACGCGCCAATTATTCCTGACGATTAGCAAAATGCACTTAATTCCTGGCCATGCATACAGGTTGGATTAAAAATATAAAAACCCACCCTTAAAGGGTGGGTTGATCATATCGTGTGAATTAAGCCGGAATTACCGGATCTTATAACTGAAGGAAAGACCAATTACTCTTCCCGGGTTATAGCTGTTGAAGATCCGGTCATCTGAGCCGTATGACTCCACCGTTTCTTCTTTAAGGTCGTCCAGAATGTTATCTATAGAAAGACCTACTTGAAATTTCTTGTCTTCTCCAAAAGATTTCAATAGGTTAAAATTCAGGCTGTGAAAAGGTTCGGTATACACATCCGGCACACGCGCAATACCCACAATGGCCAGCCTTCTTCCCTGAACGTTGTAATAGATACCCGCTTCAAAAAGATCAGGATCATTATAGCTCAAACCAGCATTTACAATGTAGGGAGCCTGGCCCTGCATAGGCCTGAACTCATCAACGGTTTCACCTTCACGGGCCCATTCTACACGACTTTCATACTGACCACCGGGTGTTTTATCCAAAGCGATCTGTGAAAATGCGTAGGTAAGGTTGGTATTCAACGAAAGGTTTTCCAGGGATGGAGAAATGAAATCAAAGTTTTTACGCAATTCAAACTCCAGCCCGTATACCTGGCCATCGCCTACGTTACGCGGCTGAAAGTTACTAGTAGCTGCCGCTGAATACGTTACTCTTTCAATAGGATCGGTAAAGTACTTATAGAAGGCGCTGACCGCTACGGTCTGGTTCTTCTCATAGAATATTTCGTACCTCACATCCAGGTTATCAATATATGTTTGGGTAAGATCCAGGTTACCCAATTCTGTTTGCCCTTTAAGAACGTCCTGAATTTGTGCAGTCGACTTTTCTTTAAAAGAAGGCCTGGCTGTAGTTCTAAAGTAGCTGAACCGAAGATTGGTTTTTTCGTTGGCAAAATAAATAAGACTAATGGTGGGAAAAAGGTCCAGCAGGTCCAAAACATTCTCATCATTAAATACCACTCCAGCCTGATCCTGACCGGTATAATAGTGATCAAATTTTTCCACGCGCAAACCTACCACCGACTTAAACCTTGAGCTGAACTGGAATTCTTCCGAAGCATAGGCCGAAATAATAGTTTGACGAGCATTAAAAGTATTGCTAGGCTGGTAGTTACCGGCATAAAACATACCATATCGCTTTTGTGGAGTCCAGATAAACTCATCGGTCAGCAATTCATTGGCATCGCCTGTGTATACCACACCTTGTTCCCCATTAGGCGCAGGTTGTTCCACTAATTGGTAGTTTAATATTTCAAAGTCGCGGTATTTATAGGTATAGCCTACGCCCATCTTAAGCTTGGCTTCATAACTTAGAAGTTCATGATTGAATGCCGCATCTACCTTGGCAGGCACATTCACTTCATTTAGATAACGCCATATTCTCACCGGAGAAGCTCCTTCACTGGGGTCTATGATCATTTGGCCATCTTTGGAAACATAAGGAGTAACCCTCACGTCCTTATCACCCAGGCGGGAAAGGGTTGGAGACACACGCCAGCTCAGTTCCCAGCTGTTGCGGGATTCTGTATTGGCCAGGAGGTATTCTCCTGCCAACAACACATTGGATAGGGAACGTTCGTTATACTCCAGGTTATCACGGTAGATTAAAGCGGAGTTATTAATCATCTGGTCATCCCTGAAATAACCAGACAGTTTCTGACCATTCTGCAGGTGCATCAGGTTCAAACGGTGTTTGGTAGTACCGTTCTTAATGGCCAGGCCCAGCAGACCATTCAGGTATACATTATTCTCACCCAGGGCACCGGTAATAGCACGATCTGTGCGCAGTTCACCAATACTGGGGTCTGGGTTTTTAAAGTAATAGTTTTGCTGGTATTGATCGTAGTAGTTGGTGGTATTTTTATAGGAAACCGAACCGATTAATCCCAATTTGGAATCTCCCATATCATACTGGTTACCCCCGGAAGCACCCAGGCTGAAGTTAGCGGGGCTGGTGGCTTCTTCAACTGCTAAGGTAGAGTTGAAACTTTTGGTAACCTCCGTGGTTTCGGAGGATTGCAGGGCCGGGTTCGGGATCTGATAATTAGGATCGGTAAGATTATCACTGGGAACCGCACGTGTACCATCGTCAAAACCCAGAAAATCGGTTCCACCACCGGGGTACGTCTTGTAATTGCTGTTAAAATGCTGCTCAGGATTATATCCTACACTGGCCGAAACATTAAAGCTGGGCTTATCCGGAAAATCTTTGGTTTCAATATTTACAATACCCCCTGCCATATCAGCCGGAAGATCGGCTGTAAATGATTTTAATACGGTAATGTTCTCAATGATGTTGGTTGGGAAAATATCCATCTGGATAGCGTTCCGGTCCGGGTCAAGACCCGGAACATCCATTCCGTTAAGGGTAGTCTTGGTATAACGGTCTCCCAAACCCCTTACGTACACGTATTTGCCACCCTGTATGGAAACACCGGGCACACGGGTTACCGCAGCTGCGGCATCACCATCACCTATCTTTTGGAAGGTTTGCGCTGATATACCGTCCAGAACGTTTACCGATTTTTTCTTAACGGTAAGCATAGCGGCTTCCGTATTCCGGATGGAAGAAGCGGTAACTGTCACCTCACCCAGCTCACTGGAGGAAGGTTGGATCTTAATGACTTCAATAACGTTTACCTCTCCGGTTTTTACTTCCACATCTGTAATGGTAAGCGAGTTGTAACCGATAAAGGACACTACAAGGCTGTAGGTTCCGGGGTCTGCCTTCAATTCAAATTTTCCGTCAAAGTCAGTGGTGGTTCCAATGGTAGTTCCCTTTAATACCGCGTTGGCACTATACAGGGGTTGGCCGGTTTCATCTATTACTGTTCCCCGGAGGGTTCCTTTTTGGGCAAAAGCCGCTACAGTACAAAACAGAAACGGCAAAATCTTAATAACACCTGCTATCCTCATCGTGTCCTTGTTAAATCATTGGGTTAAGAAAAAACTCGTCAACCAGAAATTCTGGTTGACGAGTTCATGATTGTTAATTATATCTGATTATTTATGACAATCTCAGAAATTAGAATGCTCCGCTGGTTTTAGCGTAAGTCCAGGCAAAAGCACTGGCATCAGCACCAGCAGCACCCTGGTTGGTTGAAACTTTAGCGTTAGCTTCAGTAAGGATAGCAAAAGCACCACCTACACTTGACTTATCCAACAGAAGTTTATCAATGCTCTTGGTAGAGTTGATTACCCATCCGTTAAAAGCAAGGGCTCCTGAAAGGAAGTTAGCAGAGCTCACGTTGTCATCCAATTCGATATCAGCTGAGCTGGAGAAACCTTCAAAGTACAGGTTGTTCAGTGTACCACGGGCACCATCACGGAAGTCACCCATTTCGCCACCACCAATGTCATTCTTATCTTCGTCACGAAGGATGTAACCAATCAAGGTACCGTCTTCCATAGTAAAACCGGCTTCGTAGCTTCCTTCCGGACCATCCACTTCCATGCTGTGGTCAGACTCAGAACCGGAGATACCCATAAAGTTGCTGATCGTACCTGAGTAAGACTGGTCAATATCAAACAGGTCATCACCTACGTTCCACACCAGGGCGTTGCTTACGTTTACACTACCACCGAAGAACTCGATACCGTCATCCAGGTTGTTGATGATCTCAACGTTGGTAATAGTAGTACCGCTACCTACACCACCAAGGGTAAGACCGTTGATCTCGTTACCTTCACCCAAAAGAGTTCCACCGTAACGGATAGACACGTAGTTGATTTTACCTGAGTTGTCAGCATCATTCTCTCCACCGTAAAGACCTTGAGTAACGTTTCCGGGGATACCTTCAATTTGTTTTTCGCTGGCGTTAGCAGAGATCTTGGCTTTTCCAAGAACAATAACACCACCCCAAAGACCGTAGAAAGACTCATCCAGGTTAGGAGAAACAGTTTCGCCAATAGCAATCTCATCCAGCACTGAAGTGAAGATGATAGGCTTATCAGCAGTACCCTCAGCCATAATGGTAGCACCACGGGCAATAACCAGGGCAGAAGCATTAGCTTCGCGACCGCCACGGGCTTTAATAATTGTACCGGGCTCAATTTTAAGAGTAACACCTGCATCAACAATCACACGACCGTTCAATTCGTAGATTTTGTCAGCAGACCAGGTTTCATCAGATTTGATAAGACCGGCTTTAACCACGTTTGTGGAAGTGTTGTTGTTGTTGTCATCATCATCTTTGTCACAAGATGTAAGAGCAAATACAGCCATTACACTGTACAGCATCATTGATTTCAATTTTTTCATCGGAATTCTGTTTTTAAGATTTGCCGCAAAGGAAAGTTGGTTATGTTAAGTCTGCATTAACTCAACTTCAACTTTTATCCAAGCCTTTAAAACCGCTGTTCCCCGGTAAAAAACACACTATTCATCCTTTATCTGTAAATTAACCTGGGTTTAATACTGGTAATACTGCATTAAAGATTTGTTAAGACGGGAGACCGGCTGGTGAATATGGTTACTTTTGACCCGTATTTTTCTGAAAACGTATGAAAAACAGCGATTACAAGATCCTTTTGGTGGATGATGAACCGGATATTATCGAGTTCGTAAGCTATAACCTTAAGAAGGAAGGTTTTGACGTTTTAACCGCCAGTAATGGTGAAGACGGTCTGGCTATGGCCAAGAAGAGTCATCCCCATCTTATACTGCTTGACGTGATGATGCCCGGCATGGATGGGATTGAAACCTGCGACCAGATACGGCATACGCCAAACCTGGAGGATACGCTTATTGCCTTTCTTACCGCCAGAGGTGAAGACTACAGCCAGGTAGCCGGCTTTGATGCCGGTGCGGATGACTACATCACCAAACCCATAAAGCCCAAAGTACTGATCAGCCGCATTAAAGCATTGCTGAGACGTTACGGCCAAACGGAAAAGAAATCCAACCTGCAGGAATTCGGCAAGATCATTATCGATCTGGACAAATACCAGGTAAAGTATAAGGATAAGAAGCTGGATCTTCCCCGTAAGGAATTTGAATTGCTTACCCTGCTTACTTCACGCCCCGGAAAAGTCTTTCATCGCGATGAGATACTGGATAAGATATGGGGTAACGAGGTAGTGGTAGGCGGCCGCACTATTGATGTACACATCCGCAAGCTCCGTGAAAAGATTGGTGAAAAGTATATCAAAACCGTTAAGGGCGTAGGTTACAAATTCGAAGTATAAACGTCCTTTAGTGTATCTTTCGGGAATATGAGAATGGATCAGCCGGGTTTCCTGGCTTTAACGATATCTCTGGTACTGGGGTGTATCGTTTTTGTTATCGGGATCTCCTTAGGTTTATGGATAAATAAGGACCTGCACTGGCAGGAGATACTCCTTTTTTCTATAATTACCGTTTTCATCGCCTACCTGCTCTTCCGTTTTGCGGTTCACCAGTTTATCTACAGCAAGGTAAAGATCATTTACAAGAACATCCATGACCTTAAGGTGGGTAACGATGCCGATGAGGATGAAGTGGTACGCACTACAGACCTGGACATGGTAACCCGTGAAGTTTCCGAATGGGCAGAGCAACGCAGGAACGAGATCCAGGAACTCAAGGCTCGGGAACAGTTCCGCAGGGAGTTTATCGGTAACATCTCCCACGAATTAAAAACACCTATTTTCAACATACAGGGCTATCTGCTCACCTTGCTGGATGGTGCCCTCGATGATCCCGAGATCAACCGCAAATACCTTAAAAGGGCCAATAAGTCCGTAGACCGGATGATCAATATTATTGATGACCTCGAAACCATCAGCAACCTGGAAGCCAACCGCGTTCATCTTGCCTACAGCGATTTTGACATTATCAGCCTGGTAAAGGAAACGTTTGAGCTGTTGGAGGAAAATGCCAAGGAACGGCAGGTAGAGCTCCGCCTTAAAAAGGACTATGACAAACCTCTTAAGGTAAATGCAGACCGCCAGAAGATAGAACAGGTACTCATTAACCTGATCATTAATGCTATAAAGTACGGCAAAGTAAAAGGCAAGGTTGAAGTGCGGTTCTACGATATGCACAACAACATCCTCATAGAAATTTCTGACGATGGTATCGGCATCCCGCAGGAAGATATTCCCCGCATATTTGAGCGTTTCTACCGTGTGGACAAAAGCCGCTCAAGGGAAGCCGGGGGCACCGGGCTGGGCCTTTCCATTGTAAAACACATCATTGAGGTTCATAAGCAGACCATCAACGTGCGCAGCAGTGAGAATGCCGGCTCAACTTTTTCGTTCACCCTTAAAAAGTCCAAATAGAGCGGTTCGGTCAACTGCTATACCGGTATTAGTATGGAACCCGGGGTACTCCAATGCCCTGGGAATATCTTCGGCCAGACTTACCTTTTTTTGAGACACCGCGTAGAACAATTTCTTTTCCATTAAACTTTCAGCCAGGTATTCCTGCTCCACCTGCCCGGGCGTAGGTATGAGTAAAGCCTTGTTCCGTAAAACGTGATAGTCCATTAAAGAAGAATAACCCGAACGGCTGATGATCAGGCGTGACCGGTTGATCACCTGCGCTATTTCCTCACCCACCATCAAATTCTTAAAGGGGATCTTAGTTTTCAGATCAGGCTTGCTTAATGTGCCCCGTACCAATAGAAAGTTTCCTTTCAATTGCTCCAGTTGGTTGAGCAGCTTTTTTTCCAGAAGGCTTCTTTGCGGTTCCGGTCCACTTAAAATTACCACCGCATCGTATTCCACTTGGGCCTCCTTTTGCTCCTCAAGCTGGGAAAGCGCACCAATAAACTTTAGCGGCACCTCTGGCTTCAAGGTATGCGTAAGTGCCCCCCCTATTGTATTCTCTCCCTCAAAATCGGGCACCCAACATTCTGAAAACCGGTTGATATAACGATGATGAAGCGTGTTTACCAAAGGGTAAGACACGGGTATGTTAAGCTGGTGCGTAATATAGGCCGAAGGCACAGAAGAGTTACTAAATCCCAGACGGTTATCTGAGACCATACCTTTAGCATCATACTTTCTCAGCAGCTTAGCAGCAAGAGCCCTCTCCTTATACACAGCTAAGCCTATACGGGGTAATTGCATCATCATGTTGAGAAAAAAAGCTCCATTTGAATAGCGCACACCATAAGCCGGTAACTCTTCGGTAGGTAATTCCGGGAAAAGCTCTTGCAAGTACTCCAGAGCCACGCCATCCGAGGCTATAACAGGCTTAAAGCCTGCATCCTTGAGGGCACGAATCAACGGAACCGAGCGTGTAGCATGGCCCAGGCCCCAATTCAGTACTCCGAATAATATGTGATCTTGCCTGGCCATAACTACCCGGCAATATCCGAAAATTGCCGATTGTAGTTGGGTTAAGCTATTTTTGCGCCATGGCCAGAAAAAAATTACAGCGCTTTGCTGAAAACCAGGAGTTCAGTCACGTGGTAGAACCCAGCCGGAAGGAAGTTGTTAACGGTTTGGAACTACGAGGCAAGTGGAAAACCGGCTTTTTTAAGAATGACAACCCTATCATCCTGGAGCTGGGTTGTGGCAAAGGAGAGTATACCGTGGCTATGGCCCAACGTTTTCCGGATCACAACTTTGTAGGAGTTGATATCAAGGGCGCCCGTATCTGGTATGGCGCCAGTGAAATCCATAAAAAAGGCCTGACCAATGCCGGGTTTTTACGTACTCAGATCGAATTGATTGATCAATGCTTTGCACCGGGTGAGGTTAGTGAAATATGGATCACCTTTCCTGATCCCCAGATCAAACACAAACGCGCCAAACACCGCCTTACCAATCCGGCTATGCTCAGGCGCTATCAAGACATTTTACACAAAGAAGGGCTGGTACACCTGAAAACCGACAGTGAATTCCTGCACGGTTACACCATCGGTTTGCTGGAAATACTGGGCCATCCTATCCTTGAGGCATGGTATGACATTGATCACCAGGTTATGAACCGTAAGAACTTACTACACGAGGTAAGCACACATTACGAGCAACTTTTCCGGGACAAAGGCAAGGCTATCTCCTACCTTCGTTTTAGCTTTAGGGAAGAAAATGGAAACTAACTTCTTTGATCGTGTCTATGCCGTGGCAGCTCAAATTCCCTATGGAAAAGTAACTAATTACGGAGCCATAGCCCGCTTTATAGGAGCCCCCAAAAGTGCCCGCATGGTAGGTTACGCCATGAATACCAGCGGCACCATGCCGGATATTCCCGCCCACCGGGTGGTAAACCGCAACGGACTGCTTACCGGCAAACACCATTTTGGAGGCACCCGTGTAATGGCAGACCTGTTGATCTCTGAAGGAATAAAGGTAAGGGACAACCAGATTCAGGACTTTGAGAAGGTATACTGGGACCCCAACGAAGAACTGGACCGAAACGATTTTATGATATGAGCGGAAAACTGTACCTGATACCCACCCCTATCGGGAACCTGGAAGATATCACCCTACGGGCTATTCGGATTTTGAAGGAGGTTGATTTTATACTGGCGGAAGATACCCGCACCAGTGGCAAGCTGTTGCAGCACTATGAGATTGGCACTCCGCTACGTTCGTACCACATGCACAATGAGCATAAGATCACAGAATCATTGGTTGCCGAGTTGCAGAACGGCCGTATAATGGCGTTGATTACGGATGCCGGCACGCCTGCCATTTCCGATCCGGGTTTCCTCCTGTCGCGCGAAGCAATTCGAAATGATATAGAAGTGGAAACATTACCCGGTGCTACCGCCTTTGTCCCCGCCTTGGTTAATTCCGGGCTACCCGCTCACAATTTTGCCTTTGAAGGATTTCTTCCCGCCAAAAAAGGAAGAAAAACAAAACTGGAAGAACTGGCTTCTGAAAAACGCACCCTTATTTTTTACGAATCACCTTACCGCATAGTCAAAACCCTGGAGGACCTTCTCCACACCTTTGGTGAAGACCGCCCGGCTTCGGTTTCCCGCGAGATCAGTAAGAAATTTGAGGAAACCCGCAGAGGCACTTTGAGTGAACTGGCGGAATACTTCAAAAAAAATTCCCCAAAAGGGGAATTTGTAATGTGTGTAGCCGGAAAAGCTTAAACGTGCATAATTTCGCCTTCCTTCTTTTCCAGTATATCGTCAACTTTTTTAGTGTACTTGTTGGTCAGTGACTGAACCCGTTCCTCAGCATCCTTGATCAGGTCTTCGGAAATACCGTCCAGGGCCTTGATCTCATCGTTGGCCTCTTTGCGGACACTGCGGATACCAATCCTGGCATCCTCACCTTCAGCTCTTGCCGCTTTCACCAGATCTCTCCTGCGCTCTTCGGTAAGAGGCGGAATGTTGATGATCACTAGCTCACCATTGTTCTGTGGGTTTAAACCCAGGTCTGAATTAAGGATGGCTTTTTCAATTTCCGGGATCATCGTCTTTTCCCAGGGCTGCACAGAGATGGTACGGGCATCCGGTGTGTTTACGTTAGCCACCTGATTGATAGGCGTTTGGTTACCATAGTACTCTACGCGTACTGAGTCCAACATGGATGGGTTAGCACGTCCGGCCCGGATCTTCAGGAGGTTCTTTTCCAGGTGTGAAATGGATTTATCCATTTGCTCACGGGCCATATCCAGGATCATAGTAATGTCTTCCATAATGTGGTAAAGATATAAGAAGATTAATTTTTTACCAGGGTTCCTACCGCTTCACCGGTAACAACCTTCTTGAGGTTACCGGGGGTATTCATATCAAATACAAGAATAGGTAATTTGTTTTCCTTGCTCAGGGTAAAGGCGGTCATATCCATTACGTTCAGTCCTTTCTCGTATACTTCCTTGAAGGATAGCGTTTCGTACTTCACGGCATTTTCATCCTTCTCAGGGTCTGCACTGTAGATACCATCTACGCGGGTACCTTTTAATATCACATCTGCATTGATCTCTATAGCGCGAAGCGTGGCGGCCGTATCCGTGGTAAAATAGGGATTACCGGTACCGGCACCAAAGATCACCACCCGGTGTTTTTCAAGGTGACGCACCGCTCTCCTGCGGATAAAAGGTTCAGCGATCTTATCCATCTCAATGGCGCTTTGCAGACGAGTCATTACCCCCACCTCTTCTAAGGCCGATTGCAGTGCCAAACCGTTAATCATAGTGGCCAGCATGCCCATGTGATCGCCCTGAACACGATCCATTCCTTCACTGGCACCGGTAAGACCTCGAAATATATTACCGCCACCGATCACAATAGCCACTTCCACTCCTTCTTCCACTACCTCCTTTATTTCGCGGGCGTAGTCTTTCAAACGTTCACCGCTGATACCAAATTGCTGATCACCCATCAGGGCTTCGCCACTAAGCTTTAAAAGGATCCTTTTGTATTTCATGAAGAGAAGTTGTGGGCGCAAATATAGGAAGGATGATGGCTTTGAATTACTACACCTCATAAATTCGTTCTGGTTTAATCAAAAGAGCCCCCGCATAGCGGGGGCTCTTAGCCTTTCAGGTATACTGATCCTTACTTACGGATCATTATTTTCTGGCCGTCCAGTTTATCTCCGTATTTAATACTAATTATATACAACCCATCGGCAAGTTCCGACCCGTCAATATCCAGAGTGTGTTTACCCCTGGCCATTTGCTCAGTATCCTGAATGGTTTGGGCTACCTGACCATCCATATTGATTAGAAAGACCTGTACCTGTTCATCATTTTTGAGCGTATAGTTTACGGTAACATTTCCACTGCTCGGGTTTGGAAACACCTCTAGCATACTACTCCTAGAAGATATCTTCTGATTATTGGAAGACGGGGCAACTCTCCCAGGATCAGGACCCGCTTCACAATCCACATCCACTGTCTCACAAAATGTTTCCATGCAACAAGCCCCTTCACCGGTATAATCCTTTCCAATTACAGTGAGACAAACTTCGTAAGAACCAGGGCCAGGGAAAGTATGACTGGGATCTTCGTTTGTTCCGGTAGTACCATCACCAAAATCCCAGTAATAAGCCACTACGGTAGTGTTATATACAGTTCCTATACTATTAAAGAAAACATCACATCCGTTCTGAGAATATTCAAACTCGGTATTTATATCACATGGCTCCGGATTGCAGTCAACATCTACCTGTTGACAAACGTCCGTATAACAGCATTCGTCCCCGTTAAATGCCCATACCTTAAGACACACCTCGTAAGAACCACTATTAGTGTAATAATGTGTTGGGGTGGCATCAGTAGAAGAGTACCCGTCACCAAAAGTCCATTCATAACCCACTATGGTATTACCTATGGCAGAAACATCACTTAGGAAAGTATACAGGCAATTCTCATCATTTAAAATGCTAAACTCGGCCGCAATATCGCAGGGGCAGGTTTCCACTTCGGTAAAACTTACATCATCAATACCATAGTCCCAACCAATGGAACCTGAATTTGTCTGTCTGATTTCAATAACAATGTTTCCCGAAGTAGTTGCTGTATAGGTTCCACATATACGGTTCCATTGCAAGCTATAATCGTCTCCGTCAATGCTTCTGATCACGGTACCATTGGCACGAAGATCTAATTGACTGCGAATTGCGTCATAAGGCGGTTTTGAAATAGACGGGTATAACCAATAAGCAAACTCGTAGGTTTTACCAGCCGTTACGGATACTGTTTCATACCAAACATCCCGGTTGGCCGTAGTAGAACCATCGATAACAAGAAAGTTACCACTACCTCCATGGGCTGTTATGTTTGCAAAAGTTGGGCAAGGAGTATTAGCATTGGGAAAAACCCCATAGCGGTTATTATTACATGAACCATAAAGGGTCAAATCACTATTAAAACCGCTGGTGCCAGATGAAAAATTTCCATTGATTACCAAATCTTCCCCATATGAACACGAGGGATTACAGGAGGTTTGGGCCTGAATTGCAAAGCCCATTACCGACAACCCTGAGAGTAGCAGGGTTTTTAAGTAGAGTTTAATTTTCATGATATAGAGTTTATAATTAATACCATGAAAACTACAATTATTCCTGGTTGAACTTTACACCCGATTTACAACTAATGCATTCTACTTCACGGGCTATGCTCATGAAATCACACTTGATTTTTACTGTAGAAACCTTCCTAAATATTGTTCTAAGTAATGTTTTCTACCCGCAGATACAGATATTCGTTCCTGATCCTTTAGAATAACATAACCTCCCCCCGACCGCATGTATTTATCCACATAATTAATGTTAATGAGGTGAGAATGGTGAACCCGCACGAACTGGTCAGGCGACAAAATATCCTCATAAACACCTAGCCTTTTTGAAACGATAAGTTTAGGACGATTACTGAACCTGAATATCGAATAACTTCCTGAGGCTTCCACCCTAACAATGTTGATTGGGTCAATCAGTAGTATTCCACCTTTAATGGCCAAAGAGAGTCGATCGGTAAGTGGGCTTAAAGAGCTATTAAGTCTCCCCTCTACTCTTTGTATTACGTCCAGGATATCTTTCTCAGCAACCGGTTTGTACAGAATATCAAAAGCACCTTTCTTCAGGTTCTTTTGCAGGGACTTATGATGAGTTTTAGAAGACATATATACCGGTAATATGTGAGGAAAACCCTGCAGTTCTTTGCAAAGACGAGCAATCTCATAGTCATTCTCCCAAGCTAAATCAATAATAACCAGGTCAATCTGTGAATATTTAAGGTAAAGACGGAACTCTTTCAAGTTTTCGCCCCGGTAAACATTATGCCTATTCCCGTAGAAACGGAGTAAAAGCAGTTCCAACTCCTGCACGGATTTCAGGTTGGGGTCAGCTAGCAGAATTTTCATAACTCAGGATTTGTGCTTCCCCCCATAGGTGAGCTTGGCCATGCTACTTCCTGTTATATACCAGAAATATTATGGTATTATCTAAAAATAAAAAAAACCCGTACGATAATCGCACGGGTTTTGTGAATCAGGTCAATTACTTTTTAAACGCCCAGTCCTACTCTCTTAAATTCCGTCACGGTCAATCCGTTTTTCACGGAAGAAAGATATTTGGTAATGTTCAGTTTACCGTCACGGATGTAATCCTGTTCCAAAAGCGTGTTCTCTTTGTAGAACTTGTTCAAACGGCCTTCAGCGATCTTATCCAGCATTTCCTCCGGCTTACCTTCCTGACGAGCCTGATCACGACCAATTTCCAGTTCGCGTTCAATAACATCCTGGGGTACCTCATCACGGTTCAAAGCCACAGGGTTCATGGCGGCAGCCTGCATAGCTACGTTACGACCAGCTTCTTCAGCTTCCTCGTTAAGAGCAACCAGGGTAGCCAGTTTGTTACCAGCATGGATGTAACCGGTTACATAATCTCCGGAAACGGTTTCATAAGCACCGATCTCCAGTTTTTCACCAATAACACCGGTTTGCTCAGTAAGCTTTTCAGCTACGGTAAGCTCACCCAAAGAAAGAGCCAGTAAAGCATCTTTATCGGCAGCTTTCTCAGCCAGGGCTTTATCCAAGATGCTCTGAGTAAGTTCTACAAAGCTTTCGTTCTTGGCCACAAAGTCGGTTTCACAGTTCAGGCTCACGATAGCGCCAAAAGTATTGTCAGCAGTAGTACCGGATAAAACACAACCTTCGGTAGCATCACGGTCGGCACGCTTAGCGGCAATCTTCTGACCTTTTTTACGAAGGATATCTATCGCTTTTTCAAAATCACCGTCAGCTTCCTGAAGGGCCTTTTTACAGTCCATCATACCGGCACCGGTTTGTTTCCTCAGTTTGTTTACATCTGCTGCAGTTATTGTAGCCATTGTATTTGTTTATTTAAAGTATTGCGGTTTAAAATCAAGAAAGGGATAAAAATCGCTTTTCACCCCTTTCCGTATATCATTATAGTGTTAAGAAAAGCTTAGATGATCAATTGGCTTCCTCAGCTTCAGCTTCTTCAGCCTGTCCGGCTTTCTTAGCGGCTTTCTTGATCTTTTCGTTGGATGATTTATCCTTGTCAGCCTTACGCTCAGCCAGACCTCCTTTGATATAGTCGGTAGCCTTTCTTACCATCACCTCGATAGACTTGGTAGCGTCATCATTGGCAGGAATAGCAAAATCCACCGCCTGAGGATCAGAATTGGTATCCACGATAGCAAAGGTGGGAATACCCAGTTTTTGGGCTTCGGCCACAGCAATGTGCTCCTTGTTGATATCCACGATGAAAAGCGCTCCTGGAAGGCGGGTCATTTCAGAGATGGAACCCAATTGTTTTTCCAGTTTGGCACGCTGACGGTCTACCTGCAGCCTTTCCTTTTTAGAAAGGGTATTAAAGGTTCCGTCCTCTTTCATCTTGTCAATACCCTGCATCTTTTTTACCGCCTTACGGATGGTAACAAAGTTGGTGAGCATACCACCAGGCCAGCGCTCCGTAATGTAAGGCATGTTTACGCCACCTGCAGCTTCGGCTACAATTTCCTTAGCTTGCTTTTTGGTAGCTACATAAAGAATCTTACGTCCTGAAGCGGCTATCTTGGCCAGGGCTTCGCCAGCTCTTTCGAGTTTGGCCTGTGTTTTATAAAGATCAATGATGTGAATCCCGTTGCGCTCCATAAAGATGTAGGGAGCCATGTTGGGATTCCATTTGCGGGTAAGATGGCCGAAGTGTACTCCGGCATCCAGCATTTCCTTAATGTTGTCGTTTGCCATTTTAATAATTGTTTACTTTCTCTAAAATCAATCTACCGGTGGTTAATACGTACGTAAAGCGCCCGGCAAATTTGGATACTAAACCAAATGATATTAACGCTTGGAGAATTGGAACTTCTTACGTGCCTTCTTCTGACCGAACTTTTTACGCTCAACCATACGGGGGTCACGGGTAAGAAGACCTTCAGGCTTCAATTCACCTCTCCACTCAGGGTTGATCTCACACAGGGCGCGTGAAATTCCCAGACGGATGGCTTCAGCCTGACCGGTAATACCGCCACCTTCAACGTTTACCTTTACATCGTAATTACCGAAAGTATCGGTAAGACGGAAAGGCTGCTCCACTTTGTAATGAAGAGGAGTAGTGCTGAAGTAGCTCTTGTAATCCTTCTCGTTAATGGTAATACCACCTTTTCCTTCCTGCACAAAAACACGTGCAATGGAAGTTTTTCTTCTACCAATGGTGTGGGTTACTGCCATCTTTATTATTTAATAATAGTATTTAAATCGATTGTTTTGGGTTTCTGCGCCTCTTGCTTATGCTCAGCTCCTTCGTATACATGAAGGTTACGGAACAATTCACGGCCTAAGCGATTTTTAGGTAACATGCCCTTCACAGCGTTTTCAACGATCTTGATAGGCTGCTTCTGCAACAACTCCTTAGGAGTGCTGAAGCGCTGACCACCAGGAAAACCGGTGTGAGTAATGTACTCTTTAGACTCTTCCTTGCTTCCGCTCAGTTTTACAGAACCGGCATTGATCACCACAACATTATCTCCACAATCTACGTGTGGGGTAAAATTGGGCTTGTGCTTTCCTCTTAACATATAAGCTACTTTAGAAGCCAATCTTCCCAAAGTCTGTCCTTCGGCATCAACCAATACCCAGTTTTTTTCTGCGGTTTGTTTGTTTGCGGATACAGTTTTATAACTGATAGTATTCACAACTGTTTTATTTTAAGCCTGTTACAATTAGCGTATTACCTCCCCCAAAAAGGGGCTGCGAATTTACAACTAAATTTCTGAATTACCCAAACATCTTGTTCTATAAAATATTGAAAACTACAACCTAAGCTCTCAAACCACCAAACGCATAGCGCATTTGCTTCGTAAATAAATGTAGAAGGCTTACTTTTGGCTTCCTTTTAGAAAACTGGAAATGAAAAAGATTACCCTATTTTTTGCCGCATTACTTATTACAACTATGGCCTTCGGCCAACATAAACATGGTAACTGGTGTATCACAGACCAGATCACTCAGGATCTGATGCAGAACGATCCTGATTTTGCCCAGAAATACCAGGAGAGCCGTAACCTTATAAACGAAACGGTGGCTGCTCAGAACAAGCAGAAGAAGCAAGCCATTACCTACATCATACCGGTGGTATTCCACGTAATTTACAACGATTACCGCGACAATATCTCCCGGGCCCAGATCGAAGACGGGTTGCGAGTACTCAACGAAGACTTCCGCAGGATGAACGCAGATACCAGTAATACGCGTGCCATCTTTAAAGGTGTTGCCGCTGATATAGAAGTGGAATTCCGCCTGGCCAAAAAGGACCCCCAGGGTAATTGTACAGATGGTATCACCCGCACACAGTCCGCACTATCCATCAATGCCCGCGATAATGTAAAAGGCCTGGTGAGCTGGGATAACAGCAAATACTTTAATATTTGGGTAGTAAACAGTATTAATCCTCAGGGTAACCCCGGAATGGTATTGGGTTACGCTTACCTGCCCCAGGCAGGCCAATCGGGCTCAAGGGACGGAATGGTCATCCGTCATGATCGGGTAGGTACCATAGGGACTTCTACCGGTGAGGGCCGCACTATTTCTCACGAATCCGGCCACTACCTGGGCCTGCTTCACCCTTTTAACGGTAATTCCTGTACCATTGGTGACGGAGTTAGTGACACTCCTCCCGTGGCTGCCGCCAACTTCGGTTGCGACCTGACCTCCAACTCTTGCCATAATGACAATCCTGACCTTCCCGATATGATCGAGAACTACATGGACTATGCTGACGACAACTGCCAGAACATCTTCACTCTTGGTCAGAAATCCATTATGCGGGCTACCCTCCAGAATAGCAGCCTTCGCCTGAACCTCAGGAGTACATCAAACCTTACGGCTACCGGAGTGAACAGTCCTCCCCCCTGCCAGCCTACTGCCATTTTTGAAGCGGAACGCAAAGTTATTTGTGCCGGTGAATCCATCGATTTTACGGATATGACCGAAGACGGAGATCCTACTATCTGGAGCTGGAGTTTCCCCGGAGGTTCTCCTGCTACCTCCAGCCAGCCCAATCCCACCGTAACTTACGCCAATCCAGGCTTGTATGATGTTACTTTAACCGTGGGCAATTCTGCCGGACAAGACTCTGTAACTTATTCCAAACTTATTTATGTAAAAGGGGTGGGATCATCCGTACACTATCCCAACTGGAGTGAAAGCTTTGAAGGAGCTTCGCTGCCCACACCTGATGTAACGGTAGTAGATGGTGGTGACGGTATTGCATTTGAGATCACTCCGGATGCTGCCAGTGCAGGAAGCCAGTCCCTTAAGCTCAATAATTTCACTTCTACCGTTATGGGTGAAATTGATGAAGTTATATCACCCGCCATCACCACTATATTTACTGAAAACCTTTCGCTCAGTTTTGATTATGCCTTTGCAGCCAGGCAGACTTCCAATGAAGATGAGCTGAACGTTTATGCTTCACTGGACTGTGGGGAAACCTGGATATTGAGACGTTTTTACCGTGGCGGGCAGTTGCGCACAGGCGCCAATACTACCCAGCCCTACGTTCCTGCAGCCAACGAATGGACCACGCAAACCATCAACTTTAACGCCTACGTGGGACCAGACCCTCTGCTTATTAAGTTTGAATTTATAAACGGTGGCGGAAACAACTTCTATCTGGATAACATCAACTTCACTGGTACTATTGGTACGGAAGAGTATTTCAGCGATCGGTTGCAGGTATTTCCTAACCCTGCCAGTAATCGCTTCACCATTCAATCCGAACAGTTTGAGTTGAACGGCTCCGTTCTTACGCTGAGCGATATGACCGGCAAGCAGATCCTGCAAACCACCCTGGAAACCAATAACCGTAGCTATTCCGTGGACGCTGCTGCTTTTGGTCTTACACCGGGTGTGTACCTGCTTACCCTTGAAAACGAAGGCCGGATAGCCAATAAAAAACTTATTCTGGAATAATTCATCGCAGACCTTAACCTTTTTTAATGAAACACCTTATTCAGTGCGCCTTACTGCTTATCCTGAGCAGTAAGGTTGCCTTTGCTCAAATCGATAGTACCCGCACAACGGTAAGTTTTTTCATATCTCCGACTCCTCAAACTTTTATGGTAGGTGACTCTCTACTGGTTACCGGTAATAAAATGAAGCTGGAACCTGGTACCTATCCTATTAAAGCATGGATTCCCACTTATGAATTGATTGACACTTCTTTGACCGTTAAAACCGGGGCTAAGCCATTTAAATTCATGTTAAGGGCGGAAAAACGGTCTCCCGCTTATCTTGAATATCTGGCAAAATCAAGTGAATATCAGACACAGAAGACACTAAATTTTACTTTACCGGTGATTGCCACGAGTATTTTGGCCGGAACCGCCACCTATACTTATTTCAAGGCACAATCCCAATATGAAGATGCTAATAAAGCATTGAAGCTATACCGCAATGAGAACCGGCCCGATAAGCTTGATGAAGGATATACAGAATTTGACAATACAAGAGAGGCTTATCGCCAAAACATAATCAGCTTTTACTCCCAGGTGGGAGCTCTGGCTATTAGCAGCTATTTTCTTTACCGCGGTATAAAATGGTTAAGACAAAATAAAGCTCCTCAGTATAAGGAAGAGAAAAACCCCCTGGCTCTTACTTCCATGTCGGCATCACCAACTATAGGAAATACCAATGGGCTTGTACTAGGATTAACCTTTAGCTTTTAACAATATGGCACGAAGAATCACCAGCTTATTCATGGCAATACTTCTTGCCACTGGCTGTTTTAAGACCGACATATTTGATTACGATGAAAAGGAGAATTTCCTTACTTCGGATTTTTACCAAAGTAAGTTAGATGATTTCGAATTGGTCATACAGGATATTCAACTGTTCGATCCCCAACCCTCTCCCTTTGGAGGCACCTCCTATGCCTACAGCATCACCTATGGTATAGAGGAGGATTTTTATCAGGACCTCAGGCAAAACTGGGATGGAGAAATACTACTCAGCCGTACAGTAAATACTCAATTAAAACTCTACCAGGAACACATAGTGGATGATAGTGCCCGCCTGTTTTTCACCGATACCATTGGCCGGAAAACTTTCCCTTTTACATCCACCATCAAAGTAGACCTTATTCTTAAAACTATTGCCAATAATGCTGTTATGGCGCGTGTGCCCAGCCAGGGTACCGTAGAAGCCAAACTTTAAACTTAATGCGCTTCCAGCCAGTTGCCTCCCTGGCCAAAATCCACCAATAAAGGCACTTTGGTTTCCACCGCACTTTCCATAGCCTCTTTAATAAGGGGCTTTATTTTTTCCACTTCGGTTTTGGGTGCATCAAATACCAGTTCGTCATGCACCTGCAATACCATTTTGGACTCAAAGCCTTGTGCTTTCAATTCATCATGGATGCGTATCATGGCGATCTTGATAATATCCGCAGCGCTTCCCTGGATAGGAGCATTTACAGCATTTCGTTCTGCATGGCCGCGCACCACTGCATTCCTTGAATTGATATCCTTAAGGTACCGCTTACGGCCCATCATGGTTTCTACGTAACCATGTTTACGGGCAAACTCCTTTTGCGTTTCAATATATTCATGGATGCCAGGGTAGGTCTGAAAATAAGACTTGATGATCTCCGCAGCTTCAGAACGCGACAAGGTGGTCTGCTGGCTCAGACCAAAGGCACTTACTCCATAAATAATACCGAAGTTCACTGTTTTGGCATTGCTCCGCTGTTCGCGAGTAACCTCTTCCAGAGAAACCCCAAAAACCTTGGCTGCCGTGGCAGCATGGATATCTTCACCTTTAATAAAGGCCTCCATCATACTTTCATCTTTGCTCAGCTCCGCTATAAGCCGCAATTCTATCTGCGAATAGTCAGCTGCAAGGATAAGGTGGTCATCGTTACGGGGAATGAATGCTTTACGTACTTCACGGCCACGTTCGGTACGGATGGGAATATTCTGCAGGTTGGGATTATTGGAACTTAGCCTTCCCGTAGCCGCCACTGCCTGGTTAAAGGAGGTATGGATCCGATTGGTAGTTGGACTAACCAATCCTGGCAAGGCATCCACGTAGGTGGACTTGAGTTTTACCGCCTGGCGGTAATCCAGTATGGTTTGTGCTATCTCATGCTCTTTGGCCAGCTCCAGCAATACATCTTCAGAAGTGGAATACTGCCCGCTCTTGGTCTTTTTAGGTTTGGCCAGGAGCTTCATCTTATCAAAAAGTACTTCGCCCAGCTGCCGGGGTGAACCGATGTTAAAATCAGCCCCGCTCAACTCGTATATCTTTTTCTCATACAACGCAACATCCTGCTCCAGTTCTGAGGAAAGCCGGGCCAAAGCATCACAATCCAGGTTGATCCCTTCAGTTTCCATATCCGCCAGAACCGGCACCAGGGGTACTTCAATATCCCGGAATACCTTCATGGTTTCAGCTTCTTCCAGCCGGGGTTCAAATACCTGCTTCAGCTGAAAGGTGATATCCGCATCCTCACCCGCATATTCCTTTATTTTTTCGGGATCCACATCCCGCATGGTGCCCTGGTTCTTTCCTTTTTTACCGATCAGGCTCTCAATGCTCACCGGGCGGTAATTGAGATACGTTTCGGCCAGTACATCCATATTGTGACGCATATCCGGCTGTATGAGGTAATGCGCCAGCATGGTATCAAAGAAGGGTCCCTTTACCTCTACTCCATAATTCTTGAGAATGGAAATATCGTATTTCAGGTTCTGGCCGATCTTTTCAATGTCTTCCCCTTCAAAAAAGGGCTGGAACTCTTTGGCAATAGCCTCTTCTTCTCCTGCCGGCACATTTACATAATAGGCCACTCCCGGACTATAGCTGAACGCTATACCTACCAGGTCAGCATCCGAAACTTCAATGTCCGTGGTTTCAGTGTCAAAACACACGGATTTTTGCTCCAGCAATTTTTTGAGCAAAAGCCTGCGCTCCACCGGATGATGGATCAGTTGGTACCAATGATCATGGGTTTCTATGGTCATGAAACCGGCTGGGCTTTCCTCTTCTGGCGCTTCGCTTTCCATCGCCTGACCAAAAAGATCGGTCTGGCCGTTCTTTAAGGGAGCAGCCGCTGCGGGCTTTTCCATTTTCTCACCGGTTACTCTCTTGAGGAGGGTGCGAAATTCCAGTTCGGAAAACACCTCGTTGATCTTCTCTTCATCCGGATCATTCTTCTCAAAAAGTTCAGCGTCAAATTCTATGGGTGCATCGGTAAGTATACGGGCCAGTTTTTTGGACAATCGCCCCTGGGCTTCATTATCACGGATCTTTTCACCCAGTTTGCCTTTGATCTCATCGGCATTTTCGAGCATCGTTTCCATATCCCCGTATTCGGCCAGCAGCTTTTGTGCGGTTTTAGGTCCTACACCCGGGAAACCAGGAATATTATCCACGGCATCGCCCATCATACCGAGGTAGTCCACCACCTGCTCCACGCGTTCAATGCCAAATTTCTTTTTTACCTCTTCTACACCCCATATCTCCGGTGGATTACCCATACGTCCTGGGCGGTACATCTTCACATGCTCTGTTACCAGCTGTCCGAAATCCTTATCCGGGGTCATCATAAACACCTCAAACCCTTCCTTTTCCGCCTGGCAGGCCAGGGTTCCGATCACGTCATCCGCCTCGTAGCCATCCACTCCCAGGAAGGGAATGTTAAAGGCGTCCAGTATACGACTGATGTAGGGAATGGATATTTTAATGGCCTCCGGGGTTTCATCCCGGTTGGCTTTATACGCTTCAAATTCCAGGTGCCTCACGGTGGGTTTGTCCGTATCGTATACTACGGCAATATGGGAAGGCTGCTGTTTCTCCAACACTTCCAGCATGGTGGTGGTAAAACCGAATATAGCGGAGGTATCCAATCCTTTGGAAGTGACCCTTGGGTTACTGATAAAGGCAAAATAGGCCCTGTAGATCAGGGCATAGGCATCAAGAAGAAAAAGTTTCCTGGGGTTTTCAGACATTTGTACGAGATATTTCCGCTAAAATTAGCATTATTATCAGAGGCTAAGCAATAATGTACCTTTCAATTCGGTTGCACCATCCATGAACTTATCCATACTCATAAGGCTGCTCATCGTAACAGTCATTCTCCTGATCATTGACCTGTATGCCTATCAGGCTGTGCGTACAGCTTTCCGGGAAAGCGCCTGGGCACGGTGGGTCTACTGGGGGATTTCAGTGGGTGTACTGTTCTTTATTGCCTACGGCTTTTTCTCCTTCAGCCGCCAGGACGGACCGGGAGGGATGTTCCAGCTACTGGCGGGCACGGTGATCCTCTTCCTGATCCCCAAACTTATACTCCTGGCTATTATGCTGGGGGAAGACGTTTGGAGGCTGCTGTCCGGCACTATGCGCAAGGTGGTCTACGGTAGCGAAACGGAATTCATAGTGGACCGCAGGAAATTCATCAGCCAGACAGCCTTGGTACTGGCCGCCATTCCTTTTGCAGGGATACTCCACGGCATCTGGAAGGGAAAGTACAATTACAACGTCATCCGAAAAACGCTGGGCTTTAAAGATCTTCCACCCGAATTTGACGGGCTTACCATCACCCAAATATCGGACATTCACTCCGGGAGTTTTGACAATGCGGAGAAGATCAGCTACGGAATAGACCTTATTAATGCCCAGCAATCGGACCTTATTCTTTTTACCGGTGACCTCGTCAATAACAAGGCAGATGAAATGGACCCCTGGATAGATCACTTTGCACGCCTGGAAGCGCCAATGGGTAAATTCTCCATCCTGGGGAACCATGATTATGGCGACTACATTAACTGGCGCAGCAGTGAAGCGAAGGAGGAGAATATGCAAAAGCTATATCGAACGCATGAAAAACTGGGCTTTAAGCTACTCCGTAATGAACACGTAAAACTCCAGAAGGAAAACAATTCCATTAATATTGTGGGGGTGGAAAACTGGGGTGATCACTTTGTGAAGCATGGCGACCTGGATAAAGCCACCCATGGAGTAGGCGAGCAGGATTTTAATATTCTCATGTCACATGACCCTTCGCATTTTGATTCCGTGGTGAAGAAGTTCAACAAGTGGATGCACCTAACCTTGAGTGGACATACACACGGTATGCAATTCGGGATTGAAATACCCGGTCTCATCAAATGGAGCCCGGTAAAATACCGCTACCCAAAATGGGCCGGGCTTTATGAGGATCTGGGGCGTTACCTCTATGTAAACCGTGGCTTTGGCTTCCTGGCCTTCCCCGGAAGGGTGGGAATATGGCCCGAAATTACCGTATTAACGCTTAAGAGAAAAGTTTAACGCAACAGGTTAAGGGCTCTTTGCAATATCTGATCAACCCCCTGGGCATTGGTAGTGGGATTGTTGTTGAGGGCAATATCGGGTGGAATACCCAGCTCTATGTTGTAACCATCCGGAGTAAAGGAGGCGGTAGCTGAAAAGCGGTAACGCCAACCGTTGGGAAGCTCCTGGTCAATGGGAATGCCTCCACCACCACCAGTCTGATCGCCCACTATACGCACATTAGCATAGTTACTGAGTATAGCCACAAAGGTGTTGGTAGCGGAGTAACAACTGCGGTTGGTGAGTACCACTACCTCTCCTTCATAATGCCCGAAGGAGGAAGGACCGAAACTATAGGAAAGCCCATTGCCGAAGTCATCGAGGGCCGGCCCGGTTTTCTCAAAGGTGATCAGCGCGTTTTTCTTTTCGCTAATAAAGGTCTGGGCCAGCACAAAAGCATTGTTCAGGCTGCCGCCCCCATTGTCACGCACATCCACTATCACACCTTTGGTACCTTTAAAATAATCCAGCATTGCCTTTAGGTTCTTCTCTGAAAAACCGCTGGAAAAGCTGCCGTAATACAGGTAGCCTATGGAATCGATAAGGGTGTATTTGAGGCCTCCGGCAATGCGATGATCCGGACCCAGGTAGTTGCGTTCCACCACATCGTAATTGAAATTTACCGGATAGCCCAGGTACCATTGCCAGTTGCGGCTGGTATTAAAAGGGGCCACCAGGTTAACATGACCATCCTCCAGATCGTACAACATACTATCCAAAATAGCGAATAGCTCTTCATCGGTGGTTTGGTCATCCACCATAGGGTCATAATGAACGCGTACCGAATCCCAGTTAATATCCTTCAGGCCAAAAAAGGAGTACTTATCCCGCACGGTTTCCCACAGTATATCAAAATTGGATTGAGGATCATTCTCCGGGTTTTTATCGATAAGTGCCTTTTCACAGGAAACTGTTAAAAGCAGGGCTAGTAGTATTAGAAGGATGTTTTTCAAAACTTGAAGATGGTGCTTACGGATAGTAAATGGGTGGCCGTCTGTATCTTATTAGAAATATCCAGCTGGGTATACTCCCATTGATACGTGAGCTTCAGCCAATTGCTCTGGCTGACTTGCCAATACAGATCGGTGCGGGAATCCAGGGCAAAATAATCTCCCCAAAAGGCAAGATCGCGGGCGGCAATCTCATCCGCAAAAAAGGGTTTTACGTAGCCCGGGCGCATGTAATAGCAGCCTATGGGTAGGCCCAGGCCATATTGCACGCCAAAGGTGTCTCCAAACCAGTTGAATTGCTTTTGGGCCGTAAGCTGCACTCCTGCTGCAAACATCCCGTTAAAATTAGCTTCACTATTGGAGTAAAGGCGTACCTCCCGGTAATCCCATACATTATGGGAAAGGATACCCGCCAATAAGGCCCATTGCTGAACTTCACCCAGCTTATAGGACAAGCTATAATGGGCACGTCCTGCAAAAAGGGTGGTCCGGTTGGGATTGTTCTCCGGGTTGACATCCGGATACTGGAAACCTCCGAAGCCACTAATATCGAGCTGGCTTAGCCATTTTTCATCCTGGAAATAATAACCGGACTGTATAAGCCCCAGATTACCGGAATAACTTACCGGTGACAGGGCTGCATCCTTTACCGTTTGAAAAGCATAACCCAAACCAAAGGGCATATAATCCCCCTCCAGGAATTGCGCCTGGCTTGCCCCGGTGAAAAGCAAGCCCAATAGTACCATAATCCTTATTCGTTTGACCATAAGTACTCCTTGCCTACAATAATCTCATTTTGAGGGTCATTTTCCATAACCAGGGTAAATTCTTGGGGCCTGTTCTCTTTATCCAGCAACCATTCCACAAACTCACAAAATCCACCGAAATCTGCTGGCTGCTTGCCATTCAAGCTCTTTACGCGGTCTCCATAACGCACTCCTCTTTGCCAGAGGGCGGCATCCTCCGTAATGGAACTTATATAAAAACCACTGCTATCCATCAGCACCGCAAAACCTCCCTCTTTAAGATGACCGTAGGTGGGAATGCTGTCATAAGGTAAAAAACCGACCCGACTATTGGAGTAATCCAGGTTTAAGATGGATTGCTCCAATACTTTAGTACCAATCTTGGAACCGGATTTTTTTTCAATGTCCACAACCGTTTCATAGAGGGTATAACCACCAATGGATAGGCTATCGATCTTCACGTTAATGGTAGTATCCAGTTTTGAACCGAAAAGGCCCTCGGAAGAACCATCAATATCCCGGGTATATGGGTATTTTTTCCAGTTCCAGTCTTCCGCCATTTCACGGCTAAGGTCCAGGCTCCCCCCGGAGCCCAGGTCTAGCAAACAATGTGCGATCTCCAGGCTATCCGCTTTCAGACTTATAAAGGGTCTTCCTTCCGGGGATTGCATTTCCACGTAGTGCATTCCGTCTATATGTAGTGAACTATCACTCACCACCAGTTGATGATTTTTGTAGTCTACTCGCCAGTTGGCATGACGGATCAGGTTGTTACCGATAATACCGGCCGGGCTTACACAGGATATAACGGAATTCTCTGACCAATCTACCACTACAGCAGCAATATCTATGAATTGCACCCCCGCAATGTCAATGGTATCTATTAAGCTTACAATAAGCTCCTGGTTGTGGCCCTTCGAGTCATGGATCATTACATCAGCTTCTTCCTCCAGGCCCAACTCACCAGCCAGCTCTTTGGAAATAACCGAAACGGCTGCCCCGGTATCAAAAATGAAGTTGTAGGTCCTGCCTCCTATCTCAACCGGGATCAGGATTACGGGGCGGTTCTTAAGGAAACTCATTTCCTTGTAAAAGTCCTTGGTCACAATGTCTGATTTCTCACGGACCTTGTAGTAATCAAGGCTATTGAATATTCCACAGGCTGTAGTCAGGGCAAAAAGCAGGATCAGGCTAAGGGTTGATCTCATTGCGATCATTTGAGTGTAATTGAAAGGGATTTGTCCGATCTCACTTCTACCAGCTGATCTTTAAGATCCGGAGGGCCAAAGGTTCCCCGGGCGTTATTGCTGAAGCCATATTTCTCTTTAGGGATACCCATCCAGTTGGTGTCCAGCTCCTTATTATCATTGACATCATGAAAAGCGGATATGGCATATTGGCCTTCTTTCAGCTTGAGGCTAAAGGTAGCCTTACCCCCACTAACCGGGATTTCCTGACCGGCCACCTGCTCGTTTTTTTCATTGACCACTTTTACCAGAACATGGCCCTCATCCGAAGACATTCCGGTAAACTGAACGGTTAAAAGATGTTGGGCTGATATACCTGATGCCATGGCCAGAAACAATGCAATGAGCACTTTCTTCAAAACAAAACAATTAAAACGGAAAAATACGGAGAAAAAGGAGAATGTAAAGAGACACTAGCGGATAAGCACCACGGAGCCCTGCTTGTTTACCAGCTGCACCTCGTAATTCTTGGCAGGATCTACCAACTTGGCAAAGACCCTCCACATATAAACACCTTCCTTGAGTTCACGACCTTCGGACTTGCCATCCCAGGCACGCGAAGGATCTGCCTCTTCAGTTTCAAACACCAGGCGTCCCCAGCGATCAAATACCTTCATGGAGAACTCTGCCATAATACAATCTCCGTTGTATTTAATGACAAATTGATCATTGGTATTATCGCCATTGGGTGTAAAGGCATTGGGGACAAACAACTGGCAGGTGTTCACCGAATTCAAACCAGAATTCTGCGAATTACCACCACCCTTCTGGGCCATAGCTTCGATACCGCAAAGCGCAAAACACGCTGTGAAAAATATGGTAAGTACTAGTTGTTTCATTATACCGTAAAGACAAATATAAATAAATCCCCTTCACTTCCGGGCTGTAACAGGAAGAGATGGCCCCATCACTTATTCTGTGCTATCTAAGACCGAATTAACGGTATCAGTCAAAATCCGTAGTGAGCTTAAATCGCAATATGCGGCCATTACCTTCATCCGCCACGTAAACGATCTGGTTGAAATACGCTACGGCTCGTGGTTGTTTAAATTGCGTAATACCTGTTCCGGTTCCTCCAAAACTGGATTTTTGGTACTTGGTGATGCCTGTGGCTGCGGGGGGAAGCACTCCTTCCAGGCCTGTAGCCGTAAACTGGTAGAGGGAATCCGTTTCGGCATCCACCACAAAAATGAAGTTGCTGGCATCTCCGGCCACCGTTACATCATAAGGCTGTGTAAAACGGCCGGGAGTATTGATAAAACCATCCGCCTGGCTGGTATCACCACCTGAAGCGAGTATCCTGGGACGGAACTCCGCCCCGAATTCGGATTCATTGAATTCAATGTATTGCACCTTCAGGGCATTGGTTTCGTCCAGCGAGGTGAAAATAAAATCGCCTCCGGTTTGTGCAGTAAGCTGTGGTGGCTGTGCCAGGGTGGTAATTCCATTGGGATCTTCAAAATAATCACGGAACAGACCGCTGGAAGTGTTCACCGATATGTTGGAGATCCATTTATCGTTATTATCAAACCACACTATAGCATCATCCGGGTTTAAGGAGTTGGTAGCCGGGCCGGTACGGGTAACGTAGTAGCGGTTATTCCGGGCCGCATTCGCATCGGCAATTACAGCAATACGGTTGAATTCCACCTGTTTGTCACCAGTAGAAAAACTGCTTTTGGCGTAAAAGGGGTGTACGATCTTATTGACCACGGTGGCATTGTTAAGGCCATAACCGCTGTTACCGATAAGCCTTAAGCGGTAAATGCTGGCAAAAGAAACGGAATTACCCTGGATCACGGTATCGGTACGGCCAATAACCAAAAGGTCGAACCTGCGATCCTGCGCTACGGATTTTGCGCCCGGAATAAATTTCCGGCCAATAATTCGGCCAGCCTCGTCCATGGCAATAACTTCTTCTGTGGCTTCATCCACCACGTAGATCAGTTCGTCAAAACCGATACAAACATCCACGGGACGGTCAAAATCATCGAGTACCGGCAGAATGGGAACATAGGCCACCTGGCGGTAATCCACTTCGGGAACTTCAATAAAATCCAGGTCGGTCTTATTACCCAGGTAATCTTCACAACTGCTCAACCCTACCAAGCCCAGCAGCAACATTCCCATCGGTATAAAAATGCTTCTCATCATCCTAGCGACTCTCATTATTGATGTGTACCCGAAGGCCTATATTATGCTGAAAACCCAAAAAATCCGTGGGGTTTATGGAGTAATCGATGTAAAAGGGATTGGTTCCCATGCGGGTACGCAACCCTACACCAAAGGTAGGCCAGGTCTGGCCTTTTACACTGACCTTATACCCCAGGCGGGCAAAGAAAAGATCGTAAGTCTGGTACTCCAGCCCGAAGCGGAAATTCTCTGCATTATCATTGGGGTGGTTCAACTGGATGGCGGCCATCAGGCTTTGGTTTTCTTCCTTCCAGGGAATCATACTCACTCCCAGGCTGAAAACCGTGGGCACAGTATTCGCATCCAGGCTAATCCCCTCAGAACGGTTGAATACTACGGGTATATCCTTATCCTCATTGCCCAGAGATGAGTTACCTCCAAAGTTCTGCACCATCACCGCAAATTTCAGGTCTTTATAATCGGTTTTATAGAGGAAGGCTACATCCACCGTAGCATTGTGGTTACTGTAGTTGGCAATACCCTCGTAAATGTATTTTACGGTAACCCCTGCACTAAACAAAGAGGATAGCTGACGGGCGTAGGTAAGTCCTACCGCCAGGTTGGTCACGTAAACTTCCCGCCCGGTTCCGTTGGGCTGAAACTCCGTGCGCTCTTCCATGGAACCTGAGTTAAGGGCGTTAACACTGAAAGCCAATTTGCTCACCTCATCCTTAAGCCCGAAGGAAGAAGAAAGAAAAGATTGATTGATGCCGGCACCGATAAACTGGTGGGATAAGGCATAGGTTATGCTTTCCAGGTCGGTAAGTGCAGCCGGGTTATTCAAAGCGGAATAACCATCACCGGAAAGGGCCACACTGGCACCTCCCAAACCCACGGAACGAGGGTTGAGATCATTCTTAAGAAAGCTCAAGGCGGAAAGCCCCGCTCTTTCGCCCCCGAAGTTGGGCAACACCTGTGCCTTAAGGCCCGTAGCCGTAAGTATGGTCAGTCCGATATAGATCCAGGTATTCTTCATGCTCAAAATCTAAATGCTAAACCATATAAAACCTGGCGTGGGGCAAGGTAACGGGCCGGATTACGCGGGTCGGTACCAGTTTCCTGGGGACCGTTGTACTCAGGCCTTGGATCACGCCATGTAAGGGGAACATCATCTCCGTATTGATAGGCGCGGCCGGTAACCGGGTTAATGATCTGTGAATTCTTGTTGTTAAGCAGGTTACGTATTTCCACACTCAGGGAAATGCCTTTACCGTTCTTAAGACCCAGCGGAATGGTGTAGGTGAGTTTCAGGTCGAAATTATGCCAGTTATCCGCGGTTTCCTCCAAGTAACGATCGGTCTGTTCTTCGTACTCCGGACGGTTCAGATCATTGGACCCAACTTTTACCTGGGGCGTATAACGGTAGCCGGAGGTAAACTGGTACGAAAGGTAGGCACTGAAACCCGTGAGGTTCATCCCCATAATGGGCAAAGTACTGTCCGGGCTGAACACCACACCCAGGTTGATATTCCAGGGACGGTCAAAGGCCAGGAACTGCTCACGGGTAAGTGGTACCTCCCCGTTCTGTTCTATCTGAAGAGCTGATTCACGTGCAGAATTGGACTTTCCCCGGGCCACCTGGTAGGCGATGTTGGAGAAAGTGCGGAAATACTTTCCAACGCGGTAATTCAAACCAAATTCCACCCCGTAGATCTTGGCGTAATCCTGATTGATGTAAAAGGTCTTGGTTACCGTTCTACCGGTTTGATC
>CETZ01123099.1_pt1 | contig 31751 bp, 21 predicted proteins | sample 531441 | NCBI WGS metagenome assembly CETZ01 (sample SAMEA2623098, study PRJEB7988) | marine metagenome | isolation source: saline water (ENVO:00002010), including | reverse complement strand
TTTTTATAGTCAGCAATATCAATATTCACCCGCGTTACTTCAGCGTCCTGGCTGCGTAGTGCATTTGTTACCAAAAACTGCATACTGCGAAGCGTCTCGGCATTGCGGCCAATCAGTAAGCTATTTGATTCTGTCGAGGGAACGGCGAGCTCGATAAATCCATCATCGCTCAGCGAGGCATCAACATCGACATTTATCCCGAAGAATGAAAGTATGTCGCTGACGTATTTCTTTGCAAATGTTACTGCTTCTTCACCGCTCATTTCTTACCTCCCTTTGTCCGCTTACCTTTCCTTGAGGCCGATGGTTTCGCCACAACACGCGTTACTGTCGCATCGTTTGCTGCCTTGGCACGTGCCTTTGCGGTTGCCTTTTTGCCTGACGCCGCTTTCTTTTGGGGATGCTCTTCGGCGATATCCTCAAGCTCTTCCTCGTCCTGTTTGAGAATATGCGATTGTTGCATAATTGCAACAAGTGTCATCGTTGCATAGTAAAGCGGAAGAGCGCCTGGTAGATTAAGAATGATAACCAGCATGACAAACGGCAATACGACGATCATCTTACCCATGACCGCATTATTTATCTCTGACTGATCCGCCTCTTTGCCATTTGCAGCATCACTCATAATGTCACGCAACCGGCGACGCTTGGCAGGATCTTGCGGCATCGTCTGCTTGCTCTGGAAGTACTGACCAACGGCAGCGATAATTGCGATGCCTACGAGGATAAAATTGATACCATCACTATTAATCGCGTGCTCCGTAAGATCAACGACGCCTAGGAATGTCTCGTTGAACGAGTCGGGCGTCTGAACAATCTGGTTGATTGACGGAATATTCTCGAGAAAGTCATAGGTGTACTTGGCGAACTCATCACGACGAACAAATACCTGGATAACCAGGTAGAGGGCGATGAAGATAGGTAGTTGGATAAGAAGGATGCCAATCGATCGGAAGGGACTGACGCCATGACGCTTATAGAGTTCCATCATTTGTATGCCCTGTAGCTGACGGTTACCCTTGGTGCGTTTCTTGATTTGCTCTAGTTCTGGCTGTAGCTTACGCATCAGCTTGGTTTGATGCAGCTGTTTTTTAACCAGCGGATACATAACGACACGCAATAAGATCGTAAACAGGATAATACTAACACCAAAATCACCACCGGGAATGGCATTATAAAGTACTAACAAGAGGTTAAATAGCGGCTGTACAATGAGAACTTCAAAAATATTCATGTATCTTTACTCCATACACCACAGGTCAACGTGTCGTGGTGGCTTTTCGTCATTATACCACCCCTGACGCATAATTGCTATTGGCGGTACACGCCACCCTCACGCAATAGTTGCTGCACTGTTTCTGTGAGTGTTTGCGACGGTGTGGTGAGCACTTCGGCAGAAAAGACGATCAGGATAATATCCCTCCCCGGCTGAATCTGGGGAAGTTCGTGTCGCACCACTTCATAGATACGACGGCGGATACGATTACGAGGGACCGCCCCTTTAACCACCTTCTTGCTCACGACAACCGCAACACGCGGATCATGACGACGGGGATGGGCCGTCGTTTTAAGAGATATCAGTCGTGAACGAACACTTTTTCCGTTACTATAGACGTACTTGAGACTGCCATGTCCATGAAATCGATTCTTGTATCCAAGCATATGTATCTAGTATATAGGTTTTACAGAGCGCGAGAGAGAAAATAACGAGGGAGCTATAAGAAAAACTCCGCCACCGGGCGGAGCTATTCCTAAATTGTCACCTTTGCGCGTCCTTTTAGCCGACGACGCTTTAACACCTCGCGACCAGCCTTGGTCGCTTTACGGGCGCGAAATCCGTGAGTCTTTGCACGGTGACGCGTATGTGGTTGGTATGTTCTCTTTGGCATATCTTTGATACTGTACCGTATTTTGGTAGTTTTTTCAATATTCTGACACTGCTCGTGTCTCTTTTCCACTTTTCCACCTCCTTTTTCCACACATTTACAGGGGTGGTTCTAAATTGTGGAAAAATAATGCCTCTGTTGGCCCTATCGGGTGTTGTTTATTTTAGAGCTTGTGGAAAAGTCACCGCTCCCTTATAGTATTTCGTAGTAATACATTCGTTTTCTTGGTGGCGAGAACGACAAAGGACCAGGGAGGAGGAATCGGTGCAACACTCGTTATGGCAAAGCGTACTAGGGGAAATTGAGCTCTCTATCCCCCATGCCACGTTTGTTACCTGGTTCAAGAACACTGAACTTCTTGAGGCAACCGACGAATGCGTCACAATCGCCGTCCCCAACATTTTTGCCGTCCGTCAGTTTCAGGTCAAGTTCTCTGATCATATAAAGCAGGTTCTTGCAAAGCACGATATCGAGGCAAAGCGTATTGAGTTCATCGTCAAGACGAGCGGTCGTAAGACGACAATCAGCCGCGAGACAACCGCCCAACATCACAGCGATATTGATCGTTTGACAGCCAAGCCGCCATCATCACAAAAAACAGGTGGGTTAAATCCCCGCTATACTTTTTCGAACTTTATTGTCGGATCAAGTAATGACCTAGCATACACCGCTTGTCAGGCCGTCGCGCAATATCCTGGCATAAAATATAATCCGTTATTTTTGTACGGTGGCGTAGGTCTCGGTAAAACACATTTGGCGCAGGCAGTTGGCAACGAAATCGTCAAACACCAGCCAGATATGCGCGTTGTTTATATCAGCTCGGAAACATTCGTCAAAGAGTTTCTGGAAAGTATCCGGTTCAAAAAGAAGGGGTTTTCTGACAAGTACAGAAATGTTGACGTGTTAATTATCGACGACATGCAGTTTATCGCCAACAAGGAAAAAACCCAAGAAGAATTCTTTCACACATTCAACGCGCTTCATCAAAATAATAAACAAATTATCATCACGAGCGACAAACCTCCACGCAGCATCCCTACCCTTACCGAACGACTCCGCAGTCGTTTCGAGATGGGGATGCCGATTGATATTCAAATGCCGGATTTCGAGACGCGCTGTGCCATTATCGAAGCAAAAGCATCTCTATCGGGTGTCGAGCTGGAACGAGAAACGATCGAGTACCTCGCAAACAATGTCAAAACGAATATCCGCGAGCTCGAAGGGGCCTTAAATCAATTACTCGCCTATGCCGAGATGCGAAACATGACACCAGATATCACAACTGCCGAGGGATTACTCGGGAATGTTCGTCGTAGTCGCCCTCAACACGTCACGGCAAAGCAAATTATCGACAAAACCGCTAAATATTTTTCGCTATCAGCGAGTGAAATCTGTAGTGCGCAGCGTGACAAGCATATCGTGACCCCTCGACAAATTGCTATGTATCTCTTACGTAGTGAGCTCCATCTCAGTTTTCCAAAGATTGCGAACGAGCTGGGGCGCAAAGATCACACTACCGCTATTCACTCTGTCGAAAAAATCGAAAAATCGATCAAACTCGACTTTACCACCCGTGAACAAGTTGCTGAAATCCGGGAGCGATTATATGCATAATATATGTGGAAAGAATGTGTATTTCATGCGAATTTCTTGTTGGTTTGGTTTGGATAGCACAGTGCAAAACCCTCTCTCCCTTGTTCGATATATCGTCATGGATGTGTATAAGGCCAGTTTTTCACCAATTCTATACTCGTGTTCTTCACTGGCTTTTCCACAGCATTTTTTCTGTCTTACCTCTGTATTATTGCCGTTATCCCCGCTTTCCACTAAGCCTACTATAAGTACGACAAAATTAAATTCTTTAGAAAGGTAATAACAATGGAACTGACAGTTACACAAGAAAATCTCACGCGTGCACTTGGTGCGGCATCACGTGTTGCAAGTACAAAGACGCAGTTACCTATCCTGAGTAATATCCTCCTTCGAACTGACGGCCATCGTTTGATGGTTGCGGCAACAAATCTCGAAATTGCTTCGACGCAGTTGATCGGTGCAAAGATTATTAACGAAGGTGCGATTACCATTCCGGCACGTCTGATCACCGAATTTGTCTCGAGCTTGCCAAAAACAACTGTCACAATGAAGGTAACCGACAATAAGCTGAACATAAAGGCAGATGGCTACACGTCAACGATTAACGGTATCGTGGCGGACGACTTTCCGGAGCTTCCGACAATCAACGAAAAAACGGCGGTCAGCTATAGTATCGACACCGCATCACTCAAACAAGCTATCGGACAGACAATTCTGACCGCAAGTAATGACGCGACTCGACCTGTGCTGACGGGTGTTTATTGGCATTCACACGAGGGGTCGCTATACCTCGCTGCGACCGATGGCTATCGCTTGTCGGAGAAAAAGCTTGTCGCGACAAAAAGTGATGTCTCGGCAATTATCCCTACCTCAACGCTTCAGGAGGTGCTACGAACAGTTAATGATGATATTAATGAAGTCGAGGTATTATTCGATGAGACGCAGGTGCGGTTTCGATTAAACGACGCCGAAATTACAAGCCGGTTGATTGATGGTGATTTCCCCGACTATCGTCAGTTAATTCCTGCAACGTCAGAATCAGTTATTACCCTGCCCCGAGCCGATTTCGCGCAGATTACAAAGGTAGCTGGTCTGTTTGCGCGTGAATCGGGCGGCAGTGTTACAGTTACTGCCGATGCTGAACGAGAAAAGTTATCGCTTCACTCTGTTGCGAGCGAGCTTGGTGAAAATACTTCTGAAGCATCGGCCACTATATCGGCTGATGGCCAGGTGACCGTTAATTCACGCTACCTTATCGAAGCGCTAGGGGTGCTCGACTGCGAACAAGTGATTTTTCGGTTTAGTGGTAAGCTTTCACCATGTGTTTTGTCGTCAGACCAAAAAGACAGTGATTATCAACACATAATCATGCCACTCAAGAGCTAGATATGTTCATACGGTCGCTGAGGGTCGAGAATGTTCGGTCTCACCACGATTTTTCGCGGCAACTTTCGGCGCAGACCACAGTTGTGACGGGTGATAATGGAAGTGGCAAGACAACGCTCCTAGAGGCAATTATGATTGCACTCGAGGGGCGATCATTCAAGGGGACTGACAGCGAGTTATTGCGTCAGGGTGCGGAGTGGTGGCGTATTGATATTGTCTGTGACGACCAAGAGCGAACGGTAAAATACCAACCTCGCAAGAGCGCAAAACAAAAGGAATTTGTGATTAACGATAAGGCAACGGCTCGCCTGCCCCAAGCGGAGCGCTACCCGGTTGTACTGTTTGAACCAGAGGACCTCCGACTTCTTCATGGTTCGCCAGCGCGGCGTCGCGATTACATTGATCGACTTGCAGCCAAACTCTACCCTGGCTATTCACGGATTATTAGTCGTTATGAAAAGAATCTAGCCCAGCGTAATAAACTACTAAAAAACAACGCGAGTAGTCATGACCTATTTGCGTGGAATGTGGGTCTAGCAAAATATGGCGCGCACATCATTCAAACTCGAACAAATCTCGTCCGACGATTACAGCAAAAAATCCAGACGGTATATGAGACGATTGCGGATACAAACGACAAGGCAATGATAACGTATTCACACGAGGCAGCAACCCATTCGGAACAAGCGCTCCTCTCCGAACTGGAGCACCAAACGCAGCGTGATATGATACTGGGCTTTACGAGCGTTGGACCACATCGTCACGATATCGTCTTTTATTTGAATGATATACCTGCAACACAGGTGGCCTCACGGGGAGAGGTGCGAACGATGGTACTAGCGGTGAAGTTTATCGAAGTTGATTTGATCGAAGAGATCGTCGAGAAAAAACCGATTATTTTGCTAGATGATGTCTTTAGCGAGCTCGACAAAAATCGACAAGCACACCTGGTGACGAACTTTAAGAATCATCAGATTATTATGACAAGTGTCAGTGCCCCCTCTTCTCTGTCGCGGGCTGGCATGATTAGATTGCGTTAATAATCAAAGTTTACCTTGTTTTTATCGACAGCAATACCGTTGCTGTCAAGATAATCAAACACGTTACTCCGCAGTAAGGCAACTTCACCCTGGTCGACAGGGTTTTGTGATGATTTGTCGTAGGCAACGGCAAGCCGCACGTATATTCTATCTCCAACAAGGTCTGTGGCCACGGTACCAGGGATGGTTTCGCTGAGAGGGAATAGATCAATCAGGCGAGAGTCTGAGGTGTGTGGTACGTTAGGCTGAAGCTGATAGGCGTAGGTAGCATTAGTGTCTCCGGCGGTGCCAAACATAAAAACGTTGCCCGATACAGCATAGACAGAGTGCAACTGAATGTGTGACGAGGAGAATACTTGATGGGAATTTTTTGTCTGTGGGTCTACTTTGAATAGGCCTTCATCCTGTACAAAATATACCTGGTCAGCAACAGCGACGCTGTCGACATTCTGCGATAATTCTTCTAATCGATACGAGGCGTTACCTTCCCTTTTGATGGCATAGAGGGCTTTGTAACTCTTGGCGAAAAATTCACCGTTTGGTGAAATGATGAGGTTATCAGGAGATATTGCTTCATCGATTGTGCCGGTTCGAACAAGCCCCTCGTCAAAACGGAGTTCAACGAAGGTCGGATCAAGCTCGCCACCTATCTTGCTCTCTGCGGCCTCCTGCTCTCTGATAAATTCGGCAACGGCTGAATCTCCGTAGTAGCACAAAGCTTTTTCCTGGTTGAGCGTACAGGTCGTATCGTTTTTTGTGTAATTGTACTTCGGGGGTGGTGCAATGCGGGTATAAGTGACATCTCCTCCAGAGGTAGGGGTCCCTAGGTGGATAACACCAAGTGGATCGGCCAATATAAAACGTTTATTAGTTGGGTCGGTTTGATCGGTGAATATTTTTGTTGAAGCCATTGTCGAGAGGTTTGCGTCGAGCGGTAGCGTGTAGGAGGTTCGTTTTCCGTTGCTTTTTATTACCTCAATCCCCTTTTCTGCCTTTGGGGACGTATCGATCGGTACTGGACTATGGGCATGGACACCTTCATCCTCCTCATAGGTGATACCAATAACGCCCCCTAGATACGGTCGGACCTCTCTGTTGACATACTTCATATCGGCAATCTTATTCACACCCCATCGCCCATTGGTAGGTGCCTGGTAAGTGTAGAGCCCGGTCGGTGATAGACAATCATAAAATGCAAGTTGATCGGTAGCAGGGTCATAGGTTGAGCAGGTGTCGCGAAATGTGCTCTTAAAGGCGACCTTCTTGGCGTTCTTGTCGGCAGTAATATGAACCGTCTTTGTCGCGTAGCCGTACCACGGAATAGTAATCCCTGATTGGGTCTTGAGTCGACCGTCGGCAACAACGATAAGACTCTTTGTTTCGCGAGGTACCACAATAAGACCTGCTGACCCTACCTTGACAGTACTCGCATCTGTACTCGCATAGACGGTGTATTCCTGGGCCTTTATATCAGAGTTAGCGTCGACACGCACAATAGCATTATGGGCGAAGAAATTGTATATAACCAAAATAGTAACAATCAGGACAACAAGAAAGACAACGGTCTTTTTGTGTGAGAGTAACCAGGCTACCATAGTATTCATTATCGCACCCTCGTTCCCACATGTATATGGTCTGTGTGGCCCGCTATGTTACAAAGTATCTTTGGGTCATCACAGGGATAGCCGGCTGGTGGATATTGCCAAATTAACTCGGTCAGTCCCAACTCATCATAGTGGTCATAAAAGTAGATAAAGAGTTTGTTGCAGTCTTCTGTGGCCCCTCTTCCCGTGTTGCCGCCCTTACTGGTGCCCGTGTTACCATCGCATTGAATGTCGATTGCCATACCACGGGGGTGGTTCAATCCGTCGCATCCATGGCCGGTGTTATAGCTCCAGGTGACAAGTTCGCTGGCGCCGCTGTTGCCGGCCGCATCCACGACAGCACGGAGAATTCGTGGATGCACGCCACCGATCCCACCACCCGTGCCGCAGGTAATTTGATCGGTGGTGCAGTTCTCGAGGTCTTTGTCGTTATTCTGTTTGTGCCAATCTGTTTCCGGCCTAATTTTGCCTTGTGCCTCTAGTTCTCGATAAGCGGCGATTAATGCAGCGCACTCCTCGTTTGGTGTAGTGAAGTTACCGGTAGTACCGGCGCAGGAGTCATTTGATCCACCAGGTGTTGCGTTGGTTGGGGATGCGGTTAATGGGTTTTGACCAGTAAATTCAAGGAAGAGTTTTTCTGCCGCCTCACCACGCCCCTTGTCTTCACCGGCGTTCGTATTAGCCCGTTCGAAATAATCATGAAAGATCAATGCTGTGACGTACGGTTCAGTTACGTTGAGATTGTCGTAGATAGATCTCTTTTCAAACGAGGCGCCATTAAGGGCATCGACTAGAGGTATCTCAAGCTGATCGCCAGGGTTACGACTATTACTAGGAGCGGTCATATTTCCCTGCTTTGTCTCTGTCATTTCATACCACAAAAACTCCAACTGCACACTGAGGCAGTCCCAATCGCGCCCATTGCCATGCAGGGCGGCAAACTCGCGCAAGTCAGGGCCGCGATCACACCATTGGGCGATACCGATACATCCGATAGGGTTCACTGCTTTTGGATTGAATGTGGATTCCTTTTCAAAGTTCCCCATAAGCCCTGCTGTTGCCGCTTCGCTCAATCCCTGACCGCGCAGATAATTCCATATTTGGTTTTTATTTTCATCGGTTGTGCCTCCGCAGCCACCACTGTCGCCATCCCCATCACCAACTTGGCGACTTATTCCCGGTGGTGTATCTGCACACTCATCAGCGCAGGAGTAAAGGACGTATTCGATTTCGCAGTACAAGAACTTATCGAGATCACTGCCGCTATCCGCCGATTGTCCCAGTACCGTTTGGGGATAACTAACACTCAGCAGGAGCGATAGAAAGATCGCAATCGAGAGCCTGAGTTTTTTTGTTATCTCTTGGATTGTCATAGCTTTATAACCTACGGGTTACCTCCGGCGCATTCGAATGATAAACATTCGGCATAGAGTGTTTCTACGTCCTTTCCGGTTCTGTCGATAAAGAAGGCGTCAGAGTATGTACCATTTCCCTCGGCGTCGTGGAGTTTGTCAACGAACTGACTATCGTATTGTTTCTCGATGTATCGAAACAGCGCATTAGCACAGAGATACCCACCGTTTACAGTGTATCGTTTATAGGGTTCGTAGGCGCAACTAACAGGATAGTTTGGCGACGTAAATCCAAGCTTTACGCGTCCATATTCAGCGATACCCTCGGTGATCCACTGATGGGCGGTTGAGATATAGTTTTGAGTGAGGTGCATCATTTCATGGATGAGGGTCGGTTTCCAGTATGTCTCGACAGTGGCACCATCAAAGCCTGGATTGGCCATACGGATACGACCTTCACTTGGATAGCCGAGCGACCTCTCTATAGAGGGGTCAATCGCTATTGTTATCGGAGGCTCCTTCACAAATGGTCCGAATGCTTGATCGACCCTTTCGTACATTTGCTGACATGTTTCGACAAGCTGATTGAGGATGTCGGTTTTGTCTGGTGCTGTGCTACTATCCCCTACGCATACAGCGTTGTCCTGCTGGGCTGTCGTGGGCTGGTCGCCACAAGTTCTCTCAGCCGTGTCGAGGATTGGTGCTGGATCAATTGCGTTGCCGCTATCTCGTCCGCCATCCCAGATCTCGAAATGTAAGTGAGGACCAGAGCTTGTGCCGGCGTTACCGACCTCACCAATCTGGTCACCGGCGTTGACAGTATCCCCAACACTTACTAGGACGCCATCACTAAACATGTGCCCATACACGGTATCGTAGCGCTTACCGTCGACTTCGTGCTGAATAACGATCCAGTTACCAAAGCCGCTGGCTGGCCCTGCTTTTACGACCGTTCCTTTATGAGCCGCATAGATAGGAGTTCCTGTTGGTGCAGCGAAATCCATGCCTCGATGAAAGCCACCTTCTCGTGGACCGTAGGGGCTCGAAAGGGTTGCGTCGCATATCGGATATACCCAGCCGTCCGAACTCCCGGCAACGGCTACAGGTGCCTCCTCCCAGCAGTAGTCAAGTCCTTCCTCACCGGCATGAATTCCCATGCAAGCTGTATAGTAATACGACATCCAGGCGAGCTCCTCCTCATCCCAGTTTCCAACTGCGCAGTTGGTGAAATCGTGCCAGTCATCATATGGTTGCAGGAGGTTCTGTACCTGTTCTGCAACGTCAATGGAGCTTTCCTCTAGAATATCTTGCGCTTCTAAGAATGACAGAGTAATTGACTTGTCTGTATAGCCCGGTGGGTATTTACGGTCGCGGCCACAGTATTGCATGTACATGAGGAATGGATTTTTATAGTCTTTTTCCTCGTAGTTCTCGCCCTGATTTGGGCTAGATTTGTTGTACTGATCCCAGTCCGAGGGTTTGCCAGTATCGCCATCAATGTATGGCTTTTCCTCACTACCATCGAAATACGTAAAGTCATTCGAGAGGTGATCAATCGCTTCCAGTATGCATATCCTGTCACTGTTTGGGTCATCCTCGTCTTCTAGGCAATCCCTAACTGTTGGAAGGACGACGGGTACGGTATGACATGATTCACCCAGGCCTGGAACGTTAATACCCGAGCCTTCTTGCAGTGCGGGATCGGCACAATTGTCCAGTGTTTCCTCTATCTTTTCCTGGGACCCATATATCTCGATCGGTTGATAAATACCATTCTTTGTCGCGCTAGCGGTCGATCGATAGACCGTGTTAGCCGAGACAACGTTTGCCATGTTAGATACTACCGAGAATAAACTTCCATCTAATGGCGTTGCGGCAAAGCGAGAGACGAATTGACCGGCGAACGAATACTGATTTGTGACATCAAACTGGTTTTTCTCTGCCTCTAATCTTCCGGTAGCGATCTGGTCCTGGATAAAGTCATCATCGGTGTAGGTGTCGATAAAGGCTTGCTTTGCTTGGTCGCGGGTACTCGCAACCGGGAATCCGGAAGCGCGATCCATGTAATTACCCGCCACGCCGGCAGCCGATATAACAGCCTCGCCGAGTGGGGGTCCATGAAGGTCGGCATCGAGTCCGGCGGCAGCAATTGCCTCCATGGCTGGTTCAGATAGTTGGTTCACGAGAAATTCTATGGCGGGTGGTGCGAGGTACTTGCCGGCAACGTACTCTACGAGGCCACTAGCGAGGCATACCAGTGCGCTTACCCCACCCTTGAAGCACGTTCGAGCAGCAGCAACCATAGTGTATGTTAGGGCCTGACAGGCATATTTTATACTATCTTTACCGCCAGGAACTGTCTCTTGGATGGCATCTATCATGCCGCCCCCGATTACTGCTCGTGCGGGATTCCAAGAGGCGTACTTTTCGGCATAGGTTCCCTCGATGGTTTGGTGATCTCCACGCAGTGCAGCACCAAACGCCTTGGAGTCCATAGCTGTTTTGCCGATCATACTCTCGTTGTAAAGATCTGGCCGGTCTTGTACATCCTGCTCGGTTACTGGTGCTGTCAGGCGATCGCCAAACTGCTCGACAGTCTCCCAGTCAATATCACCCTCTTTGATCATTGATCCTGCCTGCAAGAATGGCATGGCAAAGCCAAGTAACTCTTTGTGCCAGTACAGCATAACCGCACCGCGGGCTGCCCGGACGAGATCGTAGGTTATGCAGCTGCCGAGTGCACCGATACCGCCCGCCGTCGTCAAGCTATTTTTGAAGCTTGTCGCCTTACTGCTTATGCGGCCGGTGGCGGTGTTGACTCTTTTCCTGCCTTCGTTTTTGATCCTTGTATCATTAGCGTCTTTGGTATTGGCGGCACCGGTGTGGTTATTCAATGATTCTTTATTGGCAGCTTTCCGTTGGTTTTTATCCTCGGTTTTTGCTGAACGCCATTTATTACCAACATATATGCCAAACTTTTGGGTCGCAAAGCGAAACGCGCTTTTTGGATTGACGTAGGAAAGTGCCGGGAAACGTTTTGTCAGAGAGTATGCCTGAATATCGATATACTTGAGATTATTGTACTGACTACGCGTCGTAACCGATCTTCCATTGGGAAAATCCATGCGCTGCATCTTGAGGAGGCCAGGGATGCGGCTCGGTTCAGTTTTTACGCTCACACCGCGTGCCTCCATACGAGCCTTCTGTTTTTCAGTGATGCGGGTAAACGTACATTTAATCTTTGATTTGGAGCAATCACGGTTTTGCCCAGCAAAAAAGGCACCGATATAAGAGTTGCCCATCTTCTGGTAGATATTTTGCCCTAGATTTGTGTGGTTGGTACCAATCTCGTGCAGGTTAACCAGCAATGATGCGGGGCCGAGAATGACAGAGCTACCGCCGAATATTGCAAGGAGGAGTACGATCACACCGCTTGGACCGGCGCCCATGCCCATTAGCTTTCGCAGTTTCCCTTTTCCTCCCCTTTTGCCACTTGGACTTACGGGGTCTCTTCCTGTATCTGCGGGGGTGTTTTCACCGCCGGCGATATCATCGCCGATATCACTGCCACCCGTTGCACTATTCCTTTCGGCATCATTGAGATCCTTGGCGGTGCCAAAGCGCCTTTTATAGTAATCATCAACCGGATTTGTGTCATTTTCGGTATCTTGCCAATCAATCTGGTCCGATTGGTCTTCGTCATATTCATCATTGCTGCCATCTTCGTCATAGCTGTCGTTTTGGGCGAGCCTGTGGTTGAAATCCCCCATATCGTCAAATTGCGGAGAGTCTTCGAGCTCTTCGATACGACGATTGACATCATCATGTGATGGAGTGCTTCGCTTTTTTGTTCTGAGAGCCATTGATTATTATCCTCCGGCTTGTTCCTGTTCCGGAGCCTCATTCCCTTGTTGTTGGGTTGCTTGCCGCTCCGCCTCGGCCTGCATGCGTGCGGCTTCTTGCTGCTGGATCATTTGGACCGGACTGGTTGTCACGAGCTGGTGTTCGGTGCGCGATGCAACCACCTGAATATGGACGTGATTTGCACCGGCAAAGAATAAGCCTTGTCCGACTGGAAAGTTTGACAGGCGTTTTCGCTCTTCGTCAGTTAACTTGAATACATCGGCCAGTACGTCAACGGCACTCGGTGATTGTTTGAGGAGTAGCTGCATCGAACTGTTCGCAACGATGGCGCGTCCCATCTTGCTGGCCATAAAATCTTCGACATCCTGGCTGATTGTCGTGACGCCAAGATAGTATTTTCGGGCACGTTTCGCAAGGCTGAACAAAAAGTTTGCGCTATCCTCATACTTCATCAATTGCCACGCCTCGTCGACGATCAGCATGCGCTTTTTGAGATGACTTCGGGTAACATTCCAGATATGAGAGAGGACAATGTACATCGCCACCGGTCGCAATTCGTCCTCGAGGTCACGAATGTTAAAGACGACCATTTGATTGTCGATATCGATATTCGACTGCTGACTAAAGATACCCGCGAAAGTACCGCTCGTGTACTTGCGTAGACGCTGTGCGAGTGCCGGACCGTTGCCTTCCATATGAACCAGGGTGTCGTACAGATCAACCATAGTTGGTGGCGGCGAAGTGTGTGTGAGTGGATCGCTGGTGATACCGGCGCGAGCATAGGTATCGATCAATGCCTGGTCAAGGTCAGCTTCTTCGGCGGGTGTCATGCCAGTCACGTTGGTTTGGCCACTCGCTTGAACGGTTGCACCGCCTAGCATGAGGCGCAGCAAACCGTGGAGCGTAACCAGATTGGCGCGCAAGGCATCATCTGCTTCTTCGGAATCCACGACGTGTGGCAGGTCGAACGGATTAACACGAACATCCGAGTTGAGCGATAGACGAATATAACTTCCACCAACGGCATCTGATAGTTTCTGATACTCATTCTCTGGATCGATAATCAGGACATCGGTTCCCATCATCATCGAGCGGACTGCTTCCAGTTTGACAGTGAACGACTTACCGGATCCGGATTTCGCAAAGACCACCATGTTGGCGTTTTCTAGTGTAAATCGGTCAAAAATCACCAGGCCGTTATTGTGCATATTGATGCCGTACAGAATTCCTTTTTCTTGCGTCAGATCGGCGCTCGTGAATGGGAATGATGTCGAGATGGCACCGGTATTCATATTGCGGCGAATTTGTAGTTGGTCAGTCATTTGTGGTGCGGTACTATTGAGGCCCTGCTCTTGTTGTGAAGAGGCGACTTTGCTAAACACGAGTTGTTGCCCAAAGATCGTCTCTATCTTGTGCTGAATAAAATCCAGTTCATCCATACTGTCAGCGTACATCGTGATATATAGTCCATAGCGGAAAAAGCGTTCCGAACCAACCTGAATCTCGTCACGGAGTTCCTCGGCGTCATTCAATGCTGCCTCGAGGCCAGGATCGCGTGTGCGCCCCTTCTCTTCATTGATTGCCATTGTGGCCTGCATCTGTGTGACCTTCTTGCGCAGGTTCTTTAGCACCACCTCTGATTCAACCGGATAAAAGAACATGCTGACATCGAGTACCTCGTCGATGTTAATGATGCTACTCAACCAGCCGGTGTAGATCTGGCGTGGATACGCATACACATACAGGGTACGACCGTATTTTGTCCCGAGGCGAAAATAGCTGGCGTGAATCTCTAGGCTGGACGGTGCAATGAGATCGCGAAGAGTTGTAATACCCTTTTGAAAAGCCTGCTCGACTTCGGCTTGCTCACGTGCACGTTGCTGGGCGGCGACATCAACTTTTTGTTTTTTAGCCATCCTTATCCTCCTCGCGTGTCAGGTGTGGTTTTGGTGCTTCGCCTTCACCTTTTCGTACATAGGCAGCTGTGACATTACCAAAATCTCCCAAGGGTTCACGAACGGCTGTGTCTGGGTTGTAAAAGTTGTAATACAGCTCACCGAGCTCTTTGGTGTTTAGCTGCACACACTTGACACCTAGCTGGAATAGACCGCTCATCACCGAGTCGGTTCGGTTCTTTATCTCATCCTTCGCTTTTTCGTATTGTTCGTGTCCGATGACAATGGCGCGTTGCTGTGTATTGCCGCCAAAGATGGTGCCAAATAAGCTCTTGCTGCCACGCTTGATCGAGTCGATATCGCCCATCGGCCAGTATGGGACGATAACATAAAACGTTTTGTCCATGATATTCGCCTCTTGCGACAGTGTGTCGATGAAGTCGATGTAATCGTCGGTCAAGACATTGAGGAGCATGTTTTCTTGGTCGCGGCGAATATTTGTTAGGCGTTCGATATACGGTCCAATATCGACACGTTGTGATCGAATGAGGATTTGTGCAGGAAAATACAACGAGTTTAGGAAGTTCTGATAGCTGTATTCAATCCCTTCTCGTTCCTTGCTGCTCATGAGGTCGAAGTTGATTGATTTACAGGCAATGACGGCGCGAAAACTGCCATCGTTCATGATAATCATATTGTCGCGAAGTTCAGAGAATAGCAGGCTGTTTTGCGTCGTGTTTGGATTGGCTGGCGGTGCTGGGGTGCGCGCTTCGCTCTGATCGGCGGGAGGTGGCGATGGTTGTCCCGGTTGCGGGGGTTGGGGGCGGCCATTGGTAGCAGGAGCGCCCTGTGGCGGTGCAGCTGCTGGTTGTCCTGGTTGCTGTTGATTTGGAGGCATGCCCTATCCCTTACTATTAATGAAGTGAAATTGTCACTTCTTCACCCTCGCTGAGCGTCTTGTTCTGGTTGACGACGCGTTTTGCCTGACTGGCAATTGTTGCAACCGTTACCCCTTCCTGGCTCGACAGCTCTTGCGCCTGTTGTTTTGTTAGTTCTATTGTATCAGTAGCAGGGGCAGAAGCGCTAGTGCTTGCTGGGGGTTGTGGCGTTGTTGCGGGCGTGTTTGCGGCGGGCTTATTTGCACTTGCTTCTTCGGTGAGGGCGCTGGCATACGCAATCGCGTCACGGCTCTTTTGCTCGGCTCGTTTTTTAGCACTCGCTTCCTCGCGGGCACGAATCTCCTCAAATGAAGGCAGAGTTGATGGGGGTGTACTACTATCACTCTGCGTGGCGCTATTACCACTTGATCGAGCGGTGGCTGGAGGCTTTGTAGGAGTAGCTTGAGGACTAGTCGATGGCGCCGGGGATGATCTAGTGGCACTTGTTGCCGTCTTCATATTCTTTGTTACCTCTTGCTTTCGCGTCGCAGCGGCACCCTGCAACTTTTCAGTCATCGCCTTTGCCGAAGCCGAAGTTTCGTCCATCATGTCTTTCGCTTGTTGGGATTCGTAGTATAAATCATTACTAACTGATGTATCGGCAGCACTAGCGCCACGGATAGCCCAGCCATGAGTGTCGACGAGATTTGCCAGATAATTCAGGCGTTTGGTAGCTTCATCCTCGTTAAGGTTTTTCGTCAGGATACGATCAGAGTTTTTTGGCGGAATAATCGTCACAAATGAATCAATGCCATCCGGTTGCCATAGGCGTTTGTGTGATTTGAGGAAATAAAACGAAACAACTGCGGACAGGTATGCTTCCATTGGCTGATCTTTGCGCAGTGGCAAGGCAAGCGCGCCAAAAAACACAATAATAGGCAGCGGCAATATCGCAAGTACGGGGAAGAGCTGTCCTAATCCCCATGCCCCGGCCATCGAAATAGCTACGACAATCAAGTAAATGAACTGCCGAAAACTAAACGGTCCGATCAGCTTGTCGTCCGCCTCGACGTCTTGAGGTACTTTATATACCGCCATATCTGTTATTTAGTATAGCGTAGTCCTTATGCTTTGGCGAGGACTTGAAAATGTCAGCAGTGGTTTATGTCGCGATGTGCTCGATCTTCTCTTTGTTGCCGGTCTTAACACCTTCATGTGACTTGGCGATAAGGGCATCGCTAGCTGTTCTCTTGATGCGCGCCCTGTCACCTGTACTCGCCGTTGCGAGTGATCTCTGAATGGCATCGAGTGAATCGGCCGTCTGTCCATTCATATGATCTGCGGATATATTCCTATAGGTTGAAGCGTCAAATCTAATTTCATCGAAGGTTTTTCTGCGGATTGTTCCATCGGTCTGTCTTTCGGCAGGGTTGCTAGTAGCCCATCTATCTGCTGCTACGGAGCTACTCTTAATGCCAGGATGTTTGAGACGGATGTTTGTCTGAAGGGCCTCGGCCATCTTTGTTCCCATCGCCTTTTCATTTGAGCCAACGATTGCCATTGCATGATCCACTCCCGTTTGTCCCATGCCAAGCAGTAGGTTTTGGGCTGCCTTGGCAGCTAGCTCGTCGCCAGTCTTCGATGCATTCTCTAGGATTTTTTCTATCTCAGTCATATCACCGTGAGTTCGGGCGTTGATGGCTGATTGCTTCTCGCTGACCTCCTGGTCTTCAATCTTCTGAGCGGCACCAGCGAAATTGGCATCAAGCTTTGTATCCTGAGCTTTCCATGATCCGGGGGCAATAGGGACGCGACCGACGTTGCCCGCGATGCCACGAGCGGCAATTCGGGTGTATCTGGACCGGGGTCCCTTTCCTCCACTCATCCGTTCGGCGAATTTCTGATCCTTGTAGTTTTGCTTGATGGCCTTTCGTGCTTCGCGACCGCGGCCAAAGGCGGTCTTTTTGTAGCCATCACCCACTTTGCCAACGCTCTTGCCAGTGTATGTTTCGACAGCGCCGCTAATCTTGCCACCGATAGCGCCAGCAGCGGACAGTGCGCCCTTGAGGACATTCCAGACGGCTAGTAGTGGTGCGACAGCAATGCCTGCAGCAACCAGCCCAAGAAGTACGGGTACCGACTGCTCGCCACAGGTTTCAGCAATTTGAGCGCCAGTCCCAGTGCCCTCCCCTTCATCAATAACTCCATTATTATTGCTGTCGACAGGCGCTTGGCTGCTTGGCAGGATGATACAGTGACTTTGCTCGCGGGTTGGGCCGTCGTTATAGATATTATTGCGGTCTGTATCGTTATTGGCGCCAGCGACAAGCACAATTGCACTTGCTAGCTGTCCTCCACCGAATAGTAATGCGACGACCGGAAACAGCATGAGGAGCTTCCAGAACATACCGAGCCATTTCTGGAAATAACGCTCGGTGTTAGGAAGGAGGTATGCCACAAATGCGATTGGCGACAGAACAACGAGCAGAACAATGATGGCTTTTCGCAGTAGTAGGATGATGAGCACGACGATACAAGTGATAACGACTGTTCCGACGCCCAGCATAAGGATCGGCAATATAACCCATACGTATGATGGTATTGCGACAGATAAGCTAGCAGCGGTGCCCAAGAAGCCATTTCCTGTTCGATAGTCACGGATACCGGTGGCGTGGGCTGGCATGGCGGTACGATCTGACACATCGCGTGCTATATCAACGAGGAAGGCCTGAATCTCGTAACCCAATATATTTGATAGGTCAACCATTGCCTGACAAATAAAGAACGATACATTGACAGCGATCGCAGCAATAATAAGGCGTGGCAATGTCTTTTTGATGCCATAATTATCGATACCGCGACCAGTAACTTGTGACAGGATGATAATCAGAAACGCGGCGATAAATAAAATATTGGCCATATTACGGGCCAATTCCCAAGCGTCACGGGTGCCACTATCTGTTGCGACAAGTTCTGGTTGTGTTTCGAGGAAGTTGCGTGCCAAGAACCCAAAGGCTTCATCACCTACCTTTGCGGCTGTATTAATCACTGGGCACAAGATCCAGCCGAGATATTCGATCTGACAGGTGCTTATGTCATCCTCTTCGCCAGGTGTTGCGTTGCTGGGAGTTGCAGGGGGGTCGCCCGATACTGGAGGATTGACGCCTGGGTCGGTGGAGGGGGGCTGGGCTTCAGCTATATTTGAAATGCCTAAGGATAAGGTGATGACAAAAATTACACCGATAATGGTGTGCATGAATATATCTAACACTCTTTTTGTGTTTTTTGTCACGCTTATACTATAGCATAAGCGGTAAAGCCTATAAACTCTTTGATGGGTCTACCTATTTTGGCTCAGGATTGGATAGATATCGGGGTCCGAAAGGCTCCCTACGGTCAGATCATTAACAGCTATAGTGTGCTCTTGATCGCCGCGATTAGCAAAGACGGAGTATCCAATTTTTCCATCGCGTAACGACTCATGCTTTATGAAACGGCCGCCGCGCTCGTCAATAGAGACCTTCTCGGTATCTATGGACTCCAACTCTTCGTTACTGAAGGGGCTTGGTAGTGCACGATATATGTCAATGTCGCCATAGCCTGGATAATCCTCGGTAAAAGTCTGTAGGCGATCGTGTGTGTTTGAGCCGGGGCGAGCAACGACGCTAATCGCACGTTGTGCCACCTCTGGTCCGTCGTCGAGCCCGGTCGCATAGAAAATTGCTATTGTCCAATAATTTAAATAATCCTGATTTGTCCATTCGGAACGGGGTTTATTGAGATCAGGTTTGTAGAATACTTCTCGCTCCTCGGGTGTCCATTCATGGTTCGGGTCAGCGAGTATACTTTTGTAACTGTCGTCAAACGCTTCGTAAAAGTATGGGGCCCAGTCAGCTGCACGAAGGAACTGATCGAACTCCTCGTATTTATCAGGGTCGGCATAGAATCGCTCTTCGGCGGTGTATTCGCTGCCATTGACTACTGTATTTTCGATACGAACAGTATCAATATCAGAGTCATAAGTTCGACCACTATCTACACTAGTGGATGTTTCTGCTGGTTTGAGTTTGACGTCCTGTGCTTCGATACTACAGCTTGTGAGCGCTGCGCTGCCGAGGGCACCGGCGGCCGCAAGGATAGCAACGAACTTTTTTTCGCGGGTGAAAGATGACTGTTCCGGTGATCGGTGCTTCATGTTTCTATTATACACTAAAATTTATATAAACGCAAGTGTTTTGTGTTACCTCTGTTACTTTTCGACCGTAATGATAGCGTCGCGCGGAACGGTGATGCCGCGGGCTCTTAATGAATCGATGGCAGTCGTGGTAAGCTCCTGCGGATTGCCCCCCGTCTCATAAATGATCTGAATGGTATCATCAACCAGGTTACTGGATACAATTCCCGATAGATCATTGTCGGCAAATGGCACAGCATCGATCAAGCGTGAGCCTGGTACTCTGTCTGTCTCGTCTGTCAGTTCGTAGGCGTGCCATGCGTCGCTATCATCGTTTGCATGTTTGCCGAGGGTAAAGACTTTGCCATCAACGGCATAGACCGAAGTGATAGTGATAGTCGGAGATGAAAATAGCAGGCGTGAATCGAGTGTCTCGCTATCGATTGTAAATATCCCCTCGCCGCTGACGAAGTATAGCTCTTCGTCGGCGCTAACCATAGTGACCGATTGGTCGAATTTACGCGTGGTAAAGCTATTGCTCTGTGGTGAAAATGCATACAATGTATCACCTGCTTGACCAAAGTAGCGTCCATCAGTCGTAACGTAGAAACTATTAACAAGCGGTGAATTATCGACAGGTCTAGAGTCGACCTGACCGTCCGTAAAGCTAAAAGTACTAATCGACGGCTGTGCATAGGTGGCATTGTCTTCGAGATCTTCGCGGGCTATACCACGGTAACAGGTAGTACTGTCACCATCAACCGAGCAGAATGTGTGATTATCGCGACGGCTGTAATCGTTCGGCGCTGCAACTCGTTTGTAGGCGATGGTCTTTTGGCTGGGGTCGTGTTTTGCAAGATAGATAACACCCGAGGCATCGACGATAACAAAATTTCCATTTGTCGTATCATTTGTATCGGTAAATAGTCGAGTGCCGGCGGCATTTGCAAGGTTAAGCTCACTGGGGCTGGGATATGTTGTGGTAGTAGACTGATTGGATGCGGTAAGTGAGAGCGCATCGGTTGTTTCGTCAATGACAAAACCAAGGACACCACCGAGATATGGTGGTAGAACTTGATTTTCGGGATAGGATAATTTTGCAATATTTGCATTGTCCCACTGTCCGTCTGGTGGGGTTTGGAATTGCCTGAGACTAGTAGGTTCACTGCAATCAAAAGAAAGCAGTGCTTCGCGTGCGCCATCATATGTTGCACATAGGTTTTCATCGTTACTCATAAATGCCTGCTTGGTAGCATTATGGACCGGTTCGACACTGACATCCTTGGTAACGACACCGTACCATGGCGATTTGAGTGTCGTGATCGTTCGGGCATAGTCACCAGCAGTAACAACGAGGCCGGTCGTTGAGCGAGGTACAATCATAAGCCCCGGACTGCCAGCACGGGCCAGGATACCGTCACGGGTTGTGTATACGGATATCGGGACATTGTCGATGGTCGTTGAGGCGTTAAGGAAAACGAGCTTGTTATTTGCAAAGAAGATAATGACGAAGAGGAAGATCAGGATAAAGCCTGTAGCAATGATCAATAGCTTTAATCCTCGCCTGTTTTGCTCCTGCGTCATGCTCTTTACAGTACCTTTCTCATTAGTTTGACCCACCGAATATACCGACACCGCTAAGGTTTCCGGTAATATTGCCACCTAATCCTGATAGCCCGCCAATACCACCAGAGATATTGATGAGACCACCGATACCCCCGCCGCCGCCTGATAATCCTCCGCCCACGCTGTCGAGAAACTCGGCGAATTGGGCAACCTCTGGTGGAGAGCCGGAGCCGCCAAAGTCTGTCAGCCCGGAACTACAATTGGTCTGCCCTCTTTCCGGTTGCATGATACTATCGAGGAAGTTAAGGGTTGGGCAGACAAAACGCGGGTCGTAATCTAAGTGATTACCAAAGCCGGAGCCTCCCTCTGAGTTACCTGGTATGATCAGGGTCTCGGAGCGAATGCCAAGGGATCGCAATTTGTCACGCATGTCGTATGCATTATCAGGTGGGATGAGCGGATCCGTCTCGAAGCCTGCAAGGTAACTTGGCGATGACTCGGGACTAGCGAACAAGGCCGGTGACGCTGCCGAGAGATTATCAATACACTCAATAAACTTTTTGCTAGATAGATTCAGAACGCCACCTGATAGACCTTGGATGCCTCCGCTCTCAAGTTGGCTTGAGATTGATTCAAGATTTTGCCCCGTCTGCAAAGCATACTGTCCAGCCGTAAAGACCTCGGTCAGCAGGCTGATCGGATTTATACTGCTAGGATCTAACGACTGCGTTCCCAGGTCGATGCCGAGACTAGAAAAATCGTTACTACTTAGGCCCTGGCCGTACTCGGCTATATTACCGCTGCCGCCAGATAATAGATCTGTGAAGTTGGCGAACCCAGCCAAGTCGGTCGGGATACATGTCGAGTGATCAATCGAGATAGCAAAGCTTTCAAATGACCGGAACATTGCCGTATAGGCATTTGTCGGCGCTGACCAACCGACAGCAGCCTTGGCGCCTGACTTTCCACTAGCGGCGGCGCGCATCGATAGACTTCCTCCGGCACTGTCACCCCAGATGGCAACTCGGGCCGGATCGATACCATACATGCCGGCATTGTTGATGACGTGGCGAATACCGCGCATAACGTCTTCGAACATATAATAGATGCCGCTTGAACCCAATCGATAGGTTAACTCGATTACTTTATAACCCCGGGTACGGGGATCTTCGCCACCGTTTAATCCTGCTGTGATCTTGTCACTGTTGCCATCATTCACGTGCCAGCCACCACCATTCATGATCAGGATAACTGGTGCATTCGGCGGACCACCCGGGTAAACCTTTAACTCTTGCTGTTTGCCGGCACCATTCACATACGAGCCGTAATTGTTATCAGGCTCCTCTGTGGTGTCTACATCAGCGTCGGGACCAAGTTCGTGAAGGACATCTATATACTTTGTCAGTGAGTTTACCTGATCGAGTTGGTCTAGGATCTCCAGGGGATTCCGTTGTTCGGAGCTATTCTTTCGTGCTTCTGAAAGATAGGTTCGTCCTGCAGTAACTCCGGTGATACAGGCTGTTTTGTTTGTTGAGGAGCCTTGTAGCTCAGGTTTCGTGAGACAGTTCAGGATAGTCTTTGGTTTGCCTTCGGCACCGTCTTGCCCCAGGCCCCCGTAGAGGCACCAGAGGGCTGCAGCGGTGTTGTTCTGATAAGGGGCGCAGGCATCGAGAATGACATTTTTATAGACATCGGCGTCGTTTGCTCCCCCCTGTGGGTCGGTCGCGCTATCGGGGATACTGATTGTGTCGAGGCCCGCACCAGTTGCACACGCATTGTATAGTGCAACATCAACCTCAGCGACCTGAATATTACACTCTTTGTAACTTTTGCCGCCATTACAGGCAGTGAGCAGGTCACCGGTATACTTCTTACAGACGTCATTTGCGTTAAATGTCGGGCTGTCAGTGACTTCGCCATTCTGTTTTGCCTGTTTTGCCTTGCGACAGATATTGGCTGTTGCTTCGTCGAACGTAATGGCATAGTCGGCGCAGTCCGTGCCTGAGCGCAGCCCGTCGCGACAGGCATTACGCTGACTGCTATTGGTATACTGATTACAGTAATCGTCGGCGGTGACTGCTCCGACGCGTTGCACGATACCGATACCGCCAACTGCGACGAGGCATGCCAAGAGAATCAAGCGAAGTGAACGCGAAACACCATGCTCACGATGGAGGAGCGGAGAAAATGCTGACGGACGACCGGCTCTTTTATTCATAAATTGTATGGTTTTAGGATACAATACCCGGGAAGTAAGAACAAGCGCTTTGCTCGACACTAACGATGCTTATGGTAGTATATACATATATGAAGAAACGAGGGCAACGCTTTACACGCTTCATGGTGCCCAGGGCTGGTAATCGCCGGGCCCAGTTTCTTATTCTGCCGATCATGGCGGTGATTGCAGTAGGAGTTATCGTGCTTGCTGTTATTGCTATCATCGTTATGCCAACTATCGGGAATGATCAGCGTGGCATTGGGGCGAATGGCTTTCGTGCATATATTGAACAGGATGGTGACTTAGGGATGGGCTCGATTGTGACAAAACGCGATGTCAGTGATGCACTTGGCAAGAAGGCGACATCCGTCAAGGATGCTGAAGTGAGCGCAGTCTTTAACCTGAATGGCACGCGTGGTCAAACCGTTACTTATGACTTTGTTCGGGCCGATGGTGCAGAGGCGAGCGTCTATATTGATGGACGATTCTTTCAAGATAGCGTTTCACTCAAGGCTGCAAATATCACCGATAACACGCTGAGTGCCGGCAAAGTTGGCGAGCATAATGCCTACTTCTTGCACGCACTGACTTTTGGCAGTGAGCGTGAGTATCGTCTATTGGTTGAGGATGGCCTGCACTTATATACGTTTGTCATGGTGCAGCCGTACCGTAACATCACCATCAGCGAAGTATCTGCAATGGCGGTACTGAAGAAGCTAGCTGCCAGCGCAGAATTCTAATTCCACCATCCCCCACTCTCCTAGTACCAAGAAGTAAATAATATATCATTGTGAAGGTAAAAGCCGTCACTGTATTCTGCTGCGTTTGCATTGTCTAGATCAGTACAATCGGTGCCACCCGATAGTGATCCGTCAACTGAACACATCATAGTGTATGCACGAAAGTTTGTTAGCATTTCGCTTTGCTCGGTGCATTTCTTGCCAGTGTACCAATCTTGATCAGACGAAGCACCTTCGGTGATTGATGGATAGCCGGCAACTGGGATTTTTTGGTAGGGATCGCCACTGTCTAGTGGGCTGAATGGCTCAATACCTCCTACTTTATCCTCGAGCCGTTTTTGTTGCACCTCTTCTGGCAGCTCTTGATATTGAATATGCATTGCGCTTCTCCCCCATGGATCTTGGCGATTGACGCAATACTGCAGGTATTTGTCGTATTCGCTGTTCGGAATTGCCTTTCCTGTTATCTCGTCGATATAGGGCTGGTTGGCGACGCCACTAACGGTTGCGAGCATACGACCGACATTTGCTGCATCACCCTCCTCTGGATCGGCTTGGGCCTGTCGTGTGGTAAGTTCGTTGATTTTCTCTTGGTAGGCATCGGGGTGTGACTGTGTCATGTAGTCAAGCACGCTGTCGGGTTGCGCAGCAAGTTCAAGTCGGCTAAGACTGTAGCGTACATTACATGCCGTGTCAGCCATGATCGTAATTGCAAGGTATTCTGGATCGGGGCAACTAAGGCGCAGTGGATTGAATGGATCTGGCTGCAGATAATAAATAGCTTCTGCCGATGGATTCAGGCGATTGAGGCCGTCTGTGACGAGCGACATAACATTGGCAAGTGCCGAAAATAGTGGCGCCTTATCATCATAGACAGGCGATAGTTTATGGAGGATTGATCCGGTGAATGAGAATTTGTTGTAGGGGTCGAACGGATTATTTCGTGCCTCGTAGCGGGCTATTTCGTCATATTCTTGTTGAAGCTTATCCCTCTTTGCGAGGTATTCAGCCATGAATAGCGCATTACTTGGCATCATCCCGCGGGACATTGCCATGTCGCCGAGTATCTCACCGGTACCGGCAAATAGAGCGTCACTGGCAGCGACCCCCTTTGTCTGTGATGTAAAGAGGAGTGAAACTGCATTTGCCCACGCGCTGACGTTGACACTGAATAAACCGGCGACGATTGAACTCAACTGTGCGTCGACGATCTTTTCCGAAGGAAGGATGACGTTACTCACGGGACCACGCCATGTGCCGGCAAGGAATTGAAATACGTTATCGTCATAGAGGTTTACGGGAGGGCACGTTCGACGCGCGGCCTCGATAGCATCCGCTAGGAGTGCTTGTGTACCGGGGAGCGCCATGGCTGCGATTGCTTCTGGGCATCGGGTGGTATTGCTTGTCTCACCCTTTAGGGCGATTTTTTGAGTTGTTTTCTCACCCGAAAGACAGTATTCTCGGTCACTTCCGGTGAGATTGCCTGGAGGCATCGCCAATGTACCTGGTGCGCCAGTAACCCCGGCAAGCCCTGTCGCGCTCGCCATGATTGCCGACCAGGCGGGCGCCATGGCAGCGATGAGGTCGAAGGTGTCTAGATAGTACAGGAGTCCGTATATGGAGGGTATGGGAAGGTTTCCGTAAACAATAGATTTATACATCGTCGAGTCTGTCGCATTCGGCCCGTTATAACCGCCAAATGTACTCTCGGCAAGTTTGCTGGCGAGGATATTAGTTGGTATTTCCTGGGCGGTGCCTGCCTTTATAGCATCCGCAGCCTTGAGGTACTGCATAGCAAATCGAGCAACTGTTGCAGCCTTCGCCGACTTTGCATTATTGGTGACGGCCTTGCCAAACGAATACCACGAACACACAAGTCCGGTATAGGAAGTGGCCTTGGCTGAAAGCGGTAGCATAAATGCTTCGAGTTGGGCGGCCGTTGTAATAGGGTTGCTCAGCGCGCCTAGGCTAATACCATTGCTAGTGCTGGGACGGCCATATTGGTCAATCGCACCTCCGTCACGAACTGAGCGATCAAATGATTTATTCACTGCTTGCTCGGTATCCCCACCGACAGTTGGAGTCTTTGTCATATTATACTTTTGCTTAATACGTTGCTTGAAGCGGGTATCCATGAAAAAACTAGACTTTGGATTGAAGACACTGTAGACAAGTGATTTATTGGCACTGCTAAGATTGGCGTAGAGGAATAACATGTCACCGGTTGCGATTAATCCTGGGCTTTGAACCGGAGGAATAATGGCTGTAACCTGATAGCGGCTTTCAGGGAGATCATTTCCGGATATCTGGTCATCTAGGTTATCCTCGCGTACTTTCTGTCCGAGGACAATGAAGCCCTTGTCCTCGAACGCTTGTTTCTGGGCACGACTCATCGTTGATAACTTACATTTAATGGATTGCTGATTGCTGCAATTACTGCGACCAATCTTGTAGTTCATCATCTTTTTGTAGTAGGTATCAAGGGCGATCGTCGCATCAGCAAGGTCATTAGTATACATTTCTTTGATATTCACCAGTAAGATATTGGGAGCAAAGACCGAACTATACCAAACCCCTGCGAGAAGGAGCACAATAATGAAGCCAAAGGCAGAACCCTTGCGGAGTTTCCCTGCATGTCTTCCGGCAAAGCGAAACCTCCCCTTTTTATCCGCGGGCTTGCCGGTCTTTTTGATAGCTGCTTTCCACTCTGTATCAGGAGTTGCTTCCTGTGTCTTTAGGTCAGATTTTTTATCGCCTGTCCTTTGTTGATTGAATTTTTTTTGGTAATCCGACTCGGCTGCTGATTGCTCGGCCGGGTTTTGCCGGCTCGCCATTATTCATCACCTTTATCTTTTTGTTTATATGCGTCACGCAGTGAGATATCGGGAAATGCATCATTATGTTTGTCGTGTCGGTCACTATCCTGCTCATCCCGAGCTGACTCGAGATCTTGTTCGGCATCAAAGAGATACTTTTGTGCACGCGCCTTTGCTTTTTCTTGAGTACCACTGACTGGTGGCTGTGTCATGTCGCCAGATGTTGGTGGTTTATTCTGACCCAATAGCGATGATTCATCGACTCGGACTGGTACAGCGATAACCTTTGTTGGCTGGGCTGGCGTTGAGCTACCGCTGATAATATTCTCATTCTGTGCAATCTGAGGCGCCCGGTAACTCGTCGTGGGTCCTGTTGGTTGACCGCTACCGCCTGCTTCACTGCCACCGCTTGCCCCGCCACTATTACCCGCTGGAGGGCCAGCACTAAACTTGCGCTCCTTGTCCTTTGATTGGTGGCCTTGTTGACGGTTCATCTGGCTAAAGAGCTCTTTGGCGCTTGCATGCCCATCGTCCTTATCGTCTTTACTGCCACCTTCAATAGACATCTTTTGATCGGTATCAGCGGCATTTCTTGTATTGACATCAAGATTATCAAGATCGAGTTCGTCAGGGTTGGCGCCCTGCGAAAGTGCCTCTTGTTGCTCCTGCTGTCGCCGTGCCTCTTCTTGATCCCGCCGAGTCTTATCATCTTGACTCTGTTGGTTCTGTAGTCCTGCTCCACCAAAGACCCCCTGCATTGCTGCTGGACCAGCCTCTTGTTGGTTTGTGCGTAGCTTTGCCCCCTCGCCTTCACCAGCAAGTGTGCTTCCACCCAGCGAGCGTCGCCGGCGATTGCGCGAATAGGCCTGGCGACGGTTTGCCCCCTCCCCACCGAACATTTTCTTGATATTCTGTGCACCCGCTGTGGCTTTTCCGGTAACTCGTGCTTCTTTATCGGTACCGTCTCCCCGCCTACCTTTGACTGCAGCTGTTAGGCGCGAGCCAGCCATATTCATCAGGGAGGACATGTTCTTGAAAAGGAACCAGACACCGAGGAGCGGGAGGGCTGCAGCTGCTGCGGCTGTCAGGTCAGTGATGGCGCTTCCTGAGCCACCATTTCGCGAGAAGTATGAATCACCACTGACACGATAGTCTGCATCATTTGAGCCAACACTCACGATTGTTGCACTGACAATCTGCCCGGCTCCGAGCAGTAACGCGATAATTGGATACAGTACGAGGAGTTGAATGAAGAGCCGTAAACCTTGGGTGAAGAATCGTTCAAGGTTAGGAAGGAGATAGGCGACGAATAGTAGGGGTGATATCAAAATAAGTAGTGCGATGATTGTCTTGCGCATGATTAACAAAATCAGAATTGCGGCACAGATTGTAGCTACGGAAATAATGACTGCTGCGACTGGTGTTAGCAATACCCAGGCGATACCGGTTTTTTGCATAACAGACGCGGTGATGGTTGTCAGGGTGCCATCTTGAAAGGCTGATGCCTGCTCGCCGATAGGCATGATTGTCGGCCCTATTCGTTCGGCAACCCCCTTGAGGATGTTCAGTACCGAGTCACCGATAATGTTTGAAATATCAATCATAAAGACGCACAGGAAGTACGATATATTCACAGCGATCGCAGCTATAATGAGTCGCGGCAAGAGGCGTTTTATACTATATCCACCACTTCCCCGGCCGGATATCTGTGAATAGACCAGCACCATGAACGCCACGACAAAGGCAGCATTGGCGATGGTTCGCATGATCTCCCATGCTGTATACGTCCCGCTATCATTCGCCGCGAGAGCATAATCGATGCGGAGGAAATTCTGGTTCATATAGGTGAAGCCGTAATCGGCTAGCTTGGCTATTGAACGCATGGTTGGACAAATCACCCAGCCTACTGTTTCGATAGCACAGCTTGATAACCCATTTGTAAACGATCCACCCAGTGCGGCGAGATCCGAAAGACCTTGTGCTTGCGCCGGACGTGTCATAATAGGCGTTAGGACCATAAGTACGGCGATGAGACTGGCCAAAGTCAATAAAGCCCCACGCCGAATATGTGCGCGCAGAGCCTGGGTCATGTGTTTCGACCAGCGCTGCAACATTACCCTATCAGTATCTGTTATTGTGCTTATGGTGTCAATGATATAATCAAGAGGAACTATGCAGCCAGAACAACAAAATCAAGCTCCAGAATCGAACCTGAACGCCCCCGCGTCGTCTATTGATGCAGGCTCTGTGCAGGAGCCAACGGGGAAACGACGATGGCTGTTAGTCGCTGGTGGAATACTGATCTTTCTCGTCGTGAGCGGAGCCGCCTTTCTTGGGTGGTTATGGGTAGACAAAACAGCAGAGCGTGAACTATATGCGGCGGTTGAGCGAATGATGCAGGTTGAATACTTAACCAAAGAGGTCGCATATTCTGATGCAACGGGAGCAAGGATGGATATGACGATACGTACGGACTATACAATTGCTGGCCAGCCAAAAAGTGCGATAGAATACTCACTCATAGCGTTATCTGATAACGACAAGGTCGAGCTGCGAGGTGAACAGATTGCCCTTGATCAACAAAGAGTGGCCGCCCGACTATCATCAAATACTCAGAACTCATCGACTGCTGATAACGCATGGAAACAAATCGATGATCAGGGACTTGCTACAACGTACGACCCATTAGGTCTGCGAAACGAATTTAATCGTACTGTTGACCTAGTGCCTATGGGTAGTTTTTCGGCAGACTTACGCAATGCTCTCATGAGCACTATACGATCCAATGATATATACTCAGTAACATCGGTGCGGGATGAAAGTCATCAAGGGGTTTCTTATAAGGTGTATGAATTGACAACGGATTACCGGGCACTTCACAAGCTTGTAACAAAAATGAATGAACTACTCAACATAGCAGAAGTGGGACCCACCCTATATGAAGTGAGTGAATCTGAGATATGGGTCGATCAAAGTAATAATAAAATTACAAAAATAATAGAGGACACCCAACGTACTACGGATAGTCCTGTTGTGCATCGAGAAATGCTACTGACCTACCCTGATTCCGTGAGCATAACATTGCCGGATATTGCGACTAGTGGAGACAAACAATGATACTGAGACAGAGAAAGATACTAACGACCTTAACGGGATTGCTATTGTCTCTTGTTGCTATATTTACCTTTTCCCTCTCGGTTTCCGCCGATCCCCTTAATAACTGTACGAATAATGATGCAGGAGGCACCCGTGATCGACCCGATCAATGCGTGTATGACAACTACAATCAACTACCCGGTGGTACGTCGGGTAATGTCAGGGGTGTGAGCCAAGAAGAGTACTTTGATATGGTCTGGAATTGCGAAGGTCGCGGTGTGACATGGCTCAATTTTGGTGATGCGGATGTCGCCCCCTGTTCAAATGCCGTTAGTGGTTGTCTGCAATATGCAATTGATACCGACAGGTGTAATGATGGGACGCTGATGGCGAATACTGCAGGAGGGCTCTGCTCAACAGAACCCAATGCAGGCGGGGCGCATGGTAATGTCTTTGGAAATGATGGTGAGTGTCTTTATGAGATTAATAAGCCATCATTTGTCGAGGCCTCAAATATTGATATTCCTTGTGACGTGCGTCAAGGTAATGAGGCTGCCGATCAGGCTGCCTGCGATGAACAGAAAGTGCAGGCTCAACAAACGTGTCGCGACAATGTGCTTGGTGGCATAGAGGCTGATCATAAGACCAGTAATGGGAGCGGGCAAGTACCGGCAGATACATGGACCCAAGAGGGGCTGAATAAGTATAATCAATGTCTTAATGAAGAAGTGGTGACATCTGCTCATACAGCAAAGGAATGTAGGGATCGAGGAGGTACTCCCCAGGCAGATGCTCAAGGTGGATACAGTGGCTGCACCCTTGAAGAGCAGCCAGGGTACTGTGAGTTGAACTACTCTGCCCCTGGCCAGGAAGCTGAGAAAGAAGCGTGTATTGTTGGCCAGACTGGTGCAAACTGTGAGGAAGCATATACGGATCCAGCCTTAAGGCAGGCCTGCGAAAACGGTCGAGGAAATCCGCTTGAGGAAGACCCTGATCCAGACGGGAGTCTCTGCGCGACGAAAGAACAAAAGGCAGCAGATCCCAGCAATGCTGTTCTTCAGGCGCGGCCTACTTGTCAAGACACGCAGGAAACACGCTGCGGCGAGGCACGGGTTAACCTACTAGCCTGTGGCGAAGAAGGTGGCAATGTAGCACTGAACCGATTATTGCGAATCATTGTCGTCGTTTTGTCATTTGCAGTTGGTTTGGCGGCGGTCGGTGGCCTCGCGTGGGCATCAGTCCTTTATGCCAAGGCCCAGGATAACGAGAGTAATGTCTCTGAAGCAAAGACACTCATACGCAACATTATTATTGGTCTGCTGCTCTATGTCTTTTTGGTCGCATTAATTAATTGGCTTGTGCCAGGAACGGTTGTAGGACAATGATGAAAATAATCAAAACAATAGTTATAGCGATTGCGGCAGTCGTGATGACAAGTGCAACACCAGTGGCGGCACAAGGCTTCTTGTCGGGACTGTTCGGTGGAGGTGATGATAGCGGTAGTTGCGGTGAAACCAAGACGCATTTTGTATCATGCGATGGCGACACGGGTGTGGCGGCAATTGGCGATATTATTCGTATCATTACGATTATCATGACGATATTGATAGGCTTAGTCGCGACAGGTGCGCTGGGGTATGCTG
>CETZ01011798.1_pt1 | contig 31911 bp, 31 predicted proteins | sample 531441 | NCBI WGS metagenome assembly CETZ01 (sample SAMEA2623098, study PRJEB7988) | marine metagenome | isolation source: saline water (ENVO:00002010), including | reverse complement strand
TGAAGTCCGCCAGCTGGCCGCACGGACCAGTAATTCCACCGAAGAGATCTCCGGCATGATCAGTAAAATCCAGAGCGGCACCGGCAGTGCCATCGACAGCATGAGCCGCTGTAAATCCCAGGCCGAGCACGGCATGAGTCTGGCCAATCAGGCCGGTGAAGCCATTGTTGAAATCCGTAACGGTACTCAGGAAGCTCTGGACGCCGTCAGCATCTTTACCGATGCACTGAAAAAAGGCTGATTTTCTGCTAAACCCGGGCCTGGCAGCCTCTGCCGGACTTTTCTTTTCCGGGGGAATAAAGAAGCGCAGACTGTGAGTCTCATGGCAGGTTGCCACCACGAGGGGCTTGCAGGCGGCTTTATATCGGATGTGGGTCAGACATGTGTCATCTCTTCTGTATTGGAGAAAGAAATGACACAGAGTCCTGAGCGCTGGCACAGATATGTGGTTCTATTGTTACGCTGTCTATTCTTCAGCTGTATTAGTTCAGCCGGACAGATCCATGTTCTTTTCAACGGCAACGATACCCGTAACCATTTTATATTTTCACCTGACCTATGGCATCCAGAACATGCTTCGCACCCATCTGAATTCTGGCCATGACCTCACCCGCCTTATTGGATAGCACGAGTGCTTTTTCGGCTTTTTCTAAGCTGATTTCAATCTGCGACACCGAGTTTTCGGTGAGTTTTTTGTTATCACCAACCACCTGAATAATTTCTTCCGTCGCCTTACTGGTTCTCGAGGCCAGCTGTCTTACTTCGTCGGCCACGACGGCAAACCCGCGACCCTGTTCACCAGCACGTGCTGCCTCAATGGCTGCATTCAACGCCAATAAATTCGTTTGGTCTGCGATACCGCGAATACTCGCAACCAGATCAGATACCTTTATCGACTGAACATTCAGTTCAGAAATCCCTTCGTTGGCCTTACCCATTTGAGCAGTGAGTTCGTCCATGGTTGCGATCGTAGAGTTAACAACCTCTATACCTTCCAATGCATCCTCATCACTCTTTTTGGATACGTCATATGCCATTTTAGAGTTTTCTTTGTTTATTCTTTCACTTGTCATTTGCTTGGTAATGTCGGTCGCAAATTTAATGACTTTATAAAAATCACCGCTTTCTTTTCTGATCGGGTTGTAAGAGGCCTGCAGCCATACTTCGTTACCCTGCTGATCGATTCGTCTGAACCGTTTTGATATCATTTCGCCGGATCGCAGGCGCTTCCAGAAATCTTTGTATTCCTGTGTTTCGACTTCCTGAGGATCACAGAAAATCCTGTGATGTTTGCCCACAATCTGGTCGAGCTTATACTTCATGGTTTTCAGGAAATTTTCGTTTGCACTCAGTACGGTACCGTTTAAGTCAAACTCAATGATTGCAGACGATCGATCAATACCGGCCAGCATATCTTCCAGCTCTTTAGACTTAGAGATGGTACGTGTTAACTCGGCCAGAAATACGTCTACCCGAGTTTGACTGCCTTTCGCTGAAACCCTGGGCAGAATAAAGCCACGGTACCAGGCTTCTTCTCCGTTTTTCATTCTGAACTGCAATGCGCCATGCCAGTGGCGGCAATGTTGAATACTGTCGAACATCTCCTGGCAGTGCTTTTTAGCTAACGAGTCTTTGGATATAAAGTCTTTGATTTTTTTTCCTTCGATTTCAACTTCACCATATCCATAGGATTCCAGAAACCGGGCGTTGGTATTTATAATTGTTCCGTCGTTACTCAACGAGAGATAGAGCATATCTTCTTCCATGATTTTCTGACATGCACGGAAGGCGGATAACTCACGCTCTAACTCGGAGATCCTGTCTGACAATTTTTTACTGCTGCGCCACATGGAAACACTCCCTGCCTGAGACTATGTATTTCTGAAGTTTGCTGCTCTATTGGGCTGAGAACCCACCCGCATTGAAACCGAACAGCCACACATCAAGAAAGGTATTCACTGCTTTCTTTAACTTGAGGGTCTATGCGGAGATTGCGAAAGAGAAACGTCTGTATAATGTATAGATTATGTTCTTTAGTTCGTCTATTTCCGGGAAGAAAAGAGGCCTGAAAGAGAGATGGTTCCCTCCTGTCAGACTTAATGAGTGGTTATGTACGTCTGAATAGTACTAAGTTGCTATTCAGTCAGAGTCTGAATAAGCAACTGTACTTAATCACATAAAGTGGGGACACTAAATGAGAGGACCCAGCGTGAATGCTTCCGGAACCTTGCAACCCCGGACCTGCCCGAAGTTACTCTGCGTTCGCTCAGATGTGCCATGCGTGTAAATGACCAGGGTTCTGATTTCAGCAGTGCCAGTGGCATCACTCAGGTGGCTTTCACCACGACCAGCACCACGACCAGACAAAAGGAGCACGGCGTCCCGGGGTTTTGCCAGTGCTCTCTGTTATTAAGACGCCGAATCAGTCGTCACTGATCTCAATAGATGGCGCAGCACCGGAGTTCAGCTGCGCCAGTTCTGCCGCCATATGCCTCGCAGCGTGGCGGTACATCTGTGCTACTTCAGACATATCATCAAACGCCACCACCGGCACGCCATTATCCGACTGTTCACGGATGTGCTTCGCCAACGGCAAAGAACCCAGTACCTTAGTGTGATAACGCTCGGCCAGCGTCTCGGCTCCGTCTTCACCAAAGATATGTTCAGCATGGCCACAGTTGGAACAGATGTGCAGGCTCATGTTTTCTATCAGACCCAGCACCGGGATGTGCACCTTCTCAAACATCTCAATGCCTTTCTTCGCATCCGCCAGTGCCACATCCTGAGGCGTTGTGACCACCACAGCGCCACTGACCGGGAATTTCTGCGACATGGTCAGCTGAATGTCGCCGGTGCCCGGAGGCATGTCGATGATGAGATAGTCGAGCCCGCCCCACTGAGTCTGAGTCATAATCTGCAACAACGCTCCGGAGGCCATCGGACCACGCCAGACCATCGGCGTGCTTTCTGTCACCAGATACGCCATGGACATGGCTTTCACGCCATGCGCTTCAACCGGCACAAACCACTTGTTATCAATGGTCTCCGGGCGGGTGCCATCTTCAATTCCCAGCATGATGCCCTGACTCGGGCCGTAAATATCGGCGTCCAGCAGGCCGACCCTGGCGCCTTCCTTTGCCAGAGCCACCGCCAGGTTCACGGCCGTGGTGGATTTGCCCACCCCGCCCTTACCGGATGAAATGGCAATGATGTTCTTAACCTGTGCAATGGCTTCCTGCTCCGTCTGTGTATTGTGAGCCGTCACCTGCCAGCGCACGCTGACATCCGCGGAGGTGCAGCCTTCAACGTTCTCAACCGCAACCTGCAGCATCTGTGCAATACCCGTGGTCAGTGCACCTGCAGGGTAAGGCAGACAAACTGACACAGACACCTTGCCATCATGAACCTCGACACCTTGCACACAGCCACTGCTGACCAGATCAGACCCCAGATACGGGTCGTTATAGCCCTGCAGCGCCTGCTCTACCTGGGAAACATTCAACTCACTCACCACACACTCCGGATATCACTGAAAACACATCTGCAACAGCCGCCATTGTACTCCCGGCACTCCGGCAAGTCAGGCAGAGGTGGCAATTCGGGGATAAACAGGTCACATCCCCGGAGCAAGACCGCAGGCCACGGCCATTGCAACTTTTACAGACGGCTGTCTTCTGGAATAATACGCGCCCTGAATTTTAATGTGGGCGGTCTGTGGATTGCGCCCATGTCTACTCAACACAGCGGAGCGTCTGATGACGGAGTTACTGCTGATTCTGGTCAGCACCGTACTGGTCAACAATTTCGTACTGGTCCAGTTTCTGGGCCTGTGCCCCTTCATGGGAGTTTCCAACAAGCTGGAAACGGCCATTGGCATGGGCGCCGCTACGACGTTTGTACTGACTCTGGCCTCCGTCTGCAGTTATCTGGTGTACACCTGGCTGCTGGTGCCACTGGAACTGGAATGGCTGAAAACCATCAGCTTCATCATGGTTATTGCCGTGGTGGTGGGCTTCACAGAAATGGCACTGCGCAAAACCAGCCCGCTGCTGTACCGCGTACTCGGTATTTTCCTGCCGCTGATCACCACCAACTGTGCTGTGCTGGGCGTTGCTCTGCTGAACATCAAGCGTGACAACTCCTTTGTCGAATCCATTCTCTACGGCTTCGGTGCAGCGGTTGGTTTCTCGTTAGTGATGGTGCTGTTTGCTGCCATGCGTGAACGCATCGCCGTGGCGGATGTTCCCACTCCGTTTAAAGGTTCGGCCATTGCTATGGTAACCGCCGGGCTGATGTCGCTGGCGTTCCTCGGCTTTACCGGGCTGGTGAGTATCTGAGGCCGCTATGAGTACGATACTGATCGCCATTGGCCTGCTGACCGCCCTCGCCCTCGCCTTCGGTGCCCTGCTGGGTTTTGCCGCCGTACGCTTTAAAGTCGAAGGCAACCCGATTGTTGACCAGATCAACGACACCCTGCCGCAAACTCAATGTGGCCAGTGTGGCTACCCGGGCTGCAAACCCTACGCGGAAGCCATCGCGGGCGGTGAGAAAATCAACAAATGCCCGCCCGGTGGTGAATCCACCATTCAGGCGCTGGCAGACCTGCTGGGCGTAGAACCCGAACCCCTGGATGCTGAGCACGGTGCAGAGAAGGATGTGCCTACCGTAGCCGTTATCCGTGAAGACGAATGTATCGGCTGTACCAAGTGCATTCAGGCCTGCCCGGTGGATGCCATTCTCGGTGCGGCAAAACAGATGCACACCGTCATTGCCAGTGAGTGCACCGGCTGCGATCTGTGTGTCGAGCCCTGTCCGGTCGACTGCATCGACATGGTGCCTGTGGTGACCGACCGCAAGACCTGGTACTGGGAACCGCCGAAGCAGACGCTCGAACTCATTGCAACCGACCGTGAACAGCGGACACACGAGGGGGCGGCATGAACCTCATTCCTCTGAAGCCCGTGTCTCTGCACGACTTTGACGGCGGTATTCACCCGGCCGAAAACAAACATCAGTCAACCAGCCAGCCAATCCGGCCGGTGCCCCTGCCGGATGAACTGGTGCTGCCACTGTTACAACACATAGGCAATGCGGCAGTACCTGTGGTCAGCGTCGGCGATCAAGTGCTCAAAGGCCAGAAAATTGCGCTGGATCATGGCTTTGTCTCTGCCCCCCTGCACGCTCCTACTTCCGGCACGGTCAGTGCCATCGAAGACCGCCTGGTCCCGCATGCCTCCGGCCTGAGCGAACTCTGCATCGTGATTACACCGGATGGCAAAGACGAATGGACTGCCCACCAGAGCCTGGCGGCTGAACTTGGGCTCAGCAGCGCAGACGCTCTGCCGAAAGACGCGGTTCTGAGCCGTATCCGCGATTGTGGTATCGCCGGTATGGGCGGCGCGGGCTTCCCTACCTCGGTGAAACTGAACCCGGGCAACCGTCGCATTGATACCCTGGTTCTGAATGCCGCCGAGTGCGAGCCCTATATCACCTCCGACGACCTGCTGCTGCGTGAACGCGCTGCCTCTGTTGTGCGTGGCGCACAGATCATGCTTGACCTGCTGGATGCACCGCGTTGTCTGGTCGGTATTGAAGACAACAAGCCTGAAGCCGCTGCAGCACTGCAGGCTGCCATCGCTAACGCCGCTGAAAGCAGCCGCATTCTGGCTGTTGTCATTCCCACCAAGTACCCGTCCGGTGGTGAAAAGCAGCTGATCCAGATTCTCACCGGCCGTGAAGTACCCTCCGGCGGTATTCCGGCGGACGTGGGCATTGTCTGCCAGAACGTCGCCACTGCAGCTGCTGTAGCCGAGGCTGTGGATCAGGGTCGCCCGCTGATCGGACGTATCACCACCCTGACCGGTGATGCCATGACCAACAAGGGCAATTTCGATGTGCTCTTTGGTACGCCGGTCAGCCACCTGCTGGCCGTAGGCGGATATCAGCCGCAGAAACATGAGCGTGTGATCATGGGCGGACCTATGATGGGCTTCACCCTGCCGGATACGTCTGTCCCTGTGGTCAAAACCACCAACTGCCTGCTGGCACCGACGGAAAAAGAACTGCCACTGAATAACCCGGCGACCGCCTGCATCCGTTGTGGCCTGTGTGCTCAGGCATGCCCGGCAGGTCTGCTGCCTCAGCAGCTGTATTGGTTCAGCCGTGCTCAGGAATTCGACAAAGCCGAGCAGCACAACCTGTTTGACTGCATCGAATGCGGTGCCTGCTCTTACGTCTGTCCGAGTTCTATTCCGCTGGTGCAGTACTACCGCTACGCCAAAGGCGCGATACATGAAGAACGTCTGGCCAACCTGAAGTCCGAACAGGCCCGGGAGCGCTTTGAGAACCGCCTCGCGCGCCAGGAACGTGAACAGGCGGAGAAAGAAGCCAAACGCAAAGCCCGTGCAGAAGCCGCGGCCAAAGCTCAGGCCACCAAATCCGCTGAACCCGTTGCTGATTCTGCTAGTGCAGCACCGGCATCAGCGGCCAAAGCAGAGGTTTCCGCGGAAGACACCGAACGCAAAATTCTGGCTCAGAAAGACCGCATTGCCAAAGCCACTGAGCGCCTGAACGCCGCTCAGGAACAGGGGCTGGATACGGTTGATGCGCTGGCCAAAGGCGTGGCTAAGCAGGAAGAAAAACTGGCGGAACTGGAAAAAATGCTGGCCGGTCTGAAGTCGTCTTCCACACCGGCATCCGCCCCCGCTCCGGTGAAGCCAGAGCTGACGGTGGAAGACCTGGAGAAAAAGATCCTTGCCCAGAAAGACCGCCTCGCCAAAGCCACTGAGCGCCTGAACACCGCTCAGGAACAAGGTCTGGATACGGTTGATGCACTGGCCAAAGGTGTCGCCAGACAGGAAGAAAAACTGGCCGATCTGGAACAGACCCTGAACGGGCTGCGCAGCACCACTGAGACCACCTCCGGGGAGAACCACTGAGATGTCCCTGCTGACACTGACATCACCGCACACACACGGCACCAATCAGACCGGCCGGCTGATGCTGACCGTCGCTCTGGCAACACTGCCCGGGCTGATCGCTCTGGTGACCTTTTTCGGTTACGGCACCCTGATCAATCTGGTTCTGGCTGCCGTTACGGCACTGGTGTGTGAAGCGGCCATTCTGAAGCTGCGTCACTACCCCGTGGGCTTTTTCCTGCGGGACAACACAGCCCTGGTGACTGCGGTATTGCTGGCTCTCGCCCTGCCACCCTTTGCACCCTGGTGGGTAACCGTTGTGGCGGTTGCCTTTGCCATTATCTTTGCCAAGCATCTCTACGGCGGTATCGGCAGCAACCCCTTCAACCCGGCGATGGTGGGTTATGCGCTGGTGCTGATCTCCTTTCCGGTGCAGATGACCACCACCTGGGCACTGTCCTGGCAGATGTCCGGTCATGAGGTGCTGGGGTTCAGTGACACGCTGAGCGTTATCTTCGGTGGGCAGACGGCTCTGGCCGACAGCTACACCGGTGCCACCCCGCTGGATCAGTACAAGCATCTGATCGTCAAACAGACGGCGGACGTGGTGATGGGACAATCCACCTTCAACGGTCTGCTGAACGGTGGCTGGGAATGGGTCAATCTCGGTTTCCTGGCCGGGGGACTGTTCCTCCTGCTGAAGCGCATTATCACCTGGCACATCCCGCTGTCGCTGTTGCTGGCACTGACATTATGCTCGCTGATCTTCGGCCATGACCCGGATCTGAAAACCCCACTGTCACTGCACCTGCTGAGTGGCGCTACTATGCTGGGTGCGTTCTTTATTGCCACTGACCCGGTATCCGCTTCAACCACACCGCTGGGCAAGCTGATTTACGGTGCTGGCATCGGTATCTTCCTGTACATCATCCGCACCTGGGGCGCCTACCCGGACGCCATTGCCTTTGCTGTGCTGCTGATGAATTTCGCTGCACCCTTCATTGATGCCTACACCCAGCCACGCGCTTATGGCCACACCAAAGCACGCCGCGGGCTGGTGAATAAGAAGGATCAGGGCTGACCATGAAAGAACTGTTCGGATCCATCCGTCGTAACGCACTCGGCCTCAGTCTGTTTGCCATTGTCACCGCCGGGGTCATCGCTGTTGCACAGACCACCACCGCAGACCGTATCAAAGCCAATATCCGCGCGGCAGAAGCACGCGCCCTGAACGACATCATTCCGCAGAGCGCCTATAACAATGCCCTGCTCAGCGATACGCTGTTACTGACCGACCACTTTGATACTGCACTGCTCGGCCCCATCGCCGATGGCGCCCTGGCCTACCGGGCACGTCAAGACGGAGAAGCCGTCGCAGTCCTGCTGCCCGTGGTGGCACCCGACGGTTACACCACCAACATTGATATGATCGTCGGTATCCGTCCGGACGGCAGCATCGCCGGGGTACGGGTTGTGGCGCACCGCGAAACGCCTGGGCTGGGCGACAAAGTCGACCGCCGTAAATCAGACTGGATTGAAGGCTTTAACGGCACTTCCCTGAACGATCCTGCGGAAGAGGCCTGGGCCGTAAAGAAAGACGGTGGTGCGTTTGATCAGTTCACCGGAGCGACCATCACCCCACGGGCCGTGGTCAATGCCGTTCATAAAGCGCTGACATTTTATGCGGCCAATCACGAGAAACTGCTGTATCTGAAGGGAGATGACACCGATGGCGAATAAATCCCTGCGTGACATCAGCATGGACGGCCTCTGGACCAACAACCCGGCGCTGGTACAGCTGCTGGGCTTGTGCCCGCTGCTCGCGGTTACCGGCTCTGTGGTCAATGCACTGGGGCTGGGGCTGGCCACTGTGCTGGTTCTGGTCGGCTCCAACCTGTCTGTTTCGCTGATCCGTAACCACGTATCGGAAGCCGTACGTCTGCCTGCCTTTGTCATGATCATTGCGTCGTTTGTGACGGTGGCCGAGCTGGTGATGCAGGCTTTTACCTACGAGCTGTATGAAATTCTGGGCATTTTCATCCCTCTGATCGTTACCAACTGCGCTATTCTCGGTCGGGCTGATGCCTTTGCCAGCAAAAATCCGGTGCTGCCTTCTGTGCTTGATGGACTGATGATGGGGCTCGGCTTTACTCTGGTACTGATTCTGCTCGGCGGTATCCGTGAGGTGCTGGGTGAAGGTGTGCTGTTCAGCAACATGCAGCTGCTGTTTGGTCCTTCTGCCGCGAACTGGCAGATAACGGTCTTTCCTGATTATCCTGACTTTCTTTTCGCTATTCTCCCACCCGGTGCCTTTGTCGCCATGGGTCTCCTGATCGCCATCAAAAACATCATCGACGCTCAGCAGAAAGCCCGGGCAGAAGCCCGCAAAGCACCGGTTACCGCAGGCAGCAAGCGGGTCCGCGTTACTGGTAAAATCAGCTGAACAGCGGCCACAATGAATGTGGCGTTTGGCCACCGGCCTGACGCCACCGGAACATCTGTACCGGAACCCTGCTGGTATGCGTTGGGGATACCGTTCTATAATGCCCGACCTATAACGATAACTGTATTCCGCTATCCGGCTGTAGCCGGCATCAGAATGGATGGGACCTATGAATATTGCGCATACCGATGTGGCTTACGAAGTCAGTATTAATCCGGCCACTCTGGAAGAGATCGGTCGCCTGCCAATGACCACGCCGGAAGGCTTCACCGAAGCCTTTGAACAGGCCCGCCAGGCTCAGAAGGCCTGGGCTGAGCTGAGCTATAAGCAGCGTGCCAGATACATTCTGAAAATGGCCGATTACATCCGCGATCATGCCGATGAGCTGGCCGATATCATCAGCCGGGATAATGGTAAGCTCAAGATTGATGCCATGACGACTGAGGTGCTGCCTTCTGTCATGAGCTGTACCTGGTACGCCAAAAACGCGCCTAAGGTACTCAAAGACAAGCTGCTGATGCCACCATCACTGCTGTTTTTCAACAAGTGGTCCAAGCGTATTTACCAGCCAATCGGTACTCTTGGCATCATCAGCCCGTGGAACTACCCCTTCAGTATCCCGTTCGGTGAAATTGTTATGGCACTGATGGCCGGTAATGCGGTCGTGCTGAAGGTTGCCGCTCAGACTCCTATGGTGGGTGAAGCCATTGAGAAAGTAATCCGGTCTTCCGGTCTGCCGGATGGCCTGTTCCATCATGTGGTTGGCTCAGGTTCCAAAGTGCTGAACGCCATGCTTGAGAACGGCGCGAATAAAATCTTCTTCACCGGTTCAACCTTTGCCGGCAAGCAGGTCATGAAGTCCTGTGCCGACTATCTGGTCCCCTGCTCTCTGGAACTGGGTGGTAACGATGCCATGCTGGTGCTTGAGGATGCTCCGATCGAACGGGCCGTAAATGGTGCCATCTGGGGTGCCTTCCAGAACGCCGGTCAGTCCTGTGGTGGTGTGAAGCGTGTCTACGTGCACGAAAAGGTGTATGACAAGTTCATCGAGATGGCCATTGCCAAGACCAAAGCAACCCGTCATGGCCTGAACGGTTATGATACGGACATGGGTGCCGTCACCACCGAGAAGCAATTCCAGACCCTGCAGAAAGAACTGCAGATGGCACTGGATAACGGTGCCACCATCGCGGCTCAGTCCACACCGGTAGGTGAGCAGAAAGGCTATTTCTTCCCGGCGACTCTGCTGACCGGTGTCACCAACGACATGGAGTTCATCAAAGACGAAATCTTTGGTCCTTTCATGCCTGTGGTCAAAGTCAGCTCCGATGAAGAAGCCATCGCCATGGCCAACGACTCTCAGTACGGTCTGACCGCCTCCGTCTGGACCAAAGACAACGCCAAAGGTGTGCGTCTGGCCAAGAAACTTCAGGCTGGTGCGGTTACCGTCAACGACCACCTCTACACTCACGGTCTGGCGAATACTGAATGGGGTGGCCCGAAAGAGTCCGGTATCGGCCGTACTCACGGTGCACTGGGTCTGCATGAAGTATCAGAATCCAAGATCATTAACTGGGATATTCTGCCAACCCTGAGCAAAAAGAACGCCTGGTGGTTCCCGTTTGATGAAGCCATCTACCGCAACATGATGAAGCTGACCGCGTATCCGAAACCAAAAAGCGCCATGCAGTGGGTGATGCTGAACTTAACGGTTCTGCCGAAAGTTCTGCTGCGCATGATCAGCAAATGGAAAGTGAAGAAATAACCTTTCCTCATGACCAAAAAAAGCAGCCATCAGGCTGCTTTTTTTTGTGTCCGGCTTATTAAGCCGCATGGCGTGGTTTGTGTCGCGGGCGGATAACCGGTGCCAGCTTTGGCTCACCACGAACAACCACTTCGATAGCCGACTGACGGGGTGTCTGCAGCGGTTCAGCGATGTCTGCAAACAGAATATCCAGATCGTCGCCCTGAATCTGCTGACCTGAACGAACCGGCTCTGGTAATGCAGGGCTCATACGGCTGATAAAGGATACGGCAATCAAAGGGGCAATAAAGAAGGCGCTGATCAGCAAGGACTGAAGCCAGGCACCGGACACCTGATCGGTGGCGGCAAACGCAGGCCATGGGGTCAGGGCAAACAGAATAACAACGTGAGGCAGAGTACTTCTTTTCATTGATCTCTCCACTTGGATTATCCAATCCGGTAAGTAGTTACAGCTGGTGTTTGTTTTTATTTAACGATTGTTAATCGATCTGAATTCAGTATATGCCCGGGAAAATAAAAGCTCGTATTGTTTCACGGTGATTGTGTTGTGTTCGTGTAACCGCGGCTGAAGAACTGAAGAATCGCTTATCCATCCGGTAAAGCGGGTCTGCTTACGGCCATTCAGGACGGAAAATCCGGCGGCAGAAGCAGCGCATACCAGCCTGCTCAGCACACCGGGATTCTGTTACTGGCTTACGCCGCATGGCGGCTCTTACGGGGCTCTTTCGGCCTGATTGGTTCCCTGACTTCAGGTTCACCATCAACCACCACCTGCAGCGCTGGCTGGCGGATAAACTCATCCGCTTCTTCCGGTCCGATGGCTTCGGTCACGTGCAGGTCTTCAGCACGCAGTAATGACCGTTCGGGCAGTGATGGATTAACCCGTCCCAGCAGACTGGCGAACAGCAAGGGAGCCAGGAAGAAGCTGGTGATCAGGAGAGACTGCAGAAAGTCAGCCGGGACCTCCTGTCCGGCAGCGGCGAGGGCTGGCAGCGACCAGCCGGCAATGAGTGGAACTGCTGTAAGCGAAGTACTTCTGTCCATAAGTCCCTCCCGGGGGGATTCTCCGATCCCGTCATGTGTTTATGGCCTTTCGTACTCTGAGACGGAAACAGTCCCGGAAACGTTTAAGGCGGAGAGAGTATATGAAGAGAAGTTTTTCACGGAAATGACAGTTACAGGTTAGTTCTGTTGCTGCTGGGTAAAGCATACATTCGGCTGAATGACAGAGCTGCCAGAGCTCAGAGCTCCGGCATAGAGAGGCTGAGACATCGTCCCAGGAACAGGGAAAAGGACTGAACCGCTCTCAGAGCCCTTCTTCAGTCAACAGGAGGTTGGCGTGTGTCCCTTCATCAAGATAAGTCGGGCAGCCCTCCCCTTCCTGGACAGCATACTCCGCGGTAATGACCTGCCCGGTGGACAGATAGCCGTCGCTGCGGGCGTTGAATGCCCATGTCCCACCTTCGCTCCCAAAAGCACAGGGTAAGGTACAGTGCAGCCCCTCTCCGGTCACGGAGACGTTATTCCCCGTCTCTGCCAGTAACTGAAGCTCCGTGTCAGACAGCGGAGTGTCATTAACTACCAGATCGGTGAGGTCGACGTCACCGATGACGGCTCCGCTCTGAGAACCACTGGCCGAGTCGATATGCAGAACCGGCTCCAGTTCAATGATGACACAGGGACCGACAAGGGTATCCTCAACCTCAGAGTCTCCGCCACAAGCGCTCAGTAACAGAGGTCCCGCGCTGATCAGCGCGCCAGCGAGTATCCACCCGGTGTGTCTCATCGTGCTTCCTGCCAGGGTTGGGGTGATCGGACGCTGATTTTGATTTAAAATCCGCCGCCCGACAATGCTGCAGCTGAAATGCAGCCATTGATGAACATTTGCCCCGGTTTTACGTTCCGGCAAGCGAGGAAAACTATGACAGATACCGCCCCCGTTGTGGTCTGTGCCCTGTACAAATTCGTCACACTCGACGATTTTGAAACACTGCGCGCCCCACTGCACACCACCATGATCACCAATGGCGTCAAAGGCACGCTGCTGCTGGCCGAAGAAGGCATCAATGGCACTGTCTCCGGCAGTCGTGCCGGCATTGATGCCCTGCTCAACTGGCTGAAACAGGACCCGCGTCTGGCGGACATCAGCCACAAAGAGTCTTACGAAGCGACCCAGCCTTTCTACCGCACTAAGGTCAAACTCAAAAAAGAGATTGTCACTATGGGTGTGGAAGGCATTGATCCCAAGCGCGTAGTGGGTACCTATGTGAAACCAGCAGACTGGAATGCTCTGATTTCTGACCCTGGAGTCATTCTGGTGGATACGCGTAACGATTACGAAGTAGAAATCGGCACGTTCAAAGGAGCCATTGATCCGGCCACCAAAACCTTCCGTGAATTTCCGCAGTACGTTAAAGAGAATCTGGACCCGGAGAAACATAAGAAAGTCGCCATGTTCTGCACCGGTGGCATCCGTTGTGAGAAATCAACGGCTTACCTTAAGGAACAGGGCTTCGATGAGGTGTATCACCTCGAAGGCGGGATTCTGAAATACCTCGAAGAAGTACCGAAAGAAGAATCCCTGTGGGAAGGTGAATGCTTTGTGTTCGATAACCGGGTGACCGTTGACCATGACCTGAAGCCAGGTCAGTACGACCAGTGCCATGCCTGTCGCCGCCCGATTACGGGTGAGGACAAAGCATCAGAACACTACATCGCCGGTGTCAGCTGCCCACACTGCATCGATGAATACACGGATGAGCAGCGCGAACGTTTCCGTCAGCGTGAGCGTCAGGTGCAGATTGCCCGGGAACGGGGTGAAGAGCACATTGGCTGCGACCGTAAAAAACAGGTCGCCAGACGACGTGAAGAAAAGATGGCGTTCAAAGAATCCCAGCGCCAGCACAACAAGCACTGATTTCCGGTCTGTTGAAGCTGGCCTGTTGTTTCAGGCCGTCCTCAACGGAAGCCATCATCCACCATCACCGGTGTGATGTCGCAGACCGGATCCGCGGGCTCACCGGCTGAGCTGAGCCCGCGAATTTCTCCGGGCTGCATCACAGTGAAGCGGTCCGCTGCCAGACCCGCTTCTGTCACCGCACGATGCAACCTTTGCGGCGGTTCTGTCATCGCCTCGAAGGTGAGAATGAAGGTTCCCCAGTGCATACCGACGGCCTGCACTGCGCCCATATCCTGAAACACCTGCACCGCCTCTTCCGGGTTCATATGGGCATCTTTCATGAACCAGCGCGGATCGTAAGCACCTATCGGTATCAGCGCCATATCGATGCCCGGAAAGCATTCGCCGATCCTGCGGAAATCATCACTGTAACCACTGTCACCCACATGCATCAGCCTTTGCCCCGGACTGTCCATCACCCAACCGGCCCAAAGGGTACGGTTACGGTCAAAGAGCCCACGGGCGGACCAATGCTTCACCGGAACAGCGTAAAAACGGGTGTCGCCTAAAGTTGCAGACTGCCACCAGTCCAGCTCAGTTACTTCCGGAATTCCCCGGTCGCGGAACCAGTCAGCCAGCCCGAGCGGTACGAAGAAATGCGGCGGGTTGTCGGGCTGCCGGATACGCAGGGCTTTCACCGAAGCGGTATCCAGATGATCGTAGTGATTGTGAGAGATAACGACAGCGTCAATCTGTGGCAGATCCGACGGATCCAGAGGCAGTCCGGTCACCCGCTCAGGCCCGGCGAAAAAGACCGGCGACGCACGACGGCTGAATTGCGGATCCGTCAGAATAGTCCTGTCGCCCAGCTGCAACAGAAAAGTACTGTGCCCGAGCCAGACCATCTGCGACTGTGTGGGGTGCCGCAGTGCCTCCGGATCAACCTGTGATACGGGCAAGGCCACAGCCTGAGGTTTTTCTTTACCGGCAAAGGCACGCCAGAGGTCACCCAGTGATTTATTGATTGCCTGACCATCTGTGTTGGTGAATGTCCCGTCAGACAACTGATGCCCGGATGCTTCTGCGACCGGCAGTTCCTCAGCCACAACCACCACAGGCAGCGTCAGCAGAAGCAAAAACAGCAAGCCGGACAGGTTAACGCGCAAGGCAGTCTGTCTCCGCCGGAACCTGACGCATGACCAGCAGGATCTGGCCAACATCCAGGCCGAATTTAGTCATGCGTGTTTCGTTGACGACCACACCCTCGGCCACCATGAACATACGGTCATCCATATTCAGGGCAATCGTATCGCCATTATCCCTGACATAATTGAGAACATACTTCATCTGCAGGGTATTCCCGGCAAAGGTCATCAGTACCGGTTCAGGAACATCCGTGGCGGATGCCAGGTACGCCGCCAGCCCCTCTTCTGTGGTGACCGGTTGCAGTGTCCAGACCCGGGTTTCTTCTTTGGGCTCAGCACCGGCTTCGTCGTAAAAATAGAAGACTTCATCCAGAGTACCGGTCCCGTCCGCATTCCAGCTGGCCAGTATCTGCGCATTGAACTGACGGATTTCAGCCCCTGAGCGATCACGGACTACGCCATCGGCACAGAGCTTACCCTTGAAGAAACCCTGTGGTGTTAACCGGGGTTGGCGGCCCTCCGCATGATCGACACTGACACCAGAGCAGGCCATCAGCCAGACACTGCTGGCCAGAATCAGTAAGATCCGGATGAAAATACGCATAGCTGACTCCTCATTTCTTATACAACAATTATACATACAGAGAATCCAGAGTCATTCTGAAGACGCGGTTCTGCGGACATAAAAAAACCCGCACCGTTTCCGGCGCGGGTTTCTGTCACTGAATCAGACTGGCTGATCAGTTACACGCAGAGCCCGGGCTCACATCAGAGGTGATACCAACACCCGCGAGAGAGTCCTGAACATCGGACACGTCGTAACCCAGATCACAGGCCGCATCCATCACACCATCACCGGCGGTATCCCAGTCAACGCTGGAGGTCCAGTACATCATGTTGGCAGTGGCATACACTTCAAAGGCTTTCTGAGTATCCCAACCAGCGGTTGTGGACAGCAGGTAGAAGGCTTTGTTGTACACACCTGAGCTGTAATGAACGTCCAGGCCGCTGTAGTAGTCGTCCTGGTGATCAATGGAGATACCGTCCAGAGTCGGCTCATCCATATAACGCAGGGCACCGGTGCCTTTGAAGATCTGCTCACCGACCATCCAGTCGTTGGTACCGGTCATGTAGAACTCGGCTGCTTCACCCGCCATATCAGAGAAGGACTCGTTCAGGCCACCTGACTTGCCGGAGTACACCAGACCGGAGTTCTGTTCGGTGAAGCCGTGGCTCACTTCGTGCGCAGATACATCCAGGCTTACCAGTGGGTAGAAGGTGCCAGCACCATCACCGAAGGTCATGGCAGAGCCGTTCCAGAAGGCGTTCTGATAGTTGCGGCCGTAGTGAACACGCATGGTCAGCTGGAACGTCAGCGGTGCTGTGTTCAGCCAGTCAGAATACATGTCGAAAATGACCTTACCGAAGTAGTGCGCATCGTTCAGCGGTGAGTAGGCACCGTTGATTGACTTGTAGGTGTTCTCCGGGCAATAGAAAGAGAACGGAGACGTTGGCAGGAAATAACGGCGGTTACGCAGGTCAATAGTCTGAACCACAGCGTTGTCCATGGTGCAGACACCACCGGACTGAGCTACGTCGAGATAGCCAAAGTCAGTACCATAGTAGTAGATACCGGTTTTCTCGTTACCACCCGGACCGGTCGCATCTGCGGTCTGCAGATTGTCGAAGCTCTTCAGAACGTCACCGGTGCGGGCATCGATGATGAAGTGCGGACGGCTCGGCTTGTCACCGTACTGCACGAACGTGACTTCATAAACCAGACGGGCTTTACCAGCCTCATCCTGCCAGATAGCCAGCTGAGCGCTCTCATTTTCATAGCTCAGACGACCGGCGGCAGACGCAGCAGCGATCGCTTTGGCGTTTTTCAGCACTTTACGCTCAGACAGAGCCGGACGGATGCTCTTCACATCATCGGCAATGCGGTTCAGTACAGAACCGTAGCCCAGCTTGAACGAGCCGTCAGCCAGGGTCGCGACAACAACGTCATCGCCCAGAACCGGCAATCCGCGGTACATCTGGGTGTAGCGGACCGTGGTGCTGCCGTCAGCAGCCAGGTAGCTCTTGCGCTCTTTGAGTGAATCAACACCGGCACGCAGACCCAGTACGGAATCCAGCTTGCTGGTGTCCAGTTTCTGAGCAACGAGAGTACGGAGTGGTTGGATATCGCGGACGGACTGTCGGTCTGCTGCATCAGCAGCCTGAATGCTGAGACCGAGGATAGCCGTCATGGCAGTCAGTAGTTTTTTCATCAGGAATCCTTATTAATAATTTTTGAATGGAATCCGCTCCCTGCGGGGGTTGGCAGCAACCGCCGGGATCTTCCGGATAGGGGCTGCCGCCAGAACGGGGAACAATGTATCAGTCTTTTACAATAACTTACATGCCACCTTGGGCCATATGCACAGCCGGGTCACAAAGTCACCAATTTCAGACCGACAGATTCATTAACCAACCGATCAGCAATACCTGAGGCACCGTCACTAACGGCAGGAAGAGTGCAATCTTCCAGCTGCGGGTAGTGTCTCGCAGCGACATGATCTCGGTGTAGTCCGTGGCTGCCCCGGCCATCAGGAAGGTAAAGGCATTCCCCGGTGCTCCGGCCCGGTTAAACAGATCGGCAGCAATCGGGCTTGATCCCTCAGAGCAGACTTCAATCAGGGTGGTCGCCAGCAGCGTCAGCAACAGACCCGTCATGCTGGCACCGAACCAGACGCCGAAGCTGTCTTCCGGCACAAAGGCACGGATCAGTGCCACCAGTACCACACCAAAAACGACCCAGCGCAGCACCGTTCTGGACTCCTTCAGACCCTGCCAGAACATGGCAAGCAAGGAGGCCGGACGCCAGTCGTTCTCTGCCCAGGTCTGTTTCAGTGCCGGCATAAACTGCACGCCACTCTCCACCACACCATGCGGATTCTCAGGCAGAGTGCCACGCCGGACCAGAGCATCGAAGATCAGACCACTGACCCAGGCGATCAGCAGAGAGCCAAGGATGAACAGCAGAGTCCAGGGCAGACCGATCAGCCCCACCAGAATCAATGTCAGGGTCAGTGAGTTCCACGGACTGGCAATCAGAAAAGCCATCACCTGACCGATACTGGCACCCCGTTCATACAGCTTCATACCGACCATCAGAATGCCGTGGTTACACAGATCCAGCATCAGCCCCGCGATGGTTGCCCGTACTACCCCACCGCCGGTTCCGGCCTTGCCCAGTACCGACATCACCAGCTCCCGGGGAATACGGCCCAGCAGGCCGACAAAGAATGCCGCCGATAGAATCCCCCACCACATAGCATTCACCATCTCGTGGCTGGTCATGAACATGGTATTCAGCCAGTCCGGAAGACCGTTGGCGTAGACTGCCATGTCAGTGCCGGAAGATTCATGCCCGGACATATCATGACCGGTGGCATTGAGACCAAACAGAAAATAACTGATATAGCCAATCACCACTGTTGGGGTACAGATCCAGAAAATCCAGTCAATCCGCTGCTTCCCTCCGGTATCACAACAGCCGCCACCGGCTTCCGTGCTGCTGGCTTCTGTCCCGCAACAGGAGCTGGCAGCGGCCCTGGAACTGGCTTCCACATGACAGCTGTCACCAGCCCCCTGCTTCACCTCAACGGCGCTACCACAACAGGAAGAAGCTGCAACCGGGGCATTCTGAGCGGCAGATTGCGTATCACAGCAGGCGCTTTTTTCGGTATCTGCTGCGGTATGGCAGCTATCCGCGGCTGCATGATCTTTTCTCGCTGCACCACTGCTGCTTCCACAGCAGGAGGGTGAGTTGTCTGGTTTTTCAGGTGTGGCTTCTTCGCCACAGCAGGATGAGGACGAATCAGTGCTCATGACGGACTCCTTCAATAAGGTGACAGATGTGATCGCCGCAGGGTTCGCAATCCGGCTGATCACGCCACTGCCGGGTTGCCTGCTCCATACGTTCTACCAGTGACTGCAGGCTGGCCAGTTGCCGTCGGGCATCCGTCAGACGTTCTTCAATCAGGCTGCGGGCATGAGGACAAGGTGACTCACCCCGCCCGGCATCATCCAGCAGTGTGCGGATATCCTCCAGGCTGAAACCCAGATCCCTCGCAGAAAGAATGAAGCTGAGTGTTTTCTGATCTTCAGCACTGAAGCGGTGGTAGCCGGAGTCATCCTTCGGCGGATTGAGCAGCCCGATACGTACGTAATGACGGACGGTATCCGGGCTGATATGGAACTCGCTGGCCAGCTGACTGACCCTGAGGCTTGTATTCATCCTGATGTTTCCTGCGAATCAAACGACAATGATCACAGGATAAACCTGCGAGTAACTCGCAGGTCAAGAGGTCCGCTGCAGAAAATTTCAGGCGCTGGCTTTCTCTTCCTGCGGATGCCCGAATTCGCTGATCCCGAGGGCCTCTTCACTGTACTGCCAGAGACGGTCCCTGAGATTGCGGCTGCGGCTGCGCAGGCTGGTCAGATCACGGCGACGGCGGCACCAGTACTGACCGGACTGGGAGACTGCGGGGTCGGTAGCCAGAAAAATCTGTGTATCGGCCCCCTCTTCCGCATCAATCAGGAAAGGATCAATCATCCGGTTGAAAAGCCCCGGGGTACTGCGCCACAGTTCCGTTCTTACTCCGCCCGGGTGAAAGGCATTCACCTGAATACCATCCGCCTGCAGATGCTCCGCCAGGGAACGGACGAACAGCAGATTCGCCAGTTTGGAGCGTCCATAACTTAACAGAGGAGCCAGTACTCTCATACGGCTCTTCGTCGGGTGCTCAATACCCGGAAAGAAACGGATCAGCGAAGCCACATGATGCGCGACAGAGCTGGTGACAATGATTCGCGGGTTTTCAGCCTGACGTACCAATGGCAGCAATTCGTGGGTCAGCAGAAAATGCCCCAGATGCGTTGTCGCGAACATAAACTCATGACCGCTCTTACTCAGGCGGTGGCGCCGGGTGTACAAACCGGCGTTCAGTATCAGCAGCTGTATGGAATCTGTATTTCCGCGTATCTCTGAAGCTACCGCACGGACAGCCTCAAAATCCGACAGGTCAACCGCATAAAACTGCACGTCGGCACCCGGCACATCATGACGGATGCGTTCTGCCAGAGCGTTACCTTTATCCGGATCTCTGGCAATCAGAATAAGGCGGTAGCCTTTGCGGGCCAGCGCCAGTGCCGTTACTCTGCCAATCCCGGCAGTGCCCCCGGTAATCAATGCGGTTTTCATGCAATCTTCTCCGTTATTATTATTGCGTCACCGGACTCCTGCCCGGGTCCGGATCCCGCCCTGAATGAGGACGGACTGGTCAATCATATATGCTGAAACACCGGTTTGTCTGATCAGTCACGCAAAGTTGCGTTCACTGCGAACCGCGTCTCAGGTTAAAATGTGCCACTTTCCCCTCTGACACACCAGCCCTATGACTGCCAAGATTCTCACCACTGAAGACTTTCTGCTCGCCGCCAAACGCTCGGAAATCAGTACCCTGCGCCAGTTGATGATCAGTTGTGATCTGGTTACCCGGGCCACCGAGCTGATTCATGAGCTGCAACGCGAACGCGGACAGTCAAATATTTATCTGGTATCCGATGGTCGCCGCTTTGCCAAAGAACGTGATGAAGAAATGCAGACCTGCCTGACGGCGGAAACCAATTTCCGTCAGGTGCTGAACAAGCTCAACCTGGATCACTGTGCCAGCAGCTCCAGCCGGATATTCAGCTGCATTGCCCATGTTCTTCACGGTCTGGATGGATTACCGGCCCAGCGGGAACTGATCACCAGCGGTAAAATCCGTGCCGCCGATAATACCAAAGCCTACAGTGACCTGATTGCCGGGCTGCTGTCACTGGTGTTTGAAGCGGCGGATCTCTCTTCAGATCCGGACATCACCCGGGCTCTGGTGGCCATGTTCAATTTTGTACAGGGCAAAGAATACAGCGGACAGGAACGTGCCTGGGGACTGATCGGCTTTACCGCAGGAACCTTCAAAGACGTGCTCAAAGAACGGCTGAAAGTGCTGCAGGAAGCCCAGGACCGCTGCTTTGATATCTTCAACAATTTCGCCCACACCATTGCGGTGGCACAATGGCGCCAGGTCGAAAACAGCGAAGCCACCGGCGAATTTCAGCGCATGCGTCAGATGATCAACCGCTATCAGTCTGGCGATCATCTGCCTACAGCCATCAGCGATGTCTGGTACGAAGTAGCTACCCGCCGTATCGACAGCATGCAGGAAATTGAACACGAACTGGCGGCCGCCCTGCTGACCCTCTGTCAGCAGAAAATCGATCAGGCAGAAGAAGATCTGCGTCTGCACCACGACAAGCTGAAGAGCCTGGAAGACATCGGTGAGCCGCCTCAATCACCACTCAGTGCCATGCCCGATGCCTCCGGTGTCAGCGTCACTCCCGGAGTGAACGTCAAACTGGCGCGTACCATCTACGATCTGGTACAGGGTCAGGCCGAGCGTCTGGAACGTATGAGTGGCGAACTCGCGGAAGTCCGCCAGGCACTGGAGGAGCGCAAGCTGATTGATAAAGCCAAGGGCATCCTCATTCAGTCACGCGGGATCACCGAAGAAGAAGCGTACAAGCAACTGCGGCAGTCAGCCATGGACAGTAACAAGCGCATTATTGATGTGGCGGTGAACATCATCAGCGTCGCGGACATGCTCAAAGGACGGAGCTGATCTCCCGGGGCAGTGTCCGCCTGGCCTGCCTCAACCTGGCCAGTCGCCCTGTCGGGTACGCTTGATAAAATGTGCCTCACAATCCGGGTTCACCAGAGTGAAAATACTGTAGTGTTTCTCGCCGACCCGGATATAGCTGGCCACCTCTTTGGTGCGGCTTGGCAGGTGCAACTTAAGGACTTTAGCCGGACGGAACACCTCACCCTGACGGCGGAAGAAGCCCAGAGCTTTGGCGTCAGATGCGGCTTTGGCATCCGCATCACGGCACTCAGGCAAGGCGGACGCCGACAGAGAGACAGCAGCCAGAAGCACCGCCAGGGAAAGGGAATTCAGAATTTTCATACTTTCAGTGTAGACACTGAAAACTGCCCTGCCCGGTCAGCCCCTCCGGACGACAGCTCTGACAGCCGGTCTGATGATTCTGAGAATCACCCCAGTCTGTTGTTCCCCAAAAGAACCTCCAGCTGATTACTACCGGCACGCCCGGGCTGATTGATCATTTCATCATACGCGCTCTGGTGTCTCAGCACCTGAGCTGCCACTGGCAGATTCTCGAACTGCGCCTGCAACGACAACAGATTGTGCGCCCGCAAGGGTCGCCCTCCGGCGGTCATGATCAGGTGTTCCTCGCCATCAATGCAGGCAGAGACCTGATACAGGGCCAGATCCAGCGAATGGAAAATCAGTTTAGGGATGGTTTCCAGACGGCGCAACTCAGACAGGGTTATGCTCACGGGCTTGGCCTCCTTCACAGACAATCAGATCATGACAACAAAAAAGCCGTGGCAATGCCACGGCTCCTGAAGAAACACTCAGAGCGGTTGTTTACTCGTCGCCACCGAATACGCCCAGAATCTGCAGCAGACTCAGGAACAGGTTGTAGATCGAAACATACAGGCTGACAGCCGCTGAGATGTAGTTGGTCTCACCACCGTGAATGATGGCACTGGTCTGGTAAGCAATCATGGCTGACATCAGGATGATCAGCATACCGGAGAAGGCCAGAGACAGCGCCGGGATGTTGAGGAAGATGTTCGCTACCATCATCACGATGGCCACGATCATACCCACCATCAGGGTTTTGCCCCAGCCAGACAGATCTTTACCGGTCGCCAGCACCCAGGAAGACAGGCCGAAGAAGATCAGACCAGTACCGCCCATGGCCGTGGCAATCAGACCACCACCGTTTGGCAGCTGAGCATACAGATTCAGGATCGGCCCCAGGGTGTAACCCATGAAACCGGTCAGAGCGAAGGTCAGCACCAGACCCATGCCAGAGTTCTTGGTTTTCTCAATACCAAACAGCAGACCATAGAAGCCCACCAGAGTAATCAGAATACCCGGATGCGGCGCATTGAACATCATAGAAGCGGCTGCCACCAGACCACTGAACACCAGCGTCATGGCCAGCAGTGCGTAGGTGTTACGCAGTACTTTGTTGGCGTCAGTACCAATGGTGGTGGTCTGACGGAAATGCTCCTGCTGCGCCGGAATACTGCGGGCAACAGGCTCTTTGTTCGAGTCGTTAAGATAATCAGGACGGTTCATAGCGCACTCCTTACTGAGGGCAGTTATCACTTATCTTCAGTATTGTAGACAAGCCGAAAGCCAAATAATATTCGAATTACATTTCTTTAATACATCGAATTTTTCGAACTGTTATGCGTCTGAACTACAAGCACCTTCGCTATTTTTATGCCGTCGCCGAATCCCTGAGTATCAAAGAGGCCGCCAGACGCCTGAATCTGACGCCACAGACCATCAGTGGTCAGCTGAAAATGCTGGAGGATGAACTGGGTGAAGCCCTGTTCCGTAAATCCGGACGCGGACTTGAACTCACAGAAGCCGGCCAGGTGGCACTGGAATACTGCAACGAGATTTTCCGCTTAGGAGACGAGCTGCAGGAAGTGCTGCATCAGGGACTGGATTCACGCGCAGAAGAACTGCGGGTCGGCATCGTGGATGCCCTGCCCAAATCCATTGCCCAGCGTATTCTCGCCCCATTACTGAAAGACAGCGGCAACATGCGCCTGATCTGCCGGGAAGAACAGATGACCGCCCTTCTCGGTGAGTTGGCCGTTCACCGGCTGGACCTGGTGCTGGCTGACAGCCCGATTCCACCGGGCATGAACATCCGCTGCTTCAATCACGTACTGGCACGATCGACCATTGCCTGTTTTGCCGCCCCACAGCTCATCCGCGATCAACCGGCTTTTCCTCAGTGTCTGCAGGACGCCCCCGTGCTGTTGCCGACGGATGCCTCATCCGCCCTGCGTACCAACTTACTGAGCTGGCTGCAGCGTCAGCAGATCAAAGTCCGTATCGCCGGAGAGTTTGATGACTCCGCCCTGATGAAAGCCTTTGGCAGCGAAGGTCACGGCTATTTCTTTGCCCCACAGATCGTCACTGCAGAAATCTGTGCGCGCTATGGCGTGAAGGTGGCGGGGCTGATTCCGGAGCTGGAGCAGACGGTGTACGGTATTGTCGCGGAGAGAAGGATGACTCACAGCGCGGTACGGGAGCTTACCCGCACGGCGCTGGAGCATTAAACGGTTATTCTTTCGGATTACGGCATTCGTCACGTGACGGGTCAAACTTACAGCGGATCTTACGCTGCAGAGTCAGCATCGACGGATCGTAGTAACCATCATCACGCAACTTCAGGCGTACATCCAGCATGGTATTTTCCAGGCGCTGCACTTTCTGAGCGTCGCTGGCCAGCCACATGGACTGCGGAATAATCGACATTTCGCGATCCAGACGATTGGTATAACTGTCAAACTTGAACAGGAAATCTTCGCGCAGAATCTGCGCCAGACCCGCCGGGAAACGATCAGTATAACCAATCAGATGAACGGTACTGGTGGCCAGCGGCGTATTCATAATACCGGCAGCATTCTCATTACCACCGTCACGCATCACCAGATAACCCGCCGCGGGGGAGATCATGCTGGCCAGCTCGCCCTGAGAAAACTTCTGTACGTTTTCCAGCATGGTCCCCGGAACCGGAATGCCACCCAAGCGGCTGATCAGCTCAGCGTATTCCGGATACTGGGCTTCCACGCCAACGCGGGTACCGCGCAGCTCAACGACATCACGCAGATTGCGGTTGTTGGTAAAAACATAGTTTTCGCCGACGCTGACCACACCCAGCACGGTGTACTCAGGATCCGTCAGTTTCGGAGCAAGTTTCGGGTTGGCCATCAGCTGTACCAGAACCTGAAGCTGTTTACGGTCTTTCACAGCACCTACCGCTTCGATGGTGCCGGCAAAGCGGTTGAACTGAATCGCCTGATGCCCCCGCACCAGAGCCGCGTCACACTTCTGCCCTTCTTTGAAATCATTCAGAAGGTCCTGTTCGTTCTGATAGATGATGAAATCCAGTTCCATACCATAATGCAGGGAACGCAGTTTCTGATCATCCGCCGTGGATGCAACCGGACCGGCTTTACCCAGTGGGTCCCAGAGACAGAATGTACGGTGGATACGGCCACCGACCATTTCATCGGCAAGAATCTTACGCAATGCGCGGATACGTTTCTCCAACGGCAGGTTGGAGTTCATTACCGTATCTTCCAGCTTCTGCATGCGCCGGTCTTCAAGGCTCTGAGATGAATCCGGCGTCTCTGCGTGAGCAGGAATAACAAGCAGGGCAAACGCCAACGCAAGAAAAGTTCTGATGATCATTCCTTGTCCTTCTTCAATAGGGTCAGTTCATGAGGAATCTGATTCAGACAGGCACCCGGTAACATCGCCTCCGGCGTCCGGCGAGGGATATGAGGGAATCCATGACACAGACAGGTTGTATCGATGAAATTCTGACGGCTCATTATTATTTTTTCCGTCCTGCTGATTCTGAGTTAAAGCATAACATGGGGCACAAATCCCCACTGTTACCCAGTTTTAATATTGATAACACCGTCATTGTTAACAAGCAATACAATCTTGACGCCGGACGGATAAAGGCCGGATTTTCCCAATCAGAATCCGGCCTCCGGTTACTCTAGCGGACCGTACTTTACGGCACACTTTCCTCTTCTTCAACTTCCGGTGGCAAGAGGTCTTCACGACTGATGCCCAGCAGCAGCAGCAGATTTGCAGCCACATAGATGGAAGAGTAAGTACCGACCACAATACCTATGATCAGGGCCAGGGCGAAATTGTGAATGATGTCACCACCGAGGAAGAACAGCGCAATCAACACCAGTACCGTGGTCGCCGAAGTCATCAGCGTCCGGTCCAGCGTCTGGCTCAAAGAACCGTTCATGATTTCAATCGGCGTACCTGAGCGTTCAATGCGGAAGTTTTCGCGGATGCGGTCATACACCACGATGGTATCGTTCAGGGAATAACCAATCACCGCCAACAGCGCTGCCAGCACGTTCAGGTCAAATTCCCACTGGAACAGGGCAAACAGACCAATGATGATCAGTACGTCATGGAACAGAGCCAGTACCGCACCCAGAGAGAACTTCCACTGGAAACGGAAGGCCACATAGGCCATCACCACAAACAGTGCCGCCAGCAGAGCGATACCGCCCTGGTCACGCAGTTCTTCACCCACACTGGCACCGACAAACTCACTGCGCATCAGGGTCAGGCTGTTATCACCGGCATTGTCCTGCAGCAGGGTCAGAACTTCATTCCCCAGACCATCGTGGAAAGCTTCAGACATACGTACCAGTACATCGGTTTCGGAACCGAAATTCTGTACTGTCACGTCCCGGTAACCTGCAGTATCCAGAACGGCCTTCACATTCTCCGTCGGTACCGGCGTCTCGTACTGAACTTCCAGTAAAGTACCACCGGTAAAGTCCAGACCGAAGTTGATGCCACGCATGGTCAGAGAAACCACAGCAATCAGCAGCAGAGACAGGGACAAAACCGTTGCCACATGGCGGAAGCGCATAAAATTCAGGGTTTTCATACTTTGCCTCCGATAGACAGACTTTCAGTGCGGCGGCCACCGTAAATCAGGTTGGTCAGCGCACGTGTCACCATAATGGCCGTAAACATGGAGGTCAGGATGCCGAACGACAGGGTCACGGCAAAACCTTTCACCGGACCGGTACCAACGGCAAACAGAATCACCGCCACAATCAGGGTGGTCAGGTTGGCATCAAAAATGGTCAGGAAGGCACGGTCATACCCTTCATGAATCGCCTGTTGTGGCGAGCGCCCTGCCCGCATCTCCTCACGGATCCGCGAGAAGATCAGTACGTTGGCGTCTACCGCCATACCGACGGTCAGTACGATACCGGCAATACCCGGCAGAGTCAGGGTGGCACCAATGATGGACATCAGCGCGACCAGCAGAATCAGGTTAACCGCCAGTGCGATGTTGGCCAGCAGACCAAAGGTGCGGTAGAACACCAGCATGGCCACCAGAACCAGCGCCAGACCAACGACAACGGAGCGGGCACCCATCTCGATATTCTCTTTACCCAGACTCGGGCCGACAGTCCGTTCTTCGACGAAGTCCATCGGTGCCGCCAGTGCACCGGCACGCAGCAGCAGTGCCAGCTCCGGCGCTTCCGCGCTGTCCAGACCGGTGATCTGGAAGTTGGAGCCGAACACGCCCTGAATCGTCGCCAGAGAAATGATGGATTTCTCAACCACCTGCACTGTCTTCGGCACTTCTACGCCATCAACAATCTCATAGGTCGTTTTCGGTTTGCGCTCAACAAAAAGAACCGCCATGCGCTTGCCCACCGATTTCTTGGTGTTCTGCGACATACGTGCACCGCCTTTGGCGTCAAGGCTGACGTTTACCAGCGGCAGGCTGTTCTGGTCAAAACCGGTTTTGGCGTTGGTCACGCTGTCACCTGTGGTGATAACGGCTTTTTCCAGGCGCGCAGTACGGAATTCATTATTACGGAACGTGTATTCTTCTGAAGAGAAACGGCTGGCGCCCGGCTCGGCTTCCATGCGGAACTCGAGGTTAGCGGCTTTACCCAGAATCTTCTTCGCTTCTGCGGTGTCCTGCACACCCGGCAGCTCCACCACAATGCGGTTACGGCCCTGACGCTGCACCAGCGGCTCAGCTACACCCAGTTCGTTCACCCGGTTACGCAGGGTGACCAGGTTCTGCTTAACGGCGTAGTCTTCGAACTCACGGATTTTCTGCTCAGTAATCTGCAGCACCAGATCGAAGTACTCCGCATCGTTTTCTTCGCGGATCAGGAATTCGTTGTTGTACGCACGGTTGATGAAGCCACGTGCCGAGGCACGGGTTGCGTCGTCACGGAAACTGAGACGCACCGTGTTGTCTTCAATCACCACACGACGGTATTTGATGTCTTCTTCACGCAGACGGGTACGCAGGTCATCGCGGTAATTGTCGATACGGCCTGTCACATACTCATCCATGTCCACTTCCATCAGGAAGTGCACACCACCACTCAGGTCCAGACCCAGTGTCATCGGGCCCGCACCCAGATCCGCCAGCCAGGTCGGCGTGGTCGGTGCCAGGTTCAGTGCCACCACATAGTCATCACCCAGCTGACGCTGAATCGCCGCCTTGGCCGGCAGCTGATCACCGGCGGTGTTCAGGCGCAACAGCGCTGTGCTGCCATTCACTTCCGTACCAAAAAATTTGATACCGGCGTCGCTCAGTGCGGATTCCACCTGCTTCAGCGTGGTGGATGACATTTCAGCTCCGGCCTGGGCAGGAGTCACCTGAATGGCCGGATCCGGCGGATAAAGGTTGGGTGCTGCGTAAATCAGGCCCAGCACAATGGCGGCCAGAATCAGCAGGTTTTTCCAGAGAGGGTATTTGTTAAGCATAGAATTGCCGTATTTTTATAAAATAAAACGGCCCGTCAGGGCCGCTTAGGAGATCAGGCTTTTACTTCTTTGATCGTGCCTTTTGGCAGAACGGCAGTAATAGCAACTTTCTGTACCGGGAACTGTACCCCGTCAGCAATCTCAATCACCACGAACTCTTCGCCCACTTTAATGACCTTGCCCAGAATGCCACCGGCAGTGACGACTTCATCATTTTTGTCCAGGCCAGCCATCAGATTCTTGTGTTCTTTCTGGCGCTTGGACTGCGGACGCCACAGCAGGAAGTAAAAAATCACCAGGAAGCCACCGAGGAAAACGATCTGCCCCATCGCGCCCATCGCGCCTTCGGTCGGTTCAGCCATGGCCATAGCGGGTGTGAACAGGGCCACGAGCGCCAGAAGTGATTTCATAAATGTGTATCTCCAGTCATAAGTTTTTAATGCGTAAAACAGTTCAGATGCATACTGCTATCTGTTATTCAGCCCCGGAATCCTGTTGTGCACTGTCCGGTTCATCACCATCCAGAGGCGGCACAGGCAGGTTCCGCTGCTGATAGAAGTCTTCAACAAAGGCGGCAAATGTACCTTCTTCAAGTGAGCGGCGCAAACCAGCCATCAGGGTCTGGTAGTAATGCAGGTTGTGGATGCTGTTCAGTGTCGCACCCAGCATTTCGCCGCACTTATCAAGATGATAAAGATAGGCACGGCTGTAGTTGCGGCAGGTATAGCAATCACACTGCGGGTCTACCGGCCCGGTATCCGTCTTATTGGTGGCATTCCGGATTTTTACAACCCCGGTGTGTGTAAAAAGGTGGCCGTTGCGCGCATTGCGCGTCGGCATCACACAGTCAAACATATCAATGCCACGGCGAACGCCCTCGACCAGATCTTCCGGCTTGCCAACGCCCATCAGGTAACGTGGCTTATCCGCCGGCATTTTCGGCGCGATATGACGCAGCACACGCATCATATCCGGCTTGGGCTCACCGACACTCAGACCACCGACGGCATAGCCGTCAAACTCAATATCCAGCAACCCCTGCAGAGACTCATCGCGCAAGGCTTCGTACATGCCGCCCTGAATGATACCGAACAGGGCCGACGGGTTGTCACCGTGAGCGTCTTTCGAGCGTTTCGCCCAACGCAGGGACAGGCGCATGGAATCGGCGGCTTCTTCAAAGGTGGCAGGATACGGTGTGCATTCGTCGAAAATCATGACAATGTCCGAACCCAGCTCACGCTGAACCTGCATGGAGCTTTCCGGCGTCATCAGGACTTTATCGCCGTTCACTGGCGAGGCGAAACGTACGCCCTCTTCCGTGATCTTGCGCATCTTACCCAGGCTGAACACCTGAAAGCCGCCGGAATCCGTCAGGATGGGTTTATCCCAACCGATAAAATCGTGCAGATCGCCATGGGCCTTAACGACCTCGGTACCCGGGCGCAGCATGAGATGAAAGGTATTGCCGAGAATGATATCAGCACCCAGTTCTTCCACCTGCTCCGGCGTCAGACCTTTCACCGAGCCGTAAGTGCCCACCGGCATAAAGGCCGGGGTCTCGACTTTGCCACGCGGAAACGTCAGGGTGCCACGGCGGGCACAACTGCCGTCTTTTTCTTCGGCGGGGTTGAGTGCAGAGTGCAGTTCAAACTGCATAAAACATTCGCGGGTCATGCGGGTGACTCCTGACCGTCGGCCACGGCCTTCAGCGACCGGGGAATAAACATGGCATCGCCATAACTGTAAAAGCGGTAGGCGTTCTTCACGGCGTGATCGTAAGCCCCCAACGTGGCGTCTTTACCGGCAAACGCAGAGACCAGCATGATCAGTGTGGATTCCGGCAGATGGAAATTGGTGATCAGCGCATCGACACTGCGGAATTCGTAACCGGGATAAATAAAGATGGTGCTTTCACCCTGAAACGGCTCAATGCTGCCACTTGTGCTGGCGCTTTCGAGACTGCGCACTGAGGTGGTACCCACCGCGACGACCCGCTTACCCGCAGCGCGTGTGGCATTCACCTGCTCCACCACCTCTGTAGACACCTCGATGTATTCCGAATGCATGGTGTGCTCAAGCACGTTCTCGACTTTCACCGGTTGAAACGTACCGGCACCAACGTGCAGAGTCACGAACGCAAAGTTCACGCCTTTGTCTTTCAGGCGTGACAGCAGCGCATCATCAAAGTGCAGGCCAGCCGTAGGGGCTGCAACAGCGCCGGGTTCTTTGGCGTAGACCGTCTGATAACGTTCGCGGTCCGCCTCAGCGTCTTCACGTTCCATATAAGGCGGCAGTGGCATGTGCCCGGCCTGATCGAGAATATCCAGTACCGGTGTGTCACCGTGAAAACGCAGATGAAACAGCGCACCGTCACGACCGACCACATCACACAGCACATCGCCCAGGCGGATCTGCTGGCCTGGCTTAGGCGAGCGCGAGCACTTCACATGCGCCAGCACTTCATGCTCATCCAGCACGCGCTCAATCAGAGCCTCGAGCTTGCCACCGGACAGCTTTTCTCCGAATAAACGCGCCGGAATCACCCGTGTGTTGTTGAACACCAGCAGATCACCGGGCTCCAGCAGCGTTTCGATATCACGGAAGATGCGGTCCTCGCATTGCCCGGTTGCTGCATCCAGTACCAACAGCCGGGAACTGCTGCGCTCCGCCGCTGGGTAACGGGCAATCAGTTCGTCAGGCAGATGGAAAGAAAAATCGCTGGTTTTCATACTCAAAGCGGGCCGCAGAGGCGCGTGATTTGCTGTCATTTTCAGGGATGCGCAAGATTACCGGAGAAGCCGCCTGAAGTTAAGGCGCCACACGCAATGAAGTTCACTAAGTTAAGGTAATACTTAGAAAAAAACGTTGACACTAAAAATTTCGTGAGTAATATACGCGGCCACTGACCGATGCTGATTAGCCAGAGTGGCGAAATTGGTAGACGCAGGGGATTCAAAATCCCCCGCCTTCGGGTGTGCCGGTTCGAGTCCGGCCTCTGGTACCAAGAAGTCAGCTTCTCTTGGAAATCGGTCAGATTGAAGTGCCATGCACTGACAGACGCCCAGGTGGTGGAATTGGTAGACACGCTGTGTTCAGGTCGCAGTGAGCTTACGCTCGTGGGAGTTCGAGTCTCCCCCTGGGCACCATCCTTAACATAAGGTGGTGCGATTCCCGTCAGTCAGTACAGAACACTTACACCTTGCCCAGGTGGTGGAATTGGTAGACACGCTGTGTTCAGGTCGCAGT
>CETZ01125642.1_pt1 | contig 32211 bp, 15 predicted proteins | sample 531441 | NCBI WGS metagenome assembly CETZ01 (sample SAMEA2623098, study PRJEB7988) | marine metagenome | isolation source: saline water (ENVO:00002010), including | reverse complement strand
GGTAATGTGGATCATGACCTTTATAGTCCTAAAGCAAACTTCCATAAAGCGGATATGGAATAAATTCTAGGTAAAGCCCGGATGTTTGCCTCCCGTTCTTGTTCTTCTGTAAGCTCAAAGTACATTATACCCAAGCACCAGAGTGTTATACTACTAGTTGTATTTTAATGCCATGAAATACATCCTTATTTCTTTAGCAGTTTTGGCCATTTGTGAGGGTATAAAGGCGCAACCCTACTGGGAAAACTTTGAAACCAGCTCAGAAGCCAGCCTCCGGGGATTACATGCCATATCTGCCAAAGTTTGCTGGGCAAGCGGCTCAGAAGGTACAGTACTGCGCACCCGGGATGGCGGTAAAACATGGGAAGATGTTTCCGTGCCCGCTTCGCAGGAGCTACAGTTCCGCGATATTCATGCTTTTGGGGCTGATACCGCCCTGGTACTTTCTGCCGGTTTGCCAGCCCTCATCTATTACACTTCCGATGGTGGCAAGAACTGGTTACGCACCTATGAAAACAATGATGCAGGTATCTTTTTTGACGCCATGGACTTCTGGGATCAACAAAGAGGAATAGCCTTCAGTGATGCTCCGGGCAATCGTCTTGTGCTTATCGAAACACAGGACGGTGGAAAAAGCTGGCAACATTTACCGGAAAGCACATTGCCCAAAGTGGCTACCGGGCAAGGAGGTTTTGCTGCCTCGGGAACCTGCCTTAGGACCCTTGGTCCCGGTAAAGTGATCATCGGGCTGGGAGGACCGGAAGCTACCGTACTCCTGTCAGAGGATTATGGACGCACCTGGTATAAAACTTCAGCTCCGCTGGACCATGGAGAAGCTTCCAAAGGCATTTTCTCCTTTGCTTTCCGTAATGAAAAGGAAGGGTTTTGCACAGGAGGAGATTATCGCGCAGACTCCCTTACCGGTTTCAATATTGCCAGGACTACCGATGGCGGCCGGTCATGGTTTGTAAGCGGAGATGAAACCATATTGGGAAGGTACCGTTCCTGCATTGCCTACCTTAACAAAGACACTTTACTCACGGTAAGTCGTAATAGTGGTAATTACTCCCTTGATGCCGGTGAAAGCTGGAATGAACTGGAAGGTGGTTTTTACACGATAAGCGTGGCTAAAGATGGTGCCGCGTGGGCATCAGGGCCGGCCGGAAGTATAGCCCTATTGCATTTCCCATAGAGCGATAAAAAAGGGACCACCAAAGTGGCCCCTCTTCTTCAGCTGTTCGAACTGAGGATAAATATTAGCAGTAAGTATGGATATGGCTGGCCAAAAAAAACAGAGTTTCCACACTAAGCGGTCTAAACTAATTCCTTGTTAAATATATGAAAATAAGGCTGGTCAAAGGATCCGAAGGCATAAGGTCTGCTTTGGATTTTTGAAACTCCCTGTTCCAATAGGATAGTGTGATAAAAAGGACGCGGATCACCTGAACAGTTTACTTCCTCGAAAAAACTGAACCGGATCACCGCGTCACCCTCCCTAGATGTTTGTTGCATCAGAGCGTCTATATCTTTGGCAGGTACTTTTGCCATAATCGGACGTAAAGGTAATTACTTAACGCCAAAGTGCGTATTTTTTTCAAAAACGCCATTTCAGATAACAGCGCTTCTGTTTTACCGGACCTTTCCCTGCCAGCAAAAGGTTTATCAGTAAAGTTGATTTTGATTTTAAAAGGTTAACACGGGGAATACTAAGACACATATTCCCCGTTTTGCCAATTAACCAATCATCAACCTTCGCTTCGTTTTATTATAGACCCTGGAAGGACTGAAATGTCTTCTGTAAAAACCTACCCTTACTTTTTGGATTCATAGCAAAATTAGGCCTGCTAAGAAGCTACTCAGATGATTTTCGTTGAGCTTATTCAAACGCACGTTGGATGGCACGTTTTAAAGGATGAATGAAAAATGAGGGTAATTACTAATCTATAGTACAAAGGAGCTACATAAGATTATCGGCCAGCTACAAGACTTCAGGAAAGTGTATGAGAGGCCACGGGTAGTAATTTAAATAGTATGTATCCGGTTCATGAGGCTTTCACGGTTGCCCCTGCTCACAGGTATCACCTTCTCTTTGATCAACAGGTTGGTATCTTCAATGTCCACTATATGATCCAGGTTAACTATGAAGGAACGGTGTACTTTCAAAAACTTTTCAGGATCCAGTTTTTGCTCTATGTTCTTCATGGTGGTATGCACCACATAACTCTTTTTTTCCGTCTTAAAAACGGCATAATCGCCCTGAGCCTCAATGTACAGGATGTCATCATCCTTGATCTTCACCAGGCGCGAATCCATTTTCACGTACAGGTGGTTATTGCGTACGTATGATTCCTGCAGCTGCGACTGCTTAAGTTCTTGCATAGACCTGTAGGTACCCATAGCCACTTCCAGCGAAGCATGGATATCCTTAATCCCATAAGGTTTTACAATATAACCGAACGGTCCCATGTCCCTGGCTTTTTCAATAGTTTGCGGGTCCGCAAATGCTGTGGTGAAAATAAAGGGCAGGTCATAGTCCTTTTTAATGATTTCCGCCAGGGCTACGCCATCCATACCCCCGTTGAGCTGAATATCCAGCAAAATGAGGTCTGCTTCCGTATTTTTAAGGAGATCAAGAGCCTTTTCACCGCTGGCTGCAGTTCCTACCACCTGGTGTTCCAGACATTCCAGAATGTCACATAAACTTTCGGCTATTAACTGGTCATCTTCAACCACAAGGATCCTGTACGGTTTCATAGAGTTTTAATTTAAGATTGTTTTGGGCTGCGTATGCTTGTCCACGTTATTTTGTATTACTTCACCAAATGTCTGGTACGGCTGTGTTATACTAAACCTGGAGCCCCAGCATAACCGGCTTTCTACCTCAATCTGCGCTCCCTGCATCTCACAGAATTCCTTTACAATGGCCAGCCCAAGCCCGGTGCCCTGAATATTTTCAGCATTGTCCGAGCGGAAGAAGGAATCAAAGATGTTGGGGAGGTCTTTTTCGGGAATACCAATACCACTATCTATCACCTCTATTCTCAGTTCGTTTTCCATGAAGATGAGGTTCAGGGCAGGATTACTGGCATCAGGCGAATATTTGAAAGCATTGGACAATAGGTTGGTTATAATATGAGTATAGATGTTAGGGTCAATAAGCAATTCACGTGCATTACCCTCTACCTTGAAGTCTACCTCCCGGCCATCCTCATGCTGGTTAAAACTGGATTTAATAATATCATTACACAGCTTCACCACATCGGTAAGTGCCGGGGAATTGGATATTTTCCCGGATTCGAGACGCCCCATCATAAGTACATCGTTCATCAGCACATTGAGGCGCTCAATCTGGGAATTGATGCGGTCAAAGTTCTTGGATAATTTTGGCCGGTTGTTCAATTTCTCGCGGTCCAGGTGATAGGACAGTAACTCTATATTGGTTTGAATGGTGGTAAGCGGAGTACGGAACTCATGCGAGGTCATGGAAATAAGCCTTGATTTCATCTCGTTCAGCTCTCGCTCACGGTTAAGGGCATTGATCATTTCCTCACTCACCTTTTTTTGCTGGGTAATATCACGGGCAAAGGCAGAGTACAATACTTTGCCGTTTAGTTTTACCGGAACAATACTGAATTCCACAGGAAAGATATCCCCGTCCCGGTTTACACTTTGTATTTCAATTCTTTTATTGAGCATAGGCGCCTTTCCGGATTCAGCAAAGGCCTGTATGCCCATTTCCATGATCCTGCGAAAGGGTTGATGGATGATCAGGTCTGTCATTTTATGCCCGCAGGCCATCCTTTCATGATATCCGAAAATATCCCGGGCACGTGGATTCCATTCCTGGATTATCCCAGCCCCATCAATAATGATCATGGCATCCAGCGCTGAATCAATTACCGCCCGTAATTTGGTTTCACTTTCTTTAAGTGCAGCTTCAGCCTCTTCACGTTTTTGGCTGATTACAGCACTCTTGATCTTGTTGGCGGCCAGGTTAGAAATGGTTACCAGTGTTTCCAGGTGTTCGTGGGTGTAAAAATTCTTTTGAGAGTGTTCAGTATCTATCACCCCAATAGTTTTACCATCAGCAATAATGGGTACAGCCAGTTCTGAAAGGCCGGGAACCATATCGGTGATATAGCGTTCATCCTGGCTGGTGTCGTTTACAATTTCAGGTTTGCCAGAAAGTGCCACACTTCCTACAATACCTTTTCCTACGGGTACCCGTATGGCTTCCATCACTTTTCCATCACGGTCTTTAACGCCATAGGCACCAATCTGGCTCAGTGTGTCTCCCTCCTCTTCCAGCAGGTATACCACACAGTCCTCAAAGCCGAACTTTTCGATGGTATTCTGAGTGATCTCAGTTACAATTTCATGTATGGTAGAGGTTTTAATAAGGCGCGCAGCAAATTCGTTTACTGCACTCAGGTACTGTTGCTTACGCTTAAGCTCTTCATTACTGGCTTCCAGGTCGCCAAGTAATTTCTGGCGCTCCAGTTCTTCCACCTTGCGCTCTGTGATGTCATTATGAATACCTACGGATCCTATTATTTCGCCTCTGCTATTACGCACGGGAGCCCCGGAGATGATCATCCATACCGGACTGCCATCCTTACGTTGTATTTTAACCTCGTAAGCTGAAGACTCACCCTCCAACCTCTTTTGGTTGGCATCCGCTATTTTATCATGATTTTCGCTATCCCCGTTTTCCAGGAAAAGGTCGCTTGCCTTTTTCCCCATTATTTCCTCAAGCGAGTAGCCGGTAATGTCACAAAATGATTTGTTGGCAAACACAATGTGCTCATTGAGATCCACTTCCATGAGACCCAACTTAATATTCTCGATCAGCCCACGGTACTTCTCCTCGCTGTTGGCGGCAAATTGTCGGGCTGTGATCTTTTCGGTTACGTCACAGGCCACGGCCACTACTTCCTGTACTATTCCTTCCTTAACCACAATTTCAACGGTCTGGCCGATCCAACTTTCACGCCCTTTGGAATTTACCACTGGAAACTCCAGGTAGGTATTGGGCACGCCACTTTCCAGTTGCTTCAGGTAAAAACTTTCCACCCGCTCCCTGAAATCAGGGCGCACAAGATTGCGGAAGGAAGTATGCAGTATTTCTGAAACTTCCATATCCAGATATGAAGCCATGAGTGGGCTTACATATTTAAAATATCCTAGTTTGTCAAGTTTGTAAATAATGTTAAAACCGGACGGCAGTGAATTGAGCGATATGGAGTTATGGAGGTCCATGCCATACCTATTTCTAATTTAGTGCCCGTATTTAAATAATTGAAAATCAATGATCATTCTTATATTGATAGTCTCTTTTTGGGAATAATTCCATTTAATAGATTATTTCCCATTATTCTCAATCAATAAGTCGGCCATCCGATCCAGCTCCCTATCGTACACTTGCGCGTTTTTTTCCCCGGCCTCTTTAAGCTTTTGTAAATTACCTGGGCTACCGTCATCCATAGCCGGATTGGCGCTGTATATGTTCGGCTCAATACGCAGATAATGATGTGGGGTTGGCGTAGTTTTAAAGATCTCACGCAATTGGTAATCCACGTTTTGGGACACCCCGGACATCATAACCCCAATGAGTGGCTTGATCCAGCTAACGATACCCCAGTTCTTGATCTCCTTATAGCTATACTTCTGGGCGCTACTGGCCGTTCCCAGTGAAAATATCACCATATCATCTGCCGTAGGCCTTTTAGCTTTCAGTTCGTCTCCCACCTCCGGACAAAGTTGCTCAAAGGTCATGGTGCGGGTTTCGGCATAAGCACACAAAGCCGGGTTGTTCACGTATACACCTCCGTCAATAAGGGTATAGGTATTATTGGCCAATGATTTTACATCCGCACTTTCAAAATAAGTAGGTGCCGCTGAGGTTCCCCGGGCCACGTCCTTGATCAGGTAATCATAATCCATATCCTTTTTAGCAAGGTGCTGTTTAAAGAAGAAAGGCTGAGCATCGGCTATATAATAGGAACTGATAGCACTAGGTTTTAACAGGGATGATAAACGCTCTTCTCCCAAATACTGCTCCAGGGCTTTTTCAAGATTGGTGGTAGGGAATTTATAACTCAGTATACCCCATAGCGATTTCACATTATGCCAGAAGGTACGCTTAAAGATCATGCTGCCATTTTTCAGGTACAGGTTTACCGCATCCATGGCTTGATATCGGGCTTTGGTGCCACCTGCGCTTTCAGGATAAAAAAGTGCACAGCCAAGAATACCACCGGTACTGGTACCGGCCACAAAATCAAAAAAGTCAGGGATACGAGCGTTGGGGTTACCGGTTTTTTCCTGGAGTTTCTTTTCTAAGGATACGAGGATCATACCCGGGATGATACCGCGGATCCCCCCTCCGTCAATGGAGAGAATGCGAATCTTTCTTTTCATAGTTTGGTTTGGTTTATACCAAATGTACAAAAACAAGTTTCGCTTAAGCCCCCATACTTTTTAGTAATGGGTGAAGATAATTTCTTTACCGGAGGTCTTCAGGGTGAGAGACTCTTCAGTTACACTTACAATATTACCGCTTATCAACACCTCATCGCTTTCCGCTTTAGTAGCCGTTAGTACTCCGTTGTTTACCTGATACGTAATTTCTATACGTTCCGTTCCCCGGACTAAAAACCCTGTATTATCCTCATAGAAGTCTAAAGCCACTTGTTCAGGATCATTCCACCATGTATCAGCAGTAAGCCATTCAGAGTTGAACTCAGTCATAGTTTGATGATTATCCGTTTTCCCGGTTTGCTGTTTAGGAGTATCCTTTACTGAAACTGTGAAATACACTATAAAAACTGCAATTAATATACCGGGGATAATGTAAATTATTTTTTCGTTAAAACTATCTTTTTTCATACTCTCTTATTTCAAATTGTACTTCATTTAACGGGTCACCTTGCAGAGCATCTTCTTCATCATTCTCACTTTCGGTATTGGTGTTTTCACCTGTACCTGCATCCGAACTCACAGCTGAAGTAACCACCATGACTGGGGCCTGTGCTGAAGTGGATATTGTTGTCTCCACCACTTCGTCCCTTAACCTTATTCTGAATTGCGCTTCAGCATTAACCGATTCCTGGGCCTTCCGCGCAATATCATCAGCGATAATATCCGCTTGTTTTCTGCTAACTCCTAAATCCTTTTTAATTCTCTTAGCCAGTTCTCGTCTTGCGTCTTTATATGTTTGCCATGCCTCTCGTGCTGTTTTTTTCACGATCTTATCGTTCATTTTAGAAAACGCTGGCTTCACAAGCTTACTTGTAACTTTGGAGCCAGCCCCACCTAGTAAGGCTCCTGGAATGGAAAATGCTCCTTCTATCAACACCTGGTTCCCGTCAATGCTCTCCTGCGCTCCCATTTCCACCAGCATAACCTGGCTTACAATAGCACCTTCAATAGTAGTGGCAATACCAATACCTCCCACTACCATAGTGGCTGAAGCTGATCCTATGGCACTGGCGCCGCCTAAAGCTGTGAGGGCAGCCGGAGCTGCTGCTCCAAAGGTAGCAACACCTACGGCTGTTCCAACACCTGCTGCAGTTACTTTTTCCCAATACATAGGATCATCCCTATCCAGTATGGCAGCAGTTATAGCAGCGGTTACAATACCTGCGGCCAAACCGGCCACGATATTCCACAGTTCGCCTTCTTCATCCACAACAGTAAGAGGACTGTTAAGGCCATAGTGGTAAGGCGAAAGACTGAAGTTCCTGGAATTACTGTACAAGGGATCTACGGATAAAAACCTTGCAATTCTCGGGTCATATATACGGGCACCAAAGTCGTAGCTGTTTCCCATTCCCTTAAGCTCCGGATCCGTTTCCATCCCCACAAAGCCATAGCGATAGTCACCGTTTCCGTACTTACGTCCTGGCATCATCATCCCAAAAGGATAGTAATCATTGGTGGAAAGAACATCTGTAATCAGCCTGTATTCCCAACATGTACTATGTACAGTGAAATTATCCAGCCATACATGGCCGCCCTCACCCATCAACAGAATCTGAAGGTTCACCTCAGAAGTTTCTGAAATTGTAAAGCAATTGGTTTCACCTATAGATAAAGGATACTCCTCATCATTGATCATGATTACAAGTTCCGGATACTGCTCTTCATAAGAACTTAGGTCAAAACAAATCTCATAGGTACACCCTTCATTCAAACCTTCCAGCACACGTGTAATACCATCCTCCGGCTCACGAAAATCAAGAAGCATTTTACCGTCCATTACTTCCCACCAGGCATTACGAAGAGGATCCCATGTACGTGGATCTTCTTCATAATCTTCAGATAACCATTCGGATTGCACTTCAACCGGGGACCAGAATTTACGGTCACTGACGGTACTCAGGACGTTACCCAGGTGATTTTTTAATTCATAGTTTTTATTCCCAAGAGTTTGAGTTCCCGGTGTTACCGTGTAATTTCCGATAAACGACCAAAAAACATTGGAACATCCTCCTGACGGATTGGGGTCTACATTGGTGAAATACCCACCTGAAGTATATGAAGCGGTGAAGTTATTTTGCCGTTTAACACCGGGTTTTGAAAAGGTTCCCATACGTGAAGAACCATAAATAGGCATATCTTCTATTTCCAGCTTACTACTAAGGCAGCTACCGTTGATAAAGCTCTCTTTGTAGATAGCTAACGGGTTTCCGGCAGCATCATTTATATAGTGGTAATATTCCCAGTAATTAGCATTATTTATGGTAGTACCCGTCTTGGTTTTCAGGATTTTCATAATCCTGTTTCCCTGCGGATCATACTGGAATTCCAAATCAGGTTTAGTACTGCTGTATTGTATAGCCTTGATTTTACCATCTACTGTCCACTCAATATTGGTAATGTTTTCTGCATCATCACGGATCAGATTTCCAATTTCATTGTAATCGTAATTATTTGCGGCCTGGGTGGAAAGATCACCTTTATTATGAAAACCGGCCAGGTCCTGAACCCGCAACAGTTGATTCTTTTCATTACCTACATCATAGGTATAGGTCAGGTCATCCATCTGGGTTCCACTTTCATCAAAACGATCCAGCTCTTTAATATTACCGTTAAAATCATAAGTGAACAGGGTTTTATATTTGGCCGAGGGCGAGGTAGAAGAAAAGTCACCATCAGCCCTAAGCTGATCAGGATTACCTAAAAAGGAGCGCCCTCTTTTTAAACGGTTGAGCTGGTCATAGTAATAAGCCATGCCGTTTACCGGGATCTCATTTTCATTGTTATCCTTAAGAGCCGTATTTACCCGTGAGATATTACCATTATACAGAGGTTTACCTAAAGTACTATAGTTGGACTGATTAAGACCGAGAAGAAAATTTGTACTTCCAACAGATTTATAATCTTTTGCTGCCAGGCCATCATTATTGAAAAAGTGGAGACTATAACCCATGGCATCTTGCCCAAATCGCTTATTCAGGTTACTACTTATATTCTCATTACCGTCTTTTCCCATATCGCGGTTTTCGTCCAGTACATCACTATTCACACCTTTAAGCCATGACATTATGGTGTATGCGTAATCCTGACCCTGCACCTTCTGCTCCCCTCCTATTTCAGTACGAGATATCGGTCCGTGCGGATAGTAAAAATATTTAGCATCATTATCCCATATTTCCCCATCCCGGCTACTTTGCACTTCAGTAAGCTTGTTTTCGGCATCATAGAAATAGCGTTGATAGAAACAATCCCATAAACCCGGCTGATAAGCTACCTGGTTTACATTTCCGGTGAGAATGTCATATTCATAATCTATCCGGAAAAGCCGCCCTCCATTTCGGCTAAGCTCCACTATATCACGCAACACGGTTTCTACGTTTCCATGAATATCATAGCTGTAATGGATAGCATTATGGTAGCCATTCAGGTAATTGTTAAGAGTACCTGATACGGGATTGTGGGCATAAGGCGCCCCACTTATGGGACCAGGGATATATAGGGACGAGGCTACCCGGTTTTTCAGAAAACGGGGACCGGAACCACCAAAGTTAAGACTGATGTAACTGGATATAACATTGTCATAATAATTAAAGGTTATCTGATCCCTGTTGCCACTGGCTATAAAGCTTTGAAAAGTGGCTGGTGTAGCGCATATCTCGTAAAGTTGCTCATATACGGTTCCCGTTCCGGAAAAAGTATATCCCGATTTATCAATCTGCCCACTCTCAGACACGCGGCCCAACGCATCATAAATACTATAGGAGTATTGATTACTAAGAGCCTGTTCATCATTCTGAGACAGAATAACCCTTCCTAAGTTATCATACCAATAATAGGTTTCTCCAGCATCCGGTGACTTTTGCCAGGTGAGATTGCCCAGGCTGTTATAATTATAGAAGGTTTTATAAGTATGTGTTGGATGCACAAAACTTCCTGTACCATTTTTACGGAAAGCATTTGCGGCATTCTGCTGAGACTGATCCAGGATTTGTACTCCTAAAGGAGGAACCGTACTAACCAAATTCCCGGCCTGGTCATAATAAAATAACGTATAGTGATACTCATTGAGGGAATAACTGTCCGTAAAGGTTTCATTGACGTTACTTATAGCGTACTGGTAATATAAAGCCAGATAAACATCGGCCAGTGAATCTGCCAGCCTGTTGACTTCTTCCTGCCATTTCAGAAGATTTTGTGCCTGTACTGCATCACAAATATCATTGCTCCCTGGATCCAGGTCACTAACCTCAGAGTCAAGACATACGAATAAGTGAGGTAATTTGTGATAAATGATCAGTTCATTCAGGCTATATGTATTATTATCACTGCAGGCATCAGCCCAGGTAAGCACATCTGTTTCGGTGATATCGTTATAGCCCTCCATCTGCAATGCATCCACTATCATAGAAGGATCAGCGTCCTGGAGCATCCCACCACCACCATCACTTTCGCTCAGGGCATTATGGGCTATGGCAAAGGATACAATTTCATCACAAGTGCAGGTCTTGGATGCTTCGGAATAACAGAAAAGGGTGGGTGGATAATTATTGGAGTAAACCATATTTACAGCCGATAATAAGGAACCGTTCTCTTGAATACAATTGTCAATCCAGGCCGCGATATCCCCTTCGGTAATACTGTTGTCACCAAATTCTACTTGCAAATGTGCCACCAGCGCCTCATCGATATTAACTTCTTCCAAAGTGGATACGGGTTCCTCCAGGGCAGAATTAATCAGGTTTAACAATTGGGCACAACTACAATCTTTGCTACCAATGGTTCCACATAGCCAGGCTACGGGAAAATTCTGGTCTTTTAACAACGGCTTTATTCCTTCTCCAACACCTGAACTTGAGCATTCACTTTTCCAGGCGCTAATGTTGGATACAGTTATGGTCATACCGAAGCGTTGAGAAAGCTCCGTAGCTATACTACTGGTTACGGTAAGGTCAGCAATAGACTCACCTGGTGCGATATAACCATTCTGGATGAGAAAAGTGTTTACCTGAGTACACACACATTCCTTATCATAAGGACTTACTTCCGGAGGACTCGCAGAGTTATAAGCATCATAAGCCAACATCTGTAGTCCTTCTACCCCATTATCGAGGTAAGCATCCATTATAGGTTTTCGTGGAAAACGAATCTTGTATTCGTGAAATTCATCTCCATATACATCCGGTTCAAGACCAGGCACTTCATCACCATTCTCAAAAGGCAGACCAGAGCAGTTGCCTTTAAACTCCGCATAAAATCCAAGGTCACGGTAGAAGAGATACGCTGAACGGAACACATCATATTTATCCATAGTTCCATCATTAAACAAACCTACCACAGAGCTACCGTTTCCGTGGAACCTCACGTACAAGTCCTCAATCTCCTGAGGTACACTTAGACCACCCAGGGCAATGTCATCGGGATCTTCAAGAAAATACCAAATACTATGAATATTACCACTTCCAAAATCAAGATAGTTACGCAAGTATTCCTCAACATCTGAAGCTATTGTGGAATTGCCTCCGCACCCAATGATAAGAGCGTGGTCAAGTTCAGGATTAGTACCATATAAAGTGAATCCACTACCCGACCGTTTAGGATGAGGTTGATACTGACTGGGATCTGCAGTGCTGGTAACCTGATTGAGGTTTAAAGGATTATATACGGTTTGATGCAACATGATATAATTGTAATCCTTTCCATCCAGATCCATGGGTGAAGGAGGGTCCAGGCATACCTGATCGCAATAAAACTGCAACGCACAATATTCCGGATGATAAGGTAACAGGGTTTCCGCAAAACTGTCTTCCCAAAGGCTGCGAATGTTCTCTAAACTAACATCTACTGTACTGTTGTTCCCACCTATAAAAACCAAAGTTTCAAAAGGTAGCGTTTCCAGCCATTCATCGGGGTTATAACCATTTTGGCCCGGATTATTTTCCTCTAATACTCCATTGGAATTTCTTGTAAACTTATAGGGCAGATTGTCAAAGTACTGCCCGTCAGGACTAACATCCAGAAGCATTGCTTCACGCAACATATCGCATTCATCACGTGGTCCGTCTTCCTCCAGAGGGTTTTCACAAAGTTCCTCGCAAGCGGCAATAGCATCATTCATGGAGGGAAATGTGCCGTCCAAACCAGCAATTCGCCATCCCTGATCATAGATAACGGCCTGCGCACAAAGGGAAGAGCATGAACAATCTGCCTGTGAAACCGGATCTACCAATCCACAGCTTGCTGCATTATTTATAATATGGGCTTTAACCTGATTACGATAACTTTCGGCCGCAGCCTGATTAATACTAAGCTTTTTCACCAATGTATAAGTACCGGGAGAAAAGCCTCCGGAAAAACTTATACTGGCTGAATTATATTGACCAGAAGTAAGATTTGTAAGTTCAACACCATTCGCAAAGTTTCCCCCCAGGCCTATGGGCTGGCCGTCCTCATCATAGATTTGAATAGATAAATCAAACTTTACAGGTTTGGAAGTAAAGCCGCTAAGGCATGGGTTTGTACTTCCGGAAGGGCTGAAACTAATAGCCGGGAAAGTATAGGTATAGGTATCTGTCCGGTTTGAAGAGATCAGGAATTTCTTTTTGGTAATCAGTTCCTGGTTCAAAGAAAGTGTATTATTAAGCATATTGGCACTAATAGCATCAGCGGCCGGGGCAAAATCAACATCTGAAAGATTTGGGTTTGAACCTCCTGCCAATCCAGTAGCAATCACTCTTCCAGCCATATCCTTATAAACAACGGCACCAACGCCATTGGCATCGGTAATAATTTCCTTGGTATAATATTCCGCATACCCCACATTATTACCGAAAAGACGGTCCAGTTCATTTTGTGAACCTGGGGTCCCGTACATAACCCTCAATTCATGGTTTGAATTAATTTTATGGTTTGGCCCTGGGCTACTCTTTGCCTTCAGGCGATTTGTGCCATCATTTAAAAACCGCTTCTGTATATAAGGATAACCCTCAGCATTAGGCAAGTTAGCCAGTGTAGGATCCGTTGCATCAGGGTTTGACGGAGAGTAGTATTTAGCCGCTCCATTCCCGTATGTGGAGTTCATGGCCGGATATCCCAGGTTAAGATCAAAATGATTACGCCCGAAAGGGGTGCCTGAAGAATAATAGTTAAGTGGACCATAATACTTCAGTCCATTATGGTCAATAGGTACTGGCAATACATCTACCGCTGGACGTCCTTGGAAGTCATATAGGGTCTGAGAAGCTATAAGACGGCTGGAAGTACTTAGTTCCAAAAGGGATTGGCGGCTTCGGTTACTACCGTCAAAGAAAGTAAGTGATGAGTTCCGCTTGGCTCCCTCTCCAAACTGGGTTTGATGCAACCAGTTCAGGGCGCCTTCTGTTCCATGCCAGCCAACTATCTGGGCTTGTCCTGTTCCCGAAGGCACGAGGGGAAAATTGGTTGCTGAAGTGCGCAGCACTCCGGTAGCGGATCCGCTGGAGTATGAAGACCAGGTTCCATAGGTGTGATTTCCATTACAATCATACCCCACTCCCCTAACCCGGTATAGTATCCAGCCTTTAGGGTATGCCAAAGGAAGCTTATACCTGTTTTCTGACAGGTTCACACGAGTGGCGTTCCTGAAATCATAATCAAAGGCATCGGTCTCGTCCTTACTGCCTATATCCACAAATAAATACTCCAGGTCATAGTATTCTGCACCCTGCAGATAGGACCAGTTCAACAAAAGGTAATCCAGGGAACCGGTATAACCCAATCCATAATTAGTGGCCGTAAGAGTACTATAATTACTAACCGTAACTACAGGCGAAGAACTCCCGAGAGTGTACTGTCTTTCTACCTCCAGCTCCATCTTGAGGAGAACATTGGAGGGTATGGATGCAAGGTTGCTACTCTTGGTCACAGAACCAATACCCACTACTGCTCTTAAAAACTGATTACTTGCACCACTCACCGGTTCATAGACAACATAATCTTTGAGATCTGTTATTTTACTTCCCTGATCATATCTTACTTCAAGGGTACCACTTTCTGTAGCAGCAACTGTTCCACCAGCATTATAAAAGGTTACAGAATAAGGTACTTTTACCCACCATGTATTGCCCAAATAATCCCCGTCAGAATCTATCTCAAGGCTAACAATACCTTTTGATCCTTTTATACAGAATTGCTGTGTCCAGGGAGTAGCACTACCGGAAGGATTGGCAACCATATAATCATAATATTGATCTTTAGTATTCAAGCCATTGCTGCTGTTTATTTGAGGAGCCTTCAAAATACCAACGCTGGTTTCTTTAGCTCCATCAGCACTTTGTAAAAAACCTATAAAAGCAACAATCAGGAGTAGTTTGTGAAGAGTTTTCATAATATAAGATTATTTACCAGCCCATAATTGGAATATTGCGTTGAAAGCACCGGATTTTGAGGATTCTCAAGATTCAGGTATGTATTGATCTTTAAGCTTTTTCTCTCAGCAGGGTCAACAGATTTCTTATAGCTATAATTTATAGTTACTGTGGAGAGTCGTCCTTTATCATCAGGCATATCGTATTCGATCTTCTCGATAAATTCAGGCCCAATCCACATTTCCATGCGGTAGTTGTCTTTACCTCCCATGAATTTATAATGAGTACGCCCGTTGCCGAGAACCTCTACCTGCTTGGTAAACCCGCTACTGTTGAGTATAGAGTCAAAACCATTAATGGAAGCCTGGACTGACTCTTCATAGATCTCCTCTTCCTTTAAGGCTTTACGTATAAATATCATCTCCTGATTATGATCAATAATGAGGTTATGCTTATTGTTATTGATCATCAGGCGATTGTTGAAATCAGTACAGTAGGTATCCTCATATTTGAATATCCTGCCGGACAACCTTTGGTTTTGCGTGTTGGACGGATGATCAACAGTTAAGGTGAAGTTCACTGTTACTGCTTTGGATTGGAGTAAAAAGTTGCGCACCCGGTTCATATCCGCTTTCAGGTCCTGCGCTTCTGCAGTTAAACAACTGAGAAGAATCAATAATGCACTAAGACGCTTTATCATTGCTGAATATGTTTTCTTGATTCACGGATTGTAAGAACGCCCTGTTCTGTTTCGCGATTGATCCTTACCAGGTTGTTTTCCTCATCATAGGCATAGGTTTCCGCAAAATTCAATTGATCAATTATAGCCCTGACCTTAAAGGATTCTCGATCATATACATAAGTAATGAGCATGCCATCAGAAGGGTACAAGCGCAGGTCATCCATATAGGAGGTACCTCCGGAAATACTATTAAAACGAAGTGTAAGGGAACTGAGAGAGGCTGGAGCACTGAAGGTAAGCTTATGCAGGTCCCAACCATCAATATTCTTTGCTTCAATGGTTGAACTGGTAGTACTTCCTCCAGAAATCACAGCTTGAACACTACCACCGTTCTGCAACCATACCTTAAGCGTGTATTGTTTGGATGGCAACAGGCTCATGGTACTTACTGCAGATGGTTTATAATTCACGGTACCTGTAAAGCTAAGGGAACGATTTCCGGTATGCGATTTTGTTGACACTACACTCATACTGCCGCTAGTGGTGAGTTTTACATGGCCAATACCATTAGCTACATACGTGGTCGCAGGGTGTTCCTCAAAACTTTCAAAGGCAATTTCACCGTATTTTGAGTTACTTGCGGATGCTGTTAACATCGAGTTCCCATAACCATATATATTGGCGCTATATATACCCAGAGCATCGTAGGATTCGAGTTGATTACCATAAGGGTCTATTTTACTGAACTGCTCCGTTTTAACCCAGTCAGATCCTATATTCTGACCATAGGCATGGTCAAAAAAGTTAAAATCAGATATAACCCCATCCTGCTTAAGTAATACATTGCCTCCGGAGCCATTCGCACTTCTGTCCGTCTTATACGTATAGCTCTTATCAGGCCTCCATACCCCCTTAGTACCCATTTTATAGGCATTGGCATTGGAAGCTTGTGGATTGGCATATTGTGTAGTGATAAGATTCCCGTTAAAATCAACCAGTTCACTATAATTGGAGGTATGATCCGTTTCTCCCCCGGCAATAATATTGGCTGCTATAACATTATCCATACAGCCTGGCCCCAATTTAGTGGTGGCTGTGGAGCAATAATCAATCAGTGCATAATAGGTACGATTGGAATTTTTGACACTGATCACCAGGTTATCACCGCTCCTGTTAAAGTATAGATTCTTCAGGTCATTGGAGCCTAAAGGATGGCTTTGTAAATACTTAACATTCAGTATTCTGATCTTAAAATCGCAATGATCCGTTACCCCTGATTTAAAACGTGATGCTTTGGCATACAGCACTCCAATCTCACTATTTTGCACACAGGTAAGACCCGAAGGAAAGGGAGCATTTGAAATCTCTACAGACCATTGATAATTATCGCAATCCGTAGCTGTAGCACTTCCATTCCACGAACCCATTGGATGCTGGTCTAAGGTAGTGTTAGAGTTGTACTTGGTGAATACAGGCATCACACGGCTAGTCACCGGATCACTTTTGGAAACGATAGTACCCAGAGAAGCCTGTAGGTTATTTTTATTACCAGAGCTATAAATGCTAATATCCGCAGAGGGAGTAACAAAACTGTTGAGATGGTTTTTAACCTTGATGTAACCAGGTTTTACTTCTTCTACCCAATACTGGTTAGATGAACCTATTTTCAACTGATCACCAAGGGCAAAATAATCCCGATGGTCTGCCACATCCGTAAAGGTGATCTCATTACTGCTTACGGTATACTCAGAAGCGGCAAAAGAAGTTCCAACATTGCGATAAGCACCCTTAAAGTTTTTATCATACCAATGTCCTGGAATGTCCATCGTATAAATATCATCCTTAAACTCATTGCTTATCCGGCTAACCAGCGGGTTCCCGGTTTCAGAATCAAAATAAAGATTCTCCTTTTCTGTGAGTTTACCCTCTGTATAGGTTTTTACGGTTTTCAGGATCGCTGATTTAAAAATCACCTTATTGGCCACTACAGAACTGAAAGTCTGCTCATCAAAATTCAGTACGGGAATAGCTGTAAACCAGGGCAGGAAAAAGAAAATCAGGTTAAGGCCATGTACATCAATCTGAGCTCCAATACTCTGGGTATAGGAATAATTACTCCGCATATCCATGTAAAAATCCATGGATTTACCCATATCAGCTTCACCCAGTATTTTTTCTCCGTACAGCACAGGTACGGTACTTTTTAATTCATTCCTACGGTTAGGCGAATAAGGCTGTGCGGTATTATAGTAATACTCCTCCATATACACCGCCTGGGAGTTATCATTATAATCCGTACCATACTTAAAAGTAGCATAGCGCTTCTTCTGTCCGTGCATATCGTTGAGGTGTATGGCATAACCTTGTGAAAAACCGTTGTTATTGAAACGGCTTACTCCCACAAAGGGCACGGGTATCATCAGGTTATAGCGGTCATCATTTTGGATCTGGGTATGTTTTTCTATAACCGGAAAGTCTTTAGCTGTGTAAAATTCATGAACCATGGTAGCAGCCGCAGAACCTGGGTTCTTATGATCTCCTCCAGCTGTAAGTTCTTCTGCACGGGTTATATTTTTAACCACTACCCTACTATAACCTACATCTGCACCAGGATAGAAGGATTCACCTATGGGAGATTCCACATATAATTCTTCCTTCTGGTACACCAGGTCATCTGAATTATAGCGGAAAGGCATTCTATGGGGATTCTCTTCACCACCAATTAAGGGTTCATAGGCCGCTACCCCTGAACTGGTACCATCGGCCAAACGGTATTCGTACTCTTGTCCATAGCTGAAATCACTTTCCGAACCGCCAGTCATACTTCCCCAGCTATCGTTAAGAGTGATCCTCTTTACACGATGACCTCCACCATATTTGATACCATTACTATCCTCCAGACGTATAAAGGATTCGTAACTGGAACTCAAGGTGATATTACGGGCATAGCTATTTATATCGCAGTAATTGTAGAATCCCGTTATCAACTGCATAATGGACTTCAGAAAACTCCATACAGTACCCAAAACATTAAGGGGGCTTCCTGAAACAGAGCCAGGATCATTGAACAATTCAGGGCGCGACATACGCAGATATTGCCAGGCCGCCTTGGTAACAGGGTTTACGGTGTTTGAAGTATTATTGTGTTTTTTGACATTATTCAGGCTTACCCAGCCGGTACCCGTAGAAGCATCATATCCCCCAGCAGATATTTTGGCGTAGCCCGTTACGTAATCTTTTTTCATGATGGTAGTGAAGGGGGCGTACTTTAAATCCACATACATTTTAAAGAATACATCCTTACCCACCAGGCTTTGATAATATTTGGTAATGGCCGAAGCAGAAAAGCCTGCTGCCGTTGTTACCTCATTGGGTTTAAAATATATCTTTGGACTGCTATCGCTGAGACTGTTTCCGGTAGCTGTGCCCGCACCTACTACCTTCATCATATTCATTGCCTTTTTATCCTGCACATAAGCATAATCATCAGATTCATAAGCCACAGCAATTTCACCTCCAGATGGTAAAATGATCTTGCGAAGGTTCCAGGCCGAAGCATGGTCAGACCGTTTTTGATAGTCCGTTGCGTCAGCATCACCGTCCCCGTCATAATCTTCATTTTGATTGGTATAGGGATTGTCTACGTGATTGGCATAATGCTCCGGGGAGGTACCGAAGTTTTTATAATTCCCCCAGCGGTCTACAGCAGAAAGTTTGTAATCCGGGTTTTGATCACTTTCCCTTCCTGTTTCTTCATATTCAAAGCGGTAAGGGCTCAGAGATCCCTTATCATTTTTGCCATAGGTGAAATAAACCTGCTCCAGGGTAAGTTTACCGTTTCCTGAAGAGTTATTGTAAATACCGTCACATAAAGAATAGTTGTATACAAAGTGGATTTGCTTTACAGGAGTGGGAGTACCTGAAATATAGTTGGGATCCAGTTTACTGTACAGAGTGATGCGGTCCAGCTTTTTCAAGGTTTTAGCCGTTCCTGTGCCATGTTCTCCCGGAGCCCCTTTACCATCCTGGCGGTTACTCAGGGTAAATTCGGCAATATGGGTTTTGGTTTCAATGGCATTGAGATAATATATTTCCTTTTTCCCATATACATAGGATGCCTTATCATCTTCTGTGTTGGAGTAAAATCCGGGAATATAGTTGGCTTTTGTGTACGGTTCCCGCCATTCATATTCACTACCTGAAGCAGCATGCTGATTATAATAGAACTTTACCCAGTAACCAAAGTCATCATTGGTAGGGCCATCTCCGGTGAGGTCTACATAATCCGGAGAAGTGATTTGAGTAAGCAGGTATGAATGCGCATATTTAGGTAATTCCGTAGCGGAGTAAAATTCATCCTGGCCATTCCCATTGTTATGAGAAACATCTGAAGAACTGTACGTAGTCTGGCTGTAAGGAATAGTTGTTCCCCCATTCCGACCATCTATGGCAAAAACTGCTTCTTTTTGATAGGTATTATATACGGGGATATCATAATGATACGTATAGCCATTGGGATTAATGCATTCCATTTTACCAACCTGCGAATCAATTCCATTAGCATAACCGTATTTAGTGGGTGTGGAATTACGCGGGTAACTTCCTGTAGGAACAATATGTTTACCCTGGGTGGTGGCAGAACTCCCTCCAAGGTCTCCTATAGTACGAACCACCATATTGGTTTCCCTGCGTTCACGGGTTTCACGATAGCCTTTTATTGGGTCCCTTGCATTTTCATAGTCAGTTTCAGGGTCTGTCTCATGTTCAAAATAATTGGATATCCTGGGCTTAAAGGAACCTCCCGAGAACCCCATCTTCATGCGTACGGCTACCTGCTGTTCATCTCTGATCTTGTTCCAGGTATCTACCTCTTCAGCCGTTTTTTCTCCCGAATTTTTAAAATAATAGGGTTCATATTTTTGATACTGGTCCGTATTATCAGAAGCTGGTATTTCCGATTTAAAATCAAAATGGCTGCGAAAATCACCATCCTCCTTCATAGAGCCTGACCAGGATTTCCCAAACACTACGTTGATATCTCCCCCCACTTTAAAATCGGTTCCTCCGGCAGCTTCTACCGTAACTTCTCCTCCTCCATTTGTACTCTCAATGTGTGGATCGGACAGAACCCCGAAATCAGAGCGCCTGGGTCTGAACATGGCTGATTGACCCTGAGCCCTTACATTATAAATGTCATAACTGAAATTCGGTAAAGCCAGATAAGGAGCATCTTTTGTAATGGCATAATCCTTTTCACGGTTAAAATCAATGAGATCCTTATCTGAATTGCGGTTATGCGCATACATATACCCATAAGACTTGAAAGCTTTGGATTTACCTTCACTGGACACCCAGGTATCAGCAAAATTTGCTCCCAGCTTTAATTTGGCTGCAAAGCCCAAACCTGCAAAGCCCGGTCGTAAGGCAACCCCTACGTTCATACCTTTTAAAGGGACATCTGTTTTAGGCACTGCCACTTTAGTGGCAAATGACATACCTGCCGGTCCGCCAAACCCATTGAAGTCCTTACCATTTTTGCCTCTTAATGGCTTGGAGTCTGATTCTTCGATGTATTGATAGGAAAGATCCCTGAAGCCCTGGGTAGAATGAAAACTGGCACCTATGCCCACTCCGAAGCTTCGGCCTATCCCATCAAATTTGTGCTGCAGGCTTAGGCTGGGGTTAACATCCAAACCTGAACGATTATCAAAATTAATAGTTAACCTACCACCCAGAACGGAGCCTAGCGAAGCCCCAGCATCCAGCCCGAGTTTAACACCGGCACCCTTATAGGAATTGTAATAAAGTGTACCATTTAAGCTTAAGGACCCTTTAGAAGCATCAAAATTGAACAATTCAAAATTAGGTGAACCTACAGTCAACCCAACGTTCCAGTTTGGCTTAATATAATACGACTTGGTAATTTTATCACCGTTAAAATCATCAGGAACCCCACGTAAATTACGCGTAATACTTCCCACGTTAAGGTTCCAGCCCAAACCTACCCAGCTTGCTTCCTGTTCCATACCAATACCGGCATCGTACGAGAGGTTAAGTGGATACCCACCATTAGGGCCAGGCACTTCCAGTAAAGGCAGGTTATACGAGAAGTTACCATTAAATACGTTCACCATATCTGTAACCCCTATAGGCTGAAAACCTGCAAATTCAGGCTGGGAAGGTCCTCCGGTTAATGCCAAAGCGGTTGTAGGGAAAACCATTTGGTACGTGAATACCAAGAGTAAAAAAATACTTATTCGCCTGTTCTTTCGTGCTTTAAGAGTCATGGTTGCAGGATATTAATAGCTTGTTCTTTTTTGAGATCTTCCTGGTGAATGCGGAATTTGGTCATTCCTAATGTCAGTACCTGGTCATTCCATACCAGAATACGGTCATGAGTGGAGCCTTTAAGGCCCTCGTCCCTGAATATGAGAGTGAAGGTGTTGTAATCACTTAACCCCTGATAATCCTCAAAATAATATTCGGATGGCCGGTAAGTTTCGCCATCTACTTCGAGGGAAAATTCATGTATGGCCCCTTCATTATAATAGCGGGAGAGAGCTTGATAGTCTTCCATATCATTACTTGCATAGGATAGTAAGCCGCGTTCATTGGACTTAAGGGGCTTTACCCGGAGTACATATTTTTCAGTATAAGCCGACCAGGCCCTGGCTGGAGCAGCCAATGCCATAGCCCTGGATGAGGTAAATTCAAGGGTTAATTGCAGACCACCGCTTTCCTTACTCTTCACAAACCCTGATTCCGGATCCTTCACCCACCGTTCATATTCATTACGGCTCATATCACGGGAACATGATAAGGCACTGAATATGAGAAACAAAACAGCTAACCTATTCATCATGATACTGCGTATTTATGAAGTGTAAAAATTCATCCGTGATATCAAGACTTTCATCTGCAAAAAGAATACTTCCGCTGCCGGTAGCTCCAAAAATCATTTGATAATTGTTTTCAGCGCTGAACTTTTTAACATTTTCATTTATCTTTTGCGCCAGCAATTGTTGATTTCGATTATCTCTCTCTGAAATCTCCTTTTCGAGATTATAATATTGCCTTTCCAAATTAGCCCTAAGATCATTTTCATTCCCTTTGCCTGAAAGGCTGAGGTAAGCACTATCCAATTCAGATTTTCGGCCTTTTTGAAAATCAATCAAATCCTGATTCAATGCTTCAGACATATCATATTCCTGGTATATTTTTACCAGATCAATATATACCTGTTTTTTTACTATAAAAAAATGATATATTGTAATAATAATTATAGCAGTTATTGTGCTAACACCAATAGCAATAAAATTCTTCATAAAGTAATTGGAAATTATATCTTGAAACGGAGGAAAAATTTCTCACCCTTCTTATTGGTGACTTTTATCCAGTACTTCTGACCGCCAGGGTAAAGAGAGGTTGAGCTAAGATTGAATTCAACCAGGTTGCTTCCGGGAGTTACGTTCAGATTGGTAGTGCTAAGCAGATCGCTCTGAGCATTAAATATCCTAAGTTCGCAGGTAGTGGAAGACGTGGCATACTCCTCGTAGTAAAGGAAGTTGAGGGATCGGGAACTAGCATCCACAATGCCTCCATCCAGCTTTCTCAGTAATTTTGCGTAAGTCTTTGTGTGATAAACAGGACCATCTGTGGCATTGCCAAGAGCCAGACACCAGGCTATTAGAATGGCTGTCAGGAGAGTTCGTTTCATACAGGTTAAGGTTTAAATTTACTCTTCAATCCAAATCTAAAAAACAATCAATTATGCGGAGAATAAATTTTACATAGATTTAGGGCTAGTGTACTTTTTTGTAAATCAATAATAAATTTACTTTTCTCTAAAAAATTTAACCAGTGTCATCACTCCTGTATGATCCATTTTTTTCCCAATCCCCAACTGAAAAGAGTGCAAAAGAATTAATCCGGGTTATATCTGTCTTTGAGAATTTGAATATCCGGTTATCGGCAATGGTCTTTTTCCCTGGTGCTAGCAATTTTTAAAGCAAAGTAGCCGGAGCCTCGTGTATACTTACCGTTTCATTGCAATGAATAAACCATCCTGAGGGCCAAAAAACCCGCCTGACATTTAGTAATTAACCGGCACCCAGCAGGGTATGGTACAGTTTATCAGGAATTACCGGTTTAAGCAGGAAGGTTTTGAAATAAGAGTGGTACTGCTCATTGTCACAGGCCGTAATATCTGCAGTAAGTGCTATGATGGGGGTGTCTTTATTGAGCGTTTCGTCATCCTTTATCTTTCGGGCCGCGTCAAAACCATTCATAACCGGCATGTGAATGTCCATAAGTATATAATGGAAGCTTTGGGTTCTGGCTATCTCCAGGGCCTGTTCCCCATTTTTTGCCCATTCGATATTCATACCCCATTTTTCCAGTATTTTTCGGGCCACCAAAGCATTAACCGGGTTATCTTCTGCCACCAGTACCCGTTTATTTTCCAGGTAACCTTGGGAGGAAGAAACCGTTTTAACTGGTTTCATCAGGGTAAGGTCAAAGAAAAAAGTGGCACCCTCCCCTGGTCTACTCTTCAATTGCACCTGGCTTCCGTATAATTCCACGAGCTTCCTGACCAGTGCCAGACCCAGGCCTGAACCTTCATATTCCTTGGTGGTAACCGATTTAGGTTGTGAGAAACTCTCAAAAACGCGAACCTGATCGTCCTCCGCTATTCCTATTCCCGTATCACTTACCTCAAACCGCAAACAATCTGCATTGGTCAATTCCTCTAGCTTATGGACCGACATGCGTATACTACCCTTTGGCGTGAACTTCAATGCGTTTTCCAGCAGATGCCTGAGGATATAACCCAGTTTATCCCGGTCCAGGAGATATGGACCCGTTGTATCCTTACCGATAAGTATCTCCAGCTTTAAACCCTTCTCTTCTGCATGGGAGGCATAAATGGCTTCCAACTCCTGCAATACAGATCCCGGCTCAGCAGGCACCAGGTCCAGTTTCATTTTGCCGGTATCCATCTGATGGTAATCGAGTATATCGTCCACAATACCTGTTAACCTATTGGTGGCGGACTGCAGCGCATTTAACAGCTTGGCATGATCCTCCCCCGGGTTTCGCAACAAACTGGCAATGGAAGCTACCGCATTAAGAGGAGTACGGATCTCATGGCTCATATTGGAAAGGAATTCCTGCCGTACCCGGGCTGCTTGTTCCGCCCGGTCCTTTTTCCGGATAATCTCTTCTTTTTCCTTTTGAAGCTTAGCCTCCCTTTCCATTTCACGCACCTGGCTGATCAGGTCATAGTTCTCAATAACCTTAAGGGTTTGGGTATTGATCACCGCCTCCTTTTCTTCCAGGTATTTTTCCAGGTGCCGCAAAGACTCCTGGACATCTCCTTTTTCCTTGCTTACTCGGTATAACAGGTAATGACACTTAAACTGAATCATGACAATATTGAACTCCCTGCTGAAATCCAATCCCTTCTTCAGTACTGCTTCCGCTTCATTCAAGCGCCCCATGGAGAGGTACAACACACCCAGCTTATTATAAGCCATGCCCACCCCCAGCCTTTCTCCCATTTCATCGTGGATGTCCATACTTCGGAGGAGGTCCTTTTCCGCCTCCTCATACTGCTTCATGAACATCAGCACCTTGGCCCGCCCATAGATGGCAAAGGCCAATCCGCGCACGTCACCGGTCTTTTCCTTAATAGAAACAGACTTCCGGATCATCTCCATAGCCTGTTCTGGTTTATCCTGTTTGAGGTAGATCCCCGAAAGGGGATTATAGGCATTGGATTCCAGGTTCAGGTCACTAGCCTTACGCGCTGCATCAATGCTGTTCTCATACGACTTCAGAGCATTTTTCTGATCTCCAAAGTACTCGTAAATCGTTCCCAGGGATTTCTGGACCCTGGCCTGATTGTGATAATCCTGGTGTTTTTTAAAGCTGACCAGAGCATCAATGAGATGTACCAATCCCATGTGGTAATTATCCGTCTTATAATAAATTCCCGCTATGCTGTATTTGGCATCAGCCACTCCCAGATCATCCCCCAGCTCTTCGAACAGCGCAATAGCCTCTTCCGCATGGCGGGTGGCTTCAGGGTATTGACCCATGATCATGTAAAAAAGAGATAAGCGGTTAAGAGACTTCCCGATGAGACTGTTATTTCCAACGCCCTGGCTCATGAGCAGGGCTTTTTTTGCCAGTTCCAGGCTTTTAGGAAGGTTATTAATACGGGTTGTATACGCCTCGTCCAAAAGGGAAAGGACCACTTGCTCCTGGTCTTCGGCCGGGGTTTTCATAGGGTATTATTATCGGTTGACGCTAAACTAAAAATACACTTTTTTGCGTGGGGGAAGCGTAACACCCTCCATAATGGAAGTTTGTTAAAACCTTCTGAAAGGCTTTACAGTCATACCATACTAACGCAAAGATACTCACTCGCGCCCCATTTATAGACGTAAATATCCATACCTGCGCTTTCTTTCAAAACTGGCAGAACGGTTTGGTACATTAGCTATAAAAGTGATTGATCCTTTAGGTATTGAAAGCAGGTCCCTTTAACGCAATATCTTCGCCAACATCTCACCCTGCTTACTGAGTTCAAGGCTTTTAAAATAAGCCCTCGCTTCTACATCAGGGTTTTTAGGTTTAAATACCGCTACCTGCCACACATCATTCTGCCTGGGGTGTTCCTTCACAAACTGGATGATGTATATCCTCTCACCTACTTCTATGCCATAACAATTGGGTAAACCGTCCATTACCACCCGGTGACGTAATAGCCTTTCGGTGCCGGATAAATAGTTGAGCACGGAATCAGCATGTACCGTTTTACGGCCGCGCCTGTCCATACGGATGCTTAAGCCGGTATAGTCCGGGTACCGCAGGATTTTAGGGAAAAATAAACGTTTGGGTATTTTAAAGGAACCTATATAACCGGGTATTACCTGGAAACTGCTGAAGGAAACCGTAACATACACAAAAACATAGGTATACTGTCTCATCAGGAACCAGCTAAAGCTACGCGTGGCGGCTTGGCCAAAGAGAATATTATAGCCCGTAATGGCTACTACCGAAACTATGAGCATAAGGCTGGTAAGCCGGTACATGAACAAATGTGAATTCAACTTAAGCCGCGGATTGTAAAAACTGGAAATATTGATCAGATTATTCTTCATCAATACCCATACATGCAAGTTCAACAGGAAAAAAAGTAAGGTAATAGCCTGGAGTTTCAGTTCGAAGCGGATCAGCCAGAAATCATAAAAACCGTGTGCCAGGGAAGCCAGAAGCAATAGGGCCAAAAATATTCCGATATGAAAGCGCCTGCCCCGGTACTCCCACCATATCCAACCATAGGCAATAATGGAAGAAAAGAACATATGCGCCACACTGCTGTACAGAGCCCGTGCGTATACTGCGGAAAGATCACTTTGGTACAGGTACAGGATGTTTTCCACAAAAGCGAACCCCAAGGCACTTATGGAGGCGTACAGCAAAAAATCAAAAGGCTCGTCTACCTGCCTGCTGAAGCGCCACATCAGGAAAAGAGGTATGAACTTTACCAGTTCTTCTATCGTGCCAATTCCGAAAATGCAGTACAAAAAGTCATTCCACAGATCACCATTGAGATTGAAACCCAACAGGTTGATCAAGCCGGAGATGGGAAAGACCAGGAAAGTAAAGGCCGAACCCAACACAAAGGTGGTGAGCAGGTAACGTTTTTTCTCCCGCTCGTAAAAGTCGAGCCAGGAGAGATACATGATCCAGAACAGGGAAATAAGGGCCGCCACCACTACGGAAAACAGCCCCTTAATCGTTTTAGGAGGCCAATCGGGAAAGGCTATATCTACTCTTCCAATGGCTATGACCAGTGCTACTAAGGCAGGAATACTTACAATAAGCCACAACTTTTCATTCCACCATCGGTCCGCCTTCAGTTCACGGATAAAGTCGCGGCTGCCAAAATAAAGCAGTAGTAAAAGTGCCGGAACAAAAAGGATAAGGCTTATGGTTTCCACGCTTCCAAAAATGCGGATAAATTATGAACCCGTCATCAGGCCGAATTACGACTGGCGTTGATGTTCCCGTACAGGGACCGCACCACCAGTTTACGGTAACTTTCAGCCAGAAGAGACTTTCCTTTTCCTTCTTTTTCGAGTTGTTTAATACGGATCAGGGCATTTTGCTGTATCACCAGCAAGGGTAATACGATTTGTTCCCGAAGTTTAATACTTTCCCGGATATTAGGACTGGTTTCCAGCAGGTTCTTTTGCCCGGACACTTCCAGAAGGTATCTCCGCGCCCGTTCCGATTCCTCATAGATCCATTGCCAGAAATCACCAAATTCCTCATCCTTGCGCATATAGCGAGTAAGCGGGAAGTAGGTCTTACTCAGGGATTGCATGGAGTTTTCGATGAGCGTACGGAAGAATAATGAATTATGGTACAATTCTTTTACCTCATTAAGGCGGTCATCATCGGCCATTTTCTGAAGCGTAGTGCCCAGGCCAAAAAAGCCGGGTACGTTCTGCTTAAGCTGACTCCAGGCCCCCACAAAGGGAATGGCGCGCAGGTCCTCAAACTTCAGCTCATCAGACTTGCCGCGTTTGGAGGGACGGCTGCCAATATTGGTTTGTCCATAATATTTAAGCGTACTCATCCTTTCCAGGTAGGGCACAAAACAAGGATGTGCTTTAAACGCCTGGTAGGTGGCATAACTGATCTCTGAAAGCTCTTCCAGTAATTTACGTTCGCGATCATCCAGGTTCTTATCCGGATCGTCCAGTACTTTGTTTTCCAGGCCGGCACTAAAAAGTTGTTCCAGGTTATAACGGGACGAATCAAATGTACCGAAGTTGGAACTGATGGTTTGCCCCTGAATGGTCAGCTGGATCTGATCACTCTGGATATTATTCCCCAGTGACGCATAGAATTTATGCGTATTGCCGCCACCCCTGGCCGGTGGTCCTCCGCGGCCGTCAAAGAACACCACACTGAAATCATTAGTACGGGATACACTGGTAATATTTTCCTTGGCTTTGTAAATACCCCAGTTAGCGGTGAGATACCCGCCATCCTTGGTTCCATCCGAAAAACCGAGCATCACCACCTGGCGCGACCAGCGCTTTTGCAGATGGGATTTATAAACCGGATGATTATAGAGCTCTTCCATTACGTCCCCGGCATTGCGGAGATCGTCTACTGTTTCAAAGAGTGGAATAATATCGAAGTCCATCTCCCCTTCCCAACCGGAAAGGCGCGCCAGGGCAAATACGTGTGCTACATCCAGGGCGCCACGGCAATTGCTGATAATGTAACGGTACGCTCCGGAGGAGCCGTTCTTCCGCTTGATCTCACGCATGGTGGGAAATGACTCCAGGGTATCCCGGACAATGGGATCATCAAATTCAGAGGGTTTTACTTTTCCTTTTACCTTAAACAAGGCGTTTACCTTATCGGCTATAGAAAGTTCACGGAAATTTTTTGGGAAAAACTCCGGGTGACGGTCCAGAACCGCTTCCTCAGCCCCCGAAATAATGCGGCTGTCTTGGCGGATATCCAAAGTGGAGAAATGAAATCCAAAGATCTTAACTTTATGTAGTACGGTACGTACCTCATCGGCAAACAAACCATTGTGTTCATTTTCCAATACACCTTCCAGTTCCAGTAATTTATTCTTGAACCAATCCAATGTAAGTTCTGCATTTTCGGGATTAGTAAAGGTGGCTTCGTATAAACGCGACTGCAGTTCATCCATGATGGCTTCGGTACCCCTAAAGGTAATCCTGCGCTTTAACTGGCGCACATCACGGTAATAGCAACGAAACAGGGTGAGCCGGAGCCGTTCGGCAACTTTCAGGGTGATCTCCGTATTTACAAAAGGATTGCCATCACGATCGCCCCCGGGCCAAAAGCCTAATTGTAACAAGGGATTATCCCCTATCACCTCATGAGCATTATCGCCCAATGATTGAAACACATCTTCATAAAGAGCCGGTATGGAATGGTAAAAGATATTTTCCAGGTACCAGATAAGGCTGATTGCCTCATCATAAGGGGTGGGTTTTTCTTTCTTAAAAAAGGGAGTCTTTCCCAATTGCTCCAGGAAACGTTTGATATCCTTAAGATTGTTTTGTGCAATAGCCTGATCCAGGTCCGAAATAATACCCAGCACCGGCCCGGGGTAAAACTGGGTAGGATGCGCGGTTAATACAATACGCACCCGAAAATTTTCCAATGCCTCCCGTAATTTATCCATCCGGTTGCCGTTGGAAGATCGCTGGAAAAGAGCAGTATAGCTGCCCGCTCCACGTAGATCATTAATACCGGAGAATGCCGCATCTTCCAGGGCATCCACCAATACAATCTGACGCTCTATGTACTGTACAAAGCGGAAAAGCTGATCCACACGCTCTTCCTCCGTACGGTATTCAGTATGCTCTTCAAAAAAGTAGCGTATGATGGCCTCCGGAGATCTTTCGTCTGCCAGTCCGTCCTCACATATCTCGGAAAGCAACGGCAGCAATATCCCCGTTTGATGCACACCGTCCAGGTTGAGCGTTAAAAAAATAGAATTGTAGATCTGGTAACGTAGCGCCACCAGGTTATTGAATTTTTCAAGGGCTGAATTCATGAAGCTGTCCTGTGTTTTCTGTTTGGTCCTGCTATTTCAACTGTACAAGCCTTAATTGGTTCAAGGCAAACGGGCAGGAATGAAATGGAAAATTACCAGATTTAACCATAGCCTATATTACCGTTCCATTAAATCCTTAACTTTCCTGAACCAAATCAGCTTCAGGCCCTTATATAGCCAATTACATCTGTATTAAATCAAGATTCCATGTCCAAAACCATTATTGTTTCCAACCGCTTACCAGTACGCATCGAAAAGAGTGGATCACAATACGAATTTAAGTCCAGCGAAGGTGGACTGGCTACCGGACTGGGGTCTATTTATAAGGAAGGTAACAATATATGGATCGGCTGGCCCGGTGCATCTTTTAAGGATAATAAGATCAAAGAGGAAATCACTGCGGGCCTGAAAAAGGAAAGCATGAAACCAGTTTTCCTTACGGACCAGGAGGTGGAGGAATATTACCTCGGTTTCAGCAATCAAACCCTGTGGCCTGCTTACCACTATTTTGTGCAGTACATCCAATACAATGAAAAGCACTGGAAAGCTTACCAGAAGGTAAACCGCAAATTTGCCAGGGTTATCTCCGAAAATATTGAGCCGGGAGACATTGTATGGCTCCATGATTATCAATTATTGCTGGTGGCACAAATGCTGCGGGAAGACCACCCGGATATAACCATCGGTTTTTTTCAGCATATCCCCTTCCCTTCGTATGAAGTGTTCCGCATGATACCCTGGCGCAGGGAATTATTACGAGGCATGCTGGGAGCTGATTTCCTGGGCTTTCACACCTATGACGATATGCGGCACTTCCTCAGTTCCGTGCATCGCCTGGTGGGCTACAACTATAACCGTAACGAAATACAGATGGAAGATCGCCTGGTAGTGGTGGACTCCCTACCTATGGGTATTGATTACGATAAATTTGCTGATAATGTAACCACAGAGGCCACAGAGGAACGGGTAAAGCGTTACAGTGAAAGCCTTGGCAAGCAAAGGCTTATACTTTCTATGGACCGTCTGGACTACTCGAAAGGCATTCCCAGGCGATTGAAGGCTTTTGAACTTTTCCTGGAGGATAACCCGGATTACCACGAGAAAGTCTCTCTCCTTTTGATTGTAGTACCCTCACGTGATGAGGTACCCAGCTACCAGCAACTGAAAGAGAACGTGGATGAACTGGTGGGCAAAATCAACAGTAAATACGGACGTATTGCCTGGAGTCCTATCCATTACTTTTACCGTAGTTACCCCTTTGATGCTTTATCTGCCTTTTACCGCATGTGTGACGTAGCCATGATCACGCCTATGCGTGATGGTATGAACCTGGTGTGCAAGGAATACATTGCTTCACGTCACGAAAAAGATGGTGTTCTCATACTCAGTGAAATGGCTGGATCTGCCAAAGAGCTTTCCGATGCACTTCTTGTGAACCCCAATGATATACCTGGTATGGCCAAAACCCTGAAAAGGGCTTTGGATATGCCTAAGGACGAACAGAAACGGCATATTGAGGTAATGCAGGAAAGTGTGAAGAAATACAACATCTTCAGTTGGGTAGAACTTTTCATCAGCAACCTGGAACGGGTGAAACAAAAACAGCGTTTGCTGGCCACCCACCTGCTTACTGAGAATGAAAGCACGGAGCTTACAGATACCTATAAAAAATCGGAGAAACGTTTGTTATTCCTGGACTATGATGGCACCCTGGTACCTTTTCATAATGATCCACTGGCTTGTAAGCCTGATGATGAACTTCTGCTGATCCTCACCAAACTTGCGGCAGACCCTCGTAATACCGTAACGGTGATCAGTGGACGTAAAGCTGATACTTTAGGTGAATGGCTGGAGGGTCTTGGCATTCAATTGGTTGCTGAACACGGTATATGGACCAAGTCCGCAGGAAACGAATGGCAGTTAAATGAAGAAATGGCCAGTGATGAGTGGAAAGAAGAAGCCCGGAATATCATTAATTTTTACGTAGACCGGACGCCCGGTTCTTTCCTGGAAGAAAAGCGACATGCACTGGTATGGCACTATCGCAAAGTGGAAAAAGGATTGGGTGAACTGCGCTCGAG
>CETZ01125570.1_pt1 | contig 32766 bp, 26 predicted proteins | sample 531441 | NCBI WGS metagenome assembly CETZ01 (sample SAMEA2623098, study PRJEB7988) | marine metagenome | isolation source: saline water (ENVO:00002010), including | reverse complement strand
GTTTTTTTTCTGCGTAGTAAACGGCTTGCCACCTTTTTAAAGTTCCATGGTTTAGGATTTCCAACCCAGTGCAAGACTTTGCTCTCACCAGCCGGTGTACCCTCTTTTCTCAAAATGGTGTCTTGAATTTTTAAGAGGTAATTATAATGTACCGGCAGTGTTTCGATCTGACCTTTAAAATATTGATTTATGATGATCTGGTCATTCAGGCCCGGCATCATTTTTCTCCACTCGTAATCGTAGAGGGAGTGTACAAGCTTTTGATAAGTGGGGTAGTTTAAATAAGACCGGCCAATGAGCATAAAGCCTGTATTAAAGGTAGGGCTGATTACTTTTTGCTGGTTTCCTGAATGCGGAGATATAATTTTATAGGTTTCAGAATTTCGTACCAGGCCATTATAAAAAACCCGGTCGGGGGCGGCATAAAAATTACCGGTTCGGTCAAATAATTCGGGAAATCCTTTTTGGCAGATCATGTCGCTGTCCATGAAAAGGACTTTTTGATAATCCCCGATCCTGAAAAGCTCCAGGCTATAGAATCGTGCTGAGGTGTGTTTACCTTGGGTATTGCTTTCTTTTTCAAAATGGTGGATAGCTTCAGTAAGTTCATCGCTTACCTGGTGAAAGCGTATATCCAATCTTTTGAGGGTTTTCCTGAAGGGAGTAAAGCCTTTATCACAGATAACCACCAGGTCAATATCTAAAGTAGGATGATGTTTCAGGAAACTATAGAATAATGCCTGGGTACCCTTTATAAAATTGGGTGTGCATACTGTGGCCAACGCTATTTTAGTTCTCCCACTCAATATGATGGGTTTTAACGTAAATGAGTGACTGTAGCAACTCTTTTCTTTCTGCACTACTGCCTGAAATATATTGGAGGAATATTTCTCCTTCTTTCAACTCTCTCCCCGGCATCAACTCATGAACTATACATCCCGTGGCCTGCGATGCATCGTAGATGTTATCGGTAAACCCGTTCAAATGAATATCCCGGTAAGTCCGGTTGATCTTGGTAATGTGCTTACGTTGTGTCCGCTTCATTAACCGTTGCTCCAGTCTGGGGCTGATAAGGAGATCCTGATTTTTAGCTTGGTCCATGATCCAAGGGTAACAAAATACCTTGTACCAATTAATGGGAGGAGAATAAATCCTCTTTACCAGGGAAGTGTAATCGGTGTTCAGTAGATAGGGGTACTGGTTATATATACCTGATGTCTGGATAGCACAATAGTGAAGTTCAATCTCTTTTATCTTGAACCTGCTTCCTAAAGGCACCTTATCATAGAAAAACAGGACCCGGTCACTGGTGTCTGTTGTGCGAGGGAGGTTTTCAGCAATAGCCTGTATTTTAATGGATCTATTTTGCCACAAGATGTGGTTCACCAGGTTCATGGAAGTGAAAAGGCCTATCACTAGCCAGGTGGCTAAAGTGCCTTTGGCTTCGAAATATCTTTGCAAGAAGATAAACAGAAGAATAGCAAAGCCCGGTCCCAGGAGTAGGGCATGTCTGGACTCATAGGCAAAACCCCTGATCGGTTTCCCGACCAATAGGTAAGGAATAGCTGCGCAAAAGATTAACAATAAGGCATATAGTACCTTTTGAATATTTGCATTTCTTTTCCGGTGAGTCTGGTTTTCAAAGTTTTGGCGGATGATCCTGTATATAATGAACAGCACAACCGTTACTATGGCGATGATGAAAAGAGCGGTTTTTGCATCAATGCTGGCAAAATGAAAGAAATGGCTAAAGGGTTCTATACAGGTTCCATAAAAGCTAATTACTGTGTTTTTAAGCAGCTTTTTCCCTGAAAAGTCAATGGTGTTGTATTGATAGCTGTTTCCGGGAAAGAAAAGGTTTAAGAACAAAAAGTAGAAGATCGGAAAGAGCAGCAGCAGTAAATTATCCCGGCAGGCCAAAAGCCAACTCCTGAAATCCCCAAGGCTCACTTTTTCCTGTTGCAGCCAGATACCGGCCACTACCACATAAAAAAGTAAAAGAAGTGATGACAGTTGAAAAGCAACGGACCAAAGAATAAGGCATAAAATAAAATAAATAAGGCGGGAGCTATAGATGTAAAGGCAGAACCCAGCCAGGAAGAAAGCATAGCTGATAAGGTAGGGCAGCGTGGTTATTTCATTCCACATGGTGTAAACGGGGAATGTAATGGCCAGTAATGAGGTTAGGAGGTTATCCCTTTGGCTGAACAGTTTAAGCGTGCTGAATAGATGATAGAGAAAAGCAGCGATGAGGATCAGGAAAATAAAGGCCGTTAGCTTATAGTAAAAGATCGCGGGGAAAAAACTGACCAGATAGGCAATGTAGCCATGTATGGGTAGAGCATAAGCATTATAAAAAGCCTGTATGTATTTGTGATGGTTTGTTAAAGCCAGGTGGTAGTTGATGATGCTGTCGCCTAAAATGGAGTCGCTGAGCAGGAGTGGAAAATGCCCCAGTGCTATGGTGGCCAATAGAATAAAATAGGGCAAAAAAGACCCTTTACCGGATATGGTGTGCTTATTCTCCATTCTTGACTACTATGAAGAAGCTACTGCCCGTAAAAGCGGTGTCGAACAGTTTCAATTCCATTTGTGTAATTCGGAGCAGAAGTCTGTTGATCCATAAAGCAGGAAGCTTTACATCCGATTGTGTTTCCAGGGATGACGCATTACGGTTACTCACACGTTGAGCGCTTCGGAATACAAAGATGATGGGTGCCAGCAGCAAAGGCCAGTATCGTGCCTGTAAGGGCCTGAATGCTGTACCCTTAAACCAGGTTAGGATCCTTTTCCGGGAAAAACGCTGGCCCACTCCCACGGCAATATCGTGCTTACCCCGGTAGGCATTTAGGCTGGCATTATTCATAATGAGCAAGCCTCCTTTTTTAAGTAGCTTTTGAAAGGACGTTATAGTAGACAGGCGCTCCTCTTTGGTGAGGTAACAAAATACATCATTGCAGATAATTACATCCAGGGAATTTTCAGGGGCATATTCCTGAACATGTGTTACATTACCCTCCCAGACGTCAAGCTCTCTTTGCCGGCAAAATTGCAAGCCGTATTCGGAAAGGTCAAACCCCTGTACATGATTATAGCCTTTCTCCTGCAGGTAACTTATCAATCCACCGGTGCCACATCCGGCATCGAGGATCTTTATGCTGGTTGAGGAAAACTGTTTCCGTATAGCGCTGTACACTTGCTGATGCAGGGCTTTAAACCACCACATATCCCGTTCCACGGCAGCCATTTTTTCATACTCCTCCTGTTTTTGCATCATGGGAGTATAGGCTGATGCAGACTTTACTCTACTTGCTTCCTGATGACCCATTGCGGGGTTTTATTTTGATCGAGATACTGTTTTCCAAGGTATTCCCCAATGAGGCCCATAAAGATAATCTGGACCCCGCTAAGCGCCAGTATGGCTATGATAAGTGATGTCCAGCCGGCCTCGATGGAAGGATCCATGATCTTTTGTACAACAAAGATCACCGAAAGAACAAAGGCCGTAAGGAATACCAGAAAACCCAGAATGGTGAAAATCCTTAACGGTAGTATGGAGAAGTTGAAGAACATATTAAAGAAGAGCCTGAACAACTTTCTGAAGGTGTAGCCTGAGTGCCCTTTATGGCGGGCTTCATGGACCACCGTAGCAGCTCCGATGTTATGGGTACAGCGAAATATCAAACCATCAATGTACGGGAAGGGGCCGGTATATTTTATGATTTCATCAATTACGCCACGGCTGATGATCTTAAAACTATTCAGGTACAACCCTTTGGGCTTTTTAAACATCCTGCCGGCCAGGTAATTATTCATTTTACCCAGCTTATTGCGCCAGAAACTATGCTTTTTTTGATCGTACCGGGCGTATACCACATCATAGCCTCCCGTTTGGGTAGTAATGAGAAGTTTTCGTATCTCAGAAGGAGGATTTTGCAGGTCATCATCTATGATAACCGCATAATCACCCACACATTTATTCAGACCGCACATGACAGCGTTATGCTCTCCGAAATTCTTACGCAGGGAAATCAGGCGGACAGGCAAATGAGTTTGAGCCAGAACTGTGGCAACCTGTTCACTTTGATCGGTGCTGCCATCATTCACCAGGATTATCTCATAGTCTATTCCGCTTAGCTCATCCATTACTGCTTTACACAAAGCAGGAAGAGTGTCAGCCGAATTAAAGATGGGAACAATAACCGAAAGCATACAACCTAAGTTAAGAACTCAAAGATATATTTCTCAAGCGGAGTACAGTTCAAAGATCAACCGGCTTTTCACCATAAAGTAAAAATCCCGGGAATTTCGTGATGAGTGGCCAGGCTTGCTCTTGCTGGCCGGTTATTAACCTAAAACTGGAAATAAATATAGGAACGTTCCGTGGTAAAGTAATAGGATATTAAGGCCATAAAAAGGTAGTAAGTCACCCAGCGTTGCCATGTTTTCCAGTTACCTATCTGCAGGGCGTGCGTTTGATCTCTTTGGTACCACTCAAAGAGGATAAAAGGTAACAGGATAAAGACCTTACTATAATGCTGAGGGATAGTGAATAATGAAGGGCTCCATAAATGGCGGAAATAATCCAGAGCTTCCGAAACGGTGGCTGATCTGAAGAATACTGCGGATAAGGAAAAGTAAATAAATACGGTCAAGGCAGATATAAAACCTGTCAGGCGAGTAGACTTTTGAAAGAAACCCATGATTTTAAGAGGTTTTAGCGTGGATAGGTTCCGGTGGAAAAGAAAGACCACGCCATGTATTGCTCCCCATACTATAAAAGTCCAATAAGCCCCATGCCACAATCCGCTTAGTAAGAAAACAATGAGTAGGTTAACCTGGGTCCGGAACTCCGACTGGCGGTTTCCGCCCAGGGGGATATATACATAATCCCGAAACCAGGTGGTGAGGGAGATGTGCCACCTTTGCCACAATTCACGTGGGTTTTTGGCGAGGAAGGGATAGTGAAAGTTTTGAGATAGCTTTAGTCCAAACAAACGGCCCATGCCAATAGCCATGTCGCTGTACCCTGAAAAATCACCGTAAACCTGGAATAGAAAATAGATGGCACCTATAAAAAGTGTACTGCCGTTGAGATTCTGATAATCCGAAAAAATAAGATCAACTTGCCGTCCACAGGCATCCGCAATTACTATTTTTTTAAACAAGCCAAGTAATATCTGACGCATACCGTCTTTGGCGGCTGTGTAATCAAAGGATCGTAACACCTTAAACTGTGGCAACATTTTACCGGCCCTTTCAATGGGGCCTGCGGCTAGCTGGGGAAAAAAGCTTACGTAGGTAAAAAACTCGACCCAATTCCGGGTTGCAGGAATATGTTTGCGGTATACATCAATGGTATAACTGAGGGTTTGTAACGTATAGAAGCTGATGCCGATGGGAAGTATGAAACTTACATCATTGCGGGTGAAAACAAATCCGGCAAACGAGAATTTCTCAATAAAGGATCCAATAAAAAAGTTGAAGTACTTAAAGGAAAACAGTAGCCCAAGATTTACGATAAGGCTTATACTCAGCAAGAGTTTGCGCCTTCGGGCAGAAGAAGTCTGATCGAGTAGTATGGCCACTAAAAAATCAGTAGCCGAGCTGATAAAAAGTAAAATGAGGAACCACCAATCCCAATAACCATAGAAAAAATAACTGGCCAGTAAAAGAATGTAGTTCTGGGCCTTTACACTTTTTTTACCCAGTGTCCAGTAAAGAGCAAAGACAATGGAAAAGAAAATGCCGAAATCCAGGGTATTGAATAACAAGGCCTTGGAATATTATTCCAATTTATTTAAGATGTAAAAATACATGAGGAGGCTGCATTGAAGATATATTGCCTGCCGCATCATGCGCATCAAGGGGAATGGAGATGAAGATTACGAATTATAGAATTGGTTCTCAACAGGACCTATAGGACCTCCCCCCTGGGTAGCACGGAAATCTTCTTGATGCAATACTGGGGTTTCCCATTTTTTCAATTCCTTCCCGGAATTGCTGCTAGCTACATTATCACCATTGGAATTTCTCATCTGTAAATCGTATCAAAGAAGCAAAAATATTAATAAAATGCTATTATTTTAAAAAGCAAGCTAAAAAAAACATCTGTAATGCCCCGTTAACCTGTGAAGGTTTATGGTTAACCATTTCGGGTTTAAAGCTTTGGATAATACCGCAGGCTTTATCTATATGTACCAGTTGGTGAATAGGGTTGGTCTCCGGGATCTGCTGTATCAACCTCGCAATAGACGCCCGGTCAGCGATGATCCGTTGATACACGGAGGGGGCACTAAAAATTCTCTTCTTTCCGTAGTTCCAGATGATTTCCTCCGGAAGATAGGGGGATAAGGCTTTGCGAAAGAGGTAACGATTTTTCCCATCCTTCATCTTAAGAGCCTCTGGAATATGGTAAGCCAGGGAGATCAGGCGAATATCATACATGGGGTATCGGTATTCTATTTTCCTGCTGCGGGCAAGCAATTCGTTGTTCTCCAGAGCGGTTGAAATTGCGGGGTTGTTCAATCGTTGACGTTGAGACGCACTAATGGAATGGAGGGACGGTTTTCTTTTGAGTTGCTCAATGCGCTGCTTCAGGGCGATAACGTCAATATTTTCGGTTTTGATGTTTTGCCAGCGATAATACCCATGAGGCTTAACGGAGCGTTTGCGCAGAAGCCTGCCCATGGTTTTATTTTGCTTAATGGCAAAAGATATGAAGCTCTTAAACGGGTGAGATGAGTATCCGTTCCGTATAACCTTATAGAGCTTACGGTACTCCCGATTATTCCAAAGCTGATTTTTATAACCTTTTCCTCTTGAGGTAACCAACTCATCACCTCCTGCCCCTGAGAGCAAGGTGCGAATACCCTTTTGATGTGCTTCCCGGTAGATGGCATCGAAGAAAATGCCGCTATACGAAAAAGGAGGGGTGTCAAAAAGGTCATCCATCTCGCTGAGTAAGGCAGAAACAGGATAATCCATTCCTGAAAGAAGAAAATAATCCTGGATTTCGCAGTGCTGAATGACAGACAAAATGCCTTCACGTTCATCCTCAAATGGATTTACTTCAGCCATATTTTCCTCATCCATGACATTGGAAAAAGAGGTTATGCCAGCTGTGATCTTTTGGGCCAGGGCAGTGATGGCAGCACTGTCAACCCCACTACTCAGTTCGCTGCCCACTGCAAAGGCTGACCGACATCTTTCTTTAACAGCGGCAGCCATTTTTTCTTCCAGCGCGTCTATCCATTCCTTTTCTGAGTTATACTGAACGGATGATGTTTCATTAAGACTCCAGTATCGTTTTAATACGGGCGTATCATTTCGGGTAATAAGCAAAGTATGTGCGGGAGGCAGTTTAAAGATCGTATCGTATGCCGTGGATGTGTTGTCGGCAATAATATGAACCAGGTAATCCAGCACCCACTGATCCCTGACTCGGTATTTTACATCATCCAGGGATTGTAAGGCTTTGATTTCGGAAGCAAATGCAAAAGTTTGATTATCATGGTAATAAACCATGGATTTGACGCCTATGTGATCGCGTGCGCAAAAGAAAGCATCGTCACCGGGATCATAAATGGCAAAAACAAAGTCGCCATACAAGTGAGCCACGCAATCGCTTTTCCATTTTTTATAGGCGAGCATGAGTAAGTCTGCATCGGTTATTTCCGCACTTACGGGGATGTCCAGCTTGTTTTTTAGGTCGTCCCGATAATCCAGGCGAAGGTCGGCCGTCAGGAGAATTGCGCTGGAGGAGTCTTCCAGAGGTTGCTTTTCGTGGAAGGACTCCGGGGTATTGAACAGTAAAAGGTGACCCAGGCCAATATCCGATCGGATCAACCTTCCCCTGGCGTCAGCTTCCCAGTAATCCAGTACCTGAAGCATGTTTTCCAGCGAGGCATGGGTGACCGGCTCCTTGTTTTTATGCCAAACACCGCAAATAGCACTCATCCGGCTTTATAATGTTTAATCTACGATGATGATATTGTTCTTCATCAGGTCTTCCAGGAATACCAGTACCTCTCTTTCACATGTCTCGGGGTCAATTTCGTATTCCTCTTGCAATGCTGCATAAATGGACTCCAGCTGCATGGGTTCATGTAGCAGGTGCCATATACTACTTCCAACCTGGTTTATGCCATAATACCTCCCGTTGGCCACGCTCATCATCACAGTCTCACCGTCAATATCAGAGCCAATTATTTCGCTGTTTCTCCGGATAATGGATCCGGGTTTTATTTTATCCGCCATGGATGCAATAATAAAATTTAATTCATAATCATAACAGGATTACAGATATCCCAATTTCTTCATCATTTTGCCATGATCTGAAATAATGCGGTTAACCTGTTGGGAACTTAATTCTTCTCTCCAGTTTTGGACCTGCCCTTTCCTGAAAAACCTGGGAGCATTTATATGTTTTTCCGGAAATGGATTTTGATCTTCCTCTTCCTTTAGCTTTTGAAAATCAGTTGCCTCAATAGCCCGGATAATTTCATCTTCTGTGCACTGGAGATGGGCAAAATTGAGAACCTTAGAAAACCAGTTCACGGGCTCAGCAAATAAATCCTCATATTTCAATACAAAAACCGGTATAGCATAATCATTTTCCAGCCAGCTTTGCACATGGTAACTCCAGCTTCCCAGCAAATAGGGTATCTGGGGGTTTAATTTATCCTTCGCACTGGCAATGGACTCCTGTTCATTCATTTTTGCGATGGCTTCATCTATCGTCTTATTCAGGTGAAATGCGTACGAGGCGACTATGTCCAAAGGATTGCGGACTATATATACCATTCCCTTTGTGGCATTTTGAGAGATCAATGGCTTACCGGTTGGAGTCCGGGAGCAGGCATCGTGCAGCTTTAAAAAAACAGTCTCCCCGGCCTTGGAAGATAGCTCTTCGTATAAGAGCGGACGAAGCTCGCGAACCTCATGGTCGGTAAGGTCTGAAAGTTCAACATCAGCATAATGATCCAGTAAAGACCGTGTTGTAGCGGTAGGGATAGGATCCAGGTAAAAAGGCTGATTGCTATTATGAGGATATAAAAGTTCACATAAAAACAGGCGTAGCCAGGTGTTTCCTGATTTTGGGTATGAACATAACCAGATAATGTTTCCCATACTTCCTGAGCCTTACTGGTTGGTTTGAAAGTGATTCTCAACAAACTCAACAAATGTCGTGTAACCCTCTTCAAAAGGGCGTTGTAATTGGAATGCGGGCAATGATTGGCAGATATCCTCCAGTAGCCGGTAGTGGGGTTCTGTATAGCCCATAGGGTCTACTAATTTCTGTCTGAATGTACGCTTTTTGATATGTCTGAACTTTTCCCAGCCTTCCAGGGGTCTGACTAATATTTCCTTGCCCGGGTATACGCTGAGAGCGTAAATAGCCTGGATTTCCAATGGTTTTTTGGGGATACTGCTTATCGGGTAGCCATATTTCTTTAAGCCGGGTCTGAGCAGGACCCCTTCCTTCTTACCAATGTGTAAGCTGTTCATGGTGTCTTCCCATAGCTTCAGCTGAATATAACCCGGCTCTATCAACAGTTGTCCGGTATTTTTCTCTTTATCAATAATTGAAATGTCATCGGTAATAACCTGATACCCCTTTTTATGAAATAGACCCGCCAGGGTTGATTTTCCTACACCTGAATCTCCGGAGAACAGTATGGCCTTGCCGTTATACATAATGGCACTGGCATGTAAAGGAAATTGTCTTCTTTGGTGAGCCAGAGCACCCATTGCGGAGGCCAGGAAGAATACTCTTATTTCCGATTCATTCACCCGCGGTTCTGGCTGGATGATAATATGATCCCCGTTCTTTACCCAAAAAGTTGCTACATCATCAATAGGAAGCAAAAATTCATTTGGTGCAGCCTGGAATCGAACTCCTTTTGCCTTCAGGTTTTCAAGTTTCTCCGGGGTTTGCCCAAATTCTATTTTTACAACGGTTTTCTCTGATGATGGATAGGCCGGTGTTAGCTCCGGGAATTTCATGCAGGAATCAAGGTACACCCCGTTTGCGTAATAATAAAATCGCTTGGTTTCCTCGGCCATTATAGAATTAATAAGTAGGGGTCCTGAACAACTTTTCAGGTTTCATCGTGATGATTTGGAGCGGCAAAGTTAACCATAAGCGGTGGATTTGAAACAGGAGGCTCCCTACCTGGGATAAAAGCGTTTTGAGCCCGTTCGTAAAGAATCCCGAAATTATATTTCTTTTGCAAAGAAGATTTACACATTTTGAGCTTCCTGAAGAATAAACCTCTTTTATTGGTCTTTTTGCTACTGATCGGGATCGGTGGTTTTTTCTGGACCCAATCACGTTATCCCGCGTTGGATGAAAAAGCTATAATGGAAGGCTCTGTGTCTACCTCCGGTATAGGCTTTGACGTGGTTATGGAGGTAGACCCAACCGATAGTTGGTGGATGCAAACGGTTGCTCATACCGCAAACTGGTACCATACCAACTGGAAGGGAATGACCTTTGGGATATTGTTTGCAGCTGCCCTGATGCTGTTGTTTACCCTGATAAAAGATTGGCAATCCAATAATCGCTTTGTAAACGCTTTTTTTGGGTTGCTATTTGGAGCTCCTCTTGGCGTATGCGTTAACTGTGCCGCTCCCATTGCCCAGGGGGCCAGTAAATCGGGCGCAAAGGTGGAAACTTCCCTGGCCATGATGTTGAGTTCCCCAACTCTTAATGTCATCGTACTCACCATGCTTTTCTCGTTATTCCCTTTTTATGTAGCCTTGCTAAAGCTGGGGTTAACGCTGGGGTTTATCCTGATTGGGGTCCCCATCATTTCGTATTTATTTGGCAAAGCCCCGGTATCAGTAAGCGATTTACACAAGATAGAAGACCGTATAAGTAAGCCAGCTTTTTTTGCTTTGTCCTTGCCGGATACGGGATTATTAGCCCGTTCTTGGGGCGGAGCCTTCAGCTGGACCTTCACTTCGTATTTTAAAGCCTTGTGGTATATCATAAGAACTACTGTGCCCTTGATGCTCCTGGCCGGTTTACTGGGTGCGATCATGATTACCGTCTTACCATGGAATACCTTTGCGGAAATGCTGCCTCAGAGCAATCTGCTCCTGATTATTTCAGCCATGCTTGTTTTGGGGCTTATCGGGGTTTTTCTTCCGGTTCCTATGAGTTTTGATGTGATCATTGTTTCCACGCTGGTGGCGGGAGGTTTGCCGATACACTATAGCATGGTCCTTCTTTTTACCCTCGGCATCTTCAGCGTTTATTCTTTCCTTATTACCCGGCAGGCCATCTCTTCAAAGGTGGCTGTAAGTACTGCGTTGGGAGTGGTGTTGGTTGGCGTAATGGGTGGGTTGGCCGCGCAGGGTTTGGAGGATAGATACTTTGATTACTTTGAAAAGGAAATATCGGTTTTTTCAAAACGGGCGGACTCAAAACCTTTGGTGATTCAAAAACCAGAACTGGAAAATGTAAATAAGGGTCCGGCACTGACGATGGCAGCCGGTGACACCATCCTGGTGTCAAAGCAGGGAGATGTGACAATTCACAGAATTCCTTTTAAAGAGCAGGTTTCGGAGGGGGATGCTCTTTTTTCTGTTCGTGAAGGTTGGGAGGCCGGTATAGATCCACCATATGAATTTTCTGCGCTTAAGGTTATTCAGCCGTATTCAGACGGAAGGAGTATAGCCACTGGCGATGTTAACGGGGACGGCTGGACGGACATATTGCTTAGTGGAGATAAGGGTATAAACCTATTTCTGAATAAAGGAGGGGGGCAGTATTTTGAAGAACAAAAACTCACTATTCCATTGATAGATACCAACTGGATAGGGAATGCGGTACTGGTAGACATGAATAATGATGATTACCTGGATATTGTATTGACCACTTACTGGTATGGTAACTATATACTGTACAGTAAAAACGGTGCCTACAGCGCTGAAAATATAGCACACCTGCCCAATGAAAATGAAGCGCCTCTAACGGTAGGGCTGTCCTTTGGTGACGTAAATAAAGATGGTAAACTGGATATGGCCTTGGGTAACTTCAGCCTGGGGGTAAACTCAGTGAGGAATAGAACCTATTACTCCTCAAGGGATGCCTTACTGGTGAGTAATACCCGGGGCTGGACATCCACGGTATTGGATGAAATGTCAGGAGAAACGCTGTCTGCATTGGTTACAGACTTCAATATGGATGGCAATCCCGACCTTATTTTTGGGATTGACTTTAACATCCCTGATATGTATTACCTGGGAAATGGAGCCGGAGCAATATCTTTAGTTTCGGCAAAAGACAAACTCGTTCAGGGAAGTTTGAAAAGAACCATGAGCATTGCCTCCGAAGACATTGACAATGACCTGAGCCCGGAGATCTTCCTGACCCAAATCAGTGAGTTAGGGTTTGATACAAAGCTTAAAGTACGCGATGAGCAAGAAGCTTTTGCATCCATCAAACGCAAAAAGGAGCGTGAACAGCTGCAGCGCATGTTCCGTATGAAAAACCAATTGGCAGAAGCCGCTATCCGTGCAGATATCTCCCAGTGTGATGATTCTATATTGAATGATTGTGTAGCCTTGGCGGTATTGAAGCATGATCAGTTCCTGTCCGGTCGTAGAAGAGGTGTTTATCCCGAAGGATGGAAAGAACTGGAAAAAATGTACTACCACCAGCCCCGTGAGGATGATCAGTTCATATCAAAGGAGCGGATGAGTTTTTACCTGGAAAATCCGGAACTCAGTAAGGAGAATGCTTTGCTTAAAAGGAATTCCACAGGGCAGTTTACGGATGTTGCGCGGGATTATGGTTTGGCATCTACTTCGTGGACCTGGAACGGTAAGTTTGCTGACCTTAACAATGATGAGTATAAAGACCTTTATGCGGTAAACGGCACCTTCTATCGTTCTCACAACCGTATGGAGTCTAATGTGTTGATGATCAATGAAGAAGGAAAGCACTTTAAAGAGCAGACCGCAGAATCCGGATTGATCAATTACCTGCCGGCCAATAGTTACACCTACGTGGATCTTGACAATGATGGCGATATGGACATTGTTTCGGTGCCGGCTATCGGTCCGGTATACATTTATACCAACAACACTTCCGGAAATAAGGCGGTACAATTTGAGCTTCACGATGAAAAGGGAAACAGGGCCGGCATTGGCAGTAAAGTGTTCATTTATTATGGCAACGATCATCACCAAATGAAAGAAGTGCAGCTGGGAGGAGGTTTTCGGTCATTTGATGCCCCTCTTCTTCATTTTGGGCTGGGAGAACATGAGAAAGTAAGCCGTGTGGAAATTGTGTGGTCTACCGGAGAAAGAACGGTAATTGATCAGGAATTAAGTTCCGGTAACCGTTATATCATTTCCAGGACACAGAAAGGTGAGGTTTTATGGGCAGGAGGGATTGAGAAATGAAGAATGTAAAAGCTCCCGATAAACCGAAAACCGTTCGCCATTTAGGTGAAGTAGATATTACAAAGCTCAGGGAAATGGTCTCGAAGCTGGAAGAACAGGTTTGGGAGGAGGAAAATGAAGATAAACCCAATAAGTTTGGGGCGTTGAACAAAACCAGGCATATTGTTTTCCGCTTTATCGTTAATTCCAACACCAATCGTTTTTACTACAACCGTCCGGTGTGGGAAGAGTGGGAAGAGGTTTTACAGCCGGTTTTAGACCAGGCCACTCAGGCATATAACTACTCCCGTGGTGCTTATCCCAGGATCATGCTGGCCAAGCTCCCGGCCGGCACGCTCATTCACAAACATATTGATGGTTCCAATGCCGCCCGCCTCTCGCATAAAATTCATGTGCCGCTGCAAACCAATGAGGAGTGCTACTTTTTTGTGAATGAGGAACCTTTCAGAATGCTGGAAGGTCAGGCTTATGAGGTGAACAACCTGGCTATGCACTGGGCTGAGAATAGAGGTAAAACAGATAGGATTCACCTGATCTTTGAGTATTTCTCCAAAGACTGATCTTTCTCTACTTATAACCGTACCCAAAGGCGGAGAGATCATCCTGGTAATATTCACCTACCAGTTTCACTAAATCTTCATCATAGTAGTATCGGTAATCTTTATGAGCGCTTGAGTTAAGCTTCTCCAAAGGTTCAGGGGCAATCCCTATCCGTTCACATATCGCATTATAGGAGGCCTGCAGGTTCTCAAACCGCCCAACGTAATCCATCATGATATTCTTCTCCGTGTCGGCAATAAATCCCAATTGAGGCTGGAAGAGGAGGTCAGCCTTAGTATTCGGGTTTTGGAACATGAGTTTTAGTATTTCCTGGGTGTGCTTTTGAAACAGGGGGGTATTTCCCTTTTTAAAAAAAGCGTAGGAGATAAAGCGATCAAATGGGTTCCGCACCACGGAAAATTTGAAGTAGGTATTCCAAACTTCTTCGCCCAGGTGCGATTTAATTTCAGAGGCTGTGATGTGGCCATGCTCAAGTGCTTCAAACTCCGGAATGGGAATACGGCTATGCCTGAAGAGATCAACCTGCTCCCAGTCATTCTTGCCCAGATGTTTGTTCAGCGCATTACGTATAGCGTGGGTTCCCGTTTTAGGAATGGCAAAAAAGATAAATTTATGGGTGTGGGAAATAATCACTACTCATCCTGGCCTTTACACAATTCAATCTGGGCTTTAAGCACCTCGTCCTGCTCATCTACATTCAGGTATTCAAAGATCAGATGGATCCGGTGAGAATTACCTTGGTTGGCTACCGCATGCCGGGTGCCGTTATTGACTTCATAGGCATAGCCCTCCTTAAGGTGAAAACGTTGATTGTCCAGAAAGAAATAGGCAGAATCATTGGTCTGTACCGGGATGTGGATCTTGTGGGGCGCATAGCCTCTTTCATCACCATCAATATGGGGGGCTATGAATTCCTGTGCAGGTAATTTAGCCAACATAATGCGGGAGAAAAAGCCATTGGTATACCCGTAAGGAGCGGTAGCCTTCTTTAGGATTGGTAACAGTAAAGACTTCCAGCCTTCCCAGGGCGAGCAGTTTTGATACACATAGGGAAATACCTGCTTATTGGAAAAGCGGAATATAATATGCTGCGTTTGGCGAAGAGCACTCTTAGCATGCTTATTATAGTTCATCGCAAAATCTTCTTCGCGGTCCCATTGCGTTTCATCCAGTTCGTTAACCCTGCTTTTTAAGGCCCGGATATCAATTTTTCCAAGCTCAAGCAATAGGTCAGTTTTCCGGGTATTTATTTCCATGCTGTCTTTTCAGTTGTCCGTGCCGGCACTTTTTAAGAACTTTCCCAGGGCAAAGCCTGTAGTTCCTAATTTTGTAAAATTATCCAGAAAATGTCAACCCGGTACTATAGCACTCTTGATTTCAGATAAGCCCAAAATATTTTGCATAGGCTTTCACAAAACAGGTTCCACCAGCCTTGCTAAAGCATTGAATACGCTTGACTTTAAGGTATGCAGGCGGTTTGGGATGCTGAAGAAGCATTTCCCCGAGGTTGATTTTGCAGATCGTTTAAAATCAGGTGATTTAGATATCTTTTTTGAAGTGGTTCCCTGGTATGATGCGTTTTGTGACAATCCCTGGCCGCATATATATAAAGAGCTGGACCAGCATTTCCCGGGTAGTAAGTTTATTTTAACCATCCGGGATGAGGACACCTGGATCCAAAGTGTTAAGAATTATTTTGGCGATAGTCCGTCAAAATTGAGAGAATGGATTTATGGAGAATCTTCTCCGCTGGGCCACGAACAACTATATCTCAGGAGGTACCAAAAACACAACTGCGAGGTAAGGGAGTACTTTGCAAACAGCCCGGAAAAATTGCTGGTACTGGACCTTGAAAAAGGTGAAGGTTGGAAACAGTTGTGCGGTTTTTTGGAAAAACCGGTGCCAGATGCCAGTTTTCCTCATCTTAATAAAACTGCAGTAAAAAAGGCAAAGGGTCAGTCAGGGCTATTCAGGAGCTTTAGGAATATGGACCCAAAAGAACAACGTATTGCATCTGAGGCGGTCATCACCCTGGCTATATGCAGGCTGCTCATCGTGTGCTTTTCCTTCCGGAGGATAGCCGGGCTTTTAGGGGTGCGTATGCAGGAGTCACCGGCCACTATTACCAGCTCACAACTGGAAGAGGTGAAAGTGATCAGCAACAGCCTGGAAAAGCTAAGCCCCAGGTTACCCTTTCGTAGCATGTGTTTTGAGCAGGCGCTCGCTTTTAAGCTAATGTTGAACAGACGGAAAATATCGTCTACCGTTTACTTTGGGGTACGAAGCGAGAAGGATAGTAAAACCCCTATAAAGGCGCATGCGTGGACACGTTCAGGTGGTTTCTATGCTACCGGAACCGAAGGAAAAGAAGAGTTTAAGGTAGTTTCATTTTTTGGAAGTACCTGAACGGCCTGGACTCTAAAAGAAACGTATTTAGTATTACCGTTCCTGGAATCTTGCGGTGATAGGCATGATAAAGCGCATACGTACAGGTTTACCGCGTTGGGTGGCCGGTGCAATATGCGGAAGGTTGGTAATAACCCTTACCGCTTCCCGGTCCAGCATGGGGTCGGCTCCACGGATCACCGTGATGTTGGAAATACTGCCATCTTTCTCAATAATAAATTCCACGAACACCTTTCCCTGTAAACCCATTTCCAGCGCCCTGCGCGGGTATTGGAATTCCTTTTGGACAAAGGCCAGTATCTGCTGCTGGAAACATTGTTTACGTTCCTCGTTACCTTTGGCGGATTCACAGCCGGGGAATACCGGCACGGATTCCACCACCTCAAAGTTGAGCACTTCTTCAGGTTCCTCCTCCTCGTAAGCGATGTATTTAATACCTTCTTCTCCAACCGGTGCGCCCGGATCTACGGGAGAGTATACCGCTTCATTTTCATCGGTTTCCGTGGCCATCATATCCAACTCGGTATCCACCTCCTCAAAATTTTCGATAACGTTGATCTGTTCAATTACCGGTGGGGGAGGTGCCCCTGCTGGCTCGGGTCTATATGTGATCGGGATCTCTTCATCGCTGATCACCTTTACCGGAGGCTCTACGATCCGGTCGTCCGTTTTATCATAGGTGCGGATATTGAAAATCATCAGTACGGCAAACATAGAAAGTGCCAGCCCCAGCATAAAGAAAAGGGTACGGTGGCGTTCAAGATCAGCCCATTTGGACTTGCGCGGCATCATAAGGGTAACTATTCAAATATATCTACTAAGGTACAACGGTTTCAGGTGGTAAAGAATGATCATTATCATATTCTATTTCTATATAACCCTTCATGTGGAATTGGCACAATTATTTGATTTTAAATGTTTTAAAAACAATTTATTGATGATTTTCTGAATTTGTCAGGTACTGCAGGCTTTGATCATTCACAACCGTTCCTGGATGTAGCGCCCGGAATGGATGCTGGCTTATCCAATTAACATCATTTCTTTTTTCTTTCCCCAGCATTGCGCAACTTAGCCGCATGGAAATGACCTGGCTCAACTGCTTTACCTCCAACCGTTTTGGTATGGAAAAGGGTACTGAAAACGTACGTTCCGAATACGAACGGGATTACGACCGCATCATTTTTTCATCTGCCTTTCGCAGGTTGCAGAATAAAACCCAGGTGTTTCCGCTCCCCGAGCACGTTTTTGTACACAACAGGCTTACCCATTCCCTGGAAGTAGTAAGTGTAGGCCGTTCGCTGGGTAAAATAGCCGGTGATGCCCTGGCGGAAGAGCCGGGTATTAAAGCCGATGAGGTAGCTCATGACTTTTACCGTAACCAACTTAAGAATGTGATCTCAACCGCCTGCCTGGCGCACGATCTGGGAAACCCTGCCTTTGGGCACAGTGGTGAAGAAGCTATTTCGCAACACTTCAGGGACAGGGTTGATGATAAAGCTTTCCGGGACCTTTTCACCCCCGCCCAGTGGGAAGATCTTACCCATTTTGAAGGGAATGCCAATGCCCTGCGTATCCTTACCCGGCAGTTTAACGGCCGCTTAAAGGGAGGCTATCGGCTTACCTATCCTACTTTGGCCAGTATATTGAAATATCCCTGCGAGTCAACCGGGCGTATCCATAAAGGGCCCAAGCATCGCTCCAAATACGGTTTCTTTCAATCCGATAAGGAAACTTTCCTGGACGTGGTGAGTACGCTTCACCTTAAGAAGGAAGAAGATTCACCTATGGCGTATTTCCGCCATCCTTTTGTATACCTGGTAGAGGCAGCTGATGACATTTGCTATAGCATTATCGATTACGAAGACGCGCATCGCCTGGGTATCCTCAGCTTTGCTGAAGTAAAAGAGGCTTTTATGGGCTTACTGGAGAAGAACCCGGAAGAAGACCTGGGCCGGGTATCATCCAATTTGGATAATCTTCAAAACGATCCCAATGAGGCTGTGGCCTACCTGCGCGCCAAGACCATCAACTTTCTGGTAACGGAATGTGCAAAGGTGTTTATTGATAACCGCCAGGCCCTGCTTAAGGGAGAGTTCAAGGGGGCACTCATCGATCATTGCGAATCCTTGCAGGAGCCTTTGAAACATATTGAACAAGTTTCTGTGGCGCGCATCTACAATCATTCCAGCGTAGTGAAAATTGAGCTGGCCGGTTTCAGGATCATGTCCGGTCTTATTGAAGACCTGGTGGAAGCGGCCCTGGCTGATGAAAAGGAAAAAAGGCACAAGAAACTCCTTAACCTGATGCCAGTGCAATACCGCTATCCTGAAGATGCATCAGCTTACGAGAAGATCATGTGTATTCTGGATTATGTATCCGGCATGACCGACAACTATGCGCTGGAGCTTTACCGCAACTTACGCGGGATTTCGGTGCCAGAGATCTGAGTTTGTTCCAATAAGCGGAACAGCGTGGCGGTGCAGGTATACCGTAATGGCGCTACATGCTGTAACCATAAGGGCTAAGATAAATAACAAGCCTCCATCACCTTGTACTTCAATGCCTAGTTCAGTAAGGTGAAAGAAAATGGCTCCGGCCATAACTCCTATAGCGATGAAAGCACCCAACCAGGCTGTACGCGGAATGATGAGCAGGATACCGGCAATAAGTTCAGTGACACCGCTGCCAATACGCCCCCAGGGTTCCATACCCAGGGAGGTAAAGATGTAAACGCTTTCCGGTTGGGCGGTAAACTTAAAGTAGAGAGTTTGGAAGAGAATGATTGCCGCTACCAGGCGGGCGATCCACGAAATAATACGGTTGGTTGAGCTCATCCCTGATTTTTTACCCAAAGGTAAAGGCATGGCCCTGAGTTAAATGTCGCGCTTCAGACTTCTGTAATATCTGCAGCTTCTATCCAGCCGATCTTGCCGTCTGGCAGGCGTATCTTTTTCCAGCCTTCCAGGTAATCGGTCACCTCGGCTTTGGTCCCTTCGTGCAGGATAAAGGCGTCTTCTGCCGTGCTGCTGGGAGCGGTTTTTACATAGCTGCTCGGTACCATTACAATGGCCGGCTTATGATTACGCAGGTAGGATTCGTGGGCAAAGGCCAGTGCCAGGGAAATAACTCCCAATACTAACCCGAAAAAGCCGAGGATAAAGCCCGGCCTGCGGGAAGCAGTAAAGAGGTAAAGCGCCAGGCCAATGGCCAACAGGCCAAAGAACACAATAGCCGTCCATGCCCATGCGGAGGGAGAAAGCAGTTGCAATATACCGAGGTACGCGGTGCGCACTAATGGTTTTGGCATAGCTTCAAAACGGTCTATCACACCCTGGTTGGCAATTTTCAGGTTCTGCTGAATATCTTCATCGTAAGGTGCCAGCTGCGCGGCACGTTCATAGTTAAGGATGGAAGGAGCGGTTTGCCCCAACTTAAAGTAGGTATTACCCATATTGTAATACAGTTCCGCACTTTCATAACCGCTTTCACGGATGGATTTGTAAAGGTTGAGCGCTTCACTGTATTTTTCCTCCTTATAGGCGGCATTGGCCTTTTCAAAATCCGTTTCGGGATCTTGGGCAGATGCTCTGAAACCAAGCAGGATGGCCATAATTAGCAGTAAGTTCTTCATAGCTTGCCTTCAATTTCAGTGATCAAACGGGCGGTTTCGTCATAATCCGAACGGGGATCCGATACTCCGGCCGAAGTAAAACGAGCCAGCTCGGCACGGTTCATCATATCAATGGTACGGGCGGCCAGAGATTCATCAATATTGCAGGTAAGCAATTCCTCCCGGATGGTGTCTTTGCTCATTTTACTCTGGGGAATATTGAAGCGGTCGGAAAAATAACCCCATAATGCTGTGGAAAGAGCGTTGTAAAAAGCATCCTTATCATTAGTCTGGAGTTGCTGATGCGCTTCCTTAAGGTGTTTACGGGCTACCTTACCGGCTTTGGTTTGCCGCACCTTAGCTATGTCGGTTTGTCGGTTGCTTACGGCAAAGAAAAATACCAGCATACCGGCCATGCTCAGGCCTATACCACCCAGAATTCCATAGAAGAAAACAGACCCGAGGAAAGACTCACCCGCTCTTTGCAGGTTCCCAGGATTGGTTTTGATGTACAAAATGTCCTTACCGAGGAAGTTCACATCCTCCTGGGGCGAAGCGGCAATTCCTCCGTTGGTTTGTCCAGGTTGGGCGGGAGCGCCACTTACCTTTACTTCAAACTCTTCTGAGCGTATGGTTTCGTAGCGCTCGGTGCGCGGGTCGAAATACGAAAACTCCACCGGTGGAATCTTATAGGTGCCTCCGTAGCGTGGTATCAGCAAATACTCAAAGGTCTTGCTGCCATTCATGCCATAGGCCCCCACATTTATCTTTTCAGAGAATTTGGGGTCGTAAGCTTCAAAGGCGTTGGGGATCTCTGGTGTGGGAACGTCCAGCAATTTGAGGTTTCCTTCTCCCTTAATGGTAATTTTCAGTGTAACCGATTCATTAGCGCTGAGCTCATTACGGCTCAGGCTTACATCCATGGTATACCGGCCAACGGCTCCTGCAAAGCCAGAAGGTTTTCCTGCTTCCGGTAGTGGTTTTACGTTGATGGTGGGAAAGTTCTCCGAAGCCGTTTGATTGATGGTTTGTGTGACCCTGCGTCCGAAGAAATCACGCCTGTTGCTAGGCACCTGGGTAGGTATTTTCACCTCTACCAGGCCCGGGCGGATGCTTCCGCTACGCTGCGGTATCAGTACTACCTGGCGGATGATACCGGTGGTATAACGTTCGCCCTGGTACATGTCCTGTTCAGTGTCAATACGTTTCAGATCCACATTATCTTTATAGAAGCCGGTAAAGTCCGGTTCATCCAGGAGTTCAGGGCGGCTGATATTGGTCTTGAAATACAGTTTGTAGGAAGCAACCAGCGGCTCGCCCTGGTATACAGAAGTCTTGGAAGTGATGACCCGCAGAAAAGCATTGGATGCCGCCACGCTGTAAGGGTCATCCGGATCATTGGCGCGGGGACTGCTTTGCTCAACGGTAATCGTAAGGGGCTGGGTGCGGTAGGTTTCACCGTCAATTTCCATGCTGGCCGGGCCTATCTCGTAGGTGCCCACCTCACGGGGCTGTAGCACGTAGCTGTAGCTGACGTTAAACCGCATCCCGTAATTATCCATATAACTGGAAACGGATGTATTAGGTCCACCCAATACCCGGAAACCCTCAAAGCTTGGAGCCTGAAAATTATTGCCCTTGGAGTTGGCCTTGAACTCTACCGTAAACTGTTCATTCTTACCTACGGTAGTTCGGTTGGCATTGGCTTTAAAGCTTACCTGCGCCTGTACTAAAAGGGCATTGAAAGCCAGTAGTATGACCAGTAGTATTCTTTGCATTGTTACCAGTCTTTATCCGTTTTAATGGGTTTGGTCTTGATCTTTTCCTCGTTCAGTTTTTTCTGCAGGTCCTGTTCTTCGCGGCTTAATGCTTCCAGGAGTCGCTGGGCATCTTCCCTTGAGATCTTATCCTTGCGCGGAGCCTGTCCTTTTTGCTGATCATCCTTGGGTTGGTCAGGCTTGGACTGGTCTTGATCCTTTTGTTGGTCACCTTTGTCTTTTTGCTCGTCACCCTTCTGATCCTGATTTTGTTGATCCTGTTTGTCCTTATTATCCTTTTGGTCCTGTTTTTCTTGATCCTTCTTATCCTGGTTCTTCTGGTCCTGGTCCTGTTTCTGATCTTGGTTTTGTTGCTGTTGCTGCTGTTGTTGTTGCTTTTGTTTCAGCGCCTTTGCCAGGTTGTGACGGGTTTCATTATCGCGCGGATTTTGTTTCAGGGAGCTCTTATAGGCCTTAATAGCCTCATCCAGTTTTTCCTGGGCCATATAGGTGTTGCCCAGATTATGCAGAGCCTGGGCCTTCACAGAAGGATCATTGCTCATTTCGGCTGACTTTCGGTATTGTGCCTCGGCTTCTTCCCAACGCTCCTGGCGATATAGTGAATTGGCCAGGTTATAGGTGCCTTCCACTGGATTTTCGTTTTCGTCCAGTGATTTGCGATAAGCTACTTCCGCCTCCGCATAGTCTTCTTTAGCGTATGCCTCGTTGCCTTGGCTTACCTCGCCACGGTACGACTGGGCATAACCCATTGAGCCCATTATGAGCAATAGCAAACTACTTAGTATCCTCTTCATTCTTCTCAAAAAGATTCAATCTTTTAAACCATTGCGTTTTACGCTCCAGTATACATGTATCCAGTACCAGGAAAAGCAAAGCTATACCTAAAAACCATTGGAACTGGTCTTCATAATCTGAAAACACCTGGCTTTCAAATTCTTTCTTTTCCATATCAGCAATGGTGTCCATCAAAAACTTCACCACCTGGCGGGTATTGGAACCGTTTACATATTCCCCGTTGGACTGGCTGGCAATTTTCTTCAGAATATCGGTTTGCAACTGCGTCACCACCACTTCTCCGGCTTCATCCCTTTTATATCCGATACGATAGCCGTTGCGCATATCGGGGATGGGGGCACCTTGAGCCGTTCCTATGCCTACCGTTAAAATAGTAATGCCATTTTCCTTGGCTTTTTGAGTGGCCTCCTCGTAACCCTCTTCGTGGTCCTCACCATCACTGAGCAATACCAGAACGCGGTTCTTCTGGTCTTCATCGTCAAAATATTCAGTAGCCAGTTCAATAGCTTCCGCAATGGCCGTGCCCTGGGTGGGGATGATTTCTGTGTCCACCGACTGGAGGAAGAGACGCGCAGCCCCATAATCTGTAGTGATGGGCAACTGCGGATACGCCTGTCCGGCATAGATGATAATGCCCACCCGGTCACTCACCAACTCATCCAGGGTTCTTGAAATAAGCTGTTTGGCTTTGGCCAGGCGGTTGGGCTGAATGTCTTCCGCCAGCATACTCTTACTTACGTCCAGCGCAAATACAATATCCACACCCTCGCGCTTCACAGTTTCCAGCCGCGATCCTATTTTGGGGTTTACCAACGCAATGGACAGGGCGGCTATGGCAATAACGGCCAGTACCATCTTAAGAAGTGGTTTGTTGGAGCTACGCTCCGGGGCCAGCTCACGTAACAGGCGAGTATCTCCAAACCTCTTTCGGATCCTGCGCTTCCAGGCCATCATGGCAATAAACAATACTACAACTACCGGTACGGCAGCCAGGAGGTATAGGTAATATGGATTATCCAATTCGTACATCAGATAAAGCTCTTTAATACGGTGTAACGCAGCAATAATTCCAATGCCAGCAGGCCAAAGGCAATGAGAATGTATTGCTCAAATTTCTCGTCATAGGAGTAAAACTTCAGTTCTTGTAATTTGGTCTTTTCCAGCTTATCGATCTCGCTATATATCTCCTTGAGTTTACTGTTGTCAGTGGCGCGGAAATAACGTCCCCCGGTTTGGTCGGCTATCTTCTTCAGCAGTTCCTCGTCAATATTTACGGGCATGTTGCGGTAAATAATATTTCCGCTAAAGTCATAGGCTGCCGGAGTAGGCGCTGTACCTTTCGTTCCCACACCAATGGTGTAGGTGCGGATGTTGAAACTCTCCGCTAATTGGGTGGCGGTAAGCGGATCTATCTGGCCGGAATTGTTCTCTCCATCGGTAAGCAGAATGATCACTTTGCCTTTGGCCTTGCTTTCTTTAAGGCGGTTCACGGCCGTAGCCAGTCCCATACCAATGGCAGTTCCATCTTCAATAAGTCCGTATTTCAGGCTCTTCAGGCTGTTTAGCAGGATCTTATGATCACTGGTGAGTGGTGTTTGCGTATAACTTTCTCCTGCGTATACCACCAGTCCGATGCGGTCATTAGGCCGATCCTGGATGAAATCAGCGGCTACTTCCTTGGTGGCATCCAGGCGGTTGGGGCGCAGGTCACGAGCCAGCATGCTGGCCGAAACATCTACCGCCATTACAATGTCAATACCTTCAGAAGATTTGGTCTTGGAGTTTTCCTCGGTGCTGCGCGGTCGCGCCAAACCTATGATGACCAGGGCAATGGCTCCCAGCCGCAAAAGGTCTGGGATGTAGTGCAGGAACACCATTACATTATTCTTAGAATCGGCTATGCCCGTAGCTCCCGGGAATTTCAGTTCGGGGCTCTTGCGGTTGCGGGTATACCACATCCAGAAGGCGAGCAGTGGTAATAACAACAGCAGCCAGAAAAATTCAGGATTCAGGAACTGATTACTCCACATCGGCCTTCACGTTTTGGGATTCTTTACCTATATGGGTGTGCTCAATAAAATGACGAACCGTTTTCAGGGCTTCCTCGTTTTCACCTGGCCCCGGTTTTTCTTTGGCAAATTTCACCATGGCACTAAGGCGTAAAGTATGCTTGAGTTCTTCAAAAAGATCTTTGGGGAGGTTTTGGTCTTCCAGGTCCCCTATAATTTCTTCAGCTGTACTTTCCATGGCTTGTATGCTCATCTGTCGCTCCAGGTAAATCCTCAAAATATCCACCAGGCGGGAATAGTACGCTTTGAGTTCTCCTTTTTGCCACAGTTCCTCGCGCTCCAGTTCCGCCAGTTGCATTAAGGCATATTTATGCGGAGGTATTTGCAATTCCGGAGCTGTAGGTTGAGCCTTTCCTTTTTTGCGGTTGTGGTACCATAGCCATACCAGGAGCAAAATTACCGCCAGCCCGGATAGTACGTATAAAGCGATGAGCCACCAGTTCAGCGGAACTTCCAGGGGCTTTTTAATATCGTAAATGTCTTCTCTCTGACTGAGATCCGGGAAACGTACGGCAATGCCAATGGCCTCGGTATTGGCGGCTTGCCCTTGCACCACTAAGGTGAGAGGCGGAACGGCAAAATAACCGGAATCAAAAGAGGTGATGGTCAGTTGCTGTTCCAGTATCCAGCGGCCACCCTTTTCCAGGGTATCCACAGATGAGGCCTCTACCAGTTCCAGTCCTTCGGTACTGTCCGGAAAGGCCGGCCAGGAATAGGAGGTGGCTTCGTCCAGGTCAGCGGTAAGGGTAACGGTAAATTGTTCCCCGATAAGAATGAAGTTGGTGTCGGCCTCCGCCCGGAAAGAGAAGGGCTGCGCCTTGAGAACACCTGATAAGGCTATGAAAAGTAGACTGATCCACAACTGCTTCATCATGCACTTTTCTGTTTAAAGTACCCCAGTAACTTGGCGGGATAGGATTCATCAATGCGGATGGATATCTGCCCGGCCCCACTGCGGGTGAAAGACTCGCGGAAGTATTTGAAATTCTGCTCGAAGCGCATTTTCAACTCTTGGCGCAGGGCTTTGGAAGAGGTATTCACCCAGCGGGTTTTCCCGGTTTCCAGGTCTTGCATGGGCAGTAAACCCAGGTTGGGAAGTTCCTCTTCGCGGGGGTCGTAAATACGTATGCCGGTTACGTCATGGCGTTGGGTCATGATCTTTAGCGCATCACGGTAACCGGTATCCATAAAATCAGAAAGCACGAAGGCAATGGCGTGTTTTTTCTGTATGCCGGAAAAATAGCGCAGAGCTTCGGTAATATTGGTGCCGGGGCTGGTGGGTTGCAATTCTATCAGTTCCCGGATGATACGCAGCGTATGGGTTTTACCCTTTTTAGGTGGAATAAATTGCTCGATCTTATCACTAAAGAAGATCACTCCTACCTTATCGTTATTCTGGATGGCAGAGAAGGCCAGGGTGGCACATATTTCGGTAATCATATCCCGTTTCATCTGTACCCTTGAGCCAAACGATCCCGAACCGCTAACGTCTACCAGCAACATCAGGGTGAGCTCCCGTTCCTCCTCGAACACCTTTATATAAGGCTCGTTGAGGCGGGCGGTTACGTTCCAGTCTATGGCGCGGATGTCATCACCATATTCGTATTTGCGCACTTCGCTAAAGGCCATACCACGCCCCTTGAAGCTACTGTGGTACTCACCAGAAAAAAGGTGGTTGGACAGCCTTCGGGTCTTGATCTCTATCCTGCGAACTTTCTTTAAGAGTTCCTGGGTGTTCATTCTTCAGGTTTAGAATTCAGGATTTTAGTTTCGGCCTGCCTATGGTACTTCAACGTGATCCAGTATCTGGCTGATGATGTCTTCGCTACTAACGTTTTCCGCCTCTGCCTCATAGGTGATGCCGATGCGGTGGCGCAACACATCTTCTGCCACAGCCCTTACATCTTCAGGGATCACATAACCACGGTGTTTGAGGAAGGCGTATACCTTGGCTCCCTGCGCCAGGTTGATGCTACCCCGGGGAGAAGCTCCGAAGCTGATCAGGGGTTTGAGGGAAGGCATGCGGAAGTCCTCGGGTTTACGGGTGGCAAAGATGATATCCAGGATATATTTTTCAATTTTCTCATCCATATACACCTCGCGGATGGTCTTGCGGGCCTTTAGGATGGTATCCGGGCGGATCACCGGTTGTATAGGTTCAAAACCTCCTTGCAGGTTCTGACGCATGATCATGCGCTCATCTTCCTGCTTAGGATAGGTGATCACCGTTTTCAGCATAAAGCGGTCGCTTTGTGCTTCGGCTAGCGGATAGGTTCCTTCCTGCTCTACCGGGTTTTGGGTGGCCAGTACCAGGAAAGGGTCCGGCAATTTAAAAGTCTCGGTACCAATGGTGATCTGGCGCTCCTGCATGGCTTCCAGTAAAGCACTTTGCACTTTGGCCGGAGCCCGGTTTATTTCATCAGCCAGCACAAAGTTGGCAAATATGGGGCCGTGCTTTATGGCGAATTCGTTCTTCTGGATATTGTAGATCTGGGTCCCCACCACGTCTGAAGGGAGCAGGTCCGGGGTAAACTGTATACGGCTGAAGTCAGCGTCAATAGCTTTAGCCAGCGAGTTTATGGCCAGGGTTTTGGCCAGACCGGGAACACCTTCCAGTAAAATATGCCCATTACCCAACAGGGCAAGGAGAAGACGTTCCAGCATTTTCTTCTGCCCTATGATGGACTTGTTGATCTCCCGCAATAAGAGGTCAACAAAGGCACTTTCCTGCTCAATCTTTTCATTTAGTTCCCTGATGTCAGAGGCGCTCTTGGTTGTTTCCATTATTCTTTAAACGAATTAATTAATGCTGTAAAAGTAGCGTTAATGCTAAATGTTAAAAAGGCTGTGTTTGTTTACGCGAAATTGAAATGAAAATTTCAAGGCTGTAGTTAAAATCTTGTTAAAATTAGTCACTCTTGGAAAGCTCTTTACTCATAATACCAGGGTGCAATGATCGGTATCCGTTAATAGCCGGACTATTGTAAACAGAAAGATAACATTGCAAGGTGTTGGACAGCAGTAATTTTCATCTCCAAAGCTTGTTGAGCGAGCAAAGTGACTTAACCTTAATCCAACAGATTTAAGACAAATACAAACTATCCTTAAAGCGACTTTAAGCGGGGCTTAACACAGCCAGTGGACTTTTGTGGCTGAGATAAACACAAAACCCACGTAACGATGAAAAAATTTTTACTCGGTGCGGTTGCCTTTGCAATTACAGCTCCTATGGCTACTGCCCAAATTAAATTCGATCCCGAGATCGATACCGCCTGGACTCCGGCTGTGGCCAAGCTTCCCGCTTCCCCGCTTAAAACACAGGTTCTTTTTGTTGGAGGTGTTGACAAGGTTCAGACTCCAGCTATATATGGTAATGCTCAGGGTGAGGCACTGGCTAAGCAATGGCATGACTTTATCGGTTTTACACCGGACAATGGTACCAGCGGTGACCTGGGATGGATCTCGGTTAACCATGAGATGGTAGTAAATAATGACAGTATTGGTGATGGTGGCGGTATGACCGTTTTTAAGGTTAAACGCGACCCCTCTACGGATTCATTGATCATTGTAAACCAAACCTTAACGGATGGCCGCAGTGGTAAATTCTTTGCCGTTGATTTTGTGAATACAACGGGTGAAACCGGAATGAACTGTGGAGGTATTTCCGCCTTCAACGGTCGCATCTGGACGGCAGAAGAGTGGTTCCAGAGCAGCAATGCCGCTATTTACGACAATGGCGATGGTATCAGCGATACTTCTGATTTTGTGATCGGTACCAGCAGCTCTTCGGGCTTCCCTGGCTTTAATGGACAGAGCATCAAGAAGGTACAAAACCTGAACTATATGGTGGAGATCGATCCTATTGAGGCCAAGGCTATCCGCAAACAATACAACTGGGGACGCCAGGCTTTTGAAGGGGGAACCGTTATGTCTGACAATAAAACCGTTTACCTGGGTGTGGATGATACCCCTGGTTTCTTTACCAAGTTCGTAGCCACCACAGCCGGTGATTTTACTTCCGGAACTACCTACGTATACAAGCATGACGGCAACCCAAGCAAATGGGTAGCTATTGATAATACCAACCTTAACAAAATGCTCAACTATAAGAGCGAGGCTGTAGCTGCAGGCGCTACCATGTTCAACCGTCTGGAGTGGGTGACTAATTCCGGTGGTAAGGTATATTTTACTGAAACCGGCCGTGCCAACCCCGGAGGTCGCTGGAGTGATGAGCATACTGCCGGAGCTGTACACGCTCCCCATCATGTGGCCCGTGCCGCTGCACAGAGTGTGAGCAGCCCTGATGATGCCAATTACGTGGACTATTATGGTCGTGTGCTGGTGTTTGATCCGGCCACCGAAAACGTTACCGTACACCTGGAAGGTGGTCCTGACTTTGCCACCAGCCCTACTATTGCCAATTATCCGGATCGTCATCTTTCCAATCCTGACGGACTGAATACCATTACCATTAACGGACAGGATTACCTGCTTATCTGTGAAGACCTGAACCAGACCGATTTTGGTAGCACACCGGCAGGAGTAGGAACTACCTGTGAATTGTACCTGCTGGACCTGAGCATTGCAGCTCCTACGGTAAACGACCTGGTTCGTATTGCTGTGGTGCCTAAAGGTGCAGAGGTAACCGGTGCTATTGGAACACCTGACGGTAAAACCGTACTGGTAAACGTTCAGCACCCTGATGCCAGCAACCCATTCCCTTACAATAATTCACTTACCCTGGCTATTACAGGCTGGGATCAGGCTGGAATGGGAGTGGAAGAAGTGGCCCTGGAAGGTGGTTTCACCATCTTCCCCAACCCGGTGGCCCGTGAGTTGCACTTTAGCCGTCAGGCTGATGTAGCCATCTACAATAATAACGGTCAGCGCATACGTGTATACCGTGGAAAATCTATCATCGATGTGTCCGACCTGGCTTCAGGAGTATATTATCTCCAGAATGAGGAAGGACAGACGGTGAAGTTCATAGTCGAGTAATCTTTCAGAATCTTAGGGATGAACCCGGCTCCTGCAAGGAGCCGGGTTTTTCGATTTTAAACTTTCAGGCACTGAGTACCATGAAATACCGCATACACAAACAAACTTGGGTTATTCTCCTGGCAGGATTGATCCTTCCTGCTCTCTTACATCTTGCTTTTAGGCCTGTTTCTACCAATGAAACCATACGAGCCATCTTATTAGAGGATGCTGATGTGTTTCAAGAACAGGTAGCGGAACTTGAAAAAGTGGCGCAAGCTTATGTTCAGCAGGAAGTTGCTCTCGATGAATTACAAAATCAGCTTGCTGCTACGAGGCTGGCGTATAAACGACTGGAGTACCTGATGGAATATTACTACCCCACTGCGGTAAAAGGTGGAATCAACGGGGCTCCTCTCTACCACCTGGATCCTTATATGCCTCGGCCGGTGATTCATGAGCCCAATGGTTTGCAAAGTTTGGATGAACTGGTGTTTTCAGAAGAAGCCCCTGAGGAAAGGGAGCATATTGCATCGCTTTGTGAAGAACTGAAAGGAGCTTACGCCAATATCCAGCGTGATTTCAAGGGTCACCCTATGCTGGACCGTGAGGTTTTTGAGGCCAGCCGCTTGCAACTGGTGCGCCTGTTTACCCTGGGGGTCACCGGTTTTGATACCCCGGGATCGCTGAACGGCCTGGCCGAATCCAGGAGGTCCCTGCAGTCCCTGCAGGAAATTATGGCTATTTATATCCGCCAACTCCAGGATGAGGGCAAGGAACTGGGCGTTGAAGTGGATCGTTTATTTTCCGGTGCTATCGGTTACCTGGAACGTGAAAATGATTTCAACAGCTTTGACCGCCTCTACTTCCTTAAGGCGTTTATAGACCCTCTGTTCGGGGGGTTGCTGGACCTGCACAGGGCTTTGCACCTGGAAACGGTATACGAGACCACCAACCTTGAACAATCCTGGAATTACAACAGCCGCAGTATTTTTGATGAGGATTTTTTAAATCCCTATTACTACACCAAAGTGGTACGTAGCCCCAACGATGAAAAGCGAAAGTTGCTGGGCCAGCGCCTTTTTTACGAAACCCGATTGAGTGGGAATCAAACCCGCAGTTGCGCCAGCTGTCATCACCCGGATAAGGCCTTTACGGACGGCATGGCAAAGTCTGCCGGAAATAAGCAAGGTGAGTTTGTGGATCGCAACGCTCCTTCTCTGATCAACGCGGTATTTTCCATGCGTTTCTTCTGGGATATGCGGGCCTTCCGTTTTGAAGACCAGATGGAGCACGTGATTATCAGTCATAAGGAGTTCAACACCAGTTACGAAGCTATTTTCAGGAAGCTGCGGGCTGATGAAGAATACCAGCGCCTTTTTGCAGAAGCCTACCCGGAGGTTAAGGATTATCCCGCTATTAACCGCAGCACTCTTTCCGATGCCCTGAGCCGGTACCTGATGTCATTGGTAGCTTTTAACAGCCCGTTTGATCAGTATGTAAGAAATGAACGGAAGGAGATAGATCCCCGGGTAAAGGATGGTTTTAATCTTTTTATGGGAAAGGCGGCTTGCGGTACTTGCCACTTTGCGCCTACTTTCTCTGGCTTGGCGCCACCGCTCTATCAGGATAGCGAGTCAGAGGTGTTGGGTGTGCTTGAAATGCCTGGAACTGCAGAGCCACGGATGGATAGTGATCCCGGGCGTAAGGCCAATCGCAACCCGATGGAGGGAGTGTGGTTTTATCATAATTCCTTCAAAACCGTAACGGTACGCAACGTGTCCTTATCGGGCCCTTACTTTCACAATGGGGCCTACGGCAACTTGCAGGAAGTTGTGGATTTTTACGATCATGGCGGAGCAGCAGGTTTAGGCCTGGACGTTCCCCACCAGACTTTAGCGGGTGATTCTCTGCATCTTTCTGATTATGAAAAAGAAGCGTTAATTGAATTTATGAGTTCGTTGGAGCATACTTCTACCTTTTCTCCTTACCTTCACCCCTAACGAAAGGGGAGGATCAACAGTATATATTTGAAGTAAAATCGATTAAGAAACTTTCATTCCAAAAATGGGAATACAGGAAGTTTTTGATGGATTTTAGTGTACTGTTTTCCAGATATTTGGAAGAATGGGGTAATTCTTGTTTTTTAATTTGGTCCTTCAAAACAGGTTAGGTGGTGAGGCAAAGCTTTACGTATATATTCATCTTATTAGGTTCCTTGTTCGGTGTGCTGATGGGGCAGCCGGTGGCGCATCGTGGTGTGCTGGACCTTAGAGAACTGAATTTTGCCGAACACAGTATGATCCCACTTTCGGGAGAATGGGAATTTTACTGGAATCGTATTTACAGTGCCCAGACCCTGGACAACGAAAACTTTAAGGGCACCCCGGATTACATCAATTATATGACGGCATGGTCTGATCTTCCGCAAACGGATGAGCAGGCACATAGTTTCGGCTATGCTACCATGCGTCTTAAAATCATCTGTGGCGATAAACTCCCCTCGCTCTCCCTCTACATGCCGGAGGTTTACAGTGCGTATGACCTGTACGTGAACGGAGAAGGTTTTGAAGGTAACGGTCTTGTAGGTGCCTCACCTGAAACCAGCATCCCCTATTGGAGGCCTTCTTCCAAGGTAATTAACCTGCATCCCGGGGAAAATGAATTGGTGCTCCACCTCAGTAACTTCCAACACCACAAAGGAGGCGCTACCGGTGAGATCATGCTGGGTACCAGTGATGAGATCAATTACTGGCGTAATTTCAAGATCAGTAGTATACTCTTCCTGGCGGGTTGTTTACTTATTGCGGGTGCTCTGGCTTTCGGCTTTTACTGGTTCAACCCAACGGATTATACCGGCCTTTTCTTTTTCCTGTTCTGCGGAGCCTATATGTACCGTTTCCTGGGAACGGAAGAATATGTAATTCATGCGGCACTGCGGGTGTGGAACGTTCCCTGGGCCATTACCCTGCGGATGGAATATATCTCCCTGTATGCCAGTGTGATCTTCTATGTTTATTTTATCCGCAACCTGATACAACCCCGCGTAAAGCTGATCGTATTCCACATTATGGCGGGTATCAGTGGTTTGCTGGCTTTATTAACACTCTTCATTCCCACCGAGATCTTCACCGCCTTTATGGATCCTTAC
>CETZ01069671.1_pt1 | contig 32820 bp, 20 predicted proteins | sample 531441 | NCBI WGS metagenome assembly CETZ01 (sample SAMEA2623098, study PRJEB7988) | marine metagenome | isolation source: saline water (ENVO:00002010), including | reverse complement strand
CCCGCCAAAGAGGATCCCATTAAAAAAGGCCGCTTTCGCGGCCTTTTTCTTTTATCTGAGCTGATCTTTTCTATTCTACTATCTTGATCCAAAGATCTCCGCTGTACGAACCATTCAGGCCGCTGCTTTTGGCAGCATCTGCCTGCTGGTAACTGTCAAAGTGCAGCAGATATACATAATAATAATAATTACTCTTATCCTGGAAATAACGGGCGTTTAACCCCTGGCTACCCAGTTTGCGGACCATCTTTTCAGCATTCTGCTGACTGCTGAATACCCCGGCCGTAACATAATATCCCTTGGCACCAGGTTGTACATTATTGGCCTGGTTTGCCGCATTGAATCCGGGCACATCTCCGGGTTGTGTAGAAGGCGCATTATTGTTCCCGGGTTGCTGAGTATTAGCCGGGTTATTGTTGTTCGTATTATTGTTATTTCCACTTGGCTGACCGGCAGTTCCCTGGCTGTTGGAAGGTTGTTGATTATTCTGGTTCTTTTCGGCTTCCTTGGCCGCAGCGTCCTCAACTTCTTTCTTTATTTCACGCTTGTATTCATCCTTGAACTCTTCCAGGCGCTCATTCACGATCTCCTCTACTTCGTCTTTCTGACTCCGTTGTTGTTGTTTCAAACGCTTGATCTCGTTCTCAAGACGATCGTTACGCTTGTTGTTTCCAAAGCGATAGGTGAGCATAAACTCATGGGAAGTACCCAGTTCAGGCCCGAAATCATTCAGTGAAAAATCATAAGCGTAACCAAGGGTAAGCTGCTCAGTAAGGTTAACACCGATGTTTCCTGTTACAGCATACTCAGAACGGTACATGGCTCCTACATAACCATAATCCTTCAGGTTGAATAAAAGCCCCGCGTCTACCTGAACGGGTACGTTCTTGGCAGCCTTAACCATTACGATGGGTGAGAGTACATTGTCATCCCCGCGAAAGCGGAAATCATATTGAGCACTCACTACATAATGCCTGAGAAGGGTGTAGTTTACAGGTACCTGGGTATTCTCGGTATACTTAATGGACTGCCCCAGAAGCTGAGGAGCTGAAAAGCCCAGGGTAAAATCAGATATTTCAAGGTTTACTCCGGCATTGAGGTCAAAATTACCACGGTTGTCCGTAGCCACAGTAACGATAGCTTCCGTCTGCTGGGAGCGTATGGCACTTTGATCTATCTGGTTATTCAGGTATCCGGCACCCAAACCGAAGGCCAGTACCGTATTATCAGCCAGGTTTACACGGTAGGCATAATTACCATATACCCCGATACGGCTAACAATGTCCGTAATATCCCGGAAACCATATACGCTCCACCCTACTTTCTCCTCGTTGAGCGAACCATTAATACCCAGAGCTGAAGTTTCAGGAGAGCCCTGAACATCCACCCACTGTCTACGGTGCAGCAATGTAAGTTCTGTGAACCCTTCTGTTCCGCTTTGAGCGGGATTGTACATATAGGGCGTAAAGAAGTAATTACTGTATAAAGGTATTTGTTGAGCCTTAACCTGTTGCAGGCCCATTATTACTATTGCGGTAGATAATAAAAGCTTTTTCATCGTTAAGGTCTTATTCGTTACGTATTATAGTTACAGCGCTCTTCAGTATTACCTGATCGTCACAACTTAAAATGTAATAGTAGGTACCATCTGGTAAGGGATTACCTCCCTGGTCATTTCCATCCCAGAGGCCACTAAAGTTCTCTTCTTCGTAACGAACGGAACCCCAACGGTTGAGGACCATAATGTCGCAGCCTCCGTAGTCATCTACAATCCTTCTGATATCCCATCTGTCATTAACACCGTCAGCATTAGGAGTAAACAGGTTGTAAGCATTCTCAAGGTTCAGGAGATTGTCCTTATTACGGGGGTTGAGGATAATAAGCAGCAGGGAATCCGTATCTTGGCAACCATCCGCCCCGGTAGCTTCTACATAAATAGTAATGGTATCCGATGCTACTGAGTCGGGCAGTATTTTGCTCACCTGGATGGATTGCGACAGGAAGTCGTTGAAATCCAACGGTTCACTGGCATACCAACGGTAGGTTACACCACCGGAAGCCGTAAGCGTTGCGGATTGATTGGAGTTGATGGTCTGGTCAGGACCGGCATTGGCGTTAATAGTGATATCGTAAATATCAACTTCGTACTCCTTCTCACAATCATTCACCCCTTTGGCAATAAGTGTATAGGTCCCAACATTGTCAAACACCCTTGAAGCTCCAAGCGGACCATCCGCCCAGCGATAGCTCAGGGCATTACCCTCTGCTACAACCCTTACTGTTTCGCCAAAACACAAACCAACGGAATCAGAGGGGAAGAAGGTAATTTGGGGCAGATCATACCAACGTACTTCCACCGCATCAGATATATATTCACATCCCGGTATGCCAAAGCGATTGGTATAATTGATTACTACCCGGTAAAGAGTAGTATCCTCAAGGGGTGTATAGGAAGTATCCACTACAATGGCCGGGTTGGTATCATTCACCAGGTCTATCCAGCCTACAGTTTCAACAAAACGTTGCCATTGGTAATCCCAGCCCGGCCTTACGGTATCCGTAACGGATATCTGAACTGAATCATATAAACAACGGTCAAAGGGATCCACTTTTGGAGGAATACCAGCAAATGGCACTGATACCAGGTTGGTTTGCGGTATAGTATCTACATATACATATACTGCCCTGGAGGTATCTATACATATACCATCATCAAAGGTGACATAGTATTTACCACTTTTTCTTACGGTTACATTCCGGAGAGTATCATTCGGGCCAGTAGGTATTTGCACCGTTTGGTTGAGAGCATTCACCGTATCCTTTAACCACCCGTATTTATAAGGCAATACAAACGGATCCGGACTGGCAGGTCCCCTCACGATTGCAGAGTCTGTTTCACAGAAGTTTACGGTATCCGGGGCAATAAAGGTTACCTGGGGCTGGCCGGGGGCCACTTCCACCCTGTAATCAGGTAACCAGCGTATACGCACACTATCCGAAGTAAAACTGCACACTACATCATTGGTAAAGGGTGTTACAGTACTGGTTACAAGCCTGTAATACGTAATGGTGGGCGTAGGTTTAGGTTTATAACTGGTATCTACGTTCAGGGTACGCATGGTTCCATTAACCGTAGGATTGTTGGCACTGGGGAGGTTGGCCCAGGAACTTCCGTTCAAAGATCGCTGCCACTGGTATTTAATATTGGAGGCGGTGTAGGACGAACTGAGTATCAGTGAATCATCCTTCATACAAATATCAGAGTTGACATTTATTGGCAATAAAACACCCTTATCCCAGGTCCGATTCCTTACCACCGTGGCCGGAATTGAATCCATGAAAAGAAAAATGGTGCGTGAAGTATCGTTACAGAAACCGTCATAGATGGTTAAGTAAACCCTGGCTTCCCCGTTTACAAATGAGATCAGGCTACTGTCTATAGTAAGCGACTGGCTGGTATCCATACGAGGCTTACCGGCTGAAACAGTGTCAATAGGAAAGTAGATCGGTTGACCACTATTCGGATCTATGGTGTCCGTGATCCACTGATATTCAAAAGTCACTCCTGCTGGCGGGGTACGCGGAGCATTCAGAGTGGCTGTCACGCTCTCGCAGAACATAACCGAGTCATCCGGAGACACATTAGGGATGATAGGATTATCCATTTGGAAAGCCATCGGACTGGGAACAAACTCTAAGTTACCCAGGGTTGCTCGTGGAAAAACATTCAGGATCGTATCTTTTGACATGCGCGGGCAGGCTCCAAGGTCTATCCTAAGGCTGTAGGTTCCCGGGATAATTGCCTTGTGAATGGTATCCGTTTCTCCTGCAATAGCACTACCGTTGCGAAACCATTGATAATTGGCTCCAGGCTGTTGCTCTGCTTCCAGCACTACCGTATCACCCTGGCAAAAGCCCAGGTCAGGGACGGTTGGTGTATAAGGATTGTCTACCGCATTGGTCACACTTTTAATAACAGCGGGATCTGGAATACGATTCACTATAAAATAGATTGTATCACTTTTAACGCCACTGGAGTTACTTATACGCAGACTGGCGGGACCCAACGGTGCATTGCACGGAATAACAACGCTGGCATAGTGTTCTGCCGGACCAGAAAAAGTATCACTCGCGAAAGTGGGAGGTGGTCCTACAGCTGTTCGAATGGATATATCCAGTATATCCAGCGAATCCGCAGTTGCGAAGGCATTCACGGGATTGGCAAATTCAAAAGCAAATTCAGTAGTAGGATTGAAGTTACCGCTTAAGAAATATCGTATAGCTTCCTTGTGATTGCCCGGGCCGGGAGTTTTATTCACGGGAAGATCAAATGTATCACATTGGCATATGGTACGAGGTTTGGTAGGATCCGTGGACCAGTTTGTTATGGAAATGGTTTGTCCCCATAATTCATTAAAACCCAATCCCAGTAAGCACATCAGGCCAATAAGGTGTAGTTTCTTCATCATAGAATTTAGTTTGTAGGGTAATCTTTGCTGCCCGCAATTTAAACATTCTTACAAGTAAGATATTCACAACTATTACGATTTATGAACATCGTTTAGTTAAAGTACCAATATAATTTTGGTTAAACTATTTTTAATTTTCTGTACAAGTCTCACAAAGTTACAATATGTCTTACTTGAAACTACGAATCAAGGCGTTTCGGGATGCCAGCCGGGGCGTGCATTTTTTCAGCCGTGGTCAGCACGCACGTATTCATTTGATTTTCACATTTTTAGTAAACCTTTCAGCCTGGATGCTGGGAGTATCTGCTATGGAGTGGTGCGTACTTCTCCTGTGCTGCGCACTGGTATTGGGTATGGAAGCTATCAATTCATCCATAGAGCACCTCACCGACCTGGTTTCACCGCAATGGAATAAACAAGCTGGATTAGTTAAAGATGTAGCTGCGGGAGCCGTATTAATGGTTTGCTTAGTTGTCGCAATTATTGGAATAGTGATATTCTCCCCCTACCTTCTAAAATTTATCCGGTAAACGCTCGGTTCAAATAATCTGAAAACCGTTCCTACATTTGGGAACGCATTTTATAATATTATGTATACAGAACTTCTCAATCAGATCAACAAACTCCTTTCCAAGCCTGTAAAAGAAGCACTGCAGGAATGTTGCAAGCTGCTTGAAGATAAAACAGAACATTACACCTGGGTGGGGTTCTATTTCATGAACCACCGCACACGCCAACTTCACCTGGGACCTTATACAGGTGCGCCCACAGATCATACCATTATTCCATTTGGCAAGGGTATTTGTGGCCAGGTTGCCGTATCCGGCACCACCTACCTCGCGGAGGATGTAAGTGAGGAATCCAACTATATAGCCTGCAGCATGGATGTCCGGTCCGAAATCGTTTTACCCGTTTACCACGGTGCTGAACTGGTGGCCCAACTGGATATTGACAGCAATACCCTGAATGCCTTCAGCCCTGAGGATGAAGCTTTTTTACAGGAGATATGTACACGCATTGGAAAAACGTACGGCAGTCAGTTGCGCTTTGAGAATTTTTTCGGCCATTACTGACCGGTACGGATGGCGTCTACCGGATTGAGGCGCGATGCGATCCAGGCAGGAATAAACCCGGAAATAATCCCAATGATCACCGAGATCATAATACCCTGAAAGATATTGCCCAGGGAAAGGCTCAGATCAAAATCCTCCAAACGACTATCCGCAATGGATACCAGCGCGAAAACGGCAATAAGCCCCAGTATCCCTCCCATAAAGCATAGCAATACAGACTCCAGGAGGAACTGTAACAGGATAAAATAATTCTTGGCCCCCAGGCTCTTTTGGATACCGATCTGGTTGGTCCTTTCCCGTACACTTACAAACATGATATTGGCAATACCAAAACCTCCTACCAGTATGCTGAACATACCTATAACCAGCCCCGCACCACCAATAATAGAAAACATCATATCCAGTCCGTTGGAAATAACGGATATCTCGTTGAGTGCAAAATCGTCATCTGCCTTGGGTTTAAGTCTTCGTAAAGATCGCATGGCACCCCGGATATCATCTTTCAGCTCCTCCATTTCCACACCAGGCCTGGCGGCAGCCATAATAAAGGCATTATCCTGATTATTAACATTCATTAAGGTTCGGGCAAAGTTGATGGGAACCAGTACCGTGGCGTCCACATCCTGGCCCACCAGGCTTTTACCTTGTTTTTCAAATACTCCTAAAACCTTGACTTTGCGGCCCAGCATTTTGATCTCTTTACCTTCAGCAGACTGAACTCCGAAAAGACCTTCCGCAATATCAGCCCCTATTACGGCCACAGGAGAACCTGATTTGGATTCCAACTCACTGAAATATCGCCCCTCCTGGAAATCATAAGCCCATATATCATAGTAGTCATGCGAAGCCGGTATTATGGTGGCATTTTCGATGCTATTGCCATGATATTTAAGGGTAGACCGTAACGGAAAAGCGAAGGCGATGGCCTGCGCAGAATGCACTCTTTTCTGCAGTTGCTGCAGTTCACGATAGGAAGGTTCCGGCCTCTGGAAATATTTCCACCATTTGTACTCACCTCCTTCCGCTCCCCAGGGCATTTTCTGGATGTACACCACATTACTGCCCAGGTCGGCTACACTATCGCGGATATTACGCTCCAGCGAATCCACCACGGTAAATACCGTAATGATGGTAAATATACCTATGGTAACCCCCAGCAAACTCAATATAGTTCGGAGTTTATTGACCGAAAGTGCATGAATTGCAAACTGCAGGCTTTCCCTGAAAATGCGAAAGAATATCATCTGCCTTTTTTACCGAGGTAAATATAACTTAAAAAGCCGCCCTGAGCTGGGCATATCCCTCATAAAATCACTAAATTCGCGGCTTAATTTTTTTCAATGCCACAACAAGCCGATCAATCTTACGCACTTATTTCTGTATTTTATAAAGATGGCCTGGATAAACTGGTTAAATCCCTTTCACAAAGGGGGTACCGCCTGTTATCTACCGGAGGTACACGAGCCTTTATTGAAGAACTGGGTTACCCAGTAGAAGCAGTGGAAGACCTTACCGGCTATCCCAGCATACTGGGAGGTCGTGTAAAAACTCTTCACCCCAAAGTTTTTGGAGGTATACTGGGCCGCAGGGACCTGAAACATGACCAGGAAGAGATGCAGGAGTACGAAATCCCCTCCATTGATGTAATTGTGGTAGACCTTTACCCTTTTGAAGAAACCCTGGCCAGTGGCGCAGACCATGATTCCATAATTGAAAAGATCGATATCGGTGGCATCTCGCTGATCCGTGCAGCCGCCAAAAACTATAAGGATACCTGGATCATTCCTTCCAGGAACGATTACCAGAATGCTATCTCTATACTGGAGAAGGGAACACCATCACAGGAAGAACGCAGGCAATTTGCCGCACGGGCCTTTGCTATTTCATCAGCCTATGACCGGGCCATTGAAAACTACCTGGTAGGCGATCATTCCTTTAACCTGAACTTCGGCCCGGAGAAAGTTTTGCGCTACGGGGAAAACCCACACCAAAAAGGTGCTTTCTTTGGTCACCTTGAAGAGGTTTTTGAACAGTTACACGGCAAGGAACTTTCCTATAACAACCTCTTGGATGCCGATGCCGCTGTAAGCCTTATCAAGGAGTTTGATGAAACTACCCTGGCCATTCTCAAACATAACAACGCCTGTGGCGTAGCCAGCAGAGAAAACCTTACCCAGGCCTGGAAAGATGCTCTTGCCGGTGACCCTGTTTCTGCTTTCGGAGGTATTATTATTACCAATGTGGAAGTGGATGGTGCCACCGCAGAAGAAATGAACAGCCTCTTCTTTGAGATCGTTATTGCCCCCTCCTACTCCAAAGAGGCACTGACGATCCTCCAGCAAAAGAAAAACCGTATTATCCTTATCTTAAAGGATTTTGAAGCTCCCGCCCAACAGTTCAGGAGTTTGTTGAATGGTGCATTGGTCCAGGATCGCGATTTTGTAACGGACCGCATAGAGGATATGGAAACGCGCACCCAAAGAGCCCCGTCTGCTGAAGAGCTCAGCGACCTTGCTTTTGCCTCCAAGATCTGCAAGAACACCAAATCCAATACTATTGTACTAGCCAAAGGCAAACAACTGGTTTCCAGCGGAACAGGACAAACCTCACGGGTGGATGCACTGAAGCAGGCAATAGTGAAGGCCAAATCATTTAATTTTGACCTGAACGGTGCGGTAATGGCTTCCGATGCTTTCTTCCCTTTCCCGGACTGCGTGGAGATTGCTCATAAAGAAGGTATAAACACAGTAATACAACCCGGAGGTTCGGTGAAAGACCAGCTATCCATTGACTACTGTAATGATAATAATATGGCCATGGTATTTACCGGAACCCGTCATTTTAAACACTGATTAAGGAATGGGATTATTTGATTTTTTCAGGGAGGATATCGCCATTGACCTCGGCACGGCCAATACGCTGATTATACATAATGACAAGGTGGTGGTAGATGCCCCATCTATAGTAGCGAAGGACCGTAATACCAATAAGATCATTGCCGTAGGGCATCAGGCTCGCCAGATGCACGGCAAGACCCACGAGGACATTAAGACCATACGTCCACTCAAGGATGGCGTTATCGCTGATTTTGAGGCTTCAGAAGCTATGATCCGTGAAATGATCAAAAGTATTCCCAACCTTAAGGGCCGTATGATCCCTCCCGTTCTGCGCATGGTGATCTGTATCCCTTCCGGTATCACCGAAGTGGAAAAACGGGCGGTACGTGATTCAGCTGAACATGCGGGTGCCCGTGAAGTATACCTGATCCACGAGCCCATGGCCGCGGCCATCGGAACCGGTGTGGATGTACAGGAACCTAAAGGCAATATGATCATTGATATAGGCGGAGGTACTACAGAAATTGCAGTACTTGCCCTGGGTGGTATTGTGGCTGATAAATCCATTAAGGTAGCCGGTGACGTGTTTACCAACGACATCAGCTATTATATGCGCACCCAGCATAACCTCTACGTGGGAGAGCGTACCGCGGAAGAGATCAAGATCCAGATCGGCTCAGCACTTGACGAACTGGATAATCCACCCGAGGATATGCCGGTTCAGGGTCGCGACCTGCTCACCGGTAAGCCCAAACAGATCATTGTAACCTATAAGGAGATCAGTAAAGCCCTGGATAAATCCATCATGCGTATTGAGGATGCTATTATGGAGGCCCTGTCCATGACACCACCAGAGCTGGCTGCCGATATCTACAACAGCGGAATTTATATGGCAGGTGGCGGCTCTATGCTGCGCGGCCTGGATAAACGGGTATCCATGAAAACAGATCTTCCCGTTTATGTAGCTGAAGATCCCTTGCGGGCGGTGGTAAGAGGCACAGGTATTGCCTTGAAAAATATCGGTAAATTCAACTTTTTAATGAAGTAAAAAAACCTGCATGCGCTACCTGCTGGCCTTCCTCTATAGGAAACGCATCTTTCTGCTTTTTCTGGCATTACAGCTGGTATCTTTTGCGCTGATCTTCAGAAGCCGTAGCTTTCAAAGAGCCTCTTTTCTCAACTCCTCAGCCGTGGTAAGCGGTGAAATACTCAGCGCCTATAACGATTATACCCAATACCTGGACCTGGAGCATCAGAATGAACGACTTTCAGAAGAAAATGCCGAATTGCGCTCTCTGCTCCCCAACGCTTTTCTTCCCCTTACCCAAAACACGGAAAGCCGGGAAGACACCATTTATAAGGTTCAGTATACCTTTATTAAGGCTGACGTGCTTAATTCGAGCTTTCGTAAATCCCGGAATTTCATCACCCTCAACCGGGGCCGCCTGCACGGTGTACAATCAGAAATGGGTGTTATCGGACCACGCGGAGCGGTGGGCATAGTACAAAATGTAAGTGAGCACTTTTGCACCGTTATACCCCTTATCAATCCTGGTATTTCGGTTAGCGGTAAATTCAAGGATAAAGGTTTTTTTGGTCCGGTAAACTGGAAACTAAATGATTACCGGTATATCACCCTTTCAGACATACCGCGCCATGCCCAGGTTCATAAGAACGATACCATTATTACGGATGCACGTTCCCTTACTTTTCCTGCCGGCATACTCATAGGAACAGTAGATACCACTAGCCTGCAGGAAGACCAGAACTTTTACAGCGTTGAAATAAAGCTCTCTACGGATTTTTCATCCCTGGAGCAGGTGTATATAATCCAGGATAAAATGAAGCTGGAACGGCAACAGTTGGAGGATCTTAATACTACCGTTGACCCCTAATGGCAGGACTCAAGTACATAGTGTATTTCATCATCGTAGTGCTGCTGCAGGTACTGGTGTTCAACCATATTTTCTTCCGGGGATATATGAATCCGTATATCTATATCATCTTCCTCCTCTACCTGCCTATTGCCACCTCAAGGGGTTTATTACTTATCACAGCTTTCCTTCTGGGGCTGAGCGTGGATATTTTTGAGAATAGCGGGGGTATTCATGCTTCAGCCTCTCTGGTACTGGCCTACCTCCGGCCCGCTTTCCTGAGATTGGTCAGCCGCAGGCAGGGTGCCGACCTGGAGGATCTTAAAATCACCAACTTTGGCTTACCCAGTATGTTGGTCTACTCCATTTTCGCGGTATTCCTTCACCACTTTATTCTTTTTATGCTGGAAGCCTTTCGATGGAGTGATGTTGGAACGGTTTTAGTGCGGACTCTTTATAGCTCTATTTTTACACTTACTTTTGTATTGATCGTACAGTTGTGGAATTATAGGAGACGGAGTTGATCAATGGAACGTAAATACCTTTTTTTCTTTTTCTTTATTACGCTGGCCGTAATTTTCCTGGCCCGCCTTTTCTACATTCAGGTAGTAAGGGATGACTATAAATTGTCTGCCGAGAACAATGTTATCCGTATTGAAAAGGTATACCCTGGCCGCGGATTTATTTATGACCGTAACCAAAAACTATTGGTAGGTAACCAGTCTGCCTATGACTTGATGGTAACGCCTATCAAGGTAAAGGAACTGGATACGGCCCTTTTCTGTAAACTGGTAAACATTTCCGTGACCGATTTCCAGGAAAGATTTGAGAAGGCACGTAATTATTCCCGGTACAAGCCCTCTATTTTCATCAAACAGATCAGCAAGGAGCAATATGCTTACTTCCAGGAAAAACTGCATGAGTTCAGTGGCTTTTACCCGCAAAAAAGGATCCTACGAGAATATCCCTATAAATCGGCTGCCAATGTATTGGGATTTATCGGGGAGGCATCGGATAATTTCCTGGCCGGCAACCCCGGTTACCAAAAGGGAGACCTGGTTGGAATTACCGGTATTGAGAAATCCTATGAAAGTGTACTGCGCGGAAAGGCGGGAGTACAATACAAAATGGTGGATGTACACAACCGTGTAAAGGGTTCATTCCTGGAAGGTGAATACGATACGTTGCCCACTCCTGGCAGGGACATTACCAGTACCATTGACATTGACCTACAGAAATACGGAGAGCTGCTGATGAGCGGTAAAAGGGGAAGCATCGTGGCTATTGAGCCTTCCAGCGGAGAGATCCTGGCTTTGATTACCAGCCCCAGTTATGACCCTGAACTGATGGTGGGAAGAGACCGTACCAGGAATTACAGCCAGCTTTATGTGGACAGTATAAACAAGCCTCTTTACGACCGTGGTTTGCTGGCTGAATATCCTCCCGGCTCTCCGTTCAAGGTTATTGATGCCCTGGTAGGTCTCCAGGAAGGCACACTAACTCCTTCTACCACCTATACCTGTCATCACGGCTTCCATTATGGCCGTTTGCATGTAGCCTGTCACTGTGGAACGGGTTATCCCATTGCCCTCCGCACCAGTATTAGTAAATCCTGTAACAACTACTACTGCAACGTTTTTAAATCCATCATTGAAAAATACCCTACCTCCCAGGAAGGTATGAATGCATGGGCCCATCACGTAAAGAGTTTTGGCCTGGGAAAATTCCTTAATAACGATCTGCCTACCGGGCGCAAAGGATTTGTGCCGGATGCAGACTATTTCGACAAGGCCTTTGGCTATACCCGCTGGAAAGCAGTAAGCACTATCTCACTGGGCATTGGACAGGGAGAACTACTGGTTACCCCCATACAGATGGCTAATATGAGCGCTGCTATTGCCAACCGGGGTTACTATTACACTCCTCACATCATCAAAAGGGTAAATGGTGAAAAGTTGGACGATCCTAATTATACGGAGCCTAAGCATACTACCATTGACAGTATCCACTTTGAGGAAGTGATCAACGGAATGTTTGACGTATTTGAACAGGGAACCGCACGCTATAGCCGGCATGATAGCATTGAGATGTGTGGAAAAACCGGAACGGCTGAAAACCCCCATGGTCAGGATCATTCTATTTTTATTGCCTTTGCGCCCCGCAAGAATCCTAAAATAGCGATGGCCATTATCGTAGAAAATGGCTACTGGGGAAGCCGCTGGGCCGCGCCTATTGCCAGCCTTATGATAGAAAAGTACATCACCGGTGAGGTAAACCGTAAGGACATGGAAAAAAGGATGATAGAAGGCTCTCTGGAAGATGAATACCAAAAGCAGCTGGAAGGAAAATACGTGAAAAACCTACTCACTCTTAACAACGAATGAGAGAGAACCGGAGTGTATTTGCCAATATAGACTGGTTCCTGGTACTGCTGTACCTGCTGCTTATCCTCATGGGATGGGGCAACATCTATGCGGCAGTATTCAACGAAGAGAACAGTAGCATAATGGATATGAGCCAGGAATATGGCCGCCAGCTGATATGGATACTCACTTCCCTTTTTCTGGCGATACTCATACTCTTTACGGATGGAAAGATCTTTCAGGCCCTGGCATATCCTATATATTTTGTGAGTTTGCTCACTCTTTTAGGCGTTCTCCTGTTCGGCAAGGAAGTGGCAGGGGCCCGTTCATGGTTTGCCATTGGCAGTTTTAGCCTGCAACCTTCAGAATTTGCCAAGTTTGCCACTGCCCTGGCCCTGGCCCGCTTTGCCAGCACCGATGGGATATCCATCAAACGATGGCGCGACCGGTTGATAGCTCTGGGATTTATTTTTATGCCGGCTGTACTGATCATTCCCCAACCCGACCCGGGTTCTGCTCTCGTGTATTCCGCATTACTCCTGGTGCTTTATCGCGAAGGCTTGCCGGGAGATTATATCTTCTTCGGACTTAGCCTGGCCGTGCTGTTCATTCTCAGCCTGCTCTTCGATCAGCTTTCTATTATCATAGGCCTGGTGGTTATAGCCTTGATAGTAGTTCTGCTTACACGGAAGGTCAGGGGCTTTTACTGGCGTGTGCTGGGAGTACTCTCCGTGGCTATTATGTTTACCTATACCGTGGACTATGCTTTTAACCATGTTCTGGAAGACCGCCACCGGAACCGTATCAATATACTTCTGGGTAAAGCGCATGATCCGAAGGGCATTGGCTACAATACCAATCAATCCATGATAGCAATAGGCTCCGGAGGATTACAGGGGAAGGGCTTCTTACAAGGTACCCAAACCAAATTCGATTTTGTACCGGAACAAAGCACAGACTTTATCTTCTGCACGGTGGGAGAAGAATGGGGCTTTATAGGAAGCACCGTGCTTATTACTCTTTTTATGGTGCTTTTCTTCCGGTTGGTGCAGGTTGCGGAACGGCAGAAATCCCTATTCAGCAGAGTATATGGTTATTGTGTGGTATCCATACTGTTCTTTCACTTTGCCATTAATATAGCCATGACCATCGGGCTGGCACCGGTAATAGGTATTCCCCTGCCCTTCTTTAGCTACGGAGGCTCATCGCTATGGGGATTTACCATCCTGCTATTCGTCTTCATCAAGCTGGATGCCTACCGTCTGCAAATCCTTTAAATGAAAAAACCCTTTCCGGTTGGGGAAAGGGTTTCTGAATACGATAGTGCTTAAAAATTCTAGTAGAATTTAGCCCTGCGGTCTTTTATCTTGGCACCCTCCTTCAGGGAGTTGAACATGGCACCGGGAACTGATGAACGCACCTGGCTGTTTTGCTGGTTTTGCTGGGAAGTATAATCCGGCAACTCCGAAGCCTCAGTCCGGTTGACTACCTGAACCACGTACACCCCTCTTTCACCTTCAATAGGCTCTGATACTTTATTGGGTTCCAATGCGCACATTACACCGATAACTTTAGGCTCGCGTCCGTAACCACTGATAGCTGATCCATTGAAATTAGTCACCTGATCTTTTACCTGCAGACCCAACTCGCTGCCTATAGCTGCTATATCCTTGCCTTCTCCACGGGCTTTATTGATTTTTTCCTTGAATTGTTCCGCTTTCTTTCTGCGGATCACAACCGGCTTGATATCCTCTTTAATACTCTCCAGGCTGGCATAACCCTCCTCTTGCTTATCCGTTACAATCACCACCACAAAGGAGCTATTGTTGTTATTGAAAAGCTGGATATCGCCCACTTTGGTTTCTTCATCGTGCGCCCACTTTACAATTTCACGGTTAGGGCCCAGTCCGGGAATGCTTTCATCAAAAGCCTTAAGCCTGGTTATGGGTCTGGGGCTATAGCCTTTTTCTTCCGCAATCTTGCTGAAGGATTCTACACCATTAACTTCAGCAGCAAAAGCACTGGCTTCGTTATATATATCATCATACGTTCTTTCACTCGGAGCCAGTTCGCGGGAAATGTTAATCAGCTTTACCGCACGTGAGCTTCCTTTCTGATCCATGATCTGGATGATGTGGAAACCGAATTGAGAAACCACTTTGCCTATTTCCCCTTCATCATTGTGGAAACAGAACTCAGAGAAAGGTCTTACCATGGCACGGTCATTAAACCAGCCCAGGCTACCGCCCTTGATCTTTGATCCCGGATCATCTGAATATTCCCTGGCCAGGGCAGTAAATTGGGTAGAGTCTTTCTTAACCAGCGTCAAAAGGCTATCCGAAAGCTTTTGAGCTTCCTGGTAGGAACGCTCTACATTGTTCTGACCGTTGTTAAAGGAAATAAGGATATGACGGGCGCTTACCGAATCCGGAAGGTTTTTGAAATCCGAAACACGGGTAAGTTTATAATAGTTACCACTTTCGTAAGGTCCTACTACATAGCCTTTGTCATGATCAAAAATAGTGGAGTCAATGCCTGCTGGCAGATCATCTTGCCTGTAATATATACCGGCAACCGGAAAATCAGAGCGATTGGCGGCATACAGGGAATCCTTTTGAGTAGTGGCAAAGGATTCTATAGTATCCGTTCCGTTTACCTCTGTCTTGAGGTATCCGCTAAGCTCTTCTGTCACCGCTTCACGGTCTGCCTGTGAAGGGTCTACACGAAAATTCACGAACTCGATACTGCGGGTATCCTCAGTTTTATAATCTTCCTTATGCTCTTTATAGTAGGCTTGATAGTCAGCATCCGTAACCTGAACCGCTGAATCAGAAACAGTGCTGTACTCCATAGCCAGGAATTTGGCGGTAATGGAAGCGTTGTTACGCTCATACTCCATCTCAGTCATTTTGAGAGGCATATACAAACCTTTTTGTACGGCTGTAATATACTTCTGGCTCAGGGCAGCTTTTTCTGTGCCCTCTTCAAACTCCAGCCATTGTACATAGGCCTCTGCTGCACGCTGATCACTTCCGCTCTGATCCTGCAGATTAGTAAGGTACTGCTGGAATAAAGCTTCACTGAACTGACCGTTTACCTGATCTTTAAAAGCCTGGGCGGACTGAACGTTGGGGTTTGACTTCAGGCGATCGTATAATTCAGCTGAGGAAACGGCAAAACCCATCTCTTCATATTGCTCTCCCATGATCTCTTCTTGCAGGAGTTCATTCCAGGCACCATCTGCCACTTGCTTACGGGTAAGGTTTTGTTGTCCCTGAGATTGTGCCCGAACGGCTTTTTCATACGTGTCCATACGTTGACTAAAATCCTGGACCTGGATATTGCGTCCGTTGATTTTCCCTACTACGGTGGCATCTCCACGAAAAATGGAATTTCCGGATCCCAAAAGGTCAGTCAGGATAAAGGCAGCCATGGCTAAACCAATAATGATGATCAATAATCCTGAACGTTGTCTGATACGCTCTAAAGTCGCCATCTATCTTATTCTTTAAATTTTTAAGGTTGCGAATATACAATTGTCAGTGAAAAGAAGACACTGCCATCCAGTGATAATTTGCTACAAAAGTGCCTGAATGAGGAGGTTTTGCAATTTTAATCTTCCAGGATTTTAAGGCGTATTTCCTCAATCCTGGAATTGGAGACTTTATCAATGGAAAATACAAAAGGATTGATGTGGAATTTTTCTCCGGGTTGTGGGATACTTTCCAGGTGATCCAGGATGAGCCCGCCAAGGGTTGAATAATTCTCAGATTCCGGTAAACCCAGATCGTATTTTTCATTGAGATAATCTATTTCCTGGCGGGCGGAGAAACGGTATTCATTCTCACTCAATTTGGTCTCGATAAGCTCTTCCACATCGTGCTCATCGTCTATCTCCCCGAAAAGCTCTTCTACAATATCCTCTACGGTCACCAGCCCGGATGTTCCGCCAAACTCATCCAATACCACCGCAATACTACGTCTTTCCCGGATCAAGAGGTTCAATATCTCATTGGCTGGCATACTTTCCGGGATAAAGCTCACCGGCCGAAGGATAGACCGGATATTCCGGGGTTTCTTAAATAATTCAAAACTGTGGGTGTAGCCTATAATATTGTCAATGGAGTCTTTGTAGATGAGTATTTTAGAAAGGTTGGACTCCACAAATTTATCCCGGAGCACCTTTATATCCTGAACTACATCCATGGCAATGATCTCCGTACGGGGTATCATGAATTCACGCGCTTTACGATTACTAAAATCCAAAGCGTTACGGAATATCTGTATCTCCGGGTCTTCTTCCACTTCGCCACTACTAGAATTGTCCGTTCTTTCGCGGATGTAATTATCCAGGTCTACCCGGTCAAAAACCAGTCTCGATTCAGTTTCCTTAGCCCTGAGGATGTAACGCATCACAAAGTTGCTGATACCCATCATGAAACTCACAATGGGGTAAAATAAAAAGTAAAAAAATGAGCTGGGCAATGCAAAAATCTCCAGAAGACGTGTAGAATGTGTATTAAAGACCGCCTTGGGCAAAAACTCGGCTATAACCAATATGATAACCGTGGAAAGGATGGTTTGAATCAATAAGAGTACATACTCGTTTTCCAGGCCTCCAAGAACCGGATTCAGAAGTCTGGGCATAAAAATACCGTACAGTACCAGGGCAATATTATTGCCAACCAGCATTGCAGCAATAAAGCGGGAAGGGTTCTTTACCAGAAAACTGATGACTTGGTAAGCAAAATTCCCCTTCTTATTTTCGATTTCTATATGAAAGCGGTTAGAGGAAATAAACGCTATCTCCACTCCCGAAAAGAAAGCCGAGAATAGTATGGACAGAATAATGTAGCCTACTATACTCATTTATCTTCGGGCTGCTCCTGCTGGTAGCGCTCATAGCGCTGTCGCTGTTTTCTTCGGAAAAAGAACATGAATATGGCCACTGCCATAGCCCCGGCAAAAAGCCAGAATTTGGTATCCCCGCTTCCCCATAGTTTGATCAACTCCAAAGCGGAGACTACGGCTACCACAATCCAGGCAACCTCAACGATCTTGAACATCCTCATCATCCTCAATAGTAATTTGTCCGGTTACTTTTGATAAAGTATAGTTAGTAAAATTTTGGTCAGCTTCAAAGCCTTCGCCCATTATTATCTCCTCGTCCGTGGTTATTTTAACAAATACCTCGGAGTAAATGGTCTCTTTTTTTTCGTCCCAGTACAGCTCTTCTGTATTCAATTGTTCCCCTTTTTTATTCACCACCACCACATCTCCGGTAGCATGCCAGAGCCGCTTGTTGGAATAATGAATAGCATAATTGGCTTTCAATCTTGAATCTTCCTGCCCGTATGCATCAAAGAAGCGCACCTTAATACCTTTACGGAATACCATTTCAGGCTCTTCCAACTGCGGATAGTTCTCCGCCAACGGGGCCTTGAGTTCCATTTTGGTGTAGCTGCTATCCGAGTAGATGAGTTCCAGGTTCTCTTGTACCTCCAGGGGAATTTTCTCTTCCTGTGTAATATTCTTTACTTCACTGATATTGTTTTCACAGGAATACAAAAAAAGCATCGGGGCCAGAGCCACAATGCTTCTTTTGAAAATTATCTTTTTGAAGATCATATACCCCAGTCTGCCGTGACAGTCTCACCTATCCAGCAGCCAATGGTATATTTTTCACCTTCGGTATGGTTCAACTGAAAGCTGATGCTTTTATCGGGTAGTTGTTGTTTGTACACACCTATCAACCGGTTGGCTTTACCACTTACTTCGGGGTCAATACTACGGGCATACTGTAGCTTATCAATGGCAGCCCAGTAAACTGCTTTTTTCTCAAATACGTTGGAGCCGCAGCTACCATCTGCCTGAGCATACAGACCTGCTATCAAAATATAGGGATCTCCCCAGCCTTTTCGCAGTGATGCTGCCTTTAGTGCTGCATTCTTTGCATCAGACAACCGGCCGGTTTTTTGATAGGAAGCGGCAATTCTCAGGTAATCCGCAGAGCTTTTCTTAGGGTCCACTTCCTGATTAGCTGCTTCCTTAAAATAGTCAGCGGCTTTACTGTAGTTCCCATTCTTGTATTGCATGATCGCCATAGAGCGTGCAGCACTGGCGGAAGGCTCCAGTTGATAAAGAGCATCCGCTACTGAAAAGAAGATGGGGTTATCGGTACAATCCTCATATTCTCCTTCGTCATTCTTGCGTTCTTTGGCCAGCATTTTAGAAGCCCTGCGCAACCAAACGGCATCCGTCTTATTCGCTTCAAACGCTTCTTTATTGTAGATAAGGCTAAGTTTCTCGCAAGTGGCGATCGGTCCCAATACCTTTTCGTTGTTGGAGGCTACATCATCAAAACGCTCCAATTCGCGCTCGGCCTTTTCCAGTTCGGTTTTTTCCTTATCCGTAATGGTTCCGGACTCTTCCTTATCCTTCAGTTGTTTGATCTGACGATTCAGAACGTTGTTATTGTACTCCAGGCCTTCCTGTACTACGTTGTATGCCTGGAAAACATCCTTGATCTCAAAAACATCATCATTGAAAAGACGTGCAGCTGCAATGAAATAAGCATTGTAGAAGGCAGCACTGTGTTCATTACTTAACTCCAGCGCACGCTTAAAGGTATTGTAGGTTTTTTGTGTGCTATCCGGATAGTGTTGTAACATATCCAAACCTTTGCGCTCCAATACATACGCCTCATCCTCGGGATATAGTTCTACCCTTTTGTCATAAACCTGCATCAGGAGTTTTTTATATTCCTCCTTTTTAGCAGCATCCGTAGTAGCTTTTACTTTGGCTTCTACTATATAAGGGCCAAAGATGACGTTATTCTTACTGGAAGCCGGGCAATTGTTAAAAACATACTTCCAGCTATCGAAAGCATCGGTATAGTTTTTATTCTTGGCCAGTTCGTAATAGATATAGAGGTTCTCATGACATTTAACACTGTCTTCTCCCCATTTGGATTGAGCCCTGGTAGTGGTACCCACTCCTATCACAGCTATTAAAATCCAAACTAGTTTTCTCATTTTTCTGATGTTTATCTTTTACTTGATTCTAATTATTGCGTACTGAATTACCGGTATTTGTATTTAATAAACCACTTATCATTCAGTGTAATACCGATGTAAACGTTGAGATAATTTTCTTCAATAAGTCCGTTTGCGGTGGTTCCCCTTCGTCCCAGAACTATTCCGGTATTGATGGTACTTACCTTTACCTCACCGGGTCCCAGGCTTTTTTGGCGAACCGGTAATCCTAACCCAAATGTTATGCCATAGTTCATGATATCAGTGCCTCCAAGGGTGTAAGGGGTTTTTTCATAAAACCCTCCCAAGCGATATTCTACGGCTGTTAAATAGGAACTACTACGATTGAGATTTTTAAACGCAAAACGTGGGATCAGATAGCCTCCAAGCTGGGCACGGTATGAGTTGCTGAGGGGCTTGCTGTCATCGTAATTCTGAAATTCCGACCCGTTGAAAAACTCAAAGTCCATATTAATGGCCCAGCTGTAATTCAATATCTGGGGATCTATGCCTCCATAAGTCAGTCCAATACCAAATTCGCTGGGTAGCTGGATGGAAGACTCCCGTGTACCGCTGGTGGCAAGGCTGTCAAAAGGTGTTTCGCGACCTACGGATCCGGTAAAGTTATAGGCGAAGTTACCTACCTGTGCGTTTAAAGACATGCTGTTGCTGTAGGTTAAACCAATGCCCAGACTCTTATTATTCTCAAAGTCATAACGGTATTGGAGACCATAGTCAAACGCCACTCCTTTTACAGAAATTTCCTCCTCTGATTTGGTATTGAAAAAGCGGTTGGTATTCCACAAAACGTAACTTACCTCCTCAAGTTTACCGAAAATAAAACGGGTATTAAAGCCCAGAGAAAGCCCTTTAGCTACTTCAAAAGAGTTTCCCCAATAAAACTGGTTGAGCCCTCCCGTTCCACCAAAACGATAATCGATATCCAGGCTATCATTATAGGTACGGCTGGTGGCTATATCGTAACCTTTGAAACTGTAAGGTTGTATGCCTATGGCACTTCCCCACCATTCTGTAAGCGGCACTCCAAAGGCCAGGTAACGCAGACCAGCATTTCCATTGGTTCGGGTAATGTCAGGATTGGCTTGCCTTTGCTCTACTTTACCGGCCTGAAAACCCACTTCAAAAGTTGATAGTTCCAAAGCAGAATAGCTGGCAGGATTGGTAAGGTTTATATTCAGCGCGTCATGCATACCCAGGCTGGCACCCCCCAGACTCAAAGTGCGGGTATAGGTTTCAGGATAAATATCTCCTATTCCCAGCCTGGAATATGGTGATACCGAGTTCACTTGGGCACCAAGGTGAAGGGATAAAACAAAAAAAGGGACCAAAAAAATCCCGTTAAAGCCTTTCTGCATTATAGTCCAGAATATGGTTTAGGCCCGTCATCAAAAAATCAGGCGCTGCAAAGATGCTATTTTTTAGCAAGTCATCAAACATATAGGCATCACCACCGGTAATCATGGTCAGGATATCAGGATAACGCTCCTGGTAAGCAACTATTGTAGCATAGACTTCTCTTTTAAAACCTCCGACTGTTCCACTAAGGATGGAATTATCGGTTGTATCTCCTATAATAGGATCAAAGTTCTGCTGGTAGTTTACCAGGGGAAGACGGGATGTATAGTGGTTTAACGAGCGAAGGCGCATTTGCAAACCGGGACTAATACCGCCTCCGTGGTAAACAGCATGGCGATCCACGAAGTCATAGGTAATACAAGTGCCGGTATCAATCACCAGGCAATTTTGCCCGGGGAACTTCAGGACTGCTGCAGCGGTAAGTGCCAGGCGATCCCTGCCCAATGTAGCGGGGCTTTTATACTTATTGCTAAAAGGTAAAGGTGTGGAAGCGCCCAGTTCAATAAAGGGAAAATCCCAGCCATTAGGCCATTCCACCTCCTTACCTACATTGGATATAATAGCTTTTTCCGGCTCTTCTCTTTCCCAAAGGGCAGCAATACGTGCAGGGTCAAAACATTCATGCATTTGTTGCCTGATCAGTTGTCCCTTTTGGAAGAGCGCGGACTTTACACGGCTGTTGCCTATATCGATAATTAGATTCACTGATAATGTGGTAATTGGAAAACAAATGTAAGGAGGTGGCAAAAATTTCTTTTGGAATATGAAAAAATCTTTACATTTGCGCCCCGCAAACGAATAAGTGTGTGGTGATAAGGTGGAAAGTTCAGGCCCGGAAGAAAGGGATAGTCTTGAAACCTTGTTTTAAATAAGGTGCCATAGCTCAGTTGGTAGAGCAAAGGACTGAAAATCCTTGTGTCGCTGGTTCGATTCCAGCTGGCACCACTTCAAAACCAGATGGTTAAAGCCCCGATGTATCGGGGCTTTTTTGTTGGGTCCAACATAGGTCAAACAAAAGATATCTTATGATGGCGGCCTTTACCTTCTTTACGTTGCTATACCCTTCCCAGGAAATCAGATTTTTTACTACGGCTTACCTGCACATGATCGCCATTATCCATTATAAGTAACCCACCTGCTCCGCGCTGGTATTTCTGGATGTGCTGCAGATTGATCAAATGGGAGTTATGCACGCGGTAAAAACCTTTTCCCTCCAGCATTTGCTGGATCTCCTTTAATGTTTTGCTAATAGTCAAACGTTTTCCATCGGCCAGGTGCACATCGGTATAGTTACTGTCGCTTTCACAGCGGATGATGGATTCTACCGGTACAAACTCCAAGCCTTCCATAGTGGGTAGCGCCACCCTGGTATTTTCTATGGGTGGTGGAGAAATATTATTCAGCATAGCCCTTACTTCCAGATTGGGCAGGCTATGAGACATCCGCACCTTTACCTTTTCCACAGCATTACGCAATTCGCTAACTCCTATTGGTTTTAGAAGGTAATCCAGCGCATTAACTTTAAAGGCGCGCAACGCAAATTCATCATAAGCCGTGGTGAAAACAATTTCAAAGTCAATATGCTCCAGCTTGGAAAGCAACTCAAAGCCGCTCATGTGTGGCATTTCAATATCCAGGAATACCACATCAGGTTTGTGAGCCGTAATCAAACCAATCCCTTTAATGGGATCGTTGGTGGCATCCACTACTTCAACTTGTGGACAGTTCTTCTCCAACATCATCAGCAGCGAATCGCTGCAGTGCTTTTCATCATCAATTATAAGTGCTTTCATGTTGCCTTATGTTTACTATAAGAATAACCCGGGTACCAACTGGTTTACCCTCGCTATCATAAAGATCTTCTACGGTAAAACCTGCCTGGCCCTTATTTACGCGGTTAGCGGCCTCCAGCCTTGAACGGGTGATCTGCAGGCCATAACTTTTATTACCTCCGTGTTTTTTGCTTTTTAACTCAGCCGCCTTTGCTCGTCCTACACCATTATCTTCTATAATAAACCTTATCTCTCCGGAATTAAGCTTGCTTACCTTTATGATTAACCGGCCTGCTTCTTTACGATGCATCAAACCGTGCCAAATCGCATTTTCTACAAAGGGCTGGATGATGAGTGGTTGCACCATAATAGTTCTGGTGTCCACATCCGGTTCAACTATTACTTCATAGTTGAACTTTTCACTAAATCTTTCAGCCTCAAACATCATGTAGAGTTCCAGGGCTTCCAATTCATCTTCCAGGGCAATTTCCTTTTGCTTGCTGTGATGTAGTATCATGCGTAGCAGCTTAGCAAAGGAAGTAATGTAGTCTGCCGCCTTATCGCCATCTTCCTTAAGGATAAAATACCGAATGGAATTAAGCGAATTAAATATGAAATGCGGGTTCATTTGAAGCCTCAGACTGTTCATTTCGCTCTCCATCAGTTGCTTTTCATATTCGGACCGTATCTGGCTGGCTTTAGATTCTTCCAGTTCCCTATGTGCTCTGAGCACTTCATTGGTGCGCGCTTCTACCTGTTGTTCCAGTTCTTGATTGATTTGTTGGTTCAACTTTTCATTTTCAAGAAGCTGCTCTATATAAGCGTCATTGATATCTTCCTTTTCGCGATTACTGATCTGGATAAGCTTCCCAATACCTAAACTGAAGAAAAGGATCTCCACAAAAATGCCGATCTGGGTAAAACTAACCCCTACAAGGTCCAGTCCTGGAAAAAAATCATAGCCTACCGTGGAGACTATTGCCAAAAGATTCCCGATCAAAAAAGATAGGCTACCAGCTATGAAATAGGGAACCACGGGACTTTTTAAGGTAAGACCAGCCACGCATATAAGCACCAACCCCATGAGCAGCATAACTCCACGAGTGGGAGCAAAAAGTGCCTGAATAGTGGCCATATCAGAGGTAGTGTAGAGATACGCAAAAACCAGGGTTCCATACACAGCATAACCCACATTAACCCAAAATACCAGACGATAAAGCCAGGGTTTGAGCTTGCGAATGCGTAAAAAGTGAAGAGCAAAAACGTTATAAGACAAAGCCATAGCAAATTGCAAAGGCTCATTGAGGGTTAACTTCAAGTACTGCGCATCCCCGAAAACACTGCGTAATGGCAGGTAACTTTCCAGTTTAAGCCCCAGGTACAACATAGCAAAGAAGAGATAAGCTGCATAACTGAGATATACTTTATCCCGGTTATTCTGAAAGTACAGGAACAGCATGTAGAGCATCATGATCCACACGGCTCCCTGAAAAAAAATACTGAGGCTTACATGGATTAAACCGCGCTGCCTTCTCTGTTGCATGAACTCCAGAAAAGTAATGTGAGAATAAACACTAAAGTACAGGCTAGCCTGGTGGTTAGTACGGCTGTAACTAAGCCCCAGATAGCGGTGGTACTCTCCCGGAGGTAGAGTAAGCTTTATAAAATCAGGTGAAGCCTCCAGGCTGCGGTCATCCATCGAAGTAAGATAGCCGGCCTGCAAAGTATCCATTATGTAGTTACCATTGTATTGGTACAAAGCATGTATCTGTAAACTCCAGCTTAACGACACATAGCAGTATTGCGTATCCGGTAAATCATTTAATAACCGTAATTCATACCAGTATTGTTGAGAATAGCCTTCTTTGGCCTGCGAAAGTACTCCTCGGTTTTGCAGAAAAGCCATGGGGCTTAAGACGGTATCTGTCTGGTATACCTCCTGGTGAGCCCTCAGGTCATAGTACCCTTCGCTATTCAACTGGCTTATCAAAAGAGTATCACCACTTTTGGCCAAAGTCAAAAAGCTGCAGAGTACACCTATTAAAAGACCAATATGTTTAATAGTCCGATTCAAATTTCCTGATCAGGTAAGGCAAGTTATATCTAAATGCCGAAATCATTTCTCTTTCGTTGCAAAAGATCGGAACTCCGGTTTTCTCCCCATACCAAGGGACACAGCCGGAAGTTTCCGGCCATGTCCGCTGATGTGTTTATTAATCCTTCACGATCCTGAATACCTGCTGTTTACGGTATTCCGTTTGTATCCATATCATGTACATACCTTTAGGACCATCCAGAGTGCTATTAAAGCTTTGACTGTTCTCCAAATGATGTTTTTCCAAGACTTTACCGGCCAGGTCTGTAACGGTGATCCTTACCTTATTGTAAGCCCTTCCGAAATCTACCTGGTAATCACCGGTGGTGGGGTTGGGGAATACACTGATTGAGCTAAGAGCAAAACCACCTTCCAGACCTACGTTATTCACTTCGTAACAGGCGGATGTATCCGCACAACCATTATCCAGGATGAGCACAGCATAGTTTCCGTTTACCGCTGGCGTAAAAGATGAACTATCAGCTCCCGTTATGGGTGTGAATGAATTATCACAATCCAACCACTGGAAGGTAGCGGTAGATGAAGTGTTTAAAGCGGTTAGTGTAGCTCCGCTCTGACTTACACTCGTATTGATGGAATCCAGGGTTAAATGCAGCGTCATGGATGAATCGCAGCCGTTAACCGTAGTCAGGGTGTCATAATAGGTTCCGCTCTGGGTATACAGTTGACTGTTGAACGACCATAGGTAACCCTCACATCCATTGACAGAATCCACATCATGGAAGCTGTTGTTAATGGTTAAGTTCAGATTGATCACTGAATCGCAACCGCTGGCATTAGTCAATGTATGACTATAATTACCACTGCTGGTATACGTCATACTATTCACCGCCCAGGTATAACTATCACAGGCAGTAATCGTATCATTTATGGTATCACTGAGGTTGAGTGTAAGGTCTAAGATCACCACCGAGTCGCAACCTACCGAATTCGTCAGCGTAACCTGGTATATACCTCCATCATTCAAAGTAGTACCATTAGCCGGCCAGAAGTAGCTATCGCAGGCGGTAGCCGATGTATTCACCGTATCACTATTATTGATAGTCAGATCCAGGCTTACCAGCGAATCGCAACCATTACTATTGGTCAAAGTAACCGTGTACACCCCGCTACTGGTATAGGTAATGGGTGAAGTAGCATTGCCTACGTACCAATCGTAGCTATCGCAGGCGGTTACACTGGTACCGGTGGAGTCACTGTGGTTAATGGTCAAGGCGAGATTTAGTACCGAATCACAACCGGCAGTATTGGTCAGCGTGGTGCTGTAATTACCACTGCTGGTATAGGTCATTCCGGTTACCGGCCAGGTATAACTATCGCAAGCGGTGATCGTATCTTTGATAGTATCGCTATGATTCAGAGTAAGATCCAGGATCACTACTGAATCACAACCGCTGATGGTGGTCAGCGTCACCTGATAGATACCTCCGTCATTCAGCGTGTTACCATTAACCGGCCAGAAATAGGTATCACAAGCCGTGGCTGCAGTATTCACCGTATCACTAGTGTTGATGGTCAGGTCCAGCCTGAGCACAGAATCGCAACCTGCGGAGTTGGTCAGCGTTTTAAAGTAGGTGCCACTGGCCGTGAAAGAGGTATCGTAACCAGCATCCGCCCAACGGTAACTATCACAAGCGGTTAAGCTTACTGCATTAGTATCACTACTATTATTAATGGTCAATGCCAGATTTAACACCGAGTCACAGCCTACCGCATTAGTCAATGTGGTGGAATAGTCACCACTGCTGGTATAGGTCATGCCATTGACCGGCCAAGTGTAACTATCACAGGTCGTGATGGTATCATTGATCGTATCGCTGGAGTTGATCATCAGGTCCAGGATTACCACAGAATCGCAACCAGCCACATTGGTTAGAGTTGCGGTATAAATACCACGATCATCGTAAGTGAGGCCGGTGGCCGCCCAGAAGTAACTATCGCAGGCCGTGTCTGTAATATTTACGGTATCACTGCTATTAATGGTGAGATCCAATCTCAGCACCGAGTCACAGCCTACTGCATTGGTCAGCGTCTTAAAGTACGTTCCGCTAGCCGTGAAAGAGGTATCGTAGCCGGCATCCGCCCAACGGTAGCTATCACAAGCGGTGAGGCTTACGGCATTGGTATCACTGCTGTTATTAATGGTAAGAGCCAGGTTCAATACGGAATCACAACCGTTCACGGTACTTAGGGTAGTACTGTAATCACCACTGCTGGTGTACGTCATTCCATTGACCGGCCAGGTGTAACTGTCGCAAGCGGTAATGGTATCTGCTACGGTATCACTGTAATGGATCATCAGATCCAGGATCACTATGGAATCACAACCGGCAACATTCGTAAGAGTGGCCGTGTAAATTCCGCGGTCATCATAAGTGAGGCCAGTGGCTGCCCAGAAGTAACTGTCGCAGGCCGTATCGCTAATATTCACTGTATCACTATGATTAATCGTCAAATCTAATCGCAATACAGAATCACAGCCCACCGCATTAGTCAGCGTCTTAAAGTACGTTCCGCTGGCTGTGAAAGAGGTATCGTAGCCGGCATCCGCCCATCGGTAGCTGTCGCATGCAGTTAAGCTTACGGCATTGGTATCACTGCTGTTATTAATGGTGAGAGCCAGGTTGATCACCGAATCGCAACCTGTTACATTGGTTAGCGTAGCACTATAATTACCACTGGTCATATAGGTAACTCCATTGGCTGGCCAGGTATAGCTATCACAGGCTGTAATGGTATCCGCTACGGTATCGCTATAGTTAACGGTTAGATCCAGTATCACTATTGAATCGCAACCATCACCATTGGTGAGATTGGCGTAGTAGATACCTCCGTCATCATAGGTTATTCCATTCACCGGCCAGGTATAAGAATCGCAGGCCGTTTCGGAAACGTTCACCGTATCACCTTCCAGTATGCTCACATTCACCACCAGTATACTATCGCAACCAGTAGTAGCTTGTAAGGTATCCCGGTATATTCCACTGGTGTATACGTAATTGCCAAAGGCCTGGGCACTGTCACATCCTACCGCATCGGGAAGAGTGATCTCATACACCGGGTTCAACGTCAATTGACGGGAAAGCACGGAATCACAGCCACTTGCTGCCATAAGAGTATCGTAATATAATCCGCTCTGATGATGGTACTCTCCGAATATTAAGGCACTATCCACGCCACAAAGGTTTAGTGGTGAGAAAACATACTGCTTACCCGGATTCACGCTCAGCGCCTGGCGTATAATAGAATCGCAACCACCCGAGCTTTGCAGGGTATCGTAATAATATCCGGCTGTATTGCGATAGGTACCAAAGATCAGGGCACTGTCTCCGGCACAAACTTCTGCATCAGCCGTGGTGTAAATACCACCGGATAATACATTGATGGTAGCGGTTCCCGTAACTGTAAAGCCACTGGCATCCGTCACATTTACCGTATAGATACCGGGCCGCGCGGCTATGGAATCAGTTCCGGCACCATTGCTCCACTGGTAGGTATAGGGCGCTATACCGTTCCCGCTTACCGTTACTTTAGCCGAACCGGTATCACCATAACAGGCGGCAGTGGTGGTAAAGCTAAGGTTGAACTTACCGATCTGAGTGGAGTCTACATTATCATTATAGGTGAATTCGAGTTGCGTGGAGTTCACGATCTCACCCACCAGGGTAGTCTGGTTATCCACCACGGGCCAATCTACATTGACCAGCACGCTATCTCCGGGGTTTATGTTGCCCAGGGGCACCGTACTGATATTGATGGTATCCAGCACGTTATTCACGTAGGATATAGTAGCATCTGCTTCCGTAGCCAGATCTCCGTTATTTTTCACGTAACCGAATACCTGGATGGTATCGCCCAGGGCCGGAGCAATATCACTACTCTTAAAATTCACCCACATGAGGTTCGCAGCCTCCCCTACTACTACGGCACGGGTAGCTTCGTTATTGAGTTCGTCATTTTCAGGGATCTCATTATCACTATCAATAATAGCGCGTATAACGTGAACGCCCGGTATGTTGGATGACCAACGCTCATTGAGGCTGTAGCTGGTGTTGTCTCCGTTAACAAGGCCAACAACAGGCTTAATGGAGTCAAAGGGCATTCCGTCAATCAACACCTTGAGTTCCATCAGGTCATTGATATTGGACTTACCGATGTTCTCGTAGGAGATCACAAAGTCTACGGTATCATTGAGATCAGGGTTGATCACGCTGGGGTTGATGAATTGCGAAAGGATACGCATATCCGGACGGTTATTCACCGTTACCTGCCTTACCAGCACATTATCGGTTTCATCACACTCAGGATACGCATTATCCGGGTCTACCGTCATGGTGAAGGTATAGGTACCCACCTGATTGAATACGAAGTTAGTGGGCAATACGGCCAAACGCGGACAGGCGCAAGTTTTCTGCACCTGCGTGAGCAGGGCATTCCCCAGGTTTTGGGTACCTGCTATCCCGGGACCGCTTACTTCAAACTGCACTTCCAGGCTATCGGCTTTGTAGAGGTGATCTACATCTACCGCCACCGCCAGGAAGGCCGTTTCATTTACGTTGTAAGTACGATTCCAGAAGTCAGCTCCGCCACAGCGTGGCACCGGCTGAAACTCCCAGCACAGGTTATCGGTCTGGCTATTGTTGTTTTCGTTAAACTCATTGGTTACCGTATTGCGGGCATCCGCTGTAACGGTGAGCTGGGCTGCTCCCGAAGCAGTAGCCACGGCATTGGTTTGCACCAACAGACTTTGACCGGGTTGGATATCGCCAATGGTTACGGTATAAGTAGCTCCGGTGCTCACCACAAAGTCCACATCCATAGGACCGGTGGCAACGGCATTACCGGTATTGCGCACGGTAGCTTCAAAGACCACCGCTCCTCCGGGAGCCGTTGGACTAAAGGGGTCTACCTGAACATTGCCACAACCACTGATGGTCAGATCAGGCTTACACTCCAGAATGGTTCGTGAGTAGGTGGCTGTATTGTTGGTTTCATCGGTTTCGGTAACTACACCTCCGGTAGCTACGGTAGTATCGCAATGAATGTTGAAGGTGTACACTCCCGCTGCGGTGTAGGTAAAGGCTTTGTTAAAGCTCACACTGCTGAATGCGTTGATGTTGGCAATGCTATGATGTAAGGTATCAATGGGAGTTCCGTTGAAGCTTACATAAATGTCACAGTCAAAAGCTCCGGTAGCTACTGCTCCACGGTTGGAAACCCGGAACCCGGCCCCGGATGCGTTACACAGGTACTGACTGGTATAGGGTCCGTTGGTGGGTACAATATCCGGCAGCGCAGGATATACGCGTATCGTGCGGCAATAACGGTTGTTGCTGAAGTTGGTTTCACCTACGGTGCGGGCATCATCGGCAATAACACATATTGTATAGGTTCCCGGACTGTTAAATGTAATATTGTTAAAGCTGTAAGATGTGCTTTCACCGGGGCCCATCTGTGGCATATTCTGATCCATCAGTACCGGCACACCTCCGGTTTGGGTAAAGCTCATGATGTGTGCAATAGCGGTATCACAACCTATGTTGCGGATGGTAGCGGTACCATCAATGGATTGCCCTACAATAATGGAATAATCCGAAAGCGAGAGGTAGGCCGCCAGATCGGGCGTGGTACATGGGCAACTCAGTATGTCAAAAGTAGTGGTAGAATCCCCGGTAAGGGTAAAGTCCGTTACTTCTACATTGGTAGAATAAGTGCCGGGTATCACCGGTGCAGGAATACTGATGGAGAAGTATCCCCGGGAGTTAGTTAAACCGGTATAGGTAGCTCCTCCCCTGTTCATGGTTACGGTAGCCCCGGCCACGCTGCTATCCTGCAGAGGAACGGCTGTTTGTGTGTAGTAGGCGTAACCGGATATCCGTGTATAACTACCGGGAGTTGAACATCGTGATGATGGGCTGGCTGTAGGATACACCACAATAGCACCCGGCAGGTTGTAATCTCCGTTAATGAACGGACGCCTGGCTACATTATCCAATTCGTTGGATTCAGCTATTACGTTGGTATAGTCTACCGTAACTTCCATGGGGCACCAGGCATCTACTGCAGGAGTGGTAATGTTCCAGCTAACGGTGGTAGAACTCCTTGGTGAAAGGCTGGGCACCGTAATATCAGGATATACCAGGGTGGTATCGTATTGATTCACCAGGTGTACCACAAAATTCTGGGCGGTATAATCCGAAGTATTGGTAATGGTGGCCGACACGGTTAAAGGTGAACTTACCGGTGGGTTGGGATTACTGAAGGTGATGTTGTTGGCAAAGATCTCCAGGTCGGGCTGGGCCAGTACATCCAGGTTATCAAACGGTCCGAAGATCACTTCCTTATTGTTCTCCACTACCTGGGTGAGTATATGGTAGTTCATACCTACTTCCAGGGAATTAATGGAAGCCAGATACACCTTACCGTCCCTGGGGTCCTGATCAGTGGGATCTGCCTGGGACATTACGATGGTGCGGTCTTTAGCATTGTTGTATTGACCGTTACCTTCGTAATCCAATATAGTTCGTGGGAAGCCGTAGGGTGGCAAAGCACCGGTAGTATCGTAATAGGTGACTTCAAAATTAAAAGTGGTGTACTCATCACCGGTTTCCGGGTATACCAGGGAGCTGGAATAGTTGGCATTGCCGGTAAAGGTGAAATAGCGTTGGGGTGGCACAAAATCCAGCGTGGTGATATGCACACTATCGCAATTATTTATGCTGGTGAACACATCGGTATACACACCAGAAGTAGTTTGATAGCTTCCGCCCACCATTACGCTATCGCCAATAGCCACGGTTTGCGCGGAAGAAGATGTATCTACCGGGTATACGGTGAGTGTGGTTACCACGGTGCTGTCGCAACCGCTTATGCTGGTGAGAAGATCTGTATATACACCGGAAGTACTGCGTGGTGCTCCCTCCAGAATTACGGACTGCCCTTTGCAAATGTCCAGCGACACATTGTGGTTATACACCGGATTTACCACCAGATCGTAATAAACCACACTATCACAGCCTGTAACAGCCTGCAATACATTGTAGTAGGCACCAGCCGTTTGGCGGTAAGCACCAAACAAAAGCGCACTATCTCCCTGGCATATTTCCGGACTTCCCAGCCTAAAGGTGTCTACCGGGTTTACTACCAGCTCTATGGCGGTAATACTATCGCAACCGGTTTGGGCAGTATAAGTGGCGTAATAAGTCCCTGCTGAAGTTCGTAAGGTGTCAAAGATATTGGCGCTTTCTCCCTGGCATATCGTTACAGCAGACAGCATGATTGAATCTACCGGCAGAACAACCAGATCCTGGGTAAGTATGCTGTCACAGCCGTTGACGGCCGTAAGTGTATCGTAATACGAACCGGCCATAGACCGCAGCGAACCAAAAATACTGGCGGTTTCGCCTTCACAAATGGTTACCGGTATGAGGGTGGAATCGCTGGTGGGTAACAGGTTAACGATGGTAGTTACCACACTGTCGCAGCCGTACTGGTTGGTAAAAGCTTGGGTAGAACTCCCTGCCTGACCGGGATCACAAGTGGTTAAATTTACTTCTACTGTATCGGTGATATTATTCACGCTTACAGTTACTGAATCCTGGGTTATGCAGTTATTTCCGTTATCTATGGTAACCACATAGGTAGTGGTAACCGTTGGCCCCACGGTAATGGAAGAGCCGGAAAGTCCGTTGCTCCAGTTGTAGCTATTACCTCCTGAAGCCGTTAAGGTTATAGCACTGCCTTCACAAATGGCCGTATCATTGGTAATACTGATAGCCGGAGCCGGGTTATTGATGATCGTATTCTTAATAGTATCGTTTGCCAGGTTATTGTCCGAAGGCAAACTGGTGTATACTTCAATGGCATAGCTACCTACGGCACTAAGATCAACACCGGTTGAGAAGG